>Ga0194127_10008765_pt1 | contig 10775 bp, 5 predicted proteins | sample TA2KigC100mmetaG_FD_148624 | JGI IMG/M metagenome (GOLD analysis project Ga0194127, IMG submission 148624) | Freshwater microbial communities from Lake Tanganyika, Tanzania - TA2015036 Kigoma Deep Cast 100m | ecosystem: Environmental > Aquatic > Freshwater > Lake | place: Tanzania: Lake... | reverse complement strand
GGGGGCGGCCGGCCCCGAGGATGGCGATGGTGGTCCCGTGCACGATGCCCTGCGGCCCGATGTACATGTAGCTGCCGGCGGTCATCTGCCCGTAGTTGGAGACGCCCAGGGCGTAGAGCGTCAGGTAGTCCTCCAGCCCGGAGTGGTTGGGGATGACCATGCCGTTGGTGACCACCACGCGCGGGGCGTCCGGGTGGCTCGGGAACAGGCCCAGGGGGTGCCCGGAATAGACCGGCATCGTCTGCTCGTCGGTCATCCGAGACAGGTACTTCATGGCCACGAGGTACTGCGCCCAGTTCTGGAAGACGGCGCCGTTGCCGCCGTAGGTGACCAGTTCGTAGGGATGCTGGGCCACCGCCGGGTCCAGGTTGTTCTGGACCATCAGCATGATGGCGGCGGCCTGCCGGCTCTGCGCGGGGTAGTGGTCCAGCGGGCGGGCGCGCATGCCATAGGCCGGGCGGAAGCGGTGCATGTAGATGTGGCCCCAGCGGGCCAGCTCGGCGGCGAACTCGGGGGCCAGTTCCGCGTGCCAGCGGGAGGGGAAGTAGCGCAGGGCGTTGTGGACGGCCAGGCGCTTCTGCCGCGCGTCGAGGGTCAGGGGCCGGCGCGGCGCGCGGCTGACGAGCGGATCCTCCGGTGGACAGGGCGGCAACTGGTCGGGAATGCCGGCCCGAACCTGGGCCTGGAAGTCGGCTACGCGGGCTTCGCTCGTCTCGGGGCTCACGGCGCACCTCCGTCGGGATGGTACCGGTCCCGGAGAAACTAGCACACCGGGGTTGCTTTAGACAGCACCCGTTCAGAACCGGGAGCCGCAGTCGCCTCGATCCAACTCACTGCCCCGCAGCGACCTCTGGGCCGGCCAGGCCAGGCGTGCCCGCCGCCCCGCGCTGGACGTCGTCCTCGTCGTCGGCGCCGCGGACGGCGCCCGTGTACCGCGCCAGCAGCGAGTACACCACCGGCACCACGACCAGGGTCAGGAACGTCGACAGGAGCACCCCGCCCACGACCGCGATGCCGAGCGGGCGGCGCGACTCGGCGCCGGCGCCCAGCCCGATCGCGATCGGCAGGATGCCGAAGACGGTCGAGAACGAGGTCATGAGGATCGGGCGCAGCCGGATCACGGCGGCCTCGGCCACCGCCTCGCGCACCGAGCGGCCCTGGGCGCGCAGCTGGTTGGCGAACTCCACGATCAGGATCGCGTTCTTGGTCACCAGGCCGATCAGCATGATCAGGCCGATGCGCGAGAAGATGTTCAGCGACTGCCCGAACAGCCACAGCGACAACAGCGCGCCGAACACCGCCAGCGGCACCGAGAGCAGGATCGTCAGCGGGTCGACGAAGCTCTCGAACTGGGCGGCCAGGACCAGGAAGATGAACACCAGGGCCAGACCGAACATGAAGTAGAGCGTGTCCTTCGACTCGCGGAACTCGCGCGTGCTGCCGGCCAGGTCGCGCTTCACCGAATCCGGCAGCTTCTGCCGCCAGATCGCGTCCAGGTCGGTCAGCGCCTGGCCGAGGCCGGTGCCCGGCGCCAGGTTGGCGGTGATCGTCGCCGAGCGGACGCGGTTGAAGTGGTTGAGCTCCTTGGGCGCCACGGTCTCCCGCACGTCCACGACGTTGGCCAGCTGCACCAACTGCCCGCCGGCGCCCCGCAGGTAGATCTGCTCGATGACGTCCGGCGTGGCCCGCCCCGAGGGCTGGAGCTGGAGGATGACGTCGTACTGCTTGGCGCCGCGCTTGAAGTCGCCCGCCACGCGCCCGCCCAGGTAGGCCTCCAGCGTGGAGCCGATGTCCGTCACCGAGACGCCCAGACCCGCGGCCCGCTCGCGGTCGATGTCGATCTGCAGCTCCGGCTTGTTCAGCTTCAGGTCGGTGTCCAGGTTGACCAGGTAGCCCAGCTTGCGGGCCTCGGCCAGCATGGTGCCGACGGCGCCGCCCAACTCCTCGTACGTGTCCGCCTGCAGCACGTACTGGATGTCCGACGAGGAGAAGCCGCTGCCCAGGCTGGGCGGGTTGACCAGGAAGGCCAGCACGCCCGGGATGCCCAGCAGGCGGGGGAACATGCCGCCGACGATCTCCTGCTGCGACCGCTCCCGCTCGTCGCGCGGCTTGAGGTTCAGGAATGCGAAGCCGTTCGTGACGCGGCCGGGCCCGCCGAAGCCCAGGCCCGTGGCCGTGAACAAACCGTTGCGCTCGGGCAGGGGCAGCAGCTGCGCCTCGACCATGCGCATGTAGCGGTCGGTGTACTCCAGCGTCGCGCCCTCGGGCGCCATGACGATGCCGAAGGCGGTGCCGCGGTCCTCGACCGGCACCAGTTCCTCGGGCAGCGCGCGCAGCAGCCAGGCGCTGGCGCCCAGCACGGCGACCGCGGCCAGGATGACCGCCGCGCGCCAGCGCAGGGCCAGCCGCAGCGTCTGCCCGTACGCGCGGTCCAGCCCCGCGAAGAAGGCGTCGAACGAGCGGTTGGCCCAGCTGCCGCCGTGGGTGTGCAGGGGGCGCAGCATGCGGGCGCACATCATCGGCGTCAGCGTCAGCGCCACGAAGGCCGAGAGCGCCACCGAGAAGGCCAACGTCAGCCCGAACTCGCGGAACAGGCGGCCCACGCTGCCGGTCAGGAAGGCCACCGGGATGAACACGGCCACCAGCGCGATGGTGGTGGCGATCACGGCGAACCCGATCTCGCGCACGCCGTCCACGGCCGCCCGGCGGCGCGACTTGCCCATCTCCAGGTGGCGATAGATGTTCTCCAACACGACGATCGCGTCGTCCACGACCAGACCGATGGCCAGCACCAGCGCCAGCAGCGTCAGGATGTTGATCGTGAAGCCCAGCGCGAAGGCCAGGATGAAGGCGCCGATGATGGAGACGGGGATGGCGACCACCGGCACGATCGTCGCCCGCACGCTCTTGAGGAAGACGAGAACCACCAGCACCACCAGGGCGATGGCGATCAGGATCGTCTCGCGCACCTCGTGCACCGACTCGTCGATGAAGCGCGACGAATCGAAAGCCACGTCCATGCGCATGCCCTCCGGCAGCATGGCCGCCAACTCGGGCAGCGCCCCGCGCACGGCCGCCGCCGCCGCCAGCGTGCTGGCCTGCTTCTGCTTGACCACGCCCAGGCCGACTGCCGGCTGCCCGTTGTAGCGGGTCAGCGTGCGCTCGTCCTCGGCGCCGATCTCGATCGTCGCCACCTCGTCCAGGCGCACGATGTCGTCGCCGCGCCTCGCGACGATGATGGCGCCGAACTCCGCGGCCGTGTCCAGTTCGCCGCGCGTCCGGACGGCGAACTCGCGCCCGGTGCCCTCGACGCGGCCGCTGGGGATCTCCGCGTTCTCGACGCGGATGGCCCGCTCGACGTCCTGCACCGACAGCCCGCGCGAGGCCATGCGCATCGGGTCCAGCCAGACGCGCATGGCGTAACGCCGCTCGCCGCCGATGATCACCGAGCCCACGCCCGGCAGCCGCTGCAGGCGCTCCTTGAGCAGCCGGTCGGCGACGTCCGACAACTCGAGCGTCGTGTGGCGGTCGCTGCCCAGCGCGATCCACATGACCGGCTGCGCGTTGACGTCGACCTTGGCGACGATCGGGTCCTCGGCCTCGCGGGGCAGGGCGCCGCGAACGCGCGAGACGCGGTCGCGCACGTCGTTGGCCGCCTCGTCCACGTCGCGGTGCAGCTCGAACTCGATGGTGACGACCGAGCCCTGCTCGCGGCTGCTGGAGGTGATCGTCTTGACCGACTCGATCGTCGAGAACTGCTCCTCGAGGACGTCGGTGATCTCCGTCTCGACCACGTTGGGACTGGCGCCGCGGTAGAGCGTGGTCACCGAAACGATGGGCGGGTCGGTCTCGGGGTATTCGCGCACCGGCAGGCGCGTGTACGAGATCACGCCCAGCAGGATGATCGCCAGGCTGAGCACGACCGTCAGGACGGGTCGGCGGATGGAGATCTCGCTCAGCTTCATCGCCCGCCCCCGCCCGCGGCCGCCGCGGCGCCGCCCGCGGCATCCGCGCCGCCGGTCGGCACGGCCCTGGCGCCGTCGTAGAGCTTCTGATGGCCCGCCCGGACCACGATCTGGCCGGCCTCGAGGCCGCCGGTGATCTCGACCAGGCCCGGCAGCCGGGTCCCCAGCTGCACGGCCGCGCGCGCCACGGTGCTGTCAGGCTTGACCACGAACACGAAAGCCTGGCCGCCGGTGACGAAGACGGCCTCGTCCGGCACGGTGAGCGCCTCGGCGCGCTCTTCGAGCACCAGCGTGACGGTGGCCGACATGCCGGGCCGCAGGCGCAGGTCGGGGTTGGCCACGGCGGCCACCACGCGCGTGGCGCGGGTCTGGCCGTCCAGCCGCGGTTCGATCACCGCCACGGCGCCCTCGCGCACCTCGCCGGGGTGCGCCGTGGTCTCGATGCGCACGGCGTCGCCCGCCTTCAGGCGGCCGAGCAGGCGCTCGGGCACCGAGAAGGTCAGGCGCAGGCGGTCCAGGCGCGACAGGTCGGTCAGGGCCGTGCCCGCGCGCACGAAGGCGCCGGGGCTGACCCGGCGCAGGCCGACGCTGCCGGCGAACGGCGCCGTGATGCGCGTCTTGGCCAGCCGCGCGCGGGCCAGGTCCAGGTTCGCCTCGGCCACCTTCAGGGCCGCCGTCGCGTCGTCCAGATCCTGCGGGGCGCCGGCGCCCTGCTCGACCACCGTGCGGACGCGCTCCCAGGTGGCGCGGCCCTGGTCGCGCAGGGCCTCGGCCCGCTGGGCCTCGGCCGCCGGCTGCACGTCGTCGAGCGTGGCCAGCAGCTGGCCCGCGCGGACGGCGCCGCCTTCGGGCAGCGGCAGCGAGCGCACGACACCGTCGATCTCGGCGGCGACCTCGACCTGCAGGTCCGCCTCGAGCGTGCCCACGGTGGCGAAGCGGTCGGCCACGGCGCCCGCGGCCACGACCGCCGTCTCGATCGGCGTGGGCGGCGGCGCGAAACCGCCGGCCTGTTTCTTGCCGCCACAACCGGCGGCGGCCAGGACCGCCACGGCGCCCACCGCGGCCGCCAGGCGCCGCACCCTGATCGTCGTCATCGTCACTCCCGTTCCGCGGCCGCGCGGTACCAACCGCCGGTCAGCTGGGTCAGGGCCGCCGCGGCTCGCGCCGTGCGCACCAGGGCCTGCGAATAGCGTTGCTGCGCCGCCGCCAGGTCGGCCGACAGGCGCACGACCTCGAAGGCGGTGCTGCGCCCGTTGCGGTACTCGATCATGCCGACCTCCACCTGGCGCAGCGAGGCCTCGACGCCGGCCTGCGCCAACTCCAGGCGTCGCGCCCCGCGTTCCAGCTCGCGATGCTGCGCGCGCACCTGCTCCTCCAACGCGCGCCCCGCGCCCTCCAGCAGGTGCCCGGCGCGGGCCACTTCGGCCCGGCGGCGCTGGGCCTGGGCGCCGCCGGCGCGCCCGCCCAGCGGGACGCTCAGCACGGCGCCCGCGTTCCACCAGGGGTAGTCGCGGTCGCGCACCTGCGCCCAGCCGGGACCGAAGCCGTCGGCGATGTCGTAGCGGATCGTGTCGGTCGAGCCGGGAAAGACGATGTCGCGCGCCGCGCCGGACAGGCCGTAACCGCCGAGGCCGCCGAACACGTCCAGCCGCGGCCGCGCGTCCCAGCGGGCGCCCTCGGCGCGCGCGGCGGCGGCCTCGCGCTGCTCGGCCAGCGCCTGCAGGTCGGGATTGCCCTCGTGAGCGGCCGCCAGCACCGAGGCCAGGTCCAGCACGCGGAGCGCGGCCGGCGGCTCGTCGGCCGGGCGGAAGCGCGGCTGGCCCGCGGCCGGCCGCCGGCCGACCAGCGAGGCCAGGCTGTCGGATCGGCGGTCGAGCTGCTCCTCGGCGTCCAGCACGCGCTGCTCCTGTTCGGCCAGGAAGACCTCGGCGCTGGCCACCTGGCTGGGGCCCACCAAACCGGCGCGCGCGCGCAGGCGCGTCTCCGCCAGGAACAGGCGCGCGCGGTCGCGGATCAGGACGGCGACCGCCAGGTCGCGCTCGCCCGCGTAGAGCTCCCAGTAGCCGGCCTCGACCTCGGCGGCGACGGCCTGCCGCGCCGCCTGCCGGCGGGCCGCGGCCGCGGCGGCCATGCGCTCGGCCGCGCGCACCCCGGCCGCGGCGGCCGGGCCGAAGCCCTTGAGCAGCGGTTGCCGCACCGTCAGCGAGCCGAACGTCTGGTACTGCGGCGACAGCGCCGCGTAGGCGGAGTTCGTGACCGTCCGCACGGTCGACAGCGAGGCCGACAGTTCGGTGCCCACCGGCAGCTTCAGGCGCGCGCCCGCTTCGAGTTCGGCCGTCTCGGTGCTGACGATCGGGGCGCCCGCGAACAGCGAGGCCGTCGGCTGGTCGCTGCCGGTCCAGGCAGCGCCGCCGAACAGCTCGGGGTCGAACGCGCCGCGCTCCTCGCGCAGCGCGGCGGCGTCGTCGTCCAGGTCGGCGTCGGCCAGCCCCGCGGCCACGGCCCGGGCCCGCGCCGCCGCCAGCAGCTCGGCCAAGCCGACGCTCTCGCCCGGCAGCGCGGTCAGCACGGTCCCGAGGGCGCTGTCGGGTTCGGCGATCGGAGCGGGGGAGGCCACGGCGGCGGACGGTGCCGCGGCGATCGTCAAGGCCGCCAGGAACGCCGCCGGGAACGCCGGCGGAACGGAGGCGGCAGGCGCGCCGGGCGCGCGCCACGATTGCGGTCTGAGCATGCCCCGGATACCTCGCGGCAAGGGGTGGGAAGCGGACCTCGGCACACTGCGCCCAAAGCTATCACGGTTGGGCCGCGAGCGCCCGCGCGCTGGACGGATCGCGGGCCGGGACCCATCATGGCGAGGTCCACGACCGGCGCGCCGCCGTTCGGCGTCCGGCCCAGGACCAGCGAGTTCTGCGGCGACGTCGCCCCGTCGCCGCGGCCCGCGGCCCGAGACCCCGACCGGGAGTCCGCCCCCCGTGACCGCACCCGACCACCGGCGCGCCACCTGGCGCGCCCTCGGCGCCGTCGCCGTCTGGTCGACGGTGGCGACCGCGTTCAAGCTGGCGCTGCGCCACCTGGACACGTACCAGCTCCTGCTCGTGGCGGCCTGCGTCTCGGTGGCCTGCCTGACGTCCGTGCTGGCCGCGCAGCGGCGGCTGGGCGATCTGGCGCGCGCGCCGCGGCGCGAAAGAACCCGGGCGCTCCTGCTCGGAGCCCTGAATCCGTTCGCGTACTACCTGGTGCTGTTCGCCGCCTACGATCCTCTGCCGGCCCAGGTTGCCCAGCCGCTCAACTACACCTGGGCGCTGACCCTGTCCTGGCTGGCGATCCCGCTGCTGGGCCAGCGCCCGGGCCGTCGCGTGCTGCTGGCGGGTCTGGTCTGCTATGGGGGCGTCTTCCTGATCGCGACCGGCGGCACGGTCGACGGTCTCGCTGCGGCCGACCCCGTCGGCATCGCCCTGGCCCTGGGCAGCACCGTGCTGTGGGCGCTGTACTGGCTGGCGAACACCAGGTCCCCCCTGGAGCCCGTCGTGGGCCTGTGGTGGAACTTCGCGGGCGCGGCGCCGCTGTGCGCGCTGGCGGTGCTGCTGCGCTCGGACTTCGACCTGCCGGCGCGCGGCCTGCTGGCCGGCGCCTATGTGGGCGCCTTCGAGATGGGCTTCACCTTCCTGCTGTGGCTGGGCGCCCTGAGGCTGGCGCCGAGCGCCGCGCGGGTGGCGAACCTGATCTTCCTGTCGCCGCTCGTCTCGCTGGTGTTCATCCACTGCGTGCTGCACGAGTCCGTGCGGCCGGCCACCGTCGCCGGCCTCCTGCTGATCATCGCCGGGTTGTGGTGGCAGCGGGGCGGCGACGGAGCCGCCGCCCGGGAACCCGGCCGCGCCCGCGGACGTTGAATGCCGATGGCCGCGTCCGGCGGTCGCCCGCGGCCTCGCCCCCTGACGAAGAAAGGGCTCCTTCGATGTCCTGGCTCCGTACCCTGTCCGCCCGCGCCCGGCGCAGCGGCCTGCTGTCGCTGGCGCTGATGATCCTCGTCATGCTGGCGTTCCGCTCGGCCGTCGCCGACTGGCACGACGTGCCGTCGGGCTCGATGCAGCCGACCCTGCTGGTGGGCGATCGCATCGTCGTCGACAAGCTGGCCTACGACGTGAAGCTGCCCTTCGGAGGCGGCGTGCTCCACCGCCGCGCGGATCCGGCCGCCGGCGACATCGTCACCTGTCGCTCGCCGGCCGACGGCAAACGGCTCGTCAAGCGCGTGATCGGCCTGCCCGGCGACGTCATCGAAATGCGCGACAACCGCCTGACGGTCAACGGCCGCCGGGTCGCCTACGGGCCGGTCGACGAGACGGCGCTGCGGAGCCTGGTGGGGGCGGAGGCGGCGGGCTGGCGTTTCGCGCGCGAGGAATTGAGGGGCCGGCCGCACGCCGTGGCCTTCGCCGGCGGCGGCCGGCGACCGGACGTGCCCGCGTTCCGCGTGCCGGACGGGCAGTACTTCCTGCTGGGCGACAACCGCGACCTGAGCGCCGATTCGCGCTGGTTCGGCTTCGTCGCGCGCGACGACATCGCCGGCCGCGTAATCGGACTGGCCGGCTCGCTGGACATCGCGCGCGGGTTCCGCCCGCGCTGGGAGCGGTTCTGCAGCCGGGTCTCCTGAACCGTCGGGCACGGGCGCGGCGACTGACGCCGCGCCCGCCCCCCAGGCCTCAGTGCGCGGCGCCGGCGCCGCCGGCTCCCTCGCCCTGGGTCACTCCCTCGCCCAGCGTCACTCCCTCGTCCAGCTTCACTCCTTCGTCCAGCTTCACCTGGCCGACGTCGACCGTGATGGCCGCCAACGCGGCGGCCGTGGGCTCGCTCACGGTCTCCTGCACGCGGCCGCCGAGGTGCTTGGCCAGGAACCGCTCCATGGCCACGGCCAGGGCCAGGCGGTTGCCGGGCGCGCGGAAGCCGTGCCCCTCGTCGGGCGCCACCAGGTATTCGACCGGCTTCTGCTTCTGGCGCAGCGCGACGACGATCTGGTCGGACTCGTGCTGCTTGACGCGCGGGTCGTTGGCGCCGTGCACGACCAGCAGCGGCACCTTGATGGCGTCGCAGTGGTACAGCGGCGAGCGGTCGATGAGATCCTGCCGCTCGGACTCGATCGCCGGATTGCCCACGCGCCGGTAGAACGAACCCTCGAGGAACGGCTTCCAGTATTCGGGGAAGCTCTCGATGAGGGTCACCAGGTTCGACGGGCCCACGTAGGGGATGCCGCAGGCGTAGAGATCGGGCGTCCAGGTCACGCCGGCCAGCGTCGCGTAGCCGCCGTAGCTGCCGCCGAAGATGCCGATCCGCTTGGGATCGGCCGTGCCCCGGTCGATCAGCCACTGCGCGGCGTCGGTCACGTCGTGCTGCATGGCGCCGGTGCCCCACTCGCGGTTGCCCGCGTTGAGGTACTTCTTGCCGTACCCCGTCGAGGCCCGGTAGTTGACCTGCATGACGGCGTAGCCGCGATTGGCCAGGAACTGCACGTTCGGCTCGTAGCCCCAGTGGTCGCGAGCCCAGGGGCCGCCGTGGATGTACATCACCACGGGCAGGTTCCTGCCGCCGCCGCCGCGCGGCAGCGTCAGATAGCCGTGGATCTTCATGCCGTCGCGCGCCGTGTACGTCACCGGCTCCATGCGGGCCAGATGCTCGGACGGCAGGTCGGGGCGCGCCTTGTAGACGAGCGTCGCCGTGCCCGGTCCCGCGTCGTAGAGGTAGACCGAGCCGGGATCGACGTCGCCGTGGACGGCCACCAGCAGGCGGCCGAGGTCGTCGGTCATGCTCGTGACCGCCAGTTCGCCCTCGGGCAGCGCCCGGCGCAGGGCGTCCCACAAACGCTGCGCTTCGGCCGTCTTCGGGTAGACCCGGTCGCGGTCGCCGGTGTAGCTGGTGGCGATCAGCTCGTCGGTCGTCGGGTGGAAGACGGCGCCGCCGAAGTCGACCTCGCTCTCGGGATCGGACTCGACCAGCGCCCATTCGCCGCTCTCGACATCCAGCAGCATCAGGCGCGCCAGGTCGACGTCGGCGCCGACGTTGGTCGACACGTAGCAGCGTCGGCCGTCGGGGTGGAACTGGATGGGCGTGAGGTCCTCCTCGAACGTCGCCGAGGCGATCGGCTCGAGGCCCTGCAGACCGACGCGGTAGAGGTCGCCGCCGCCGCCCGGTTTCTCCTTCCAGGCCAGGCGCAGCTGGCCCTCGTTGTCGAACATCCAGCCGCCGACCTCTTCCTTGTTCTCGCGGACCAGCTTGCGCTCGCCGGTCGCGATATCCACGCGATAGATGTCGTGGAAGCGGGGGTCGCGAGCGTTGAGTCCGACCATCATCACGCCGGGCTGGCGGCGCGGCACCGACAGGATCTGCGCGCGAACGCCGGGCACCGGCGTCAGGTCGCGGGCCACCGGCACGCCGGCTTCGCCCTGCGGCGCGCCGGCCGGGTCCACCGCCCAGACGTGGAAGTTCTCGTCGCCGTCGCGGTCCTGCACGTAAAGGACGTAGCGCCCGTCGCGGCTCCAGAAGTAGCCGGGCACCGGCCGCTTGTCGGCGGTCACCGGACGCGCCGCCGAGAACGGCTCGTCGGCGCCCTTGACCCAGATGTTGCGGGCGCCGTTGTGCGGCTTGAGGAAGCTGAGCCAGCGCCCGTCCGGCGACAGCTGGGAGCCGGAGACCTCCGGGTCGCCGTAGAAGAGCTCGCGGTCGATCAGCGGCGCCGGCGATTCGGCGACGATCGTGTCCGCGGTCGACGCCTTGCGCGAGCAGCCGCCGGCTCCGGCCAGCGCCGCCAGGCAGGCGGGCGCG
>Ga0194127_10008757_pt1 | contig 10778 bp, 9 predicted proteins | sample TA2KigC100mmetaG_FD_148624 | JGI IMG/M metagenome (GOLD analysis project Ga0194127, IMG submission 148624) | Freshwater microbial communities from Lake Tanganyika, Tanzania - TA2015036 Kigoma Deep Cast 100m | ecosystem: Environmental > Aquatic > Freshwater > Lake | place: Tanzania: Lake... | reverse complement strand
GGGGGGTGCTTGAATCCCCCCTCCAAGTGGTCTAGATTGCGGACCTTATGAGCGACCTCTACGCCTCTCTCCAAGTCTCTGCGGACTTCCTCCGCCGCGCCGGCGCGCCGCGCCCCGATCTCGCGGTGATCCTCGGCTCCGGCCTGGACGGGCTCGCCGAGCGCCTCGAGGGGCGCCTGAGCCTGCCCTTCGCCGAGATCCCGGGCTTCGCCGACTCGACGGTGGACTTCCACGAGGGCACCCTGCACTTCGGCCGCCTGGAAGGCCTCGCACTCGCCGTGCTCGCCGGGCGCCTGCACTACTACGAGGGCCACAGCATGGCGCAGGTGGTGCATCCCCTGCGCAGCCTGCGCCTGCTCGGCGCCGAAGGGCTGATCGTCACGAGCGCGGTGGGGGGGCTCGCGCCCGCGCTCGAGCGCTCGGCGGTCGTGGCCGTCAGCGATCACATCAACCTGATGGGCGACAACCCGCTGATCGGCCCCAACGACGAGCGCCTGGGCCCGCGCTTTCCCGATCTCTCGGCGCCCTACACACCGGCCTGGCGCCATCTGGCGCGGGACGCTGCCGCCGCGCTGGGCTTCGCGCTGCCCGAGGGCGTGCTGGCCGCGGTGGCCGGGCCCAATCTCGAGACGGCCGCCGAGTATCGCTTCCTGCGCCGCGCGGGCGCCGATCTCGTCGGCATGAGCATGGTGCCCGAGACCCTGGCCGCCGTGCACCTGGGCATGCGCGTGCTCGGCCTGGCCGTCGTCACCGATCTCTGCGACCCGGATCACCTCGAGCCCGTGGCGGTGCCGGCGATCCTCGCGGCGGCCGCCGACGCGCGGCCCCGGCTCGAGGCCCTGCTCGTCGCCTTCATCCAGACGTTGAATCGACGCGAAGGTGGGATGTCATGAGCGTTGCGCGCGGCGGGACTTCTTACCCCGCCCTGGCCAAGGACCCCCTCAGCCTCGAGCGCGCGGTGAGCGCGTACTGGGAGGCGGCGCAGCTCTTCGCGCGCACCCAGAGCAAGGCCGAGGAGCAGGCCAAGCCCCACTTCATCTTCTACGAGGGGCCGCCGACCGCCAACGGCAACCCCGGCGTGCACCACGTCATCACGCGCCTGGCCAAGGACGCCGTCTGCCGCTACAAGGCGATGGACGGCCACTTCGTCCTGCGCAAGGCCGGCTGGGACACGCACGGCCTGGCCGTCGAGCTCGAGGTGCAGAAGGCGCTGGGGCTCTCGACGAAGGCCGACATCGAGGCTTACGGCATCGAGGCCTTCAACGCGGCCTGCCGCGAGAGCGTCTTCCGCTACGAGCGCGAGTGGCGCGAGCTGACGCGGCGCATCGGCTACTGGCTCGACCTCGAGAACCCCTACATCACCTGCACGGCCGACTACGTGGAGTCGGTCTGGTGGCTGCTCCGCCAGCTCTGGGACGCGGGCCTGATCTACGCCGGGCACAAGGTGATGCCCTACAACCCGCGCCTGGGCACCGTCTACTCGAGCCACGAGGTGGCGCAGGGCTACGAGGAGGTCGAAGATCCCTCGCTCACGCTGCGCTTTCCGCTCGAGCACGAGGACGGCAGCCTGCTCGTCTGGACGACGACGCCCTGGACCCTGCTCTCGAACGTCGCCGTCGCCGTGCACCCCGAACTGACCTACGTGAAGCTGCGCCTCGCCGACACGCCGAAGGCCGAGGCCGAGTCGGTGATCCTCGCCGCCGACCGCGTCGCCGCCGTGATCGGCGATCGGCCGAGCTACGAGCTGTGGCGCATGAAGGGCGCCGAGATGGTCGGCTGGCGCTACCGGCGCCTCTACGACTACGCGCCGGCACCCCGGGGCAAGCGCATCGCCGAGGTGATCCTCGCCGACTTCGTCAGCGCCGAGGACGGCACGGGGCTCGTCCACATCGCGCCCGCCTACGGCGCCGACGACTATGAGGTCGGCCGCGCGCGGGGCCTGGCGATGGTCGATCTCGTCGGCCCCGACGGCAAGGTGCGCCCCGAGGCGACGCCCTTTGCAGGCCTGGACTTCAAGGCCGCCGATCCGCCGATCATCAGGGAGCTGACGGCGCGCGGGCTGGTCTTCGCGCAGGCGAAGGTGCGGCACAGCTACCCGCACTGCTGGCGTGACCACGGACCGCTCATCTTCTATGCGCAGCCCGCCTGGTTCATCCGCACGACCGAGCTGCGCGACCGCTTCCTCGCGGCGAACGCCGCCGTCGACTGGGTGCCGCCCGAGATGGGCGAGAAGCGCTTCGGCGACTGGCTGAAGGGCAACATCGACTGGGCGCTCTCGCGCAGCCGCTACTGGGGCACGCCGCTGCCGATCTGGGTGAGCGAGGACGGCCAGCGCGCGCACTGCGTCGGCAGCTTCGCGGAGCTGCGCGAGCTGGCGCTCACGCCGCTCGCCGAGCCCTTCGACCCGCACAAGCCCTTCGTCGACACCATCGAGCTGAAGCACCCGGAGACGGGCGAGCGCCTGCGCCGCGTGCCGGATGTCATCGACGCCTGGTTCGACTCGGGGGCGATGCCCTACGCCCAGTGGCACTACCCCTTCGAGAACGAGGAGCGCTTCGCGGGCCAGTTCCCCGCTGATTTCATCTGCGAGGCGGTGGACCAGTCGCGCGGCTGGTTCTACAGCCTGCTCGCGCTCGGTGTCTTCCTGCGCGGTAAGGCGCCCTACAAGCGCGTGCTGGTCAGCGGGCACGTCGTCGACGCGCAGGGCAAGAAGATGAGCAAGTCCCTGGGCAACCGCGTCGATCCCTTCGCGCTGCTCGACAGCGAGGGCGCCGACGCCATCCGCCTCTACATGGCGACAGCCGGGCCGCTGTGGACGGCGCTCAAGTTCGACACCGGCGGCCCGCGCGAGATGAACGCGAAGACCCTGGGCACCCTGCGCAACAGCTACGCCTTCCTCGCGCAGTACGCCGAGCTGGACGGCTGGACGCCCGGCTGCGCGACGCCCAGCTTCAGCCTGCTCGACCGCTGGATCCGCTCGCGCTTCGAGACCCTGGTGCGCGAGACACGGGCCGATCTGGACGCCCTCGACCTCACGCGCGCCACCAAGAGGTTCTGCGAGTTTACCAACGAAGAGCTGAGCAACTGGTACGTCCGGCGCAGCCGCCGCCGCTTCTGGAAGGGGGCGATGAGCCCCGACAAGGCGGGCGCCTACGAGACGCTCTGGGGCGTGCTCGAGGGCAGCGTGCGCCTGGCCGCGCCATTCATTCCCTTCCTCAGCGAGGCGATCTACCGCGGCCTGCACGGTCTGGATCTGGCGGGCGACGACGCTAGGAGCGTCCACCTGGCGAGCTACCCGCGCTCCGAGCCCGCGCGCCGCGACGAGGCGCTCGAGGAGGCGATGGCCGGCGTGCTCGGCGTGGTCGGCCTCGGCCGCACCCTGCGCAACCTCTCCGGTCAGCGCACGCGCCAGCCCCTGCCCGGCTTCGCCGTCGCCGGCGGCGGCCCGGCGCTCGCCCGCGTGCTCGCCGACGAGGCGCTGCGCGAGCTGATCCTCGACGAGCTGAACATCAAGCGGATCGACCTGCTCGCCGACCCGGGCGAGCGGATGCGCTTCGTCGTCAAGCCGCGCTTCAAGCTGCTCGGCCCGCGCCTGGGCGGGGCGATGAAGGCGGTGGCCGAGGCCCTGGCCGCCCTGCCGCCCGCGGCCGTGCTCGCGGGCTACCGCGAGGGCAGCCTGAGCGTGAGCGCGCAGGGCAAGCAATTCAGCCTCGCCCGCGAGGAGCTGGACTTCCTCGTCGAGCCGCTGGGGAACTTCGCGGTGGGCATCGAGGGCGCCCTGGCTGGCGCGCTCGACCTGACGATCGACGCCGCGCTTCAGCGCGAGGGGCAGCTGCGCGAGCTGATCAATCGCGTGCAGAACCTGCGCAAGAGCGCCGGGCTCGCCGTCTCCGACCGCATCCGCCTGCGCTGGACGGGCGGCGAACGGACGCGGGCGACCCTCGCCGAGCACGGCGAGCGCCTGGCCGAGGAGGTCCTCGCCCTCAGCGTGACGGAGGGCCTCGCGGAGGCAGGCGCCCGGGAGCGCTATCAGCTGGCCGGCGAGGAGGTCACGGTTGAGCTCGAAAAGGCCTAGCACCGACTGGGCGCTCTTCCTGGCGACGGTGCTCGCGGTGCTGGCGGTGGACCTCCTGACGAAGCACCTTGTCACGGCCGGGCTGTGGCGGGACAGCTACCTCGGCGGCATGCTGCGCATCACGCGCGTGGACAACCCGGGCGCGGCCTTCGGGCTCTTCGCCGGCGCGCGCGGCGTCTTCATCGCCGTCAAGCTGGCGGCCCTGCTCGTGGTCCTCGGCCTGCTCGGCCGCGGCCAGAGCCGGCGCCTCGTGCTGCCCCTCAGCCTCGTCTTCGCGGGGGCGCTGGGCAACCTGGTCGACCGTCTGCGCGCGGAGGGCCACGTGATCGACTTCATCGACCTGAGCGTGGCCGGGAAGCACTGGTACGTCTTCAACGTGGCGGACGCGGCGATCAGCATCGGCGCCCTGCTCATCGTGCTCGGCCTGCTGCGCGCGGAGGCGGAGGCCCGGCCGGCGGCGCCCGCCGACGGCGCCTAGCGCCGGTGGCCGCCGGCGAGGAGCGGCGCTTCACGGTGCCGCCGGCGGCGGCCGGCCAGCGCTTGGACGTCTTCCTCGCCGAACAGCTCGCCGAGCGCAGCCGCAGCGCACTCGCCCGCCTCATCCGCGCCGGCGCCGTCGAGCTCGACGGCCGCCGCGCGCGTCCGGGCGAGAGCCTGCGTGCGGGGGACCGGCTGACGGTCCGTCTGCCCGCCCCGCAGCCCCTGACCCTGACGCCGACGGCCATCCCGCTCAGCATTCTCTACCAGGACGAGCAGCTCGCCGTGATCGACAAGCCGGCCGGCCTCGTCGTGCACCCCGCCGCCGGCCACAGCGAGGGCACCCTCGTGCACGCCCTGCTCTACCATCTCGAGGGGCTGGCCGGCATCGGCGATCGCCTGCGGCCGGGTATCGTCCACCGTCTGGACAAGGACACCAGCGGCCTGTTGCTCGTCGCCAAGACCGAGCTCGCGCAGCGGCGCCTGAGCGCCCGGATCGCCGAACGCGCGGTCAAGCGCGAGTACCTGGCCCTGGTCTGGGGGCAGCTGGCCACCGCGAGCGGTGTCATCGACGCGCCGATCGGCCGCGATCCGCGGCAGCGCCCCCGGATGGCCGTGCGGCCGGACGGCGGGCGCCCCGCCCGGACGCGCTTCTCGCGCATAGACAGCCTTTCGGGCTTCGACTATATTCGCTTGGAGCTGGAGACGGGGCGGACGCACCAGATCCGCGTCCACCTGGCGCATGTCGGCCATCCCGTGTTCGGCGATCCCCTGTACGGCGGCCGCCGGGTGCGCGCCGAGGGGAGATCGCGCGAGGAGCGCGAGACGCAGCGCGAGCTGCTCGCGCTGCTCGGCCGGCAGGCCTTGCACGCTTGGCGGCTCAGCTTCGAGCACCCGTTCACCGGCGAGCTGCAGGTCTTCACGGCCCCGCTGCCGCCAGACATGCGCGCAACCCTGGCTCGGCTGGGGTGCGCGCACCCGATGCCAGACGACTAGAAGGAGTGCCGCATGAAGGTCAAGACTCGCGAGGCGGGGCAGGTAGTGGTCTTCGAAATCAGCGGGCAGGTCATGGGCGGGCCCGATGCCGACACCTTCCACGAGTTGGTGAAGCGTCACATCAACGAGGGCAAGAAGCAGATCCTCATCAATCTGGGCAAGGTGAGCTGGATCAACAGCACGGGCCTGGGCATCCTCATCGCGGGCTACACCTCGGTGCAGGACGCCGGGGGGCAGTTCAAGATGGCGAACATCTCCGGGCGCATCGAGTCGATCCTCATGGTGACCAAGTTGGCCGGCATCTTCGAGACCTACGAAACCGAGGAAGAGGCCCTGGCGAGCTTCAGCTCGTGAGGACCGTCGCGCAAATCGGGCGGGTAGGGGCGAGAGCATGAGCAGCAAGAACAATGGCGTCGACGTGCTGCGCTGGGATCTGCCCAGCGACTTCCGCTGGCTCGGCGTCATCAATGCGGCCCTCCAGGAGATCGGCCAGGCGCTCGACTGGGACCAGGCGGAGCTGAACCAGATCTCGATCGCCAGCATCGAGGCGGTGAGCAACGCCATCGAGCATGGCAACCGCTTCCGCAGCGAGCTGCGCGTCGGCGTGGAGCTGGCGCTGAGCGAGACGCGCTTCTGCATCACGGTCAGCGACGGCGGCCCCGGCTTCCCGCCGGAGCGCCTGCGCGCGCCGGCGCCCTCGCCCGAGGATCCCGCGTTTCTCGGCGCCCGCGGGCGGGGCATCTTCATCATGCGGGAGATCATGGACGCCGTGCGCACGCGGCGCGATGAGAGCGGGCGCTTCACGATCGAGCTGGAGAAGGCCGTCAGCGGCGGCGCCGATCACTAGCCCCAGCGGCCAGGGAGACAGGGATGGCTCCTGAGACCTTCCTGCCCGTCATCTATTTCGTCGCCGGCGCCTTGATGCTCGTCTGGGGGCTCGGCCTCCTGCGCCGCTTCGGCGGCGAGCAGCTCCATCGCGTCGTCGCCTTCATGCTCTTCTTCGGCGGCATCGCGCCGATCCTCGCCGGCGTCGGTCTCGTGCAGCCCAAGAGCGACCAGGGCGAGATCGTCCTCCTCGGCGGCTTCCTCGACCGCTTCTCCTACACCTGGGAGTTCTTCTTCCCGACGCTGCTGCTCTTCAGCCTCGTCTTCCCGCGTCGGCGGGCGATCCTCGACCGCTTCCGCGCGCTGCCCGTGCTGCTCTACCTGCCCCACGTCGTGCACCTGCTGCTCATCCTGTCCGTGCGGCGCGTGGCGCCCTCGGCCTTCCTCGGCCCGGTCCAGGAAACGGCCAGCCGCTTCGGCGGGCAGCTCTCCGCGCTGGACACGATCTGGTCCCTCGGCGTCTCCCTGCACTCGCTGCTCTTCCCCGGCGTCAACCTGCTGATGGGATTGACCCCCCTCGTTCTGCTCGCCCGCAGCGAGGACCTGCGCCGGGGCGTCAACCTGCGCCGGCAGCGGCTCCTGCTCAGCCTCGGCTTCGCGCTGCCCCTGACCGGTTATCTCCTGGCGGAGGCGCTGCCGATCTTCCTCGGCGGGCAGCCCTCGGCGACGCTCAAGCCGCACCTGCTGGCGGCCTCGATGATCCTCTCGAGCGCAGTGGTCGCCTACGCGGCGATCCGCCACCGCTTCCTGCGCATCCGGCTGCTCGCCCGCCGCGGCGTGCTCGACGTGGCCGTCTCGCTGCTGCTCGCGCTGCTCTATCTGTTCCTGCTCAGCCGCTTCCAGGCTCTCTTCACGGCCTATCTCGGGACCCTTGGCGCGCTCTTCGAGGCGGGGCTGACCGTCTTCGCGATCATCCTCTTCCAGCCGCTCCTGACGCGGATCGAGGATGTCCTCGATCGCCGCTTCTTCGGCCACAGCGGCGATCCCCGGCGCGACGCCCTGCGCCGGCTCGGCGCCCGCCTGGGCGACGTCGGCCAGCTCGAGGAGGTGGAGGCCGCACTCTCGCCCGTGTTGCTGGACGTCTTCCACGTCGACCGCAGCCGGCTTCTGGTCTGGCAGTGCCCGCGCGCGGAGGGCGCGGCGCCCGATCCGCAGTGGTTCCGCGATCTGGCGGCCCACCACGAGCACTTACGCCTGCTCGTCGAGCCCCTGCACTGGCGGGAGTTCCGCGCCTGGTCGCGGCGCAACGCGCTGCCCGAGCCGCCGGAGTCTCCGGTCTGGGACCAGGTGCTCGCCCTGGTCGACGAGGGCGGCTGCCGCGGCCTGCTGCTGCTCGGCCCGCGCGAGGGCGGCGGCAGCCTGCGCGGCGCCGAGCGCGAGCACCTCATCCTGCTCGGCGCGCAGCTGACCTCGGCCCTGCGCAATCTCGCCCTGCTCGGCGAGCTGCTCGACAAGCGCCTCATCGAGGAGGAGATGCAGCTCGCCTTCCGCATCCAGTCGGGCCTGCTGCCGAAGGAGAAGCCGCGCCTGCCCGGCCTGCGCCTGCCCGGCCACAGCCGGCCCAGCCGCCAGGTGGGGGGCGACTACTACGACTGGCACGAGACGGAGCAGGAGCTCTACTTCGTCATCGGCGACGTGTCGGGCAAGGGCATTCCCGCGGCGATGCTGATGGCCGCGCTGCAGGCCTCCTTCCGCAGCATCGTGCGGCGCGCGCTGCCGCCAGGCGAGGTGCTGCGCGAGCTGAACCAGATCATGTACGAGAACAGCCCGCGCGATCGCTTCATCACGCTCTGGCTGGGCCGCCTGCGCTGCGCAGCCGGTCAGCTCGAGTACGCCTCGGCCGGCCACCCGGCGCCATTGCTCACGCGGGCGAGCGGCGTCACCGTGCCCTTGCAGGAGGGTGGCGTCGTGCTCGGCGCTTTTCCCGGCCTGCCCTTCGCGACCTACAGCATTCCCTTCGGTGCCGGCGACCGTCTGGTCTGCTTCACCGACGGGGTGAGCGAGACCGAGAACGAGACCGGCGAGCAGTACTCGGACAACCGGCTGGCGGAGTCGCTGGGCAAGCTCAACGGCGATCCGGAAGCCGTGATCGCCGCGCTCCTGGCGGACATCGCGCGCTTCAGCGCCCGCGGCGAGCCGGAGGACGACTGCACGCTGCTCGTGCTCCAGGGCTGTCCGCCGACGGCGGTCTCCCTGATCGCCTCGGAATCGAGTGGCCGTGCTGGTTGAGCGACCCCGCGTGCTGGGCCTCGATCCGGGGCGTGTGCGCGTCGGCCTCGCGCTGAGCGATCCGCTGGGGATCACGGCGCAGGGGCTGCCCAGCTTCGTGCGTGGCCGGGGCAGTCTGCTCGCGCACCTGGCCGAACTCATCGCGCAGCACGCGGTGGCCCGGCTCGTCGTCGGCCTGCCCCGCCGTCTCGACGGCAGCGAGGGCGATGCGGCCCTCGCGGCGCGGCGCCTCGCCGCCCGCCTCGCCGAGCGCTTCGGCCTGCCGGTGGAGCTCTGGGACGAGCGCCTGACAACGGCCGCCGCGCGCCGCAGCTTCCCGCCGGGCGAGCGCCACGACTGGGATCGCCTGGCCGCGGTCTTCATCTTGCAATCCTGGCTCGACGCGCAGGTCGACCCCGACCGGGCGCGGGAAGGAGAGGAGGCATGAGCCCCTGGCGACGCGCCGGGCTCCGGCTGGGGGCCTTCGTCCTTCTGCTGCTGATGGCGGGCGGGCTGGGGCTGGGTCTCGAGCGCGCCTGGCGCCGCACGCCGGCGGCCGCGGCGCCCGACACGATCCTGATCATCGCGCCGGGCAGCAGCTCGCGGGGGATCGCGCGACAGCTGGTCGCTGCGGGCGTCCTGCGCTCGCCGCGGGCCTTCTTCTGGGGTCTCGGCCTGCGCGGCGACGCGGGGCGACTCAAGGCCGGCCGCTACCGCTTCGCGCGGCCGAGCAGCCCGGCGGCGATCGCCGGCGCGCTCACCGCGGGCCGCACGGAGCCGCTGCGCCTGACGCTCCGCGAGGGCCTCTGGCTCGACGAGAGCGTGCGCGCGATCGCCCGCCAGCTGGCGCTGGATTCGCTGGCCGTCGCGCGTCTCGTGCGCGAGCCGCGGCGCTGGCCGGCCCACGACTTCCTCGCCGGCCGGCCGAACCTGGAGGGCTTCCTCTTTCCCGACACCTATGCCTTCGAGTACCCCGTGCAGCCGGAAGCGGTGGTGGAGACGCTGCTCGCCGCCTTCGCGCGGACCCTGCGCGAGCTGCGCGCGAGCGCGCCACCCGGCCACCCGCAGGATGTCCTGGCCTGGACGACCCTGGCCTCCATCGTGGAGTCCGAGGCCCGTCTCGACGACGACCGGCCTCGCATCGCGCGCGTCTATCTGAACCGCCTGGCGCGCGGGATGCGCCTGGAAGCCGACCCGACGGTCCTCTATGCGCTGGGCGAGCGCCGCCTGCGCGTCACCTACAGCGACCTGCGCGTGGACTCGCCCTACAACACCTACCGGAACACGGGGCTGCCGCCGGGGCCCATCTGCAGCCCGGGTCGGGCCAGCCTGGCCGCGCCCCTGGCGGCGGATCCAAGGGACCGCAGCCTCTTCTTCGTCGCCGACGGGAAGGGCGGTCACCGTTTCGCGGCGACCTATGCTGAGCACAAGCTGAACGTGGCCGCCCTGCGGCGGCTGCGAGCGTCCGGCTCCTGAGCGCCGTGCTGGCGGCCGCGCCCGCTTCTTGCTAACCTAGGGCCATGCAGCTGACGCCCCTCGACGATGCGCTTCGTGCGAAGGAATCCGAATTGCGGCGCATCCTCGCCGAAGGCGGCCGGACCTTGCTCGCCTATTCGGGGGGCGTGGACTCGGGCTATCTTGCGGTCCTCGCGCGCGAGGTGCTGGGCGAGCGCCTCACCGCCGTGCTCGCCGATTCGGCCTCGCTCGCGAACTGGGAGCGCGACGAGGCGCTGGCCTTCGCCGCGGAGCAGGGCGTTCCCGTCCGCGTGCTCGCCACGCAGGAACTGGAGAACCCGGACTACCGCGCCAATGCGCCGGACCGCTGCTTCTTCTGCAAGCAGGAGCTCTTCCAGCGCATGGAGGCCCTGGCTGCCGCGGAGGGCTTCCAGACCCTCGTCTACGGGGGCAATCGCAGCGACCTCGGCGAGGAACGCCCGGGTGCGGACGCCGCGCGGCGCTACCGCGTGCGCGCGCCGCTCGCCGAGGCGGGGCTCGAAAAGGACGAGATCCGCGGCCTTGCCCGCGCGCGGGGTCTCTCGATCTGGGACCGCCCCGCCCGCGCCTGTCTGGCGAGCCGCATCCCCCACTTCAGCGAAGTGACGGCCGAGAAGCTCACGCAGCTCGGCGAGGCGGAGGG
>Ga0194127_10008751_pt1 | contig 10784 bp, 14 predicted proteins | sample TA2KigC100mmetaG_FD_148624 | JGI IMG/M metagenome (GOLD analysis project Ga0194127, IMG submission 148624) | Freshwater microbial communities from Lake Tanganyika, Tanzania - TA2015036 Kigoma Deep Cast 100m | ecosystem: Environmental > Aquatic > Freshwater > Lake | place: Tanzania: Lake... | reverse complement strand
ATCGGTCACCGCCGAGGTGATGGTGATGCCCCGCTCCTGCTCCTGCTCCATCCAGTCCATGACCGCCTGGCCGTTGTGTACCTCGCCGATCCTGTGCGACTTGCCGGAATAATACAGAATGCGCTCGGTGACCGTGGTCTTGCCGGCGTCAATATGGGCCATGATGCCCATGTTGCGGATTTTTTCGAGTTTAATCGTCGGTGCCATAAATACTGTACGCCTTCATACCTGGTGCGACCGGTATCCGGATAATCCAGTGGATTATACCAGATATCGCGCTCAGCGAAATACCTATTTTATAATTTTTATGCTGGGTTCAAACGGCTGGCGGCAGTCAACATGCCCGGCGATGGTATCAGCAGGGCGGCCTTCGATAAGAATCTGCACCTTCTTGATGGCATCGATATTGAGCGCAAGCGTGTTGACGATTGAATACACGGTCAGCACCTCTGAAGAACTGCCGCCGGGATGCGCGCCTGAAAGCTGGGCGCTGAAGTCGGCCTGTGCCGTGCCGTCGGATGCAATTGAAACCGAGCGCAGCAGTGCGGTTTCAGGCGTTGTGCGCACCGCCGCGCCTGAGGGGCCCCGCAGCAGCTCACGCAGAAGCGCCGCAGCCCGCTTTTCAGGATCCCTGTCCCAGGCCAGCGTGCGTTTTTCGGCAATCAAAAGGTCTGAGTCCATATCGCTGAAAAAAATATCGGCCTCCCAGGAGCGCTGCTGCTCAACGGGTGTTTCAAGACGCAAAGCCGGAGGCAGCACGCGGTCCAGCACCTTGAGAGAACCGCCCGAGCGCACGTAGAAAACAACCGCGGCCGCGCCTGCCAGCAGCACGAGCAGCACAAACGTCTTAAATCCGAACAGGCCGCCTCTCTTGTTCCTGCGCGGGTTTCGCACTCCGGAGCCTGTTTTTTTCTGTGAGCGTGCCATGCCGTGCCTGCGGTCTACATGATATCGATAAGCTGCACATCACCGAGCGATTCGCCCAGAAACAGTGAGCCGGTCGCGGCGAACCGATGCGGTATGTCGGTCACAAAATACTGCGGCGCGCTGCCGCGCTCTGAACGCAGCAGATCGGCTTCGCGCAGCGCGGCCTCAACCGCGCGCGCAGTCTGCTCGGCCGAATCGATCAGTGTAATTGCGTCGCCCAGAAACTGCGCAATAGCCTGCTTGAGCAGCGGGTAATGCGTGCAGCCGAGCACCAGGGCATCGATCTGAAAATCAAGAAACGGCTCAAGATAGCGCCGCACGATCATCTGCACGACCGGATCTCCCGCATCAATCCAGTTCTGCTCGACAAGCGGCACGAACAGGGGGGGCAGGCCTGCGCAAAAATAACCGCACCGTCACGAAGAGCACTGATCTCGCGCTGATAGGCGCCGCTTGAGATGGTGCCTTCCGTGCCGATGATGCCCACGCGGCCGCTGCTGGTCGCCTCGACCGCAGCCCGCGCGCCCGGACCGACCACGTCGATGACCGGCAGGCTGTAAGCCCCGCGCAGCTGTTCGGTCGCCACGGCCGAAGCGGTATTGCAGGCGATCACCAGCAGCTTGATGTCCTGCCCGTTCAGAAATTCCGTATTGGCGCGCGCATACTTCTGCACGGTCTGCGCCGAGCGCGTGCCGTACGGCACCCGTGCGGTGTCTCCCAGATACTTGATCGTTTCAAGGGGCAGCCGCTGCCGGATCTCGCGCAGAACCGTAAGCCCGCCGATGCCGGAGTCGAAGATGCCGATTGCCTGTTGAGAATGCGCTGCCATGGTGTGCGCTGCCGCGACGAGAAGAGTGTACCTGTCAGATGTGAAACGAATCAGCAGTGTAGGCAATAGAGGCAATAAAGTCAAGCGTTTGAAATGTGCCGCCCTCGCCGGAAGTCCGGATATTGCGTTGTACTCATTGTTCGTCACTGCGGCGACCGGAACCGTGAAGCGGCCCGGCACAAACAAACCCCTCAGCGCTCCTGCGCCCGTATATGCTAATATAATCTGGCAAAACAGGGTTATTTATGGTATATGAAATTCTTTTTTAAAAGCCGTACCGCTGCTGTTTCCCCTGTGCAGCATCAGGAAAACCGCCGCGCCCGGATTCGCGATCATATCCGCCAAGGAGGAACACACGTTGAACTTTCAGCAGCTTATCCTGTCCCTGCAGAATTACTGGGCTGAAAAAAACTGTATCATTCAGCAGCCCTACGATATGGAGGTCGGCGCAGGGACCTTTCATCAGGCCACCTTTCTGCGCTGCCTCGGGCCTGAGCCCTGGAACGTTGCCTATGTGCAGCCCTCGCGCCGCCCCAAGGACGGCCGCTACGGCGAAAACCCCAACCGCCTGCAGCACTACTATCAGTTCCAGGTGATCTTGAAGCCCTCGCCCATGGACATTCAGGACCTCTACCTTGACAGCCTGCGCGCGATCGGCATCAACCATCTTGAGCACGATATCCGCTTTGTTGAGGATGACTGGGAATCGCCCACGCTCGGAGCCTGGGGCCTGGGCTGGGAAGTGTGGCTTGACGGCATGGAAATCACCCAGTTCACCTACTTTCAGCAGGCCGGCGGCTTTTTGACCTGAAGCCCGTGACCGGAGAGATCACCTACGGCATCGAGCGCATCGCCATGTACCTGCAGCAGAAAAACAGCGTCTATGACATCGAGTGGGCGCCCGGCGTCACTTACGGCGATGTATTCCACCAGAACGAGGTCGATTACTCGAAATACAATTTCGAGACCTCGAACACCACGATGCTGTTCAGCCTGTTCAACATGTACGAGCAGGAATTCAAAGACACGATCGCCAGGGGGCTGGTCATGCCTGCCTATGATTACTGCCTGAAGTGCTCGCACGTATTCAACCTGCTCGATGCCCGGGGCGCCATCAGCGTGACCGAGAGAACGGGCTACATCGCGCGCGTGCGCAACCTTGCCCGGGCCGCGGCCGAGGCCTATGTGGCCCAGCGCGAAGCCCTGGGATTCCCGATGCTGAAAAAAGCGTAGGGAGAAAGAAACCAATACGATATTTAAAGGAAGATGCTTTCATAAAAAGGTACAAAAATCTTACCTGAAAGCGCTCGTAAAAAGTTCGCAGGCAAGGCGCGCAAATCCGAAGGAATGAGGCGTACGTTTGTGTACGCTGCAGTGACTGAGGATGCAGCGCAACGCAGCATCCGGACTTTTTACGAGTGCGTTAGAGGACAGTTAATGAGCGACGAACTCCTTCTTGAAATCGGCACCGAAGAAATACCCGCGGCATTTATGCCGGACGCGCTTGCCGCGCTGCAACAACTCATGGAAAACGAGCTGGCAGCCCGCCGCATCGGCGTTTCAGCGGTTGAAACCTTCGGCACGCCACGACGCCTTGTGCTTGCGGCCACAGGACTTGCTGCCGCGCAGACCGACTTAAGCGTTGAAAAAATGGGGCCTGCGAAGTCGATCGCCTTTGACGCCGACGGCAACCCCACGAAGGCCGCCCTTGGTTTCGCCAAGGGACAGGGTATCGACATCAGCCAGGTCACCATCGTATCAACCGACAAGGGCGAGTACATCTGCGCCAAAAAGCATGAAACGGGCGCAGCCACCGGCAGCCTGCTTCCCGACATCCTCTCTAAAGTCATCAGCCAGCTGCCGTTTCCCAAATCCATGCGCTGGAAGGACATGGATGTGCGCTTTGCGCGTCCCATTCACTGGATCGTGGCCCTGTTCGGGGGAGCTGTCGTGCCCTTCACCTACGGCAATGTCACCTCGGGCGACACCACCCGCGGGCACCGCTTCATGGCGCCCGGTCCCGTGAAGGTGAGCGGCATTGCCTCCTATCGCGCGGCCATGGATAAGTCCTGCGTGGTCATTGACCAGCAAGAACGCAAGGCAATGATCGCCGCAAAGCTGAACGAGCTTGCCGCGCAGGCCGGCGGCACGGCCGATATAGATGAAAAGCTCCTGCAGGAGGTGATGTTTCTGATCGAAGCGCCCTACCCTGTGCTGTGCAGCTTTGAAAAAGAATACCTTGAGCTTCCCAAGGAGGTGCTGGTCACCACCATGAAGAAGCACCAGAAATATTTTCCCGTGCTGGATGCCCAGGGCAAACCGCTCAATCACTTCATCGCCGTCAACAATACCGCAGTCAAAGACCCGTCGGTCGTGATCAACGGCCATGAGCGCGTTTTGCGCGCGCGTCTTTCCGATGCGCGTTTCTTTTACGCCGAAGACCAGAAAAAATCCCTGCCGACGCTGACCGAATCGCTCAAAAACGTGCTGTACCAGAAACAGCTCGGCACCTCCTTTGAAAAAATGGAGCGCTTCCGCGCTCTTGCCGTGCACATTGCATCGGTGTTTAATCCCGGCCTCAAAGACAGCGTCGAGCGCGCAGCCTATCTGTGCAAAGCCGACCTTGTGAGCGAAATGGTGGGAGAGTTCCCTGAACTGCAGGGCATCATGGGCCGCGAGTATGCCCGCCTTGCCGCTGAGCCTGAAGCAGTGTATCAGGCCATCTTCGAGCACTACCTGCCGCGCTTTGCCGGCGATGAACTCCCGGCAGGCGACACGGGCGCGATCGTGAGCATTGCCGACAAGCTCGACACCATTGCGGGCTGCTTCAGCATCGGCCTTGTGCCCACGGGCACGGCTGACCCCTACGCGCTGCGCAGGCAGTGTTTGGGCATTATCAACATCATCGTGAACAAAAATTACAACCTGTCGCTGTCAGATCTGGTGGAGACAGCCGCCGGCCTGCTCGAGGGCAAAAGCACCCGGCCGATGGATGAAGTCTGCGCTGATGTGCTTTCCTTTTTCAGCGGCAGGCTCTCGAACATGCTCACCTCGCAGGGTTTTTCCTATGACGTGGTTGACGCGGTGCTGGCGCTGGGCATTGACAATATCCCCGACAGCGCCAGCCGCATCGAGGCCCTGCAGCAGATGAAAAAAGACCCTGACTTCGAAGCCCTTTCCATTGCCTTCAAGCGCGTGGTCAATATTTTAAAAGCCGGTACGCCTGAAGCAGTCGTTGAGACGGGCCTGTTCGAACATGACGCTGAGCGCGCCCTGTTTGACAAATATCTTGAAATCCGCGACACGGTGATCACGCTCATGAAACAGAGGCGCTATGTTGATGCGCTCAAGCTGGTCGCAACCATTCGGGCAGCCGTTGACGGCTTTTTTGACAGTGTGCTTGTCATGGCCGATGACGCAGGAGTGCGGCAGAACAGGTGCGCGCTGCTGGGCGCAATTGCATCGCTGTTCACCGGTTTTGCGGACTTTTCAAAAATAGCAGCTGAGTAATACACACCTTTCAGGGAGGATGCTATGGCAAAGAAGTATGTATACTATTTCGGGTCGGGCAAGGCCGAAGGCAAAGCCCAGATGAAAGAGCTGCTCGGCGGTAAAGGTGCCAACCTTGCCGAGATGTGCCTGATCGGGCTGCCGGTACCCGCGGGCTTCACCGTCACAACCGAGTGCTGCGTGGACTATTTCAAGGCCGGCGGCAAATACCCCGCGAGCCTCGCAGGAGAAGTGAAAGCCGCGCTGAAAAAAGTCGAAAAAGACATGGGCATGCTGTTCGGCGATCCGAAGAATCCGCTGCTGATCTCCTGCCGCTCAGGCGCCCGCTCCTCCATGCCCGGCATGATGGAAACGGTACTCAATGTCGGCCTGTCATCAAAGACCATCCCCGGCATGATAAAAAAAACCGGCAATGCGCGCTTTGTCTACGACGCCTATCGGCGCCTGATCATGATGTATGCCGACGTTGTCATGGAAAAGGCCGAAGGCATCGAGCCTGAAGAAGGCAAGGGCATCCGCAGGCAGCTGGACGAGATGCTTGACGAGTACAAAAAGAAAAAGGGCTGCAAGCTTGATACTGACCTGAGCGCCGAGGATCTCCAGAAACTGGTTGAATCCTTCAAGAAAAAAGTAAAGCAGGTTCTCAAAAAAGACTTCCCCGATGATCCCTGGCAGCAGCTCTGGGGCGGCATCGGCGCGGTGTTCAAAAGCTGGAACGGCAAGCGCGCCATCTCCTACCGCCGCATCGAGGGCATTCCGGACGACTGGGGCACGGCCGTCAATGTGCAGTCAATGGTGTTCGGCAATATGGGCGACTCATCCGCTACCGGCGTTGCCTTCACGCGCAACCCGGCAACCGGCGACAACAAGTTCTACGGCGAATGGCTCGTGAACGCCCAGGGTGAAGACGTGGTCGCGGGCATCCGCACACCCAACCCCCTGAACAAAGAAACCAAAAACGACCAGAACAAGCACCTGCCCTCGCTGCAGGAGGCCATGCCCTCAATTTACAAGCAGCTCATGGGCTTCCGCGCGCGTCTTGAAAAGCATTACAGCGACATGCAGGACATCGAGTTCACCATCCAGGAAGGCCGGCTCTCTACATGCTGCAGTGCCGGGGCGGCAAGCGCACCGGCACCGCGGCACTGAACATGGCCATGGACATGCTGGCCGAAAAGCTGATTAACGAGAAAACCGCCATCGGCCGCGTCGAGCCGGCCCACCTTGACCAGCTGCTGCATCCCTTTGTGGATCCGGCGGCAGAGAAAAAGGCCCCGGTCATCACGCGCGGCCTGCCTGCAGGCCCGGGCGGCGCAACCGGCATGATCGTGTTCACGTCCGAAGAGGCCGTGAAGCAGAACAGGCTGGGTAAAAAAGTGATCCTGGTGCGCGAAGAGACCAACCCCGAGGATATCGAAGGCATGCGCGCGGCCCAGGGCATTTTGACCGCGCGCGGCGGCATGACCAGCCATGCAGCGCTTGTTGCCCGCGGCTGGGGCAAATGCTGCATTGTGGGCGCCGGCGAAATCCATGTAACCGTTTCAGCGAAGAAGATGACCGTCAAGGGAGCGACCTTCAAAGAAGGCGACTGGGTTACCCTGAACGGCACGCTGGGCGTGGTGTACAAGGGCCAGCTGCCCATGGTTGATGCATCTGAAAATCCCCGTTTCAAAAAATTCATGCAGATCGTCGACAAATACCGCACCCTGGGCGTACGCACCAATGCCGACACGCCGGCTGACGCGAAAATTGCCCGCGCCTTCGGTGCCGAAGGTATCGGTCTTTTCCGCACCGAGCACATGTTCTACGGCACACGGGCGCTGAAAAGCCCCTGTTCGTGCTGCGGAAAATGATCCTCTCATCAACGGCGGCCGAGCGCAACAAAGCGGTCAACGAGCTGTTCGCGTTCGTCAAGCGCGACATCAAAAATACCCTTGATGCCATGGCAGGCCTGCCCGTGACTATCCGGCTGCTTGATCCGCCCCTGCACGAATTCGTGCCTCAGGAGGGTCGCCAAAGCCCTCAAGATCACGGTTGACGAGGTGCGCAGGCGCGGCGAAGCCCTGCATGAGTCCAACCCCATGATGGGACATCGCGGCGTGCGCCTGGGTGTCACCTTCCCCGAGATAACTGCCATGCAGGCCCGCGCTATTTTTGAAGCAGCCGCCGAGCTCAACAAGGCCGGCAAAAAATGCGCGCCCGAAATCATGGTGCCCGTGACCTGCGATGCGAGTGAAATCAAAAACCAGAAAGCCATCATTGCCGCTGAATACGCCGCCACTTGCAAAAAGATGGGCGTCAGGCAGATCCCGCACTTGGTCGGCACCATGATCGAGATTCCGCGCGCAGCGCTTATGGCCGACCGCCTGGCAGTCGAGTCCGAATTCTTCTCCTTCGGCACCAATGATCTCACGCAGATGAGCTTCGGATTCAGCCGCGATGATATCGGCGGTTTCCTGCCCGACTATCTCGACAAGAAGCTGCTCGCGGCCGATCCGTTCCAGACCATCGACCAGGACGGCGTGGGCCAGCTCATCACCATGGCGGTTGAAAAGGGCCGCTCGACCCGCAAGGGCCTGAAAGTCGGCATCTGCGGCGAGCAGGGCGGCGAGCCCGCATCCGTTGCCTTCTGCAACGCGGTCGGCCTGAACTATGTCAGCTGCTCGCCGTTCCGCGTGCCGATTGCGCGCCTGGCTGCTGCCCAGCCCCCGCCATCAAGGCCGGTGCTGCAAAAGCAAAAAAGAAAAAATAAGTAGCTGATAAAATTTATTCCAGCTTTAACAAAGCGCCCCTGCCGGATTTTCCCCGGCAGGGGCTTTTTTTTAGGGCATTTTCCATTTTGGCATAACCCAGATATGTGGCTTTTTATTTCGCCCCCATCGAGTGCGCATAGCGCAAAGCCGGTCATTTCGGCCGAAGGGAGAAATCTTGTTTTTAAGATTTCTCATTCGCTTGTTTACCCTACGTAGCAAGCTACTGCGAAGGACGGGCGCTTCTTCGAAATGACGATAAGGCTACGGTATTTAGAAAAATACTTTTAAAAAATGCAAATCACATCTAAGGGCATATCCCCTCGTACCCTGTCGCAGTAGGTCGTAGACCGGACTAATTCGCCTTGGCGGAGTGTCCGGCGTTTTTATTGTCACATTCTGCCGGACACGCTTCACTCTGTCCGGCCTACATTGGCGGAGTTGCGTGTATAGAAACCTTTCCATGGGACAGGCGAAGCGTCCTATACCACCAACCCCTTCACCGCCTGCCAGGCCCATTCCACAAGCTTTATGCCCATAGCGCAGGCAAGCGTCCAGTAGCCGTTGCTCACAAGCACGCTGCCGTAAAAGATGCCCCGGTCGCGGCCGGTCATACCGTTGAATGTGCCGCCGGTGAAAACTCAATGCTAAAAAAAACTTGTGTCAAACTGCAATATGTACTAATGTATATACATAACTACATTCCAGGAGAATGCCATCATGCAGGTAGGGCTAAGGGAAGCAAACATGCATTTTTCAAAATACATCAAACTCGTAAAAAAGGGCCGTGAGGTCATACTGACCGAGCGCGGCGTGCCGATTGCGGCAATACGACCCGTCGCTCAGCACAGTGATTGTGTGGAAGACCGGCTGAGCGCGCTGGAAGACAGGGGTATTCTCAGGCGCGGCAGCGGGGAGCTGAAATTGCCCCCGACGGTTACCCTGCAGGGCGCGGCCCTTTCCAGCCTTGTTATCGATGAACGCACGGAAAGGCTGTAATGGCGCAAACCTGGGCATATTTTGATACAAGCACGTATCTGAAAAATTTCGTAAAGGAATCCGGCTCAGCGCAGGCCCGGAAGTTTACTGCAAAGCACCGGATTCTTTCTTCGGCCCTGCTGTCGGTGGAATGTTTCTCGGCACTGAAAAGAAAAAGGCTTGCAGGTGAATTGAAAAGTCGGGAACTTGATACGCTCACAAAAAAAATCCGTACCAGCCTCACACATATTGAAATCATACGGCTTACCGATGAGGTTATTGCGAGGGCCGAGCTGATCGTCGCGAGTTCACCCGTGAGATCACTTGATGCCCTGCACATCGCCTCGGCACTGATATTTCAGCAAGCCGTGCAGATTTCCCTCCTTTTTGTGACCTCCGACATCAGACAACTGGAAGCAGCTCATGCACATGGGTTTGCGACGGTGTTTGTTGAATAATACCGTTTTTTGCTAACCTAAACCCGGCTATATGACGATTGCATGCCGGGCATAACAAGGCGTGTAAGGGCGACCGGCCGGTCGCCCCTACGCCACCAGCCCCTTTATTCCCTGCCAGGCCCATTCCACAAGCGTTATGCCCATGAAACAGGCAAGGGTCCAGTAGCCGTTGCAGAGGATAAGGCTACCATAAAAAATCAGCCAGTCACGGCCGGTCATGCCGTTGAATTTGCCTTTGCGCAGATAGGCGGCGGTAATAAAGGGGTCGTACCAGAAGGTCAGAAACAAAAACACAACCGGATCGCTTTTCCGCAGAAACCAGCCTGACATTTGTAACGCCTTTTTATTCCCCGTGTATGTCTTAAGACTCTTGATCGCCTCAATGCCCAGCCAGTCGCGCTTTGACCAGTCGTAAAATTTCAGTGTCAGCAGACAGGCGAGCAGCGAAAACAGGGTCATTAAAAACCCGCCGTACAGTATGCCGTAGGTGTAAATAACAAATGGATAAAGCACGTAATTGAACGGCCAATCCATGAGCTTGTTAGCCGTATGACCAACAGCAAGCTCGGCTGCCCGAACGCGGTGGGGCATGATTTTTTGTATTAAGTGTGATTTGCCAACAAGTTGATTCATGGAAGGGTATTAGTCTATCTTGTTTTGTAGATAATCATCAAGGCTATGCAGAAGTCGATGAAAATTTTCTTGATTCCAAATATGCCTCTTTCCGTTACGTATTTCCTCAAAAAAACCAAGCTTTTCCAGACGACGAATTATTCGTTGTCCAGTATCTTGCAATAATAGATTTCCTTTTTTTGTAGCAGGACACATTTGGTTAGAAACAACAGATAAATATATGCTACTCTGCTTTCGGTTTTTAAGACGGATAACATCAAATGGCCACAAAAGGCAATCCAATGGCCTTTTTTCATAAATGCTACATTTGTGAGAGACTTCTTCGAGAAACGCGCAGATCCTTACACCCTTTTTGACTTTTGATGTTATGGATTCGGCCTGAAAAAGACCTTCTGAAGTTTTATGAAGTTTTTTTTGTTCCTCAGTATCAAGCGAGTTTATTTCTTGCTGCCCAAAAAATGGCAATAGATGTTCTTCGCCTATAGAAAACCAGCAGCACCCTCTGCAGTTCAAACAATCGACGCTGTTTACTATATCAGTTATGATTTCCTCTAAATCACCCATAAAGTTCCCAGCCACAACGGTATAATTTGTTTGCTCTCTTAGCAGTTAGCCTGTAGGCCGGACTAATCCGCCGTGGCGGAGTGTCCGGCGCTTTTTGCAGAATTTTGCCGGACACGCCGTCGCCCTTCCGCCCCC
>Ga0194127_10008749_pt1 | contig 10784 bp, 10 predicted proteins | sample TA2KigC100mmetaG_FD_148624 | JGI IMG/M metagenome (GOLD analysis project Ga0194127, IMG submission 148624) | Freshwater microbial communities from Lake Tanganyika, Tanzania - TA2015036 Kigoma Deep Cast 100m | ecosystem: Environmental > Aquatic > Freshwater > Lake | place: Tanzania: Lake... | reverse complement strand
CTTCCCACTTTAATCGCTCGGCTGTCTTATATCGTTCGTGACTGCCGGATGTGGAATGTCCCTGCGGCTGGGTCACATCAATGATGTGAATAAGTGCGGGGATGTGATACTCGCGCGCGATCTCGGCGGCGCTGAGATAGGTTTCGACCAGCGCGGGATAATCCCACGCGCGGACGGTGTAATGATCGTAACCGCGCTCGATGGTTTCAGGCGGCGCATTGGGGTCGCGCTCGAAGCCTTTGAGCAGCGTGCCGATATTTTCCTTGACCATTTGAAATTGATTGGGGACAGAGATGCCATAGCCGTCATCATAGATCGTGATGATGGCGGGCGCTTTGAGCACACCAATCGCATTGACCGATTCCCAAAAGAGCCCCTCGGCTGTAGATGCATTACCGATGGTTGCAAAAGTGATCTCATCGCCGTTATTTGAGAAGTCTTTGAACTGTTGCAGTTCTTTAAGTTGACGATACATCACCGACGCATATGCGAGACCGACAGCACGCGGCATTTGTGCGGCAGTGGGAGAGACATCCGCCGCGGTGTTATACATTTTTGTTTGCGCGCGCCACGTGCCGTTGGGATATAAATTGCGGGAAGTAAAATGTGCGTTCATTTGCCGCCCTGCGCTGGCGGGGTCATAGGTTACATCGGCATGTGAATATAACTGGGCAAAAAACTCCTGAACGCTCATCACGCCAAGCATGAACATCCAGGTTTGATCGCGGTAATATCCCGAACGCCAGTCACCTTTGCGAAAGGCGCGCGCAATGGCGAGGTTGGCAACTTCCTTGCCATCGCCAAAGATACCGAACTTGGCTTTGCCGCTCAAGACTTCGCGTCTGCCAATCAGACTCGCCTGTCGCGATTGATAGGCGAGTCGGTAATCTTTGATTATTTCTTTTTTATCAAGGGGCAGCGCAATAGAGCCCTTCTTTTTGGGCATGTATCTCTCTCCTGAATTGGATGTGTTTAGGGGGATTATAACGGAAAAGGATGAAGGCTTGCATTGAGCGATGCCGAAATGATGAAAAGAAAAACGCGACCTGTCCGAGAGGAGGGTCACGTTTCAATTCAACCAATCATTTTTTTCTTCGCTGCAAACTTTAGCTTCTTCTCTTTTACAGCAAACTGCGAAGTTTGTTTTGTGATGGGATAGGCGAGCGCAGAAGCATGTCCCACCGACTGTGCGAGCGCCACATTGATGAATTGATTCAAGCTCACGCCCTCGCGTTCAGCCGTCTCAGCTAGTTGACGGTGCAGAGAGCGCGGCAGGCGCACAACGAATTTTCCGCTGTAATCTTCATTTGGCGCGGGTTCGGGGATGGGAATCCCCTCCTCAAGCGCGACCTCAATCCAGCCGCGCATGGCATCATCAATAGATATGTGGCGTAATAGATAGAGTGCGAGTAAACTTTGGGTATGATCACATATCGAAAGCTTCTCAAAAAACCACAGGTTGCCAAAAGTTTGATCGGGATGTCACTGGCCGAGTTCGACAAGTTCTACGTTGAATTTGAACACGCTCACGAGGAACGTCTTCAGTCTTCAACGACAACACGTGCAGGCAAGAAAAAACGCCGACGTGCGACAGGAGCAGGCCGAAAGCACAAGTACGATTTGCGAGACCGCTTACTAACTGGCGCAAAGGTTTCGCCATCAACTAGCCAAACATTCTGTCATCTTCCGCATTGTGTGCGGCTTAGTCAATCGCCGTATTCAATTGCGCCCACTGAAGCAGTATAGCCCTGCTTAAGAGCCTGCGCCATACCTTGCAACGCGCCAACCTTATTATTACGCCACATATCTATTGTAAAAGTGGATGAGGGTGTATTTATTCGCCGCCTATTTTTCTTCAGCAAGATGGAAGCGATGCACAAAACGGTGAAAAATTGGCACAGCCAATAGGGCAACTGAAGCAGGCAAAATCGTACCTGAAAGGGTAGCTCTGTTTTTTGCATACTCTGCATATATGGAATGGCGCTTGCGGTAAAATTAGATTAATGCAAATTATACATGTGGATGAACATTTACTTATCGTTAATAAGCCCGCAGGACTCTCCATTCTGCCTGATGGTTGGGATAAGAATGCGGCGTATCTTGTCAAACTGTTGGAAGCACAATATGGAAAAATATGGGTTGTCCACCGCATTGACAAGGTGACCAGCGGCATCATCGTCTTTGCATTGACAGCCGAGTCACATCGCTCTCTGAATATCCAGTTTGAAAAACATCAGGTGGAGAAAATTTATCATGCCATTCTCACTGGCGCACCCAAATGGGATGAAAAGATCACGAAATTTCCATTGCGTGTGAATGTCGGTCATAAACACCGCACGATGGTGGATGACAAAAGCGGAGTCCGCTCTGAGACGAGATTCAGGATTCTTAAACGGTACCAAGCCTCAGCATTGACGGAAGCGATGCCGATGACAGGGAGAACGCACCAGATCCGGGTCCATGCATATGCGTTGGGCCATCCGCTGTTGGGAGATGTCCTTTACAGTGCGCCAGAAACAGGGATCATCCCGCGCCCGGCGCTTCATGCTTACTCATTAAAGTTCACACATCCAAACACAAATGAGGCGATGAACTTTGAAGCAAGATATCCGGAGGATTTTCAATCCGCTCTGGACATGCTGGGAAAGAAATAAGCCAATGCGAAATTATGGTATATTTTAGTCAGGAGCAATGCTATGAATGAACGAATCCTAATTATCGAAGATGACCAGGCAATTCTCAAACTTTTGCAGCGTGGCTTGGCGTATGAAGGTTACACGGTGGACACAGCCATTGATGGGCGCATGGGTTTGATCGCTGCGCGCGACCACACACCCGATCTGGTTGTCCTGGATTGGATGCTGCCCGGTATGGACGGCTTGGAAGTGTGCCATCGTTTACGAACTGGCGGTTCGATCCCGATCCTGATGTTGACTGCGAAGGACACTGTACAGGATCGCATTCAAGGCCTGGATGCGGGCGCGGATGATTACATGGTGAAGCCTTTTAATTTGGATGAACTGCTTGCACGGGTGCGTGCTTTGCTGCGGCGCACTCAACCCGAGCGCATTCCTGTTTTAAAATTTGCTGATCTTTCGCTCGATACCGGTTCGCGTCAGGCCTCACGTGGAACCCGGGTTGTAGCGCTCACGGCAAAAGAGTATGAATTGCTTGAGTTGTTCCTGCGACATCCAAAACAGGTGTTGACTCGTGAAGTAATATTTGACCGGGTATGGGGCTATGATTTCGGCGGCGAAAGCAACGTATTGGAAGTGTATATCCGTTATTTGCGTCAGAAGTTGGAAGGCGGTGGCGAGGTGCGTCTTATCCACACCGTGCGCGGCGTGGGATATGTGATGAGAGAAAATCCGTAATCCGTAAATTGGGTCTGATAAACTCAGCACATCGCGCTCAGGACTACCCGACCACCAACCGTAAACCGTAAATCGAATGTCCCTGCGCCTGCGCCTAACTTTGCTTTACTCAACATTCATGGGTGGAATTTTGCTTATCTTTGGCGCTGCCGTTTATGTTCTCGTTAACGTGATATTGCTCAATCAAGTGGATACCATGCTGGAAAGTGTAGCGCGTGATATTACACAGGTTACCAAGGTTAATTCGGTGGGGGAGTTGAGCCTGATCAGCCTGCCCCCATTGGATATGACCTCAAACGCCTACGTGCAGGTTTGGGGACCGGACGGGAGTTTGGTTGCGACCTCTCCCAGTATTGGGGCATTATCCCAACCCCTCGATCCGATTGGATTGAAATCTGGTCTGACCTTCTATGAAGATTCCTACCTCGATGACGCCCACCTGCGGGTGTTGAGCGTTCCCCTTAAATTGGGTGATCGGGTAATTGGAACATTGCAGGTAGGCGCCAGTTTAGCAGTAGTGGACGCGACACGTAATAATCTGCTTTCGACCATGGTTGTTATTTCAGTGCTGGCAGTTTTACTGGCGATGATTGGATCCTGGGCAGTGCTGGGGCGCGCGTTTTTTCCTTTGGAAGCCATCACTGAAACAGTGGATCAGATCAACCGCGCTGATGATCTTTCGCGGCGCATCCCGTATCAGGATGAGACGGAAGATGAGGTCGGCAGTTTGGTGGTCTCATTCAATCAAACCCTTGAACGTTTGGAATCTCTTTTTACTTCACAACAACGCTTTCTGGCAGATGTCAGCCATGAATTGCGCACACCATTAACGGTTATTAAAGGCAACGTGGATTTGATGCGTCGCATGAAGGCGGCGGACGAAGAATCGCTAAGCAGTATTGACCAGGAGGCGGGCCGGCTCACACGCCTGGTGGGCGGACTACTGATGCTGGCGCAGGCGGAATCTGGCAAACTTACCCTCAACTTTGCACCGGTGGAATTGGACTTGTTGCTGACTGAAGTCTTTACGGAAATGCGTGTGCTGGCCGGCAGTAAAGTTCACGTGCATCTTAATGATATTGATCAGGTCATGGTTAATGGAGACCGCGACAGGTTGAAGCAGGTTTTATTGAATCTGGTTGCGAATGCAATTCTATATACACCACCGGGCGGGGATATTTTCCTTAGCATTTCCAAATTGGGTGACCAGGCGCGGATCATCGTCCGTGATACGGGGCCGGGCATTCCCGCAGAAGACCTGCCTCACATCTTTGACCGTTTTTATCGCGCGGAGAAATCGCGCACGCGTTCAAAGACCAGTGGATTTGGGCTGGGACTGTCGATTGCACATTGGATCGTGGAGCATCACGACGGACAAATCAAGGTTGAGTCGAAAGAGGGGAAAGGAACGACCTTTGTGATCTGGTTGAAGATATTGGGGTAAGCCACGATTCTTTAACCCAAAGTCGCCAAGATTTTATGCTTATTCTTTGCGACTTCGCTTCTTGGCGTTAAATTTCCCCACAAAATCTAAGCCCAGATAATATTTTTTTCTAAGCAGTTTAAGGCAAGCTCAACCTTTGATGAGCTTGTTTGCACAGACTGACCCCATATTTTTCATACCATTCATTTAACGCAGCGCTTGATGCAAGTCCACTTATTGCGTCATGATAAATGGGTGTGCCATATTGTACGTATCTTTTCGTTTGAGCAGACCATGTCCATTCGGCGCGTTGGATGATGCCAATGCCGCCGTTGTAGCCGGCCATGGCGAGGTGTGCATCGCCGTTTGCGGCTTCGAGGGAACGTACAAGGTAAGCGAGACCGCGAGTGGCATTGGTGTTCGGGTTGAAGGGATTGTCAGTTGAGATAAAGTGAAATGGCATCACTTGAAAGAGTCCCATTGCGCCGGCGCTGGAGACGGCACGCGGATCCCCACAGGATTCGATTTGCATGATGGTGGCAACCAGGTTCGGGTTTAGATTCGAAGCGGATGCCCACCCAGAGATAGAGTCAGTCCAATGTTGGACTTCCATTCTAAAGATGGGGGAAATGCTGGTTGACCTGGAATCGGGCGGCGCAACTGAAGGAAGCGGTAAAGGGTTTGTGTTCCATGCAAGGGATGCGAGCATTGCGCTGATAAATATGACGGTGAGTGGTACTATTGCAAAACCAGGCAAACAGCCGCTCCTTTGATCGTACTGGGTCGCGGCTGTTTGCTGAACTGGTTTTGTAGAGCGAGCGCGGGGCATGTTTATTTTCTCTTTTCTGAAGTTGTATTTCATCCTGAGCGGAGCCGCATACTTTGCGGCGCAGTCGAAGGACATTGGTACTTCGACTGCGTTCGGACGAAGTTCACGTCCTCCCTCCGCTCAGTGAGGACAGGCCTTTTTACGCGTCGAAGTTGTGATCTCAGTTCTCTGAACTGCGCGCATTATAAGAGACGGGATGATACGTTGGTTCAGGTGGTATGAAAGAAGACGGCTCTGAGTTGAGGGTCTGTTTGGGGGCCGGGCTGAAGGAGGATAGGGAGTTGACCGGCCGGTTGTTCTGCGATGCCGAGCGCGGGATAGGTTGATTTACAGGACGCTGAGCCTGAGTTTGAAAGGACGGGCGCGCTTGCGGTTGTGCATTGTATGGGCGTTCGGTTTGATTTTGGCTATGGTGGGATTGCGCAGTTGTGAAGATGCGGTCGCCGGCGAGAGAGAAGGTACCAATGATCAGCAAGCGCACCATCCAGACCATGACAGCTACGAAAATGGGCACAACCTTGGTAAGCGTTTCCATACTCATTACAGCGCTGGATTGCAGGTTGCCGTTATTAAAGATCGCAACCGATACGCCCCACCAGGTCAATGTGGCGTTGAAGCCGGCCGCCAACAACCAGGCGCCAAAGAGATAATACACTTCGGCAGGTTCGTCACGCCCCTGTTCGGGGGTGAAAATGCGGGCGATGCCGGCAAAGTCAATCCCGCAGAAGGCGATGGCCAGGATGGTCGCCCAGCGAAAGCCTGCGAATTTCAGGTCACCGAGCATGTCATGCAGGGCATACTGTGTGGTGCTGAAATTGAAGATTTCAAATGCCAGCAGGGCGCTGAGGATGATCATGCCCCAGGCCGCGCCGCGGTTGAATTTTCTGTTATGGACCAGGCTGTTCCACAAGTTTTTCAAGCCATCCCCTACTGGATAACGACGGGTTGTATTCATTTCGACCTCCTTGTCGAGTAAATAAGGCGAATTTTAGAACACATGTTCTAAAATGTCAAGGAGGAAATTTCTGGCTTTTTGTGGTTTTCTCAATATCAAAGCTTTTTAACGCGTATACTCAAGGTAAGGTATGCACTGAGTTACACACCCCTCGGTGTTGGCGTATCCCGCTTCGGTGTGCAAGTATTGTTGGATTTGCTGGATAATAAAAAAGACCGAACACACCGAATTACAAATGATGAAATTTAAATCATTCCCGTTTCCATCCAAACCATTTCGCTCCCCGATTCCCAACTTCACACTTAGGTCACTTAACCGCGCAGATGATCCCGGACGCCACCCTAATTTATGGTTGAATATTTTGGACGCGCTTGGGTTGTGGTTTGATTCATGATTGTCTCATGTCATCCGAGGAGAGCGTTCGCCTGCCTCGATGGTTTTTCGAGGTCCCGACGAATCAATCCTAGTAACAATGTACGAGATTGCTTACCTGCACGGCACTATCCCTTCTCTGGCAACCGGTTACAGGTAATGCAGAGTGGTGCAAGTTTAAGACGGAATGCTTTGCGCATCGCCCTTGCAATGACGAAAGCCTAAATTATTTTCGACGAATTACTTTTATCAGGATTATCTTATGTCTAGGTTGAATAATAAGTTTCGGGATATTCTCGTCTCAATTCAAAAGAAGTCATTTGAATATTATTTTTATTTGGCAATTTTAGTTATTCTATTCCTGTCCTATATGGCAATTGGATTCTTCGCCACAAGGATCTTTGATAATGGAAATATTGTTCGAGATGCAAATTTTGGATTCAATCAGCTAAAGTTGTGGAGATTTAGGGAAGTAGCTTTTGTATCGTTTATTTTTTTATTGCTCCTGATATTTTTCCGTCGAATAAAAAAGCGAATAATGCTGTTTTTTGAATATCTGGAAAAGAAACCCTGGCGGGTTGGTCTATTTATTGCAATTTGCGCAATAACCATGACCGCGATTTTTCTCATTTTTTCCACAAATTTCATCAATAAGGATGGTCGTTCGTTTCAGCGGAAATTTGATCGTGACGTTCCCGCATTAGGCGCTCATGTAACACATGACGAAATGTGGGAACTTTACTTTCATTCACGCTTTTGGTTCTATACCAATCAATACTTTGGTTGGGACGTTCGATTTTCCTATCGCGTTATATCAAGTTTTATGGGCGGAGTCTTTATTTATGCCTTATTGAAATATGCACATCAGCGGTTTAATGAGAGGTGGTTCGCCCAGGCTTTGCTTATTTGCTCGGGAGGGTATATGCAGTTGTTTTTTGGGGATGTCGAAAACTATACAATAACAGCGGTATTGATCTTTATTTATTTCTGGTTTTCGGATAATTATATTCAAAAGAAAAACTCGTTAATCGCTCCAACGGTCATTTTGTCAATCGCTTTGGTATTTCATCTTCTGAGCGGTTTTTTCCTTCCATCTTTAATGTATCTATATATTTTGGCAATCCGGCGCAGGCAATTTCGTTCTTTAATTTCAGGCTTTATTCTTTCGGTGATGATTATTTCGTTGAACCTAGTCTTCTTTTCCTACCAGGGACTTCCCATCGACAATCTCTGGACATACAGTCATGCCTCTGGAGACGGCGGAAGATATGATCAGTATCTGGTCTCGCCTGGTATTGAATATTATTCCCAGATCATCAATTTACTCTTTTTGCTCATGCCAGCTTTTATTTTAACTATTCCACTTATTGTCTTCAAACGAATAAAATTTTCTGAAGTTAACATTTTCTTGTTGATTTCCACGGCAGGTGCATTGCTGCTGACTCTGGGCTGGAAGGCTCAATTGGGTGTCTATAATGATTGGAATTTATTCGCCATTACCGCGCTCCCAATATCCTTGCTGGTTTGGAATAATTTTCACAGTATTTTGGATGCCAATCTTAAAAGTGAAATAGCTTTGATCGCCGGCTTTGTGTTTTCTTTCCATTCTTTGTCATGGGTCATATCAAATCATCTAATCGGGCGGTAGTTGTATTCATGATGGCAGTTTTTGGAGTGAGTCATAATTGCCTGAGCGGGTAGTGTCGTGGAGCATACTTTAAAAATCTGGTATTCTCGCCATTCTTAACAGTGAAGATTCTAAATGTCCGGTGAAGAAAAACTTATGTAAACATCATAAATGAATTCAGTTTTTTCGTTATAATCAATTCCATGGAACGATTAGGATCCCATCGAAATCTATTCAAGCAGATCCTTGCCATACTCATCAGCGGATTTGTGTTGTTCCTGGCTGTGATCCTGGTCTGGATGATGGGCTATCAACTGGCGTACGCAGGGCGGATTTTCCCCGGTGTTTCCGTGGCAGGCGTGGACCTTTCCAGTCTTTCCCCCAACGATGCCGCGCTGAAATTGAGTCAAACCTTATCCTATCCCATTACAGGAAAAGTCCTGTTCCGCGATGCGGATAAAATTTGGGTTGCCTCCCCCGCAGAATTAGGCATGGTCTTCGACCCCACGGCCAGCGCCTTGGCCGCTTATTCTCATGGACGAGAAGATGGTTTGTTCACCGCGCTCGCAAACCAGATCAACGCTGGCGGACTTGGATCAGACGTTGCGCCCGTTGTCATCTTTGACCAGCGCGTGGCATACTCTTATTTGCAAAATATTGCGGCACAGGTTGATCAGTCAGTTGTTGAGGCAAGTTTGCGCCTGGAAGGAACGAACGTCGTCTCAGAGCCAGGTCGGTTGGGGCGTTCATTAAATCTGGATGCCACTTTAATTTATCTTGGCGCGCGGCTGCAATCCTTCCGCGATGGGGAAGTGCCGCTTGTCATTCAGGAGACTTCTCCAAAGTTGATGGATGTTTCATCACAGGCAGAAGCCGCCCGCCGCATACTCAGCCAGCCATTGACCATTACTTTGCCAAATTATCGCGAGGGCGACCCCGGTCCGTGGACATTTGATATTCCCGTCCTCGCAAACATGCTAGCCGTGACTGTCGTTGAAAATGGCGGCGTCACAGAAATGCAGGTTGGGCTTAACCCGGATGCTTTGCGCGCTTCCTTGAATGACCTCAAAGTTTTGGCCGACCGCCCATCCGCCAATGCCCGCTTCCTCTTTAACAATGAAACGGGGCTGATCGAACCCATTCAAGCCTCTGCCATTGGGCGAGTCATGGATGTGGAAGCCAGCATCGTTGTGATTAATGCCTCTTTATTAAGAGGCGAACATAGCGTTGTCCTCAGTGTTTCAGAACAACAACCTGCCGTTGCAGATACGGCCAACGGCGCGGAGTTGGGAATCACCCAACTTGTCGCTGAGCAGACCACATATTTCTATGGCTCCAGCACCGCGCGTATTCAAAATATCGTTGCCGGCGCTGCGCCTTATCATGGATTGCTTGTTGCGCCGGGCGAGACCTTTTCCATGGGCAGTGTGCTTGGCGACGTCAGCCTTGATAACGGCTTTGCCGAAGCCCTCATCATTTATGGCGGACGCACGATCAAAGGCGTGGGCGGCGGCGTGTGTCAGGTCAGCACCACACTCTTTCGCACCGTGTTCTATGCGGGCTTTCCTGTTGTTGAAAGAAACCCTCATGCCTATCGTGTTTCATATTATGAAAAGACAGCCAGCGGCGCAATTAACCCGAACCTTGCGGGTTTGGATGCCACCGTATACTTTCCGCTGGTGGATTTCAAATTCCTAAACGATTCACCCTATTGGCTGTTGATGGAAACCTATGTTGACGGTAACAGCCTCACTTGGAAACTCTATTCCACCCCCGATGGGCGCAGTGTTACATCGGAAACGACAGGCCCGATCAATGTTGTGCCTCCGCTGCCGCCAATCTTTGAAGAAAACCCGGAGTTGAAAGCAGAACAAATAAAACAAGTGGATTATCCCGCCCAGGGCGCAGATGTGACCGTAACGCGAACCGTTTGGCGCAATGGTCAAATCTATTTTACAGATCAATTCCAGACATACTACCAACCGTGGGCGGCAGTCTGCGAATACGGTCCCGGCACAGAAGACCCTGAAAGGGCAGCCAAAAAGAAAGAACTTTGTCTCTCGCCAAATACTTAAAATAGACTTTATCGGAAATAGGGTTATGATAGGCGAATGCTGACATACGATGAACTCAAAGAAAGCCCGAGGAAATTTGTTTCGTTCACCAGTCTGACACCCGACGAATTTGATTTGCTTCTACCAGCC
>Ga0194127_10008748_pt1 | contig 10786 bp, 6 predicted proteins | sample TA2KigC100mmetaG_FD_148624 | JGI IMG/M metagenome (GOLD analysis project Ga0194127, IMG submission 148624) | Freshwater microbial communities from Lake Tanganyika, Tanzania - TA2015036 Kigoma Deep Cast 100m | ecosystem: Environmental > Aquatic > Freshwater > Lake | place: Tanzania: Lake... | reverse complement strand
CGTACCTGGCCGGCGGGGGGAGCGGTCGCGCCGGGTAGGCGCGGCGGGCCCCGCGGCGACACGCCGCGGGCGACTTGCTCGGGCGACTGTCGCGGCCGCCGCGCGGGTGCGGGCTCGGGACGGGCGACCGGCGGCCGCCGCGCGGCTGCGGGCTCGGGACGGGCGACTGACGCGGCCGCCGCGCGGCTGCGGGTTCGGGGCAGGCGAGCGTCGCGGCCGCCGCGAGGCTGCGGGTTCGGGGCAGGCGACCGTCGCGGCCGCCGCGCGGCTGCGGGCTCGGGACGGGCGACTGACGCGGCCGCCGCGCGGCTGCGGGCTCGGGACGGGCGACCGTTGCGGCCGCCGCGCGGCTGCGGGCTCGGGACGGGCGACTGTCGCGGCCGCCGCGCGGCTGCGGGCTCGGGACGGGCGACCGTTGCGGCCGCCGCGCGGCTGCGGGTTCGGGACGGGCGACCGTCGCGGGCGCCGCGCGGCTACGGGTTCGGAACGTAGCGGACCGTCGCCACCGCGGTGCCGGTCCCGCCGGGCTCGCTGCCGACGACGTAGATCCCGGTGGCGTCGCCCGATACGCCGTCCAGCTCGCCCGACGCGGACTTGCCGGTCGCGAGGACGACCCGGGCCCAGGACCCGGGCGCGCGGATGTCGGATGCGTTCGGGTGCAGCAGGAGGACCAGATCGCGGAAGCCGTCCGTCGTCGTGCAGGCGCCGACGATCAGCGTGTAGTCGTGGCGGGCGTCCACGGAGCGGAAGTCGCAGTCGGCCTGCGTGTCGGACGTTGCGACGTAGCTGAAGCCGCCATGGAGCTTTCCAGCCGAAACCAGGCCCCTCTGGCCCACGACCAGGTACTGGCCGGCGCTCGGCCCTGTCCCGATCCGGGACACGTCCGCCGCGTCCCACATCCCGAACGCGCCCGCGTCCGCGAAGGGGCCGAGGAAGGAGCCGTCGGTCGTCTCGTCGAACAGCGTGGTCGCGCCGCCATTCGCCGGCACGGCCGCCAGGACGCCCTCGGACATGCAGGAGACGGGTCCGCAGACCGGGGGCATGCCGGAGCATACGTTGCACTTGCCGGCGGCGCCGGACGCCGCAGCCAGCCTCGGCGGCTCCTGGAAGTCGTTGAACTTCGACGCGCCGCAGGCCGCCGATACGGACCCGCTCGTCGAGGCCGTCACGAGGCACTCCTTCGCGAACGGGTCCTTGGTCCCCGACCGGACTCCCGCCACGAGGTACGCCTCCACGCTCGAGCACGTGGTCAGCCCCTTCGGGCAGCCGCCCGGCACGGAGAACGCTCCGAGAAGGTCGCCCGGAGCGTCGCCGTCGTCCTTCAGGGCCGTCAGTAGGACGTCCCCGACCTTCCAGGGCGCGGATGCCGTCGCGCTGAGCCGGAACGCGACCAGGCCCCCGTCGCCGACCGCCAGGCTGCGCGACACGGCCCTGAACGCCTTTCCCATGACCGAGGTCCCGGCGGCCGGCTTCGGGGCCGCCCCGAACGAGAGCATCGCGATGAACCCGGTCGGGGTCACGGTCATCGACGGCGTCGTGTAGCCGGTCGCCCAGGCGCCGGTCGGCCCCACGTCCACGTCGGTCAGGTACGTCGCCCCGTTCGTGACGCCGGCGTAGGTGACCTTCTTCGTCCCGACGCACTTCGACTCGAGGCAGAAGTCGGGCCCGGTCGCGTTGTCCTGGTCGGAGCAGATGGTCCCGTCGGGCTTTCCGGCGCAGCAGACGAGCGGCCCGGCCGCGCACACGCCCGCCTGGCAGGTGTCGGGCCTGGTGCACGCATCGCCGTCGTCGCATTCGCCCCCCGTCAACGGCGCGAACACGCATCCGGTCGCGGGGTCGCAGGTGTTGGCCGTGCAGACCTTGCCGTCGTCGCAGACCTTGGCCGTGCCGCCGAGGCACGTCCCGGACGCGCACCTGTCGTTGTCCGTGCACGCGTTCCCGTCCTGGCACGGGGTCCCGTCCAGCGGCGTGAACTGGCACTGGGTGTCGATGCACCGGTCCTGCGTACAGGCGTTGTTGTCGTTGCAGCCGGCGTCGTTCGCGCACGAGGTGCAGCCCGCGATGTCCTCGTGCCTGCAGCCGCTACCCTCGACGCAGGCGTCGATGGTGCACGCCTTCCCGTCGTCGCACGAGATCGGCGTGCCGGCGCAGACCGACGCGGAGCATGCGTCGTTCGCGGTGCACATCCTCCCGTCGTCGCAGGGCTTCGAGTTCGGCGTGAACACGCAGCCGCCCGTGGCCGGGTCGCACCAGTCGTCGGTGCAGACGTTCGAGTCCGCGCACGCGACCGGCATGCCGGCACAAGTCCCGTCCGAGCACCTGTCGGCCTCGGTGCACCGGTTGCCGTCGTCGCAGCCGGCGGTGTTGTACGTGTGGCCGCATGAGCCGTCGAGCTGGTTGCAGACGTCGTCCGTGCAGGGGTTGGGCTCGTCGCACGGCTTCAGGGCGCCCGGCGAGCAGACGCCGCCGTCGCACGCGTCGCCCTCGGTGCAGGGGTTGAAGTCGTCGCACGCTGGGCCCGTCGCGGGCTCGCTCGTGCACTTCGTTGCGACGCACGCCTCCGTGCTGCACGGGTTCCCGTCGTCGCAATCCCCGTCCACGGTGCAGGGCAGGCACCCCGGCTGGATCGTGTGCACGCACCCCTGCGTCGGCAGGCACCGGTCGTCCGTGCACGGCTCGCCGTCGTCGCAGTTCGTCGGGACGCCCCCCGTGCACGCCCCCCCGGAGCAGGTGTCGATCTCGGTACACGGGTCCCCGTCGCTGCACGGCGCCGAGTTCGGGTCGAATCGGCACGAGCCCGTGCCCGCGTCGCACTCGTCCGTGGTGCAGGCGTTCCCGTCGTCGCACACCAGCTTGCCGCCGCCGTGGCACTTGCCCGCCGCGCAGAAGTCGCCCTTCGTGCACGCGTCCCCGTCGTCGCACGTCGCGTCCTCGTCGGCCGGGTGGACGCAGCCCGTCTTCTTGTCGCACAGGTCCCTGGTACACGGGTTGCCGTCGTCGCAGTCCACCGGCTTGCTCGCGCAGTGCCCGGCGAAGCACGTCCCGTCCGTCGTACACGCGTCGTCGTCCTCGCACGCCCCCTCGTTCAGCGGGTCGTGGCGACAGGTGCCGTCGCCGTCCTGGCTGTCCGCGGTGCACGGGTTCTGGTCGTCGCACGGGCTCGACGGCTTCTCGACGCAACTGCCGTCCTGGCACACGTACTCCTTCCCCGGGACCACGCCGCCCGCCGGGATGCAGGGTGCGCCCTCCGCAATGCCCTCGCACGGCGGCTTCGCGACCTCCTCCTTCGCGTCCGTCCCCGCCTCGGTCGGCGCGTCCGGCAGCGCCGGGACCGTCAGGTCGCTGCAGCCGGCCAGCGCCATCCCAGCGATCACGAACGCGAACCTCGTCTTCCGCATGATCGTCCCCTCGGAAACCCTCCCGGCATTCTACCGGAACCGGTCCGCCGCGCGGCAGTAGACGACGTTCGCGGCTATACTCCGGCGCGTCCGGCCCGCGCCCGGGGCCGCTCTTGCGGAGGGGGCATCCATGCCGCGATGGGTCGGCGCGCTCCTGTTCTTCGGCACCGCCTTCCTGGTCTGGGGCGGGCTCCACGCGTGGTTCCACTTCCGCCTCGCGGGCGCGCTGGACCTCGGCCCCCGCGCGCGTCTCGCGCTCAGGATCGGGCTCGGGGTCCTCGCGCTCGCGTACCTCGGCGCGCGGGGACTGGAGGCCGTGGCGGGCCACCGCGCCGCGTTGGCGCTGCTCTGGCCCGGGGCGCTCTGGATGGGCTTCCTGTCGGTCGCGGTCTCCGGGCTGTTCGTGGTCGAGGTCGCGGTCGCCCTGCCGGCGTGGATCCTCAAGGCGGCCGGCGCCGTGACCCCGGATGCCGCGCACGCCGCGGTTCGCTGGGCGGTCCTCGCCGCGCTCGCCGCCGCGGTCGGCCTGTCCGGCTGGGGCCTCTCCCGGGCGCTGTCGCCGCCGCGGATCAGCGACCACGAGGTCCGCCTCGCGGGCCTGCCCGCGTCGCTCGACGGCTTCCGGATCGTGGTGGCCTCCGACATCCACGCGGGCGAGCTGGTCACGCCCGGCCGCCTGGAGGGCATCGCGACCGCCATCGACGCGGCCGATGCGGACCTCGTGCTGCTGGTCGGCGACCTGACCGACGAGCAGGACGGCGGCGACGGGACCGCGTTCGCGCGCCTTGCCCGCGTCCGATCGCGCCACGGCGTGCTGGCCTCGACCGGCAACCACGAGTTCTACTCCGGCGGTCCCTCGGTCCTGCGCGCACTGGATGGCGCCGGGATCCGCGTGCTGCGTCAGGGGCACACGGTCGTCGCTGGCGGGCTCGTCGTCGCGGCCGTGGACGACCCGGCATTCCTGGAAGGCGGCCGGGGCGCTGTCGCGGCCGGGATCGACCGCGCGCTGGACGGCCGTCCCGCGGGCCTCCCGGTCGTGCTCCTGTCGCACCAGCCGCTAGCCGTGGAGCACGCGGCCCGCGCCGGGGTCGGCCTGATGCTGTGCGGCCACACCCACGGCGGCCAGATCCCCCCGTTCCATCTGGTGACCGGGCTCGCGTTCGACTTCCGGGAGGGCGTCCACCGCGTGGGCGACATGACCGTTTCCGTCAGTCGCGGTGCGGGGTTCTGGGGGCCTCCGATGCGCGTCTTCGCGGACCCGGAGGTCGTGCGGATCACCCTCAGGGCCGGGTAGAGCCGACCCCGGCGTCGCCGCGGAGCCGCCACTTCCTGACGAACACCCGCCCACCCGGTCCGCGGAAGGCGACGGACACGAGGGTGGCCCGGAGCCCGGCCCGGGCGAACGCCCGCCTGGCGGCGCGGTTGAGGACGTCCGTGGTCGCGGTCACGCGCTGGCAGCCCGGCGTCGCATCCACCGCCGCCAGGAGCAGGTCGGCCGCGAGCCCGCGCCCCCGGGCCGCGGGCGAGACCTCGAGCCCGGCGTCGAACAGCTCGCCGCGCGCCCCCTTGCGGAACCGCCAGCGGCCGAGCACCGGGTCGCCCTCCACGTTGCTCCGCGCGATCGCGACCACCTCGCCGGGCCCGAGGCCGGGTCCGGCCGTGACCCGCAGCCCGGACCCGCCCGTGCCGACCCCGCTGCCGCCGGTGCGCGCCACGTCCGCGACCCGGGCCTCATACCGGACCCGAATGTCCAGGCCCGCCAGCACCTCCGCGGGCCAGAGCGTCGCCTTGGCCGCGAGGCCCCAGGCTCCCCGCCGCCGGAGTGCGTCCGCGATGCGAGGGAGTCGCAGGAGCGGCAGCGCCAGCCGGAAGAGCGGGCCGGCGCGGGCGGCCAGCCTCCGCACGGCCGTGAACGCGGGCGAGTCCGTGTCGAGCCGGAGCGGCCCCCACTCGACGGCCGCGATGCGGCCCACGAGCGAGCCGCCGTCCACCGGCGCGTCGGGTGCCGCCGACGTGCCCGCGGTCCGCAGCTCGGTCCCGTCCGGGGCGCGGCGGACGGACACGAGCACATGGCAGACCGTGCGGCCGTCGCGATCGATCGCAACGACGTCACCCGGCCGCGGTCCGCACCCGGACGCGGGCGCGATCACCACGGTCGCGCCCGGGGGGATCAGCGGGAGCATGGACGTGCCCCACACGCGCAGCCGCACCCGGATCCCCAGCGCAAGCTGTTCCCGGATCATGCCGGAGGACGGGCCGAGCGGCCTCGTCATCGCGGGACCTCCCCGTCGCGGATGCGCCGGACCACGTCGGCCTGGGAGCACGAGGTCCGGTTCGGGGCCGTGGGGTCGCCGGCCGTCGCCTGGGAAGCCCCCGGGCAGAAGGGGCACATGGCCAGGAGCGCGCAACCCGTACAGGCGCGTCGGTCCGCCGTGGCGAGCCTCCTGACCGCCTCGGCCGCCGCGCCCCGCCAGGCCGCCTCGAGGCCGTCGCGGCGTACGTCCCCGAGCGGCACCGGCCACGACGCGCACGGCTGGACGACTCCGCGCGGCGACACGTACAGGGTTCCGCGGGCCGCCCCGCACAACGGGCCGGCGGGATCGATCGCCGGCAGAGGGCCTTCGAGGCGCGGCGCCCACGTCTGGCGCTCGAACCGGGCGCGGTCTTCCTGCGAGGCAGCGAGGTGCGACAGCCCGGTCCCGTCGACGACGGGCCACACGCCGGTCGTTGCGCGGCACTCCACGTCCATCGCGGCGCACGCGGCGACGACGCGCTCGACGTCGGCCATGTTGACCGCCACCGCCAGGGCCATGACGCGCGTCCTGACCCCAGCCGCGCGCAGGAGCCGGACTGCAGCGACCGTCCGCCGGTGCGCCCCGGGCATGCCGACGATCCTGTCGTGCTCTTCCGGTCCGCCGTGCAGGCTCACGTCCACGATCACGTGGCGCATCCGGGCGATGCGGGCCGCGACCGCGCTCGTCACCCGCAGGCCGGTAGTCTTGAGGATCACGAGGAAGAGCCGCTCCCGGGCCGCCTCGAGCACGGTCCAGAAGTCCCTCCGTGCCATCGGATCCCCGCCGGACAGCGTCACCTGGAAGACGCCCATCCGGGCCGCCTCGTCCAGGACCCGCACCCAGGCGCCGGCGGGCAGCTCGCCCGAGCCGTCCCGGTGACGGGGGAGGCAGCAGTGGACGCACCGGAGGGGACAGCCCCAGGTCAAGTCCAGGTGGAGACCGAAGACGCGGCCGTGCCGGTTCCAGATCCGCTTCAACGCGGGGAGACCCTCGCGCCCGAAGCCCGCGCTCACAGCACCCCCCAGGGGTCGCCGGACAGGCTGACCTTCAGCCGGCCGATGCCGGCCGCGACCGCGAGGCGGTGCGAGACATCGAGCAGGGCCTCGCGCGCGGCGAGGTCGCAGGATCGGACGAGGGCCGCCCGGACCACGGCCGCCATCGCCTCGCCTCCCCGGAGCGGCAGGTACCCGGCCTCGGCGGCCTTCTCGATCTCCACGAGCCGCCAGAGCCTCGCCGGCGAGCCCGTGACCGCGGTCCCCTCCCGCCCGGGAAGCGGTGACCGCGGGACGCAGAAGCCGCCGGGGCAGGGCGACACCAGCGTGAAGTCGTCGGCGAGGACCGACTCCGGCGCGAAACGGGTGACCGTGGTCGTCTTGCCTCCGCCGGATCGCGCCATCATGACGATCGCTCCCCGGGCCCTCGATACCGCGGAGGCGTGGAGGGCGATGCCCCCCGTCCGCAGGAACGTCTCGGCCAGCAGCAGCCGCAGGAACGACCGCAGCCCGAGCGGCAGGTCCTGCGGGCGGTCCTCGCGCAGCCGCGCGCGCACCCGTTCCAGCCCCTGCCCGTCCGCGTCCCACCAGATCGGGGCGCACGCACTCCACTCCGGGTCGCCGATCCTCCCGTGGATCCGGTACTCGGGATCGCCCGACGTGTCGCCCCGCTCGACCTCGACGACGGCGGTGACCGTCACCGCGGGCTCGCCGTCCGGCGCGACGGGGGACTCGGCCAGGTCCAGGAACGGGAATCCGGAAACCGCGGATGCAAGCCTGGCCGGAAGGTCGAGGACGAGGTCGAGATGACCGAGCCGGTGACGGGTGACCCGCCGCGAATCAGCAGTTGGGACGCTGCGATGCATGGCCTGGGAACCGGCCTCGCGCGGGCGGATCAGAGCTGGATGCAATCCTCGTTGCCCTGCTCGCGCGCCCCGGCGCCGCAACCCGAGGCCAGCGCGAACCGCTCGCGGCCGGGCTCGGATCGAACCTCCGGCCGCCGGTACGGCCGCTTCGCCTTCTTCTCGACGGCCTCGGTATCCTTGCGGTCCATGTCATGCCTCCGCTGCCAGCCCGCGGGCTCAGTAGAGCATCAGGGCGTACCCGGCGCCGTCCGTCCCGAACAGCAGGTCGACGAAGCCGTCGCCGTTGAAGTCGCCGACCACGGCGGCAGTATACCCGAATTTGTTCCCGGCCGGGTCCGCCGGGTCCACCAGGGTCGGCGCCATGAACGGGAACGTGCCCGGGGCCCAGGTCTGCGCGGGGCCGGTCACGTTCAGCCGCACGTAGTGCTTTCCGTAGCTGGCGCTGTCGGCGTATGCGATGTCGTCGCTCCGGCCGCTCGGGTCGTTGTCGAGGTTCCCCATCACCAGGATCCGTCCCCACGCCCCGGGGATGGCGAAGCCGCGGGGGCTCAGCCAGATGCCGTCGAGGACCGTCGGCTCCGGCCCGACCTTGACGACCTTGCCCCAGTTGGCGGCGAGGGTCGCGCCGTAGAACCCGTAGATCGACCTGGAGTCGAGGTAGGCGCCGACCACGAGGTCGCCCCGGCCGTCGCCGTCCACGTCCCCGAGCCCGCGGATCCCGGAGCCGAAGCCGTCGAGGTCCGTGTCCGACACCGCGCGGAGCGCGGTCGCGTCGCCCGGCAGGCCGGTGTTGCCGGCGGACACGGTGATGGTGGCGGCGGCGGGCAGTGACCGGCCCCGGACCACGACGACCTGGCCGGGCCCGGTCTGCTGGGAGACGGCGACCTCGTCGAACCCGTCCTTGTCCAGGTCCGCGAGGAAGCCGGCGTCGATGCCGAACAGCGACGTCGCGGTGCCCCCGGACAGCTCGATTACCGCGACCCGGTGCGCGGCGCGGCTGGTCGCGGACGTGAGATCGATCGTCACGCTGGTCGCCGCGGTCCACGTCTTGTTGCCCGGGACCACGTACGCCTTGTTCTCCACGCGGGACCCGATGACGATGTCCTTCGCGCCGTCGCCGTCGAAATCGCCCTCGCCCGCGGCGATCGCGCCCACGACCGCGTTCTGGAACCCGGTGATCGTGACGTTCGGTGTCGCGGCGAGCGTGCCGTTCTTCACGCCGAGCCATACCTTGAGCGCGTAGCCCGCGGCGGCGGCCCCCTGGCCGACCGCGATGTCCGCGGCCCCGTCGGCGTTGACGTCTCCGAGCGCGACGACAGGCAGGCCGAGGTTGGTTCCGGCCGTGCCCGCGAGGCACTGGTGGTGCGGCCCGGTCGCAGCCGCGATCGCGAGGTCCGGGACCGTCCCGTCCGCGTTTGCGTGACCGTAGATCACGCAGAAGCCGTCGGCCTGCCGGCCGCCGATCGCGAGGTCCGCCTTGCCGTCGCCGTTCAGATCCCCGGTCCGCCAGACGCGGCGCTGGTAGTTGACGTTGTTGTACGGGGCGCTGCCGGTGAACTCGACCGCCCTGAGCGTCACGTCCGGCACGCTCAGCACGCTCGCCCCGCTCAAGGCCGACCGGTTGCCGGCCGCGTCGATCGCCCGGACCGCGAACCAGTAGCCGCCGACGCCCTGCACCCCGGTCACGAAGCGGCAGCCGCCCGCCTGCGCGTCCCTGCGGACGTCCGGGCCCGTGACGGTATAGGACTCGAGCGCGCCGACCGGCTTCGGGACGGGCAGCGGGTCCGTGTACGCGAGGTCCGACGCGCGGCAGGCCGCGTCGAACTTGGCGTCGGTGTCGATGGCGAACTTCGAGAACCGCACGTCGTACGACGCGGCCGGCGTGCCCGCGTCCGTGCCGTTGTCGCCGACCGCGTTCCACCGCAGGCGGACCGCCGGACGGCGCGGGTCGAGGTCCCCGGCGCCTGGCGCGAGCAGCGAGACCGCGGCCGGCGCCAGGAGGTCGATCGTCGCCGTGAACGCGGCCGAGGCGGCGTTCCCCGCGACGTCGCGTGCGATGAGCCGCACCGTCCCGGTCGCCTGGTCCGGGAGCGTGACGCCCTGGAGGTCCACCACGGCCGGGCTGCCGGTCAGTGCATGCGGGAGCGTGAGGGACGACGGGAGCGCGACCGCGCCTCCGCCCGCGTTCCACGTGAGGCTCTCGATGCGCCCGCCGGCAAGCCTCGCGTCGGTGACGGATACCTGGAGATCGGTCTGGAGCCCGGCCGCGGCGCCGTTCTTGTCGGCCGCCGTGCCCCACCGGTTGGTCGCGGAGGCGGGCACCGTGAAGGCGACCACGGGGTCGGTCAGGTCCACGGTGACCTGGAACTGGCCCGTGGTCCCCGCGGTCGAGGCGCCGACCAGCGCCAGGGCCTCGACCGTCGGCTGGGTCCCGTCCGCGAGCGTCGGGCTGAAGGCCGCGGTCTGGCCGGCGAACGGGGCGTCCGTGGTCGCGCCGCCGACGGACAGTCGCGCGGTGGTCACGGCGCCGCACGCGACCGACGCCGTCACCGTCACCGGCACGGCCACGGACGCGCAGTTCGAATTCGGCACCGGGCAGCGCGTGTTGTTGACGTACGCGCCCGGGGTCAGGCCGGACAGCGACACCTGGCACTGGGTCAGCGCCAGCGTGGCCTTCCGCTCGATCGACGACTCGCACCCGACCGCGTTCTGAACGCGCACGATCACCTTGAAGCGCGGCGTCGTGCCCGCGGTGACGGTCGGCTTCACGGCAGGCTCGAGGCCGCCGGGGTTCGTGACCGCGCCCGTCGCGACGACGACCGGCTCGTCGCACGCGGCGAACGCCGCGTCGCAGTTCGACGCCAGATCCACGTGCCACGACGTGGCGTCCGGGCTGACCGCGCCGAAGCTCACGTTCACCTGGAAGCCCGGGTCCGCCGGGCTCGCGTCGTCCGCGTCCGCCAGGACCTTGCCGTCCTCGGGCGCGAACACGGCGAGCGTCGGGGGCACGGTGGCCACGTCCACGGAGCGGGTCGCGGTGGCGAGGTTCCCCGCGACGTCGGACACGGATGCCGAGAGGTCGTGATGGCCCTCGGACAGGATCGGAACGGTCGCGAACGCGAGCGTCAGCGTGCCGTCCGCCCCGACCGGCGCGGACGCCTTCTCGATGCCGCCGTCCGTGACGGTCACGGTCCGCCCGATCGCGTCGGAGGTCAGGACGACGTCCTTCGAGTCCC
>Ga0194127_10008747_pt1 | contig 10787 bp, 6 predicted proteins | sample TA2KigC100mmetaG_FD_148624 | JGI IMG/M metagenome (GOLD analysis project Ga0194127, IMG submission 148624) | Freshwater microbial communities from Lake Tanganyika, Tanzania - TA2015036 Kigoma Deep Cast 100m | ecosystem: Environmental > Aquatic > Freshwater > Lake | place: Tanzania: Lake... | reverse complement strand
TCGACCAGCGGCACGAGGCCGTAGCGGAACGGCAGGCGGGCCCGGAGGTCGTGGCGGAGCAACTCGGCGGAAAGGACGCGGAGGGACATGAAGGGGGAAAGGGTGACGCGCGGGAACGGGCCCTCGCAAGCCCGCAACGCCCCGGCCCGGTGTTCCGCGCCCGCCACCCGTCCGTCCGTGTCCGGCTGGTCGGCGGTCCGGCCAGACGTCAGCAGTCCAGCGAGGTTGCATCGCCACCCACGGACCGCATTGCGGCAACTCGCGCCGTCGTTCCGGTCCGCGGCCCGGCTCAGGGCATCGCTTGAGCCTCCGGCGCGGTCGTCAGCGACCGCGACTGCTTCGAAGCGCCGCCGGGCGAATCAGTAGGTCGCCGTCACTTCAAGGCTCCACGTCCGCGGCGCCGCCGGCGTGCCGTGCCCGGCTCCTGGCGACATCGCACTGTAATAGCGCTCGTCGGTCAGATTGCGCCCCGCGACCCGCACCGCCCACCGGGTCCAGGCATGGCCGATCTCCGCTCCAAGAAGAGAGACCGCACGCTGCGCAAACGCCGCTTCCTCGCCTTCCGTGTAAAAAATCTTCCCCGTGCGGGAGGCGACCGCCGCAGCCTTCCAACCGCGGTCGCCGCCCCACTCCACGCGGAGGCTGCCGTCCGTGACGGGAACATATGGAGCGCGGCGACCCGAGAAACTCTTTCCGGTGTAAGGGTCCCGAAACTCCCGCAGCGTCACGTCCGTGTAACCGAAGTCGACCTGCACCGCCAGATTATCGACCGGTCGCCACGCCCACTCCACCTCCGCGCCCTGCGAGCGTGCCCGGGGAGCGTTCACCACGAGGTAGTCGTCCGCCGCCGCCTTTGTCGCGAACGAGCGCTCGATCTGGTAGCCCTTGATCCCGTAGCCGAAGAACCGGACCGTCAGCGCAAGCCGCCGGTCGGCGGAGGCGCGGGTGAAGCCCGCTTCAAGGACGCGCGTCCGCTCGGGTCCGAACTCGGCCAGCGCCGCGTTGCCGGTGAACGCGGAATAGCCGCCCGGCTTGAAACCCGCCCCGACACCCGCAAAGAGCGTCGTCTGCGCACCCCACTCGTAGCGTCCCGCCAGCTTGGGCAGGAACACCCGCGAGCGTTGGTCGCGCTCGTAGCGCTGCTTCCCGGGCGCCGACTCCACGCGAACGATGCCGCGCCGCGATTCCTCCGCCCGCGCGCCGGCGGTCAGGGTGAAGGCGTCGCCAAGCCGCACGGTGCGCTCGCCGAAAAGGGCGATCTGGCGGGCGTCGATCGTGTACGAGGAACTCTCCAGCACGAACGTTCCGAACGCCCGCGTAAACGCGCCATCCGTGCCGCCATCCGATGCGAAGAGTCCGGCGTGCCAGCGCGCGGCGGCGTCGGTGTCGGACTCGAGGCGGATCTCCTCCGACCACAGTCGCTGACGCAGGCTCGAGCCGTTGAACAACTCCGCCGGACCGAACGCGAGCACGCTGGCGTAGGGTCCCAGTTCCCAGTCGGTGGCGCTCGTCGTCGTCGTCACGCGACCCATCGCCGTTTCGAAGCGCCCGGTGAGTCCGACATTGAGGGCGTCAACCGCCATCGTGCCGTCGTTGCGCCGCTTCACCGTGTCGAGGCTCCCGCCGAGCGGCACGAGCGGCTGCGCGCCATCCCGCGCCCGCAGTGCCGTCGCCAGCAGGATCCACTCCGCGTTCGCGCTCGGCCGGAAGCGGAACCGCGCCAGCGCCTCCCGGCTGTCGCGGTGATCAACATCCTCGCGCCGCGTCTCGTTCCACAGGTAGCCGTCCCGCCGCTGCCAGCCCGCGCTGACCAAAGCATCGACGCGCCCGACCGCCGCCGCTGCGGTCTGGACCGACAGCGCCGCGCTCCGGGCACCGAAGCCGCCCACCGCGGCGGCGGCGGTGGCCCGCGTTCCGGATCCGGCCCGCGGGGTGTGCAGCGTGATCACGCCCGCCGAGCCCGCCCGGCCGTAGACCGTATTCTGACTGGGACCGCGGTGGATCTCGGCGGAGGCAAAACCAACGAGGTTCACCGGCACCGTGAAGCCCGATCCCAGCGGGACGTCGTCGAGGTAGAAGCTGACCGCCGGCTCGCCGAAGATCGGCGTGTTGGTGAGCCCACGCAGCGCGAAGGTGTCATTGAACGAGTGGGCCTCATTTGTCGCGACGTGGAGGTTCGCCGCGCGCTCGCTGAGCGTCGCCAGCGTCCGGTCCGAAATCGGTCCGCCCGCAAGGTCGATCCGCGAGACGGTCGCGGGCGACTCCGTGAGCAGCGTCGCCGTGATCACCACGGGCGCCACCGGCACCGCGGGCTCCGCGGGGGCCGTCGGCCTCGTCTGGGCGCGACTGGGCGGGAGCAGCGCGCCGAGCGCGGCGATCATCAGGAGGATTCGGGATCTCACCATGGTCAAAGCGGGCGGAGCCCCACCGCAGCAGGGCCAGGGAGTGACAGTGTCCGGCGGACCTAAGCCGCGGGTGACGCTGGCGCCACCGGGGCCGCAGGGCCAGCGTGCCCGCCGGAACCGCGCAACGAGAAGAGAAACTTGTCGATCTTGTTAGCCGTAATCACGCCGTAATTGATCGTGCCGAGCCAGCCCGACATGATGATGCCGACGCTGCCCGCGTGAAACAGGCCCGGCAGTTGTTCGGGCAGGTCCATCGACACCTTCAGGCCCTCGAACTTGGTCCCGAACGAGGTCCCGCCCAAGTGAGTCGTGTAGCGCTCAATCGTACGCGGCGTCGCCGCCTCCGTCCAGTCCACCCGCTCCCGGACCCCGGGGATGAAGCGCTCCAGCGCGGCCAGCGACTCCTCGATCAACCGGTGCTTGTGCCGCGCGTACTCCTCCTCGCTCAGCGCCGCCCAGTCGGGATAGCGGCCATTCAGCGACGCCACCACCGTGTACCGGTCGGAGCCCGGGCGCGTATCGGGGTAGTACACGGAGAACGTCCGGCTCGTGGTGTGGAAGTCCGTCAGTTCCTCGCTGCTGAACGTGGGCGCCGACGACGTGAAAACGAGGTCACCGATGTGCGGGATCGTCTCCCCCTTCCGGATGCCGAGGTAAACCTGGCAGGACGACGAATTGATCCGGACCGCCTTCGCCGCCGCGACGTACGCCGGATCAAAGTGCTCCTCACCCGCGAGCCGGAACACGGTGTTCTTGATGCTGGCGTTCGACAGGACCGCCCGCGCCCGGATCACGCGTCCGCCCTTGGCCCGGCTGCCCGCCGCCACCCGTCGCCCGTCGCGCTCCTCCACAAGGATGCGCTCGACCAGCACCCGCTTGCGGCACTCCACACCGTTCAGGCGCAACTCCGCCACCATCTTCTCGATCAACAGGTCCGAGCCCCCGCGGAACGTGAACACGCCCGAACCCATGAAGTTGGAGAAGACGATGCCGTAGGTGATCGCCGGGTCGTCGAGCGTCGAACCGTTGGCGTAGGCGATCGGCTCCATCAACAGGCGATGCACGTCGCCGCGACCGGGGAAGAAACGTTCAAACAACTCCCGCGTCGTCTCCGGGTTGTTGTCGTAGTAGTTCATCGAACGCAGGTAATCGTAGAACCGCTCCACCGTCTCCCGCGGCACCAGAAACTGCTCCACCAAGACGCGCGTGTAGTCATCGCGCGTGAAGGTCGTCCAGACATCCATTTGCGGATTCACGAAGCGCACGTCCTTCAGCTGGACGATCGCGTCCGCGATCTCGCGGGTCCAGTACTTGCGGCACGATTTGATCATCCCGCTGGGGAAGCCGTGCAGGGAAATGTCGAAGATGTGTCCACCCTTGCGCGTGAACCACGTGGCCAAGCCGCCGAACTGGTAATGATGTTCGAGCAGCAGCACGCGGTGCCCCGCCTTCGCGAGCACATTCGCCCCGGTGAGTCCACCGAGTCCGCTGCCGATGACGATTACATCGTACTCGTCAGCGGCGCCCTTGAGCCAGTCATACGCCATGGAGCGTCCAAAAGAGGCGGCGCCGCCGGAAAGCGCAACTGGGAAGTGCCGTGGTCCCCGCCGCGAGTCCGCGCGGCTTGCTCCTCCGGCGTGAAGTCACGGTGCGCCACGTGCTTGTGCACGCGGCGGCTCCGGCCCCGCGACGATGGCCGCCGCGCGGCGGGTGCAATCCTGTTGACGCGCCTCCGGGGCGCGGGGCTGAATGCCGCATGTTCCCCCGATTCCGCCGCACGCTCGGCCTCGCGGCTGCACTCCTCGTTTCGCTCGCGTCACTGCTCGGGGCGATCCCGTTCCCGCATGATCAGAGCGATCTCCGCCCCGAGCCGACGATCCGCTTCGGGACGCTGCCGAACGGCGTCCGCTACGCGGTGATGGCCAATGCCGAGCCGAAGGGCCGCGCCTCGCTGCGGCTTCTGGTCAACGCCGGGTCCCTGCAGGAGGAGGAAGACCAGCGCGGCCTTGCGCACTTCCTCGAGCACATGGCCTTCAACGGCAGCCATCGCTACCCGCCGGGAACGCTCATCGAATTCTTTCAGCGGATGGGCATGAGCTTTGGCGCGGACACGAACGCCAGCACGTCCTTCGACCGCACGCTCTACCTGCTGGAGCTCGCCGACACCGGCGCGGCGACCCTCGACGAGGGACTGCGGGTGTTCGCCGACTACGCCGGCGGGCTCCTGCTGCAGCCGGCCGAACTCGACCGCGAGCGCGGCATCATCCTCTCCGAGAAGCGCGCCCGCGACAACGTCAACTTCCGCACCTTCGTCGCCGATCTCGCGTTTACGCTTCAAAAGTCGCTCTTCCCCCACCGCCTGCCCATCGGTGAGGCGTCCGTCATCTCCCACGCTCCGCGCGAGCGGTTCGTCGACTTTTACGACACATGGTACCGTCCGGAGTTGATGAGCGTCATCGCCGTCGGCGACTTCAGCGTCGAGGACGTGATCCCGCGCATCGAGGCCGCGTTCAAGGATCTCACGGCCCGCGCGCCCGCGCGGCCGGGTCCCGACATCGGCCGCGTCTCCCCGGAATCCGGCCTCCGCGTGCACTACTATCCGGAGCCCGAGGCATCGATCACAAGCATCGCGGTGCGGACGGTGGCGCCGCTCGCCGCCCGGCCGGACACCGCCGCCGAGCGACTCTCCTCCCTGCCGCGCACCGTCGCCAACGCGATGATCAAGCGGCGCTTCGCCACGCTCGCCAAGCAGGAGAAGACGGCATTCGTGAACGCCCAGGTCCGCACCAGCGACCAATTCGACTTCTTCCGCGAGTCGGAACTGGATGTCTCCGCCAAGCCGGAGCTCTGGGCCGAGGCCCTCGCCGCGAGTGAACAGGAACTCCGCCGGGCCCTCGAGCATGGCTTCCAACCGGGGGAACTGGCCGAGGTCCGCGCCGCGTTCATCAACGCCCTCGAACAAGGCGTGCGCACCGCCGCCACCCGCCGCTCCCCCGCCCTCGCCGAGGACCTGGCCAACGACCTGCTCCGCCGTCGCGTCAGCACCGATCCGCAAACCGAGCTGGCCCTGTTCCGTCCCGCGCTGGAAGCGCTCACGCCCGCCGACTGCCACGCCGCCCTGCGGGCCGCGTGGTCCGCCCCAGGTCGCCTTCTCTCGGTGAGCGGCAACGTCGTCATCGCGGATGCTCCGGAGACCATCCGTCGCACCTACGAGGCGTCGCTCGCCCAACCCGTCGCCGCCCCGGCCGCCGAGGCCCGCGTGGCGTGGGCGTACTCCGACTTCGGCCAGCCCGGCGCCGTCGCGGACCGCTCCGAGGTTGCCGACCTCGTCATCACGCGCATCCGCTTCGCCAACGGGGTCCGACTCAACCTGAAACGCACCGACTTCGACGCGGGCCGCATCCTGTTCTCCGCCCGCATCGCGGGAGGCGCCATGACCGAGCCCGCCGGCCAGCGCGGCCTCGCCTCCATCACGTCGGCGACGTTCGACGCCGGCGGTCTCGGCCGCCACAGCACCGCCGACCTTCAGCGCATCCTTGCCGGGCGCACCGTGTCGGTGACGTTCCGCACCGCGCCCGACGCCTTCGAGTTTAGCGGCAGCGCCTCGCCGCGCGACCTCCGCCTCGCGCTTGAGTGGCTGACCGCGAAGATCACCGATCCGGGCTACCGCCCGGAGTCGCTCCGCCTCGCCCACAAGGGGCTCGAGCAGATGTACGCCGGCTTCGCCCACACGCCCAATGGCCCGGTCTCCACCGAGGTCGCCAACCTCATCGCCAGCGGCGATCCGCGCTTCGGCACGCCTCCCAAGGAGGTCATGCTCGCCCGCACCCTCGACGAAGTCCGCGCCTGGCTCACCCCCGCCCTCCGGCGCGGTCCGCTCGAGATCGGCGTGGTCGGCGACTTCGATCCGGCCGCCCTCGTCGAAGCGGTGGCCGCAACGCTCGGCGCCCTCCCCGCACGCGACGAGCGTCAGGACGACGCGGCGTTCCGCCGTGTCGCTTTCCCCGACGCGCCGTTCCGCCGCTCCTACACGATCGATTCCAAGGTGCAGAAGGGATTGGCGCTCTTCTACTGGCCCACCACCGATGGTCGCGAGGCCCACGTGAGCCGCCGCCTCAACCTGCTCGCCAGCGTCGTCACCGACCGCATGCGGCTGCGGCTGCGTGAGGAGATGGGCGGCACCTACAGCCCGAGCGCCCGGAGCGTCGCCAGCGACGCCTTCCCCGGCTACGGATACCTGACCAGCGGGATCGACATCGATCCGGGATCGGTCGAGCCGATCGTCCGCGCCGTCACCGCCTTGAGCGCCGAACTTGCCCGCGACGGGGTCAGCGAGGACGAGCTGACGCGGGCGAAGCGCCCTGCCCTGACTGCGATCCGCGAGAGCACGCGGAACAACACGTACTGGCTCAACAGCGTCGTGGCCCGGGCCCAGGAGCGACCGCAAGGACTCGACTGGGCGCGCGATCGCGAGGCCGATGTCACCGCGATCACGAAGGCGGAATTGGACCAACTCGCCCGCGTCTATCTGGATCCCGCCCGCCTCTCCCACGCCATCGTGGTTCCCGCCGCCGCTCCAGCGCCGGCCGCCGCGAACGCCGCACCCCCCGCCACCACCGCCGCGCCGGGCGCACCCTGATCCAACCCGCCCCGGCGATGTCTCCCCAGGCCGTGACCGCTCTCCGCGAGGCCATCCTGCGTCACGTCGCCAGCGCGGGCTACCGCCCCACCGACGAGGCCGGCCTCGCCCGCGCCCTCGGCGTGCCCAAGCCGCGCCGCCGCACCCTCACCCACACGGTGCGGCTGTTGATCAGCAGCGGCGCCCTGCGCCGCGTCCAGGGCGACCGCCTCGCGCCGGGGGAGTCCGCGTCCTCACCCGCGGACGAGGGCCTCATCGTGGGTCGCATCGCCTTCCGCGCCGGCGGCCACGCCTTGGTCACGCCCCAGCGCGCCATCAACGCGCCCGGACCCGCTCCGCAGGCCTTCTTCATCCCGGCCGAGGATACGGACGTCGCCCGACACGGCGACCTCGTGGCGATCCGGCCCGCCGGCGGAGCCCCGTCGCGGGGCGTCGAACGCGCCCGCACGACGCTCGTCGGCCACCTCAAGACGATCCGCCACGTCTTTTACGTCACCCCCGACGACCCACGCCTCATCCACGACATCGCCGTCCCGGACCCGGCCGCAGGTCCGGAAGCCACCGGTGCCCGTCCCGGCGACAAGGTCGTCGTGCAGCTCGCGGAGTGGCGCGAGCGTTCCCGCATCCCGGAGGGCCGGGTCATCGAGCGTCTCGGCGAGATGTTCGCGCCGCGGGCCGAACTCGCCGGCGTCTACCGGAAGTTCAACCTCGCGGAGGCCTTCCCGGAGGCCGTGCTCGCCGAGGCCGCCGCCCTCCCCGCCACCGTCCCGCCCGAAGCCGCGGCTGACCGCGAGGATTTCCGGGCCACGCCGGTCTTCACGATCGACCGGAATGATGCCAAGGACTTCGACGACGCGCTGAGTCTCGAGGAACTGCCGCACGGCGCGGTGCGCGTCGGCGTGCACATCGCCGATGTCTCCGCCTACGTGCGCCCCGGCACGGCACTCGACGCTGAGGCCCAGCGCCGCGGCAATTCCACCTACCTCGTCGGCACCGTGGTGCCGATGCTCCCGGAAAAGCTGTCGAACGGACTCTGCTCGCTGGTCGAGGGACAGGACCGGCTCTGCCGCGCGGTCATCCTCACCTTTGACCGCCGCGGCCGGATCACCGACGCCCGTTTCGCCGCCACCGTGATCCGCAGCCGCAAGCGTCTCACGTACCGTCAAGCCTACGGGCTGCTCTTCACGGACGACCTCGCGGCCATCCGCGCGCTGCCGCTCCCCGCCAAGCACGCCACCGGGTCCACCGGCCGGGCCCTGTCCTTGCTGGACGACGCCGAACTCACCGGGTTGCAGCAGATGGTCCGCCGGCTCTGGCAACTCGCCGAGGGACTCCGCCGCGCGCGCATGGCCGCAGGCTCGCTCGATCTCGACATGCCGGAGGCCAAGATCTTCGTGGACGCCGAGGGTTTCGCCGAGCGCATCGAGCGGATCGAGCACGACGAGAGTCACCAACTGATCGAGGAGTTCATGCTCGCCGCGAACGAGGCGGTCGCGCGCGCCACGCGCGAGCGGCACCGCGCGTCACTCTACCGCGTCCACGACGAACCCGACCCCGAGAAACTCATCGAGCTGCGGGAGTTGCTGGGCACGCTGGGCGTGACGGCCGGGGACCTCACCCGGCGCGCCGAGGTGGTTGGACTCCTTGAACGCCTGCACCAGCACCCGCAGGGTCACGCCCTCCGCACGCAGTTGCTCCGCAGCCTGAAGCGCGCCGCCTACCGGGCGTCTCCCGACGGCCACTACGGACTGAACAAGTCCGACTACACCCACTTCACCTCGCCGATCCGCCGCTACGCCGACCTCGTCGTGCACCGCGTCCTCGCCACGATCCCGGCGAAGGCCGACGATCCCGCCGGCGCGCGGCAGGTTTACGGGCGCGCGGAGCTGGAGGGACTCGGCGAGCATCTCAGCCTCACCGAGGCCAACTCCCAGGAGGCCGAGCGCGAGTCCCAGAAGATCAAGCTCCTCGAATTCTTCGAACGCGAGTTGCACAAGCGCGTGCGCGGCCGCTTCCCCGCCCTCATCACCGACGTCCGTCCACAGGGTCTCTTCGTGGAACTCACTGAGTCCATGGCCTTCGGGCTGATCGGCGCCGCCACCCTCACCGACGACACCTACCTGCCCGCGCCCGATGGCCGGGCCCTGATCGGGCGACGGACCCGTCGCCGCCTCGGGATCGGCTCCGTCGTCGAGGTCCGGGTCGCCGCCGTCGATCGCTTCAAGCGCCAGATCGACTTCCGCCTCGCCTAGACTCGCGGGACAACGCTCCGGTCCTCCTCCCGCCCACCCTTCATGAGTTCCCACTACGCGTTCGCCCCCCGCTTCATCGAAGCCTACTGCCACGCCTAGGAGGCCTACCGCCGTGCTCCGGCCTCGGCGCTGGCCGAAATCACCGCCCGGAGCGGCCCATGGCTCGCCGCCAACGGCGTTTCCGTCCAAGCGCTCTACGACTACGTCGACGATGACGAACGCTACGGTGAGCCTGGGGAGGCCCGCGCTCTCATGATCGAATCCGTCCGCCGCGATTACTTCCTCAATGTGCAGGACGGGCGCCCCAGCTCCACGCTGCTCGACCCCGAAACCCTGCCGGCCAAGGACGCCACGGTCGACGGCATCGCCTGGCTCCCGCGGCTGGCCGCCAAGGCCTACGCCAAGCTGCGCGGCGAACTGCCGGCGTCCCTGATGTATGCGTGCGGCGGCGACCGGGCGTTTCTTGAGAACTACGATCTCGATCCAGCCGAGTTCCTGACCGCCCTCTGGCGTTGCGGGGGGATCCCACCCCCATCGCCGCGTGGATCCGGAAGCGGGCAAACACCACGCGCAGTTGACGGTTGCAGGGGCCGCGGTAGATTCTGAGCACCCCTCCCCGCGATGACGTTCACCCTCCTCATCAACGGTCAGTCGCGCACCGTCGAGGCGCCCGCTGACACGCCCTTGCTCTGGATCCTCCGGGACCATCTCAACCTCGTCGGCACAAAATATGGCTGCGGCATGGGCGTATGCGGCGCCTGCACCGTCCACATCAACGGCGTGCCGCTGCGCTCCTGCCAGATGCCGGTCTCCACGGCCGCGGGCGTGCGGATCACCACCATCGAGGGTCTTTCGGATGATGGCTCCCATCCGCTCCAGCAGGCCTGGATCGAACAGGATGTCGCCCAGTGCGGCTACTGCCAATCCGGCCAGATCATGACGGCGGCCGCGCTCCTTGCCGCCAATCCGGCGCCTTCGGACGGCGACATCGACAACGCGATGGCCGGGAACCTCTGCCGCTGCGCCACCTACCTCCGCATCCGTTCCGGCATCCACCGCGCCGCTGAACTCGCCGCCGCGAAGGGAGGTGCCGCATGAGCCGCACCGACTCCCCCTCGCTCGGACGAAGGGACTTCCTTCGCCTCTCCCTGCTCGGGGGCGGCGGGCTCGTGCTCGCCACCCAGATCGACTTCCTCGGCGACGCCCAGGCAGCCACGGTTTCCGTGGCCAGTCCCGCCGGCGACGCCGCGGCGCTCAATGCATTCGTCCGGATCGCCGCCGACGGCACCGTCTCGATCGCCGCCCACACGCCCGAGTGCGGCCAGGGTGTCCGCACCTCCCTTCCCATGCTCGTGGCCGAGGAACTGGAGGTGGACTGGGAGTCCATCCAAGTCGAGGTCGTGCCGCTCGACGCCGCCTACGGCGCGCAGTTCGCCGGCGGCAGCACCGCAATGCCGCGTTGCTACACGCCCTTGCGCCAGATGGGGGCCA
>Ga0194127_10008743_pt1 | contig 10789 bp, 6 predicted proteins | sample TA2KigC100mmetaG_FD_148624 | JGI IMG/M metagenome (GOLD analysis project Ga0194127, IMG submission 148624) | Freshwater microbial communities from Lake Tanganyika, Tanzania - TA2015036 Kigoma Deep Cast 100m | ecosystem: Environmental > Aquatic > Freshwater > Lake | place: Tanzania: Lake... | reverse complement strand
GTGCATGAGCCGATGGCGACGGGCCTCAAGGCCGTCGACGCGCTGATCCCGATCGGCCGCGGCCAGCGCGAACTCATCATCGGCGACCGCCAGACCGGCAAGACCGCGATCGCGCTCGACACGATCCTCAATCAGAAGTCCCTTAACGACGGCGACGACGAGAAGGCCAAGCTCTATTGCGTCTATGTCGCCATCGGCCAGAAGCGCTCGACGGTGGCGCAATTCGTCAAGGTGCTCGAAGAGCGCGGCGCGCTCGACTATTCGATCGTCGTCGCCGCGACCGCTTCCGATCCGGCGCCGATGCAGTTCCTCGCGCCCTTCTCCGGCTGCGCGATGGGCGAATATTTCCGCGACAACGGCATGCACGCGGTCATCATCTATGACGATCTGTCGAAGCAGGCCGTCGCCTATCGCCAGATGTCGCTGCTGCTGCGTCGCCCGCCGGGCCGCGAAGCCTATCCGGGCGACGTCTTCTATTTGCATTCGCGCCTGCTCGAACGCGCCGCGAAGCTGTCCGACGACCGCGGCGCCGGTTCGCTGACCGCGCTGCCGGTCATCGAGACTCAGGCGAACGACGTGTCGGCCTATATTCCGACCAACGTCATCTCGATCACCGACGGCCAGATCTTCCTCGAGACGGATCTCTTCTATCAGGGCATCCGTCCCGCGGTGAACGTCGGCCTTTCGGTCTCGCGCGTCGGCTCGTCGGCGCAGACCAAGGCGACGAAGAAGGTCGCCGGCAAGATCAAGGGCGAACTCGCGCAATATCGCGAAATGGCCGCCTTCGCGCAGTTCGGCTCCGACCTCGACGCGGTGACTCAGCGCCTGTTGAACCGCGGCGCGCGGCTGACCGAACTGTTGAAGCAGCCGCAGTTCTCGCCCTTGAAGATGGAAGAGCAGACTTGCGTGATCTACGCGGGCGTCAACGGCTATCTCGATCCGCTGCCCGTTAATCGCGTGCGCGCTTTCGAGGACGGCTTGCTCGCTTTGCTGCGCTCGCAGCACAGCGACATTCTTGAAAGCATCCGCACGACAAAGGATTTGACCGACGAGACGGCGGCGAAACTCAAGAACGTCGTCGAGACCTTCGCGAAGAGCTTCGCCTAAAGAGTGTCGTCATGGCCGGGCTTGTCCCGGCCATCCACGCGGCGCCGCTTCCTTTTGATCGGGTTGAGGCGGCGCGATTGAGTAGGAAAAAGGCGCGTCAAGGCGCGTCGTTTTCCGGGTGCTATTCAGAACGTCCCCGGCATGGATGGCCGGGACAAGCCCGGCCATGACGGGTGTTCGTGAAACGAGACAGGCAAACGATATGCCCTCGCTAAAGGATCTTCGAAACCGCATCTCCTCCGTCAAGGCGACGCAGAAGATCACCAAGGCCATGCAGATGGTCGCCGCTGCTAAATTGCGGCGCGCCCAGTCGGCGGCGGAAGCGGCGCGGCCCTATGCTGAGCGCATGGAGTCGGTGCTCGCCAATCTCGCCTCCGGCGTGACGGCGGGCGGGCCTGCGCTTCTCGCCGGCAACGGCAATGACGACACGCATCTGCTGATCGTCGCCACCGCCGAGCGCGGCCTCTGCGGCGCTTTCAATTCCTCGATCGTGCGTCTCGCCCGCGAGCACATTGCGCGGCTGCAGGATCAGGGCAAAACCGTCAAGATTCTCTGCGTCGGCAAGAAGGGCTACGAGCAGCTCCGCCGCCAATATGAGCGCAACATCATCGAGCTGATCGAGCTGCGCGGCGTCAAGCAGATCGGCTTCGACAACGCCGACGAGATTGGCAAGAAGATCATCCGCATGTTCGAAGAGGGCGGCTTCGACGTCGCGACGCTGTTCTTCTCGCGCTTCAAATCGGTAATCGCGCAAATTCCCACCGCGCAGCAGATCATTCCGGCGCAGATTCCGTCGAACGAGAATGCGTCGGCCGTCGAAGGACCGCAGCCGTGCTACGAATATGAGCCCGGCCAGGACGAAATTCTGTCGACTCTGCTGCCGCGCAACATTTCGGTGCAGGTGTTCCGCGCGCTGCTCGAAAACGCCGCCTCCGAGCAAGGCGCGCGCATGAGCGCGATGGACAACGCCACACGCAACGCCGGCGAAATGATCCGCAAGCAGACGACCCTCTACAACAGGTCGCGGCAGGCGATGATCACGAAAGAGCTCATCGAAATCATCTCGGGCGCCGAGGCGCTCTGACGCATTTTAGGACGAGGACGAAACATGGCCGCCAATCAGCCCAGCGGGCGCATCACCCAAGTCATCGGCGCCGTCGTCGACGTGCAGTTCGACGGGCATCTGCCTGAAATTCTGAACGCGCTCGAGACGACGAACCAGGGCAATCGCCTGGTTCTCGAAGTTGCGCAGCATCTGGGCGAGAATTCCGTTCGCACCATCGCCATGGACTCCTCCGAAGGTCTCGTTCGCGGTCAGGAAGTGACCGACACCGGCGCGCCGATCTCGGTTCCCGTCGGCGACGAGACGCTTGGCCGCATCATCAACGTCATCGGCGAGCCGGTCGACGAGGCGGGGCCGCTCAACACCGGCAAGTCCCGCGCGATCCATCAGCCGGCGCCCTCCTATTCGGAGCAGGCGACCGAAGCGCAGATTCTCGAAACCGGCATCAAGGTCGTCGATCTGCTCGCGCCCTACGCCAAGGGCGGCAAGATCGGCCTCTTCGGCGGCGCGGGCGTCGGCAAGACCGTGCTGATCATGGAGCTGATCAACAACATCGCCAAGGCGCATGGCGGCTATTCCGTCTTCGCCGGAGTCGGCGAGCGCACCCGCGAGGGCAACGACCTCTATCACGAGATGATCGAGGGCGGCGTCAACAAGAAGGGCGGCGGCGAAGGCTCGAAATGCGCGCTGGTCTACGGCCAGATGAATGAGCCCCCGGGCGCGCGCATGCGCGTCGCGCTGTCGGGTCTGACCGTCGCCGAAGATTTCCGCGACCGCGGCATGGACGTGCTGTTCTTCGTCGACAACATTTTCCGCTTCACCCAGGCGGGTTCGGAAGTGTCGGCGCTCCTGGGCCGCATCCCGTCGGCGGTCGGCTATCAGCCGACGCTCGCGACCGACATGGGCGCGCTGCAGGAGCGCATCACCACGACCACCAAGGGGTCGATCACCTCGGTGCAGGCGATTTACGTCCCCGCCGACGATCTGACCGACCCGGCGCCCGCCACCTCCTTCGCGCATTTGGACGCGACGACCGTGCTGTCGCGCTCGATCGCTGAAAAGGGCATCTATCCTGCGGTCGATCCGCTCGATTCCACATCGCGCATGCTGTCGCCGGCGATCGTCGGCGAAGAGCATTACGACGTGGCGCGTAAGGTGCAGTCGACGCTGCAGCGCTATAAGTCGCTGCAGGACATCATCGCCATTCTCGGCATGGACGAGCTCTCGGAAGAGGACAAGCTTGTCGTCGCGCGCGCCCGCAAGATCGAGCGCTTCCTGTCGCAGCCCTTCCATGTCGCGGAAGTCTTTACCGGCTCGCCCGGCAAGCTCGTCGCGCTCGCCGATACGATCAAGGGCTTCAAGGGCCTCGTCGAAGGCGAATACGACCATCTGCCAGAGGCCGCCTTCTACATGGTCGGCTCGATCGAAGAGGCGGTAGAAAAGGCCGCCAAGCTCGCCAAGGAAGCGGCGTAAGTTTCGACTCATCGGCGTCATGGCAGGATTTGTTCCAGCCATCGGTTAATCGTTTGCATGGATGGCCGGGTCAAGCCCGGCCATGACGCGCCGAGAGAGGGCGCGATCGCCTAAAGACATCGCTGGAGACGGATATGGCCGCATTCCACTTCGAACTCGTCTCTCCCGAGAAGCATCTCTTCTCCGGCGACGTCGAATCGGTCGTCGCGCCCGGCGCCGACGGCCAGTTCACCGTGCTCAAGGATCATGCGCCGGTGATGACCACGCTGAAGGCCGGCGTGGTGACTGTCGCGGGCGGCGACGGCAAGGTTGAGAAGCTGTTCGTGCGCGGCGGTTTCGCCGACGTCAACGCGTCCGGCTTCACCATTCTCGCCGAACAGGCGATCCCGCTCGCCGAAATCGATCCCGCCAAGGTCGACGCCGATATCCAGGACGCGCGCGAAGACATCGCCGACGCCAAATCCGATGAGGCGCGGCTCGCGGCGTCCGACAAGCTCGCTCAACTGCAGGAATTGCGCGCCGCGATTGGCGGCTGATCGACCGCGCAGTGAAGGCCACGCATCTCTCTACGTTTATCCGCGTCTTGCCATCGTTTGTCGCGGGCGTCGACGCGGCGTTCTCAAGCGAAACTGCTCAAACGCAGCGAGAGTTATGGCTCGCTCGCTTGTTCCGTCGCCGCCGGCTCTTCGAGTTCCGCCTCGATGAGGTCGCCATGCCGTTCCGCGGGCGCCAGTTCGGATCGCGATCGCATGACATCGCGGATGGCCTCGCCGATTTCTGGACTTCGCTTGGTCAGCGTCTGTAAATCATAAGCGTCGAGGATCAGAAGTTTCGTTGGCGCGCTCGCCCGCACGTCGGCGGTGCGCGACGTTTTTTGCAACACGGCGATCTCGCCGAAGAACTGCCCCTCGCCGAGCTTGACCTTTTCTTGCGGCAGTTCGACTTCAACCTCTCCCTCGGCGATGAAATACATCGAGTGGGCGGGATCGCCCTTGCGGACGATCAATGCGCCCCGCGGGATCGACTGCGCCCGAAGGTAGCGCATGATTTCGGCGATTCCCGATGCATCGAGCCCACGAAACAGCGGCACGCTTGCGACCATTGTCCAGGTGACGACGAATTCGCGGCGATGAATTTCCTCGGCGAAGGCGGTGGCGAGAATGCCGACGGGCAGACCGAGCAAAAGGAAGCCCGTCACCATGGCGAAGGAAGCGATGAGCTTGCCCGCGAGCGTCAGCGGAATCACTTCGCCGTAGCCTACGGTCGTCACCGTTTCGATCGCCCACCACATGGCGTCGGGAATCGTGCCGAATTTTTCGGGCTGCGCCTCATGTTCGGCGAGATGCATCGCGGTCGAATAGAAGAGCACCGCGCCGAACAGAATGATCAGCCAGGCAAGGAGCGCCTTGCGCTCCGCTTCGATCACAGCGAGCAAGGTGCGGATGCCCGGCGAATATCGCGCGAATTTGAAGAAGCGCAGCAGGCGCAGCATCAAGAAGACGCGCAGGTCCGAAGAGAAATAGAAGGACAGATAGAAGGGGAGGAAGGCGGCGAGATCGATCAGCGCCCAGCCTGACTTAATGAACGCAAGGCGCGCGGCCGTCGCTGAACGATTAGCGTAGTACGCAAGTTCAGGCGCACACCAGACGCGCAATATATATTCAAGCGTGAAGGCGGCGACCGCCACATATTCAATGACGTTGAAAAGGATCGCATACTCCTCGCCGTATTCGGGCACGGATTCGAAAATCACCGAAACGACCGACAGCAGGACGAGTCCGATCAGCGCCCGGTGAACGACGCGCGCGACGCGGTCATGACTGCCGCCGTCGAGGATCACATGAACGCGCCGCCGCAACAAAGCCAGACCGCGCCGCCGGTCCGGCGCGCTCATGGCGAAGTCGCTTTTCCGCGCAGCGCGTCCTCGACGGAGGCGAGCGCCTGATCGATGGCGGCCGCGTTGGGGCCGCCCGCCTGCGCGAGATCCGGCCGGCCGCCGCCGCCCTTGCCGCCGAGCTTGACGCTGGCGACGCGAACGAAATCGACGGCGCTATATTTTTCGGTAAGGTCGTCGGTGACGCCGACAACGATGCCGGCCTTGCCGTCGGGCGAGGCGCTGGCAATGGCGACGACGCCCGAGCCGATCGCCTTTTTCGCGTCGTCGACCATCGACTTCAGGTCTTTCGCCTCGATGCCTTCGACCGCGCGCGCGAGCAGCTTGACGCCGCCGATGTCGCGCGGCTTGTCCGCCGCGCCGTCGACGGCGCCGCCGCCCATCGCGAGTTTGCGCCTGGCGTCGGCGAGTTCGCGTTCGAGCCGCTTGCGTTCCTCGAGAAGACTGGCAAGCCGCGTCGGGGCTTCTTCGACCGGCGCGCGCATCAGCGCCGCCATGTCGCGCAGCGCGCGCGACTGCGAGACAAGCTGGCCGCGCGCGCCCTCGGCGGTGCGCGCCTCGATGCGGCGCACGCCGGAGGCGACCGCGCCTTCACCGACGATGGCGATGAGGCCGATGTCGCCGGTGCGGGCGACATGCGTGCCGCCGCAGAGTTCGACGGAGAAGGAATGCGCCGCGCCGGCGTCCGGTCGGCCCATCGAGACGACGCGCACCTCGTCGCCGTATTTCTCGCCAAAGAGGGCGCGGGCCCCGGAGCGGACGGCGTCGTCCTGGGCCATCACGCGAGTCTCGACCGGCGCATTGTCCTGAACGATCTCATTGGCGAGCGTTTCGACCCGCGCCAGCTCTTCTTCGGTGAGGGGCTTCGGGTGGGTGAAGTCGAAGCGCAGCCGATCGGGCGCGACGAGCGATCCCTTCTGCGCCACGTGGTCGCCGAGCACCTGGCGCAGCGCCTCATGCAGGATATGCGTCGCCGAATGATTGGCGCGCGTCTGTTTGCGCCGATCGTGATCGACATCGAGTTCGAGCACGATTCCGGGCGCGATCTCGCCTTCTTCGACGACGCCTTCGTGAACGATGAGGTCGCCGAGCTTTTTGAGCGTGTTCTCGACGCGGAAACGCACGCCGCGCGCGCGCATCGCGCCGACGTCGCCAACCTGTCCGCCCGATTCGCCGTAGAAGGGCGTCTGATTGAGAATCAGCGCGCCGCGTGCGCCCTTTTTCAGCGAGAAGGCCTCGGCGCCGTCATGGAGGATGGCGGCGACGACGCCTTCGCTCTTCTCGGTCTCGTAGCCGAGAAATTCGGTCGCGCCGAGACGCTCCTTGAGCGCGAACCACAAGGCCTCGGTCGCGGTCTCGCCGGAGCCGGCCCAGGCCTTGCGCGCTTCTTCGCGCTGGCGGTCCATCGCGGCGTTGAAACTTTCCTTGTCGACCCCGATGCCGCGTGGCCGCAGGGCGTCCTCGGTGAGGTCGAGCGGAAAGCCGTAAGTGTCGTAGAGCTTGAACGCGGTTTCGCCGGAAAGCTTGGTGCCCCGGCCCAGCGCCGCGGTCTCCTCGTCGAGGATGGCGAGGCCGCGGGCGAGCGTCGCGCGAAAGCGCGTCTCTTCGGTGAGCAGCGTGTCGGCGATGAGCGCCTGGGCGCGCGCCAGCTCGGGATAGGCCTGGCCCATTTCGGCGACGAGCGTCGGCGCCAGTTTCCACATCAGCGGCTCTTTCGCGCCAAGGAGCTGCGCATGGCGCATGGCGCGGCGCATGATCCGGCGCAGCACATAGCCGCGCCCTTCGTTCGACGGCGTCACGCCGTCCGCGACGAGGAAGGCCGAGGCGCGCAGATGGTCGGCGATGACGCGGTGGCTCGCACCCTGCGGGCCGTTGACCGGCGCGCCGGTGAAATCGGCGACGGCGCTGGTCAGCCCGCGAAACAGGTCGATGTCGAAGACCGAATGGACGCCCTGCAGCAGGGCCGCGATGCGCTCGAGCCCCATGCCGGTGTCGATCGACGGACGCGGCAGCGGCGCGCGCTCGCCGGGCGCCACCTGCTCATATTGCATGAAGACGAGGTTCCAGAATTCGAGGAATCGGTCGCCGTCTTCGTCGGGACTGCCGGGCGGTCCGCCCGCGACGCTCTCGCCCTGGTCGTAGAAAATTTCCGAGCAGGGGCCGCAGGGGCCGACGTCGCCCATGCTCCAGAAATTGTCGGACGTCGGAATGCGGATAATGCGGTCGTCGGGGAAGCCGGCGATCTTCTTCCACAGATCGAACGCTTCGTCGTCGTCATGATAGACGGTGACGAGCAGTTTTTCGCGCGGCAGGCCGAGTTCGCGGGTGACCAGAGTCCAGGCGAGTTCGATCGCGCCTTCCTTGAAATAGTCGCCGAAGGAGAAGTTGCCGAGCATCTCGAAGAAGGTGAGATGGCGGGCGGTATAGCCGACGTTGTCGAGATCATTGTGCTTGCCGCCGGCGCGCATGCATTTCTGCGCCGATGCGGCGCGCGCATAGGCGCGTTTCTCGACTCCGGTGAAGACATTCTTGAATTGCACCATGCCGGCGTTGGTGAACATCAACGTCGGGTCGTTGTGCGGCACCAGCGGCGACGAGGCGACCTTCTCGTGCCCATTCTGCGCGAAATAGTCGAGGAAGGCGGTGCGGATCTGGTTGACGCCACTCATGCGGTCACGGCTCGTAATGCGTCCCCTTTCGCCAAAGCGGCGGCGCATTGGCGCGGGGAGACGCGGGCAAACAATAACCTGGAGCGGCTTTTCGTTTCAATGAAACAGGCGACGGCCCGAGGTTGCGGCGAAGGCTGCGGCAGGCGGCGCCTTCGCGCGCTTCGTGACGCGCGATATGGCAGTTTCGACAGCAAACGGCAATGGCGGGCGCCGCCGGATCGGTGGGCGCCCGGCCTCGCGCCCATCCCGCGACCGCGCTGAAGCCCGCTTTTCAGGCGGGCGCCAGCAGCGGACTGTCAGGCGACGGGGCCTATTCCTCGTCGTCCTGGGCCGCTTCGAGAATGCGCTCGGCGATCAGACCGGCGTTTTCGCGGATCGCCTGTTCGATGCGCTGCGCGGCCTCGGGGTTTTGCTTCAGATAATTCTTGGCGTTCTCGCGGCCCTGGCCGAGCCTCTGGCTGTCGTAGGAGAACCAGGCGCCCGATTTCTCGACGACGCCGGCCTTGACGCCAAGATCGATCAATTCGCCCATCTTGGAGACGCCTTCGCCATACATGATGTCGAACTCGACCTGTTTGAACGGCGGCGCCACCTTGTTCTTGACCACTTTGACCCGGGTCTGGTTGCCGATCGCCTCGTCGCGCTCCTTGATCGCGCCGATGCGGCGGATGTCGAGCCGCACCGAGGCGTAGAATTTCAGCGCATTGCCGCCGGTCGTGGTTTCGGGAGAGCCATACATCACGCCGATCTTCATGCGGATCTGATTGATGAAGATGACGAGCGTATTGGAGCGGGCGATCGAGGCGGTGAGCTTGCGCAGCGCCTGGCTCATCAGCCGCGCCTGCAGGCCCGGCTGCACCTCGCCCATCTCGCCCTCGATTTCGGCGCGGGGCGTCAGCGCCGCGACCGAATCGATGACGAGCACGTCGACCGCGCCGGAGCGCACCAGCGTATCAGTGATCTCGAGCGCCTGCTCGCCGGTGTCGGGCTGCGAAATCAGGAGATCGTCGAGATTGACGCCGAGCTTGCGGGCGTAGATGGGGTCGAGCGCATGTTCGGCGTCGACGAAAGCGCAGACGCCGCCCGCCTTCTGCGCCTCGGCGATGACATGGAGGGTGAGGGTGGTTTTGCCGGACGATTCCGGTCCGTAGATTTCGACGACCCGGCCGCGCGGCAGGCCGCCGACGCCAAGCGCGATGTCGAGCCCGAGCGAGCCGGTCGAAATCGTCTCGATCTCGACGGCCTTCTGGTTCTTGCCGAGCCGCATGATCGAGCCTTTGCCGAAGGCGCGCTCGATCTGCGACAGCGCGGCGTCGAGCGCCTTGGTCTTGTCCACGGACGTCCCTTCCACGAGGCGGAGGTTGGCTTGGCTCACGGCTGAAAATTCCTTCTGGCACGGTTAGCTGGGCGCAGGCAATGCGGCTGCGAGGGCGGCACAGGGCCAAGTGCGCCATGGCGAGAAGGGGAGACGGCGCGCTTGACCCTGACCTCCAGTGTGCACGATTTGTTCTTTTTGCCAAGTTCTTTTTTTGTTCGGGGCGTGTTGATCGCTAAACTGGCGGAGAGCGGGGATGAGACGCTTGCGGAAATCGGCCGCAGCTACGGAGTCAGAGGCTGAACTGCGAGATATACTCTAGCTATGACAGCGAATCCCGATGCGCAGGCGCTGCAATCCTTCCTTGGGCCACTCTTTGCCGACCTTGAAGGGACCCCTCAATTCTATGACCAAAAGCCTTTGCTCGCGCACTACACTTCGATAGGCGCCCTTGAGGCGATTCTTCGAAACAACGAACTTTGGTTCTCCAATCCGCTCTATATGAATGACCTCGAAGAAGTGCGGTTTGGCATTAATGAAGGCGTTAACGCCTTCCTATCTAGCAGTACTTTAGAAGATGCATGTGGGACAAAGGAACGCGCCGCCCTACTTCGTCACAACTTCAGTTTCTACCATCAACGGTTCGACAGCGAGCACGTCATAGATACCTATGTTTTCTGCCTTTCTGAACACGATCCCGCCGATCACGACGGAATGCTTTCAATGTGGCGAGGCTACGGCGCCAACGGCAATGGCGCAGCTATTGTATTCGATACCGGAAAATTGGTGCCGCGTGACGGCACGCCACTCATCATCGCTCGCGTTGATTATGCTTCGACCGACGATCGCCGGAAGTGGATCGCGGACAAAATAGACAACTTGGCGCGTATCCTGAGCAGCACATCCATACCTGATGACAAGCTCTCTTTCCCGGCTCTTGCATTCTTTGAGCGGCTTAAGACATTCGCCATTTTCAGCAAGCATCCAGGCTTTAGGGAAGAGCGAGAATGGCGCGCCGTCTACAAGCCGGAACTGGATTTGCAAAAAGCATTCACGCATATGATCGATTATGCTGTCACCTCGCGTGGAATTGAGCCGAAGCTAAAATTCAAGGTGCAGCCACTTCCCGGATTTATTGAAGACGACGTGTCGTTAGAAAAGGTCATACATCGCATCATCCTTGGGCCGACCATATCCTCGCCTCTAGCCCAAGCCAGCGTTGCCAAGATGCTCGATCACATTGCGCCTAAAGACACATGTCGTGGGGG
>Ga0194127_10008742_pt1 | contig 10790 bp, 6 predicted proteins | sample TA2KigC100mmetaG_FD_148624 | JGI IMG/M metagenome (GOLD analysis project Ga0194127, IMG submission 148624) | Freshwater microbial communities from Lake Tanganyika, Tanzania - TA2015036 Kigoma Deep Cast 100m | ecosystem: Environmental > Aquatic > Freshwater > Lake | place: Tanzania: Lake... | reverse complement strand
TTAATTTGATAAAATCTTATGGGGGAATTAATGAAACAGTTTCCATCTCTTGTAAAATTATTTTTGGTGTTAATAATGATCAATAATTTTTCATATTCTCAAAACATTGAACGAAGTGAAGTCCCATTAAAATTTAAATGGGATAATTCAATTCTCTACACAAATATAGATGAATGGAATATTGATAAGAAGTTGCTGGAGAGTGAAATTGAAAAATTGAAATACTTTAACGGAAAAATGAAAAATAATTCTTATGTTTTCTATAAAACATTAAGAACTTATTTTGATGCTTATAAGCTTTATTATAAGATTTCAGATTATGCATTTCGTTTATCTGATGAGGATTTGAGGATTGGAGCGAACCAATCACTAAATCAGCAAGCAACAAATTTAGGAACCCAGCTTGGTGAAGCAGCATCATTTATTAATCCCGAAATTTTGAGTATTGAAAAAAATACAATCAACAAATTCTTTAATGAAAAAAATCAATTATCTGAATTTCATTTTTATGTAAACGATGTTTTGAGGATGAAAGAACACACCCTTTCTGAAAATGAGGAAAAAGTATTAGCAAGTGCTGGACTTATAACAACAACAATGAATGAAGTTTATTCCATTTTTGACAATGCCGAAAAAACTAATCCACCAGTCAAACTTTCAACTGGCGAGGAAATTGAACTCAACGGTGCTTCATATTCTAAATATAGAACCTCGGAAAACAGAGAAGACAGAGAAAAGGTTATGAATGTTATGTTCACCGAAGGGTATAGAAAATATCAAAATACTTTTGGTGCAAACTTAGCCGGTAAAATAAGAGCCGATTATTTTTATGCAAAGAATAGAAAATACAACACAGTTTTAGAGCAATCGCTTGATGTAAATAAAATTCCAGTTGGTGTTTACACAAACCTCGTTGATCAAATCCATAAAAATTTACCAACTTTACATCGCTTTCTAAAATTGAAAGCAAAAATGCTTGGTGTTGATCAGCTTCATTATTATGATCTTTATGCATCAATGGTGAAAAATGTTGATTTTACTTTTTCAATTGATGAAGGTCAAAATCTTTTGCTTGAGGTTTTTAAACCAATGGGAGAAGAATACGTATCAACCGTTAAAAGATCTTTTGATGAACGATGGATTGATTACGTTCCAACAAAAGGCAAAAGTAGCGGGGCTTATTCTTCTGGTGCAGCATATGATTTTCATCCGTTCATTTTGATGAACTGGACGGACGATTTTGAATCGCTATCTACTCTTGCGCATGAACTTGGACATACTATGCACAGTTATTATTCAAATAAAAATCAGCCATTCGTAAATGCACAGTATGCAACTTTTGTAGCTGAAATTGCTTCTACTATTAATGAAACATTATTGAATGATTTTATGGTTAAGAAAGCGAAGAATGACGAAGAGAAATTATACATTTTAGGTACTTACCTTGATTTAATGCGCTCTACAATTTTTAGACAAGTTTCATTTGCGGAATTTGAATGGGAAATTCACAAAAGAGTTGAAAACAATGAACCGCTTACCGGTGAAGAAATGAGCAAAATATATTTTGAAATTGTTAAAAAATACTATGGCCATGATAGTAATATTTGTATTGTGCCAGACTATGTTGCATTTGAATGGGCTTATATTCCACACTTTATTGGTTATACTTACTATGTATATCAATATTCAACCTCATTGATTTATGCTACTGCGTTGGCTGAAAAAATTGTGAAGGAGGGTCAACCCGCAATTAATGAGTTTTATAACATTTTAAATGGCGGAAGTTCAGATTACCCGATCGAATTAATAAAAAAAGCTGGTGTTGATCCTTTGAGTTCAGAAGCATTTGACATAGCAATTTCAAAAATGAATAGTGTGATGGATCAAATTGAATCTATTTTGGATAAAAAATGAACATTGATACAATCAGAACACTATTTCCTCACTTAGCAACTGGTCAAATTTATTTCAATCATGCTTCACTTGGTCCATGGCATGAATTTATTTTTAATCGCTTGAATGAATATGCAAAAGAGAGATCAGGAAATAATGTTATGAATTTTGAATCGTATGTAAAGTATAGTCAATCTGCTAAGAATAAGTTAGCACTTTTACTAGGCACAGTCTCTGAACGTATTGCATGGGTTGATAATGTTTCGAATGCAATGAGCCTTGTTGCACAAGGATTGAATTTTAAACATGGTGACAGAATAATTATAAATGATATTGAATTTCCGGCAAATGTTTATCCTTTTTTGAATTTGAAAAAACATGGAATCGAGATCGATATTGTAAAATCGAGAAATGGAAAAGTCGATTTAGAAGATATTGCCAAAGGTGTAACTCCAAATACAAAACTTGTCTCGATAAGTCTTGTTCAGTTTCTTTCTGGATACAGAGCAGATATTAAAGCAATAGGAGATTTTTGTAAAGATAAGAATATTCTCTTTTGTGTTGATGCAATTCAAGCTGCTGGAGTAGTTAATATTGATATCAAAAATATGAATATTGATTTTTTATGCGGTGGTACTCATAAATGGCTAATGAACTGCCAATGCGTTTCTTATTTTTTTATGTCAGAAGAATTACAATCAATGATTGAACAGAAATATGTTGGCTGGGCTTCAGTAAAAAACGCTTGGAATTTTTTAGATTATAATTTAGAGTTAAAGGATGGAATAGACCGTTTTCAAAACGGAACTCAAAATGAGTTTGGTGTTTGTTTACTTGACGCTGCTTTGGATATGTTCAAGGATTTTACAATTGGTGAATTTGAAACGAGAATCATCGATAATTCTGAATATTTTATTAATGCTTTAAGTACAGTTGGGTATGAACCAATATTAAGGGATGTTAACAGAAAAAATCTTTCTGGCATTGTTTCTGTTAAAATAAATGATGAAGAAAGAATTTTTAATTTTCTAAAAAGAATGGAAGTTCATTGTGCGATTCGAGAAGGTATTCTGAGATTTTCACCTCATTTTTACAATACTAAGGACGAAATTGACTCTGTGATTGAGGCACTAAAACAGATAGAAAATTAAAATCTTCAATTTATTATAGCTTGTTGATCTGTGATCTCAGTCATGATGAATCTTATCAAATAAGTAAAAAGATATTAAAGAATTTTCAGAACAGCAAAGTTATATACTAAAATCTATTCGTTAGGATTATATGAAAGTTCAACCTTTACATGAAAGTCTGCACCGCTGAATAAAGTATATTTCACTTCACCAATAGTGCATTTATAATCTTCACCAACGATATCGCTCACGGCTTTTGAAATTGCATTTTCCAATTGACCGATGCTTACGGCTTTTAATTTATTTTTTAATAATTTTTCAACATCAACAGCTTTTTCTTTTTCTGACATTTTGCTCTCCAACTTAATTTATAAACTTTTGTACTTTAGACGAACCCTAATTAATACAGTTCAAAATTTTTATGTAAAAATTTCGTTTAATTCCTTATCAAATTCAATAACTCATCTGTCTTTTCTTGCATCAATTTTTCGTCATTTCGGGATTCAACGTTCAATCTTAAAAGTGGTTCAGTATTACTCATCCTAACATTAAATCGCCAGCTATCAAATTCTACACTTAATCCATCAAGTTCATCAATAATACCATTACCATATCTCGTTCTTAGCAAATTTATTTTTTCTAAAGGAGTTGAAACAGTAGAATTAATTTCGCCAGAACAAGGAAAAGCTTTTACCATTTCGCCAACTAGGTCAGATAGTTTTGAATTTTCTTCAGTCATTAATTGTAAAATCAATAAAAATGGAATTAATCCGCTATCCGAATAATAATTATCTCTGAAGTAATGATGAGCAGACATCTCACCGCCATAAATAGAATTAACTTCTCTCATTTTTTGCTTGATAAATGCATGACCGCTTTTCGAAACTATTGCTTCGCCGCCGGCTTTCGAAACTTCATCTAGTGTATTCCATGTTAGGCGGGGATCGTGGACAATTTTTTCATTCGGAAAATTTTTCAAAATTGATTTTGCAAGCAGACCAACGATATAATATCCCTCGATAAAATTTCCATTCTCGTCAAAGAAAAAACATCTGTCATAATCTCCGTCCCACGCCACTCCTAAATCTGCTTTATGCTTTTTTATTGCATCTATTGTCGGCTGCCGATTTTCTGGCAGCAAAGGATTTGGCACACCATTAGGAAAATTTGAATCCGGTTCATGAAAAACTTTTATCATTTTGACTGGCAGAAATTCTTCTAATGCATCAAGTGCCGGTCCAACACATCCATTACCAGCATTCACAACAACTTTGAAATTCTTTATTTTTCTTGAATCATAGAATTTTTGAAGACTTCCAATAAAATCTTCCATTATTTCCTTTTGTATTACGTCCCCTTTGGTGGGGGAAAGTTCTCCAATAGAATTTTGTAAAACCATTTTTTCAATATCGCTTAGACCAGTATCATAACCCATTGGAACAGAACCTTTCTTAACAAACTTTAATCCATTGTATTCGGGAGGATTATGACTAGCCGTTATCATAATACCTCCATCAGCGTTTAGAAATGGTGTGCCGAAATAAATCATTTCAGTTCCGCATAGGCCAAGGTCATAAACATTAGAGCCAGCGTCAGTTATTCCTTTGGTTAACGATTCTGATAATTCCGGTGATGATTTTCTTACATCTCTGCCAATCACAATAGATTTTGCATTCAAGTATTTTACAACTGCTCTTCCAATTTTGTAAGCTAAATCAGAATTTAATTCCGATGGTACTTTCCCTCGAACGTCATATGCTTTAAAAGCCGAAATTTTATCCATTTATTCTCCATATTACCATAAGTTTTATACAAAGATAAGAATTTAGAGAAAAATTTTTACCTAATTGAAACGAATTTTTACATAGCTTCAATTAAAACAGCAACTTAATTTTGTACTGTTTTCAATGAGGAAATATCATTCCTAGTTCTACTTTTATAAAGAAATTTATCAGATGCAGTAATATTTCTTGCTCTGTAATATTTACCGCCTCCCAGATTGAAAAATATTCAGAATCTTCATTTCTGTGCCAAACTTGTAGTGAAAAATTAATCACACATCATATTGTACAATGCAGAACGTGTCAATCTATAATCAACTTTTTTTCTGTTGAAGATGGGGAAGTGCCTTCTATATTTTATGCAAAAAAATGTAGGTACTGCAGTGGAACTTATGAGGATGAAGTAAAAATTCAACCGTTTATGTATCCTGAGCTATATTTATAACCATTCTTTTTTAGTATACATTTTGTTTATCTTACCTAAGAGTTATATTTTTTGGATAAGCTTTCTAATATTATCAAAAATGGGGTGACAAATGATTTACCGATTTAAAAATTCAAAAATTATTATTTCCATTATTCTATTTGTAATTATGAGCATACAGCCATTATTTGCTCAAGCAAATTTCAATCCAGATACAGTTAAAGCGCAAAAGTTTGATACTGGTAAAATGTGGTCCTTCGATTATCCTCCATTTGACTATTTTGAAAAAACTTATGGTTTTAAACCAACGCAAGAATGGTTTGATGATGTTCGCTTATCAGCTTTAAGAGTTCCTGGCTGTACATCTTCTTTTGTTTCCGGTGATGGATTGATGATGACTAATTATCATTGTGCAGAGGGATTAGTAAGAAGAGTTCAAAAAGAAGGAGAGGATTTAATTAATAATGGTTTCTTCGCTAAAACATTAGCTGATGAAAGAAAAATTCCTAACTATTACACTGAAAAGTTAGTTTTTATTAAAGATGTTAGTGAGGAAGTCCATGATGCAATTGCCAAAGGAACAACCAATGAAGAAAAAGCAAAAATAAAAGAAGAGAAATCAAAAGAGTTAGTTGAATTGTATAAAAAAGAAACTGGCTTGAATTGCCAATTTGTTTCTTTATTCAACGGCGGCAAATTTTCTATTTATGGTTACAAGAGATATGATGATGTTCGTTTAGTTTTTGTTCCTGAATATCAAGCAGCCTATTTTGGAGGCGACTATGATAATTTTACTTACCCACGTTATAATTTAGATTGTGCATTCTTACGGGCATATGAAAATGACCAGCCGGTAAAAGCAGAAAACTTTTTTAAATTTTCTACTAATGGAATTCAACTTGGCGAACCGATTTTTACGGTCGGAAATCCAGGTTTTACTCAAAGATTAAAAACGGTTGCATTTCTTGAATATCAAAGGGATGTTACATATAGAAATAATTCATACTTGTTCGATTCATATTTCAATGTTTTGGAGACTCTAAAATCAATTGCACCGGATAAAAAAGATGAATATGAACAGATTCGAAGAAGAATTGGGAATGCACAAAAAGTATTTCATCAAACTTATAAAGGTTTAACTGATCCTTATTTGCTTGCTCGTAAACAAGCATTTGAAAAAGAAATAAAAGAAAAAGTATTCGCGAATAAATCTCTAAAAGAAAAATACGGTGGTATCTGGGAAAATATTTCTAAGACAAGGACAGAAATGAAAGAGATTGGACCAAAGATTTCAGCATATACATTAAATAACATATTCAGCTCTCAGTATTTTTTAATTGCACGCGATCTTGTAAAGTTTGCAAAAGAAATGCAGAAACCAGAAGCTGAAAGAGATGCCAAATACAAAGGCGAAAAATTAGATTCTACTATTAATTCACTTTATCCAGAAAAACTTGATAAACTTCTTGAAGTGACAAAACTTAAAATTCAAGCAGATTTTATCCGCATGAATTTAGGTAATCAGAATCCAATTGTTATGAAGTTATTCAGTGATAAGTCCGGGAAAGATGCTGCAGATTATATTTTAGCTAATTCAGTTATGGATGAAAGAGATAAATTTATTTCCTTAGCAAAAAAAGATGCTGAAAAAATTCTAAACTCCAATGATCCATTTGTTTACTTTATTATTGAGACACAAGATAAAATTACCGAGCTACAAAACAAATCAAAAGAAATTACTTCGACTGAACAAGTTTTTGATGACATGTTAGGTGAAGTTGTATTCATGTTATATAGCACCAATATTCCACCGGACGCAAATTTTACATTGCGTATAAGTGATGGAGTATTGCAAAACTTTGATTACAATGGAACAATCGCTCCAACAGTTACAACCTTTTATGGAATGTATGACAGACACTATTCATTCTACAAAGAATATCCTTGGAATATTGCTCCAAGCTGGGACGAACCAAGCAAAGTTGATCTCGCAACTCCATTTAATTTTACTTCAACAAATGATATAGTTGGCGGAAACTCCGGCAGTGCTGTGATTAATAAAAATGCCGAAGTTGTCGGGCTTGCTTTTGATGGTAACATGGAAAGCATTTATGGGAATTTCATTTACATGACACACAATAACAGATGCATTTCTGTTGATGCAAGAGGAATGATGGAAGCATTTGAAAAGGTTTATAAAGCTGACCGCTTTGTAAATGAATTAAAAGAAGGGAAATTACCATAAGAAAAATTTTTTCTTAATGTCAAAAAGTTGATTATGGGGCGACTTGCATCGCCCTTTCTGTTTTATTAGCCACTCATAACTTAATTATCTTGAGGAAGAAATGAAGAATAAAATTTTTTCATACTGGTTCGTGATTTATTTGATTTATTCGGTTTCTATTAATTCACAAACAATTTATGAACCAGTTGATTTATCGAAAGTAAAATCGTCTTTGGATGAAATGGGAACAATGTGGACTTTTGATGCAATTCCTTTCGAATATTTTGAAAAGAAGTATGGATTTCGTCCTACAGAAGATTGGCTGAATGATGTTATGAAATCAGCACTTCAATTTGGAGGAGGCTGTTCTGCTGCTTTTGTGTCTGAAGATGGATTAATTATGACAAATCATCATTGTGCACGAAACAGTTTAATTCCATTATCACCAAAGGGAGAAGACTATCTACGCGATGGTTATTATGCGAAAACTCTTAATGATGAAATAAAAATTCCAAATTTATATGTAGATCAACTATTACAGATTGTAAATGTAACAGATGAAGTTCTAAATGCTTTTAAGAGTGGAAAATCCAACGAAGAGAAAGTAAAACTTAGAAACAACAAAATAAGTGAGATTGAAAAAAAATATGCTGAGGAAACGGGTTTAGTTTGTAGAGTAGTTGAATTATACAAAGGAGGAAAATATTCAGTTTATTGTTATAATAGATTTAATGATGTTCGATTAGTAATGGCTCCTGATTTTCAAATTGCTGCTACTGGGTGGGATTGGGATAATTTTACTTATCCGCGCTATGAGCTTGACTTTATGTTTTTAAGAGCATATAAGAATGGTAAACCAATTAAGACAAATAATTATTTTAAATTCAGTTTAAAAGGTGCAAATGAAGGAGAACCAATTTTTGTAATCGGGAGACCGGGCAGCACTCAAAGACTTCTTTCAGTTGCACAATTAGAATTCTTTAGGGATAAAACTTATAAATATACTTTATCGATGCTAAATGAGTTGTACAATGTTTCATTTGAAATATTTCAAGCTCATCCAGAAAAATTTGATGAAATGCTCAACTCAGTTCTTGGTGTTGGAAATGGAAGGAAATCTTATGCCGGCAGATATATGGGATTGAGGGATGAATTTATTATGGCTAAGAAAAGAGATTTTGAAAAAAATCTAATTGAAAAAGTAAATTCAAATCTAGAATTAAAAGGAAAGTATGGACACATTTGGCAATCGATTAAAGACAACCTGAGCGAACAGAGAAAATATGCTGATGAATTTTATGCTCTTACAATGGCGCAAAGAATGAGAAATGGATATTCTACTGCAGCACAAAATGCTCTTTTATATGCAAATCAAATGTCACTTCCTGAAGAAAAAAGGGAAGGAAGATTTAAAAGGGATTCTGTTAACATCACAATTGAAAAACTCTTTCCTTCCATTGATTCAGAACGTGATAATAAAGTTTTGGCAGCGCTTTCAAATTTTCTTTTCTCAGTTTTGGGGAATGAACATATTATCACAGATCAATTTTTTGCCGGTTTGAAAGGAAATGAATCTGTTGAAAATTTCTTGAACATTTCACCACTTGCATCAAAAGAAAAATTTATTCAATATCTTAATGGTGTTTCGTCAGATCAAATATTGAAATCGAATGACCCATTGATTTCACTTGTTGTTTATGCTACAAAAAAACTCGAAGAACTTCAGCCAAAATTTAGAGAAGATAATGCAACCTTGACTGTATTAAATCAAATGCTGGGTGAAGTAACCTCAATAGTATATGGAGATAAAATTCCGCCTGATGCTACAAGCACTTTGAGAATTTCAGACGGTGTGATTAAAGGTTATGAATATAATGGAACTATAGCTCCCGGAAAAACAACATACTTTGGATTGTGGGATAGATGGTATTCGTTCAATAAAAAGCCGTACCCTTGGGGTTTACATCCAAAATGGCATTCAATTCCTGAAGGATTTGATTTATCTGTTTCAATAGGTTTTGCTTCAACTAATGATATCGTTGGAGGAAATTCCGGAAGTTCAGTAATAAATATAAATAAGGAAGTTGTTGGATTAGTCCATGATGGAAATTTAGAAAGTTTAGCTGGCGATTTTATTTTTCTTGAATCGAATAACAGAACTGTTGCTACAGATTCTTGGGGATTAATGGAAGCATTAAAGTTTGTTTATAAAACTGAACGGTTGGTGAATGAATTAAAAGTGGGTAAAGTCGAATAAAAGATTCCAATAGCACACAGATTGAACTGATATAACTGATATAAACAGATTTTTTAACATTGATATAATCCGTTCTATCTGTGTGCAACTAATTTTTAATAGTTTTAATAATATCTGAAATTAAGACTCGCGCCGTTACATCAACTCCTCCCCCTCTTCCTTTAATTATCAAAGGGGTTTTCGAATAAAACTTTGACTTAATTGATATAATTTTTTCATTAGCCGAAATGTTATTAAAGGGATGAGTTGAATTAACTCTAACAATTTTTACAGACGCGCTATTGTTCTTATAACTTGCCAAATAAATTAATTTTTTGTTTGTCGCAATTGTCAATTTCTTTAGCCGGCTAAAGTATTTATCCATTTGCTTCAATTGATTAATTAATTCTGATTGAGTTTGAGCACGTTGTAATTTTTTAGTAACAAGATTCTGTATTTTAATTTCTGCGAGTTCAAGATTAGCACCGGCTTCTCGAGCGAGAATTAAGATCTTCTTTGCAGAATCTAATCCAGTTAAATCATTTCTCGGGTCTGGTTCTGTCATCCCTAATTTTTGTGCTTCTAGAATAATATCACTAAACTTTTTTCCAGAGTACATTAATTCATTTAATACATAATTCATAGTGCTGGAGAATAATCCCTCAATTGATAATACTTTATCTCCGCCCCTTAATAAGCTTTGAATTATGTCTAGTGACGGAATACCAACTCCTACAGTAGCTGAGTAATGAAATCTTACATTATTATGTTTAGATATTTTATTAAGAGTACTATATAAACTGAGTTTATTAGAACAAGCATTTTTATTTGGAGTTACTATGGGAATTGAGGAAGATAATATTTTTTTGTAATAAGGAATTATGCTGTTTCCATCAGTGCAATCTAAAAAAACAGAATTGGGAAGATTAAGTCGAATCATTTTTGATATGAATTCATTTATATTAGTTTTTGCTGGACTCTTTTGTAATAATAACTTCCAATTCTCTAGGTTAATTCCGTCACTACTGAAAATCGTTTTACTGCTACTTGCCATCGCAATCACTTTAATAAAAAATATTCTATCATCAACAAAAAATGCTTT
>Ga0194127_10008733_pt1 | contig 10801 bp, 10 predicted proteins | sample TA2KigC100mmetaG_FD_148624 | JGI IMG/M metagenome (GOLD analysis project Ga0194127, IMG submission 148624) | Freshwater microbial communities from Lake Tanganyika, Tanzania - TA2015036 Kigoma Deep Cast 100m | ecosystem: Environmental > Aquatic > Freshwater > Lake | place: Tanzania: Lake... | reverse complement strand
TAGCAGGAAGCAACCTCTAACTGCTGCAATGCCTCTTCCTGTCCTGCCAGGTCATCTTTGTTTTCTTTGGATCTTAAGGCCAGGCCTTCGGCAAACCTGAGGTATTCTTCAGGCGAAATATCTTCGTCTTTGGCACGGCTGAAAAGAGAAATCAGCGCTTCAATAAAACGGGTAGGATCGGCTAACGGCCGGAAATAAGCCAGGTTAAATTCAAAAAGATGTTCCCGGAAAAATACCGCAGCTTCCGGTAAAGTAAGGACTTTAAAATCGGGATTTAGCCCGGCAATAAGGGCGTTTTCCCGTAACAGGCGGTCGCCAAAAGCATGAAAAGTAGAGATCCAAATATCAGTGTAGCCGTAAGGAAGAAGTATATCCACCCTCTCCTGCATTTCTCTGGCTGCCTTATCAGTAAAGGTCAGAGCAAGTATTTCATTGGGCTTTGCCAGGCCTTCTGAAACAAGCCAGGCAATACGGCGGGTAATTACTGTGGTCTTGCCCGTGCCTGCACCTGCAATTATCAGCAAAGGCCCGGTTTTATGAGTAACTGCTTCGATCTGTTGCTTATTTAAACCAATTAATACCTTTTCCATGTTATTTATTGTAGCTTGACAAGATTTAATTTTCAAGTATACTTAAATAAAATCATAAACTTGTAATTATCATTATTCTGTAAGTTTATGGTTTTATTTAATCCTTGGCATATTCCTTTGTCTTTGGTTTAGGTAAATGCCAAGGATAATTTATCAATCAAGTTATTAAAGGAGCCAGTAAAAATGTTAAAAATATGTTTGTTTTGCGGTAAAAAATCAGTTGCCGGAAAGGTCATTGTAAGAAAAGGCCTTGCCAAGAAAAAAGGCGGCACAGGCAGTAAAATCAGCCGCCGTACTAAACGCGAATTCCTTCCTAATCTGCAGAAAATGCGCATCTTAATCGACGGCCACCCCAGAAAAGCATACATCTGCACCAAATGCATCAAAAAAGGCAATATCATCAAGGCCTGATTTTTTATTTGAAAAAGATATCTTTGACTTCAAGGATAAGCGAATCTTCCTTTCTCCAGCTGTCTATTTTTAAATTATACACAATATCCACTGCCTGGGCATTCATCAGGCTATCCCTGAAACTACTCAAGCCAAAACCTATGGCAGGATAAGTTATGCTGCCGTCAGTTACCCAGAATTTTAACGTTTCCCTGGCAAGGGCCTGCGGTTGCCCCTTTAATCTCAGGTTACGCGTCAAAAAAAGCGGCTCTGCGTTACCCGTCCCGAAGGGTTCAAGTTTCTTAATTTCTTCGCTGACCGGATAGCTTAAATCGCCTAAACTAATCTCCATATCGATGTCTATACTGGGCAGAAGGTCCTCTACCTTTAGCTTTTCTTTTGCCAGGCGGTTAATCTCTTTTTTAAAATCCTCTATATTGTCCTTGGTCACTAAAAGCCCCACTGCATGGGCATGCCCACCGAAATTTTCCAGGTAATCCTTGCATTCAAGAAGCGCCTGGAACAAATGAAAGCTCTTAATTGAACGGCCGGAGCCCTTACAGAATTTATCATTCATAGAAATAACAATAGTAGGCCGGTAAAACCTGTCTGCTAATTTAGACGCCACGATCCCCAATACTCCCTGGTGCCAACCTTCTTTAGCCACAACAATTACCTGGTGGTCCTTAAAATTAATCTCCCGGTTAATGATGTCCTGCGCCTCTTCAATGATCTGGCTTTCGACTTTCTGGCGCTGGCGGTTTAGTGCATCGATCTCTTTAGCAAACCCGTCTGCTTCTGCTTTATCTTCCGACAACAAAAGCTTAAGCGCTGTTTCTGCGGAAGCCATTCTTCCGCTTGCATTAATGCGGGGCCCAAGGATAAAACTCACAAACCCCGAATTGATCTGCCTGCCTCCTATCCTGCTTACATCAATTAAAGCCCTAATGCCCACCCTCCTGGCATCTGTAATTTGCAGCAAACCAAGCTTGGCAAAGATCCTGTTCTCTCCGACTAACGGCACGACATCGGCGATTGTCCCCAAAGTGACAAGGTCCAGCTCATCTTCCAGCTGCTTATCTGTCAGTGCCTGGCATAATTTATATGCAACGCCCACCCCTGCCAATTCCTTGAATTTATAATTGCAATTTCTTAATTTAGGGTTTATTATCGCCGAGGCATCCGGCAGAGAAGGCCCCGCTGCTTCATGATGGTCGGTCACGATAACCTCTACGGCATTTTTCCTCAGCTCTTTAACTTCATCGTGATTACTGCTTCCGCAGTCAGCAGTAATTAATAGCTTGATATTGTTTTCTTTGGCCAGATCTACGGCGCTTTTATTTAACCCGTATCCCTCACGGACCCTGTGGGGGATATAATGCAGAGGGGAGGCGCCGAACTTATGCAGGGTATTTTTAAGCAACACGACTGAAGTTATCCCATCCACATCATAGTCGCCGCAGATCATTATTTTTTCTTTCCTGGAAACCGCTTTCCTGATAAGCTCAACCGACTTTTTCATCCCGAAGAATTCATAAGGATCCAGGAGGTGATTGATCCCGGCATTCAGAAATTTATCGGCACTGGCGGCACTTGTTATGCCGCGGTTGATCAGCAATTGGGATAATATCCCGGAGATTTTCAGCTCTTTACTTAAAATTTCCTGCAGGGCGGGATTTTTTTTGTGGATGTTTAAGATTTTGTGGCTGCTCATGGGCTCCTACATCTTCTCAGGACTGGACACTCCCAGAAGTTTCAACCCGGTTGAAAGCACGATTCTTGCGCCGTTAATAAGCCCTAGCCTTGCCTCGGTAAGCGCATCATCATCGCTTAGAACCCTGTGCAGATCATAAAATTTATGGAAATGTTCAGCCAGTTCCTGGAGATATACGGTAAGCATAAAAGGGTCCTGGGTCAGCACACAAACATTCAGGATATACGAAAACTGCCATAGTTTCTTTAAAAGCGAGATCTCTTCTGCCTCCTTTAACAATAAAAGGCTGCTACTCTTTATCTTGGCCCTCTTGCCGGCAGAGCGTAAAATCGAACAGATCCTTGCATGCGCATACTGCACATAATAAACAGGGTTTTCAGAAGTTTGTTTTTTCGCTATTTCAAGGTCAAAATCAAGGTGGCTTGAAGTTCGCCGCATCAGGAAAAAGAACCTTGCGGCATCGGAGCCGACTTCATCAAGCACTTCCCTCAAAGTTATAAATTCTCCCCGCCGCGTTGACATTTGCACTGGCTTGCCGCCGCGGAAAATCGTTGCCAGCTGCACAATAATAATGGAAAGTGACGCCGGGTCTTTGCCGAAAGCAGCACACGATGCCTTTAGCCGGTTGATGTAGCCGTGATGGTCAGGCCCCCAGAGATTGATCAATAATTCAAAACCGCGCCGGTATTTATCCCTGTGGTAGGCAATATCAGGCGCAAGGTAGGTAAAACTTCGGTCGCTTTTTACTACAACCCTGTCTTTATCGTCGCCAAAAACAGTCGATTTGAACCAAACAGCCCCGTCCTGCTCATAGAGGTAGCCCTTTTCTCTCAAGACAAGAAACGCTTTCTCGATTTTCCCCGATTCTCTCAATGACCTCTGGCTGTACCAATAATCAAACTTTACCCCGAAATCAGCCAGTTCCTGTTTTATAATCCCGAGTATATGGTCTTTGCCGAATTCTGAGAAATCTTTTATTTCTAAATGCTTGTCTTTAATAATCCTGGCAATATCAGTAATATAATCGCCCTGATAATAATCTTCGGGAAACTCAATATTCTCTCCGTTTAATTCCTTAAGGCGCAGCTCAATCGAACGCCCGAGGATATTAATTTGGTTGCCTTCATCATTAAGATAATACTCCCTTTTGACCTTGAAACACCCCGCCGAATTCTAAGACATTACTCAGGCAATCTCCGACAGCAGCCTGCCGCGCATGCGCAACCGATAGTGCCCCGGTGGGATTAGCGCTCACAAACTCAATTAAAACTTTTCTTCCCTTGCCGTAATTGACTTTTAAAGCCGGATATCCTTTTGTTAATATTAATTTTAAGTATTCCAGGAAAAAATCGTTATGGAGGTAAAAATTTATGAAACCGGCGCCTTCAACCCTGATGTCTTCAATAAACTTGTCTAATTTGTGCTTTTTTAGGCTGGATTTGATCCCGGAAATGATCTCTTTAGCTACTTCAACCGGGGATTTCTTGATAATCTTTGCAAGCTTTAAAGCTATATTTGTGGAAAGCTCTCCGAAACGGGGATCAGTAGGAAAATCAAGTATGACTTCCGGCAGCTCTTCTTTTTTTAATCCGAGCTTTTTTAGGGATTGATTTATTGCCGCGGTTAAGTGGTCTTGTATTGGTTCCATGTCTAGAGTGTATCCTTATTCTTTTCGCGTCGCTCCAGAGGCGCTCCAAAGAATAAAACTCTCTCATCGGTTTATAAAATATATGGGCTACAACTCCGGAAAAATCGAGGACTATCCATCCTGATTCGTCAACAGGGGAAACCCTTGAGAGAGGTTTTATTCCGTGGGACTCTAAATCTTCCTGAATTGCCGTGCTGATTGCATTTACCTGCCTCAGTGAACCGGCAGTTGTGATTACAAAGTAATCGCAAAAACTAGCCGCAGGCCTCATATCCAATACAACTACCTGCGCGCCTTTCTTTGACTTAATAACATCGGCAACGCGAAGAGCTAAGTTCTTAGTTTCTATTTGAGTAACCCTCCTTGATGATTCGACTTGCGCAAGGGCCTTATAAAAAACGAAGCCGAAGGGTTAGTTAATTACTTCTTGCCTAAAATCTTATACATGCCTGTACCGCAATCCGGGCATTTGCCTTTTACTGCCAATCTGTCATTTTTCATAGTAACTTTTTGTTCGTCTTTCATTTCCTTCTTTGACTTACATTTTACACAATATCCTTTTTCAGCCATTGCTCCTCCTTGCCCAGAAAGGGCACACTGGCGCAAATCCGATAAACGCCAGGTGTTGTCCATTTTTAAAATGAGAATTGATTTTGTTTTATAATATCACACCTTGTTTTTTATGTCAAATTATACTTTGCTCTTATGATTGACCATCCTGCGGGGCCTCTCCTCAAGCTCTCCGACAATTTCTTCGATCAGGTCTTCTAAAGTAACCAGTCCCGCCGCCTTTTTGTCCTTGTCGGTTACAATCGCTATCTGAACTTTATTCTGTTGAAATTTCTTCAGGACTTCGCTGACCTTGGCCTGGCTATCGACATAAAACGCCTCGTTAATCAGATCCTGAAGCACGAATAGCTCCTTGTCCCTCAAAAGATAGTGCAGGTCGCTTGCATAGATTATGCCGATCACATTATCAATCGAATCTTTATAAACCGGCAGGCGGACATAGCCGATCTCTGCAAAAATGTCCAGAATCTCATCGGCATCTGAATCGACGCTGACGCCGGTCATTTTATCTTTTGGGGCCATGATGTCGCTTACTTTGGTATTGCCGAATTCAAAGATACGCTGCAGCATCTTTCTTTCTTCTTCATTGAGGAACCCTTCTTCTTTGCCTATCTCAATCATCAGGCGCAATTCCTCTTTTGTGAAGATCGCCTTCTTTTGTGCCTGGTCAATGCGCAGCATCTTAAGGATCAGGTTACTTGCCCCGGTAAATATCAATATTATCGGATGGAATATTTTTATAAAAATTTCCATTAAAGGCGCGGTCAGGACCGCCACTTTTTCCGTTTGCTTTGCGGCGAGCATCTTCGGGGTGATCTCGCACATTATAAGGACAAAGAATGTTGCGACGAAAGTCGAAGTGACCACCCCCAGCTTATATCCTAAAAAATGGACAAAAATTGCGGTAGCTATAGCAGAAATAGCGATATTTACAAAATCATTGCCTATAAGGATTGCCGCGATAAATTTATCTAATTTCGAAATCAAACGTTGTATATTCTGGGCGCCCTTTTTCCCCTGGGAAATCATATGGCGCAGCCGTATTTTACTCAGTCCTATAATTGCCGTCTCCGAAGCAGAAAAGAAAAACGACATAAGCGCCAGCGCAAAAACTAAAACAGCCAAAGAAATAATATACACAGTATCCATATCTAACCTATTGAAAGAATGCCCCTGATGTCTGCCTCACTTTCTTTTAACGGCCCGATTAAAGCAAGGTTCATCGAACTATCATTAAATACCAGTTTTGCGGCTTTAGCTATATCCCCTAACTTTATCCCGGATACTTCCCTGATGATCTCTTTTAAGGTAAAGGTCTTATTCAGAAAAATCGAACTTTCTGCTATCCAAAACATATTATCAAGTGTATCTTCAAGCGCCAAAGAAAGCTGGCCCAGATAAAAATCCTTGGCACGCCTGAATTCGTCTTTAGTAACGGGGCCATCCTTTATTTTCTTTAATTCAAATAAAATGACCTTTACAGCATCAATCACTTTTTTATTATCTATGCCTGCGTGCACAACAAAACTGCCTGTATCCTGAAAACGTTTTAATTGCGATCCGATCTCATAAGCAAGCCCTCTCTTTTCCCTTACCTCATTAAAGAGCCGGCTGGACATATTTCCGCCTGTGATGATATTGAGCAGCGCCAAAGCATGCCTTAAGGGGTGGGCTCTCTCAAAAGCCCTGAAACCCAGGGCTAAATGGGTCTGCTCGGTATCCTTATTGAATAACTTCATCTGCGGCGCCCTCTGATTTTCTTTTGCTTGTTCGAAACCTCCCGGGGCTGCCGGGCTGCATGACGGAAAAATATCCTCGATCATCCTGAATAGTTTGCGATGGTCTAATAAACCCGCAGCACTGATAACGATATTTTTCGGTATATAATTCTTCGCCTTAAAATCAATGAGGTCCTCTCTTTTTAAGCCGCATACTGAATCGGCTGTCCCAAGGATGCTCTCACCCAACGGTTGTTCCGGCCAAAGCAGCCCATCCAGCAATTCATGGACATAACTGTGCGGCAGGTCCTTATACATTTTGATTTCTTCAAGGATGACCGTACGTTCCTTTTCCAGGTCAATCGGGGAAAACAAAGGGTTCTCGACCATATCCGAGAGGATATTTAATGCCAGCTCCATATGCTGATGGGGAATTTTTACCAGATAGCAGGTCGCTTCTTCTGAAGTAAAACCGTTTAAAGCCCCACCCACTCCCTCGATGGATTCTTTGATCTTGGAGCAGGAGAAACTTTTACTGCCCTTAAAAAGCATATGCTCTATAAAATGCGATATCCCTTTGATCCTCGTGGATTCATACCTTCCGCCGACCTTTATCCATATCCCCAATGCAACTGACTGCATCCCGGGCATAGGATGAGTGACGACTTTTAAACCGTTCTTGAGTTTGAATTTTTTGTACACGCCTCTAACCCCTTAAACCCGAAACAAAACGGCTTACCTTGCTTGCCAAACCGGGTTTGCCTAAATTTTCCCTGATCTTATTTACCACAGCACTCCCTACAATAACACCGTCTGCAAACCTGTTGACCTCTTTAACCTGAGCTGCGTTTGAAATGCCGAATCCTGCGCAAACCGGTTTTAAAGTCAGTTTTTTGATCGCCCTGATATTCTTAGCCAGGTCTTGCGATATTTTTTTCCGCGCGCCTGTTGTGCCGGTCAAAGAAACATAATAAATGAACCCCGAGGAATATTGTGCATTCAGCTTGATCCTCCTGGTAGAACTTGTCGGAGAAACAAAGAAAACCGTATCAATACCGATTTTTCTTGCCTTCCTGACCAAGCCCTTACCCTCTTCAGGAGGAAGATCAGGGATGATCACGCCATCAACACCCGCATTTTTTGCGCGCTTCAGAAAATTCCCTTCTCCCATACAGAATACGGGATTATAGTAAGTCATGAGGCCTATAGGGATACCGGTTCTAAGGCGGGCCTTCCTGACCAGGTTAAAGATCTTATCCAGGTCAGCTCCTTTTTCCAGCGCCTTCTGAGAGGACTCCTGGATTACCGGCCCGTCTGCCATAGGATCAGTAAAAGGAACGCCTAATTCAATTATATCGACGCCAATCCTGGAAAATTCCAGGATCAGCTTATAAGTCGTATTTAAATCAGGATACCCTGCAGTAATAAAGACAATAAATGCCTTCTTTTTGGCCTTACGCAACTCTTTAAACTTTTTATCTATCCTATTCACTTCAGCTCCCCACCTTTCACCTAACACCTATATTTTCCGTAACTATCCCCAAATCCTTATCTCCTCTGCCTGAAAGGCAGACAATAACCGATGATTTCCTTAATTTCCCGGCATCTTTTTTCAGATATGCGACCGCATGGGCAGATTCCAAAGCAGGGATGATCCCTTCTGTTTTACTTAACAATTCAAAAGCTGAAAGCGCCTCTTTGTCATTTACGGATACATATTTTGCGCGGCCGATTTTTTTATAGTAAGTATGCTCCGGCCCGACGCCCGGATAATCAAGCCCTGCGGAAATTGAATGCGTAGGCATTACCTGCCCTAATTTATCTTCCAATAATCCCGACTTGGAGCCATGCAAAACGCCGATATCCCCTTTTACCAATGTCGCTGCATGTTCTCCGGGCTTGATTGCCCTGCCGCCTGCCTCTACGCCGACGAATTTTACTTTCTTGTCATTGAAGAACGGATGGAACAGCCCCATGGCATTACTGCCTCCACCGACACAGGCAATCAGATAATCTGGAAGCTTATGCTCTTTCCGTAAAAATTGCGCCCTTGCTTCTTTGCCTATGACCGATTGGAAATCCCTCACCAGCATAGGATAGGGATGCGGGCCGGCAACTGAACCGATTATGTAATGGGTATTGCGCACATTGGTAACCCAATCACGAAGGGCTTCAGTCATTGCGTCTTTCAGTGTTTTTGCCCCGCTTTTTACCGGGATAACGCGCGCGCCCAGCAATCTCATCCTGAAAACATTTAATTTCTGCCTCTCCATATCTTCTTCGCCCATAAAAACATCACACTTGAGGCCGAACATTGCCGCAACCGTCGCAGTAGCGACTCCGTGCTGGCCGGCGCCTGTCTCTGCGATAACGCGGGGCTTCTTCATCTTCACCGCTAACCCCACCTGCCCTAATGTATTATTGATCTTATGGGCGCCGGTATGCAGCAGGTCTTCGCGTTTCAGGTATATTTTGCTTATCCCGAGTGTTTTGCTTAAATTTACGGCTAGATACAGAGGCGTGGGCCTGCCTGCGTATTCTTTTAAGTAATAATTAAGAAGCTGCTTGAATTTTTTGTCATGCCTGGCGGCCTTGTATTCTTTAAGAAGTTCATCCAAGGCGAACATCAATGTCTCAGGAACAAACCTGCCGCCGAAACCGTCGAAATGCCCGAACTTATCCGGTAATTTAGCCATGTATTCTCCTTGCCCTTCTGATAAATTCCCTAACCTTTTTATGGTCTTTCCTGCCGGGTGTTTTTTCCAGCAAGCTTGAAGCATCTACCCACGCAGGCCTTGCTTCTTTGATCGCCCTTCTTACGTTTCTTTCGCTCAATCCCCCGGATAAAAAAACCGGCCGCCTAATCCTGTCCAGGTGCCTTATCAATTTCCAATCAAATTCTTTCCCTGTGCCTCCGGCTTTAGAAGGAAAATAGTTATCAAAAAGATAGGCAAATGGATGGTATTCTAACAATTCATTCTCATCAATATGGTTTTTCACTCTAAAGGCCTTAATGACCTTAAAATTGCCGAACCTTGCGCAGTACTGCGGGCTTTCATGCCCGTGAAATTGCAGCATATTTAATGAGCAGAGCTTGGCAATGCGCCTGATATTTTTTTCTCGTGCATTGACAAATACTCCAACTTTTATTGTGTTACGGGGGAGCTTTTTAATTATCTCTGCTGCCTTCCGGGGGTCAATATAGCGGGGGCTCTTTTTGTAAAATACAAAACCCAGCGCATCGCAAGAAGCATTTACAGACACCAAAGCATCTTCCAGATTAGTTATCCCGCAGATTTTGACTTTAATCATATTCTACCAACCCATCACCTCTTCGACTTTGCGGCGGATGTCAGGCGCCTCCATAAATGCCTCTCCTATCAAAACCGCATTTACACCCAACACCTTAAGGAACAGGATGTCCTGATAGGATTTTAATCCGCTTTCCACTACCACGGTTTTGCCTTTAGGGATCAGGATAAAAAGCTTCTCAGTGGTCTTTAAATCAACTTCCAGTGTATGCAAATCACGGTTATTTATGCCGATAAGCGGCGGTTTTAAGGTCAAAACCTTTTTTAATTCCTTTTCATTATGGACTTCGACAAGATAGTCCATACCGAGGGAATCCGCAAGCTGCATTAATTCAGTTAATTTTTCTTTAGTCAACAGGTCTGCGATTAAAAGTACGGCATCTGCGCCGAAGGCGCGCGACTGATAAACCTGATACGGCTCTAAAATAAAATCTTTCCTCAATACAGGCACATCGATTGCCTGCTTGACCTGGTTCATATAGGAAATATCCCCCAGAAAAAAATCCTCCTCAGTCAGGACCGATACTGCCTGGACTCCGGCATCCTGATAAGCCCGGGCTATTTCCTCTAAATTAAATTCCGCACGGATGACGCCGCGGCTGGGAGAGGCCTTCTTGATCTCGGCTATTAATGCGATTTGGCGCGGTTTATTGATCGCCTCTAAAAATGGCCTTGCGGGAGGAAGCCCCTGGATCATATTTTTCAGCTCTTCTTCGCTTAACTGCTGTTTAGCCAATGCAATTCTTTCCTGTTTCTTAAGCACTATTTCTTTTAAACAGTCGTTTTTTTTCATTCTTTTTTGGACACCTTCTTTAATAGTTCCAATTTTTCCAGGGCTTTTTTGCTGTCAAGCGAATCTT
>Ga0194127_10008732_pt1 | contig 10801 bp, 8 predicted proteins | sample TA2KigC100mmetaG_FD_148624 | JGI IMG/M metagenome (GOLD analysis project Ga0194127, IMG submission 148624) | Freshwater microbial communities from Lake Tanganyika, Tanzania - TA2015036 Kigoma Deep Cast 100m | ecosystem: Environmental > Aquatic > Freshwater > Lake | place: Tanzania: Lake... | reverse complement strand
CAAATCCACGAGCTTCTTGGCGAGGTCGAGTGAGCCTTCATGGTTCACTCCGATTTCGGCGATGACGTATGGCTCACTATTGGCGTCAACCACCCGCGAACCGAGCCGAATTTGCGGCTTTGTCACGCGGGTCGACCCCTGTGTTTCTCGCTTAGTCGCCGCTGGTGATGCTGCATCTCTTCAACATCGTTCGTGATGTTGTCATCATGCCGTCGGTAGCGATACAACGGCAGCGGCACATGATGGATACCGTACCGATCAAGAAATCGCACCCGTAGGTCGCGATCTTCGTGACGTAGGAATGATGCGTCATATAGTCCGATATCTATGAGTTGTTCGGTGCGGAACATGATGCCGCAAGCAATCGGTTCCTTCATTGCATCGCCACGCGCCAAAACTTCTTCGCGATCATCGACGAGCAGATAGTCGCACGCCGCCGCATCAAGCCGCGGATTCTCCACAAGAAAGAGGTACAGCACATCAAGAAACGCCGTATTGACATAGTCGTCGGCATCGACTCGCACGACGAACTTGGAGTGCGTTGACGTGATCGCCTTGTTCAGGCTGGCTGGCAACCCCAGGTTGGTGTCGTTACGGATAATCCGCACTTCAGAGGCGAACGTCTCGAGAATCGTCGGCGTACGGTCGGTGCTACCGTCATCCACGACGACGATCTCGTAGTTTTCGCGGGGAAACCGCTGCGCCAACAGCGAACGGAGACACCGACCGATGTATCGCTCCTCATTGTGCGCGGCCACGATGACCGACACCAACTTGCTCGATGGCATGGCATTCATCCAATCACCGACTCGATCGCTGCACGCATCCGCGCGGGCACTGCTTCGTCCATCTTCACGGTGATCGGCAACGACACGCAGCGCGACAATCGCTCGGCCGTCGCTGGGAACGCAGTGGCCAGGTTGCCGTGTCGTGCCACGAGTTCTGGCATGTGCGACCATGTGCCGGCGAAGTGCCACGTGACGGCTTCGGGGAGAATCTTGGTTGACAAGCCGTTCGCCACGAGTTCGGCGCGAACATCGCGCGCGATACGCGACGACGGCACCTCGAACACCAAGGCATCCGCCGTTTCGTGCGAACCATGCGGCGCTTCACGGCCAGTGATTTGCGGAATGTCGGCAATCGCACGCCACAGTGCATCTCGATTGGTTCGCTGCCGACGAACGACTTCATCCAACTTGCGCAACTGCGCAAGACCGACCGCACCCTGCAACTCGGTCATGCGGTAGTTGAAGCCGCTGCCTGAACGCGTGTCTTCCCAGCGCGGCACTGCCGGATTGTTCTCGTGACCGTGGTCGTGCCACGCGGCGGCGCGTTCGTAGTCCGCCCGATCATGAAATACGACCATGCCACCTTCACCGGTCGTCATCGTCTTGGCGAAGTCGAAACTGAACGTGCCCATGCGTCCCCACGTGCCAAGCGCGCGACCGTCGAGCGACCCGCCACAACCCCACGCGGCATCCTCGATGAGCACCACGTTGTGCCGTGCGCACACTGCCGAGATCTCCCGCAACCGCGCCGGGGTGCCCAGCATGTGCACCGCAATCACCGCGCGGGTTCGCGGCGTGATTCGTCGCTCCAAATCGGCGGGATCCATGTTCAACGTTGCATCCACCTCGCAGCACACCGGCACTGCTCGGGCTTCGATGATCGCCTCCGCAGTGGCAACGAACGTGAAACTCTGGGTGATGACCTCATCACCAGGTTGCAAATCCAGCACTGCGAGCGCCACTCGCAATGCTGCCGTACCCGACGTCACCGCCAGTGCGTGCGGCACCTTCATGTAGGCGGCAAATGCTGCTTCAAACTCGCGCACCTTGAAGCAATCGTTGCGCAATGCATCGAACCCGTGACGAAACAGCACGCCGCCACGCGCAAAGATGTCGTTGATCTCCGCCTGCTCTTCGGTGCCGATGAGTTCGTAACCCGGCATCGTCACATCCTCCGGAAAATGTCGATGACCTTGTCGTCGGTAAGCACTCTGCGGAAGCCGGGGCCGAGCGCATTCGTCAGCGGCTTGGCGTGCACCACAGTTGCCGCGGCGAGGCGCGCGAATTGTTCGTCGCTCAGCCCCGCGCACACCCCGGTCGGTAGCCCGACCTTCTGCTTGGCGAGCATCGTGCGGAACTCGGCGTGCTCGGCGGGGTAAAACTCTCCCAGCGCATTCAGCGCGATGCAGTTCGCAACGCAGTGGTGCAGCCCGAGCACCACGCTCAAACCCGCAGAAAACGGATGCACGACACCGACATAGCTCGTCGCAATCGCGCAGCCACCGAGATACGAAGCGACCATCAGGCGTTCGCGGGCTTCGTCACTCATCATGTCGTCGGCGAGAAACACCTGGCGACAGAGATTCACCGTCTCGCGCGAATATGCATCGCCGACGGCATTGCGATACGAACCAGCGAGCGCCTCGATGCAGTGGATGTACGCATCCATGCCGGTGTAGAAGTACTGATTGCGCGGCACCGTCGCCGTGAGATCGGGGTCGAGCACCATCTGGTCGTAGACCGTGTAGTCGCTGTTCATCCCGAGTTTGAGACCCGTCTTCGTGTTGGTCATTACGCACGTGCGCGTGGCCTCGGCGCCGGTGCCAGACAACGTCGGTACCGCAATCTTGTGCACGCCGGGCACCTTGACGAGATCCCAGCCTTGATAGTCGGTGGCCTTGCCGTGATTGGTGAGCAGGTTGGCGACGGCCTTGGCCGTATCCATCGTGGTGCCACCACCAAACCCGACGATCGTTGCCGGAAGATCTCCCGTGGCATTTCGAATGTCGTCAGTCATCTCATCAATGCCGTCGGTGGTCGGTTCATTGACCACATCGACATACCGAACGATGTCGGTTGGTTGAGCCTGCAACCGCGCCACGATGTCGGGCCGCCCACGAAAGAACCCGTCGATGAGGTAGACGACCTTGGCGTTCGCACCGGCGGCAGCACGTCGCGTCGCCACGAACTCCGGCAGACGGGCGAGCGATCCACGACCAACCGTGAAACCGCTCACATTACGCACCACTTTGATGCCGGTGTCGAGGATCGATGCAGTCATGGCGTGGTGCTGAGGCGAAGAGTCCGGCACCTGATGGTCATATTCTACGAGCAGCTTCGTGCACTGTCGCAGCGTTGTCTGAATGCGTGACGCGCGAGAACTACTGTGATTTCGTGTCTGAACTGACCGGCCCGTTCGATACTGCGAAGTTGCCGCGCATCGCCCCAGGTTCGGTCACCGTCACGATTGCTCGCACGGTGAAACCGGGTCGCTCAGCCGAATTCACGGTGTGGTCGGGACACATGGTGAAGACGGTGCAGGCAGCGCCAGGTTGCCTCGGCGCCACGATGCTGCACCCCGGCAAGGACTCCGACGAGTATCACATCGTCTTTCGTTTCATTGACGCGCTCCACTTGCGCCAGTGGGAACGTTCTGCCGAACGCAACGCACTGCTCGCGCAGTCGGATGATCTCATCAGTTCAGAGCGCGTCACCGTGACCGCCGGTGATGACGAGTTCTTTGCCGCACAGGCGCAGGTGGCACCACATCGCACCAAATTCGGGAGTTTCTTGTCCGAAGTGGCGTGGGTGTATCCGCTCGCCCTCGGCTTCACCATCGTGCTCGGGCCCGCACTCGGCTCGCTCTCGGTGTTCTTGCGTGCGCTCATTTTCACCGCGCTCATTGGTCTCACGTCGCGACTCGCGGTTGCACCGTTCAGGGTTCGCTGGCACCGGCGCAGGATGTTGCCACAGGACCAGCGAGTGCAGAAATGACGCTGCAGTGGTGGCGGGGGAAGGATTTGAACCTTCGACCTTCAGGTTATGAGCCTGACGAGCTACCGGACTGCTCTACCCCGCGTCGGGTGCCAACAGTCTACCGTCCGAACCAGCGCTCGAACAGTGGGCCACAACTTCGTAACCACCACATCGGGGCGCACTGATGTTTGGTCGCAAGACGAAGGAACTCGAGACGCTCCTGCACACCCTGCACGCCGAACTTGCCGCCTTGCGCGTGGAGGTTGCTCGTCGCGGCACCGAACTCGACGCCGTACACAACGACCTGCGGGCCATCACCGAACGGCTGACTGGTCTCGATGATCGCGTCACGCACATGACGGCTGCGATCACCAACCAACTCCACGAACTCGACTCGGAGATCGACCGATTGTCGAGCACGGCCGATGCAGCCAGTGCGGAAGCCGTCAACCAGTTGCGCGCCAATCAAGTGCGCATCGCCAACGAGCAGGCTCGATACGCGATCACGCTGCGGCAAGACCTCGCCGAACTAGCGGAGTTGCTACGCCGCTCGCGCGGCTGACCACCAAGCCAGCGAATCTGCTCGCAACGATCAGCCACCGACGAGAGTGATGGCCTCCCGCAGCAACTCACGTGCCTCCGCCAACTTCGCCTGATATGTGGCGAAGTCGGGCGGGCTCTTCGCCAGCGCCGAATTGGCTTCGTCGAACAATGCATCGGCCCGCGCCAACAATTCCGGTGCCGTGAGCGTTGAAGCATCTTGCGACGGGACCGTCGTTGCGGTCACGGTGGTACCGCCCGAGGCATCGGGCGTCGGGTCGACAGGTGCGACCGAACCGTCGTCGATTCGTTCGCCAAGATTCTGGGTGAACCCTGGCACGAGTCGCGCGACACCCTCACTCAGGCTGTCGGTCATGACCACGCGGTTGTTGTACGACACGAGGAATTTGCGCACGAAAATCTGCTTGGCAGAGGGATCATCCGGGCGCACGAAGAGTGGTCGCACGTACATGAGGCCGCGTTGCACCGGCACCACCTGCAAGTCGCCGAAGATGACCCGTGAACCGCGCTGGTCGAGCAACGTGATTTGTTGGGCGATAACCGGGTCGCTACCAAACTCAGCTGCAATCGTCGCGGGGCCTTCCGGTAGTGGGTCCCCGAGCTCGAACACCTGAATCTTGCCGTACGTCGCCGGATCACTCGACACCACCATCAACGCGCGCAACTCCTTGCGGGCGTTGTCGGCAGAGAACGGCACGAATGGTCGCAACATGGAAAATGTCGGAGCACCAAGCCCGTCTGAGCCGTGGAACATCGTGTAGTACGGCTCGAAGCGCAACACGCTCGCGTCACGAACGTCGATGCTCTCGGCTCCTGCGGCCCCAACTCCACCGACGACGCCCGAAACGGATTCCGGTTCGGTCGGCGGCGCTTGCGCCACGCTCCATGCGGCGTCTCGATTGAAGAACAACGTCGCATCGTCGAACTGATATCGCCCGTACACGTTGGTCTGCACACGGAAGAGATCCTCGGGGTAACGGAAGTGGCGCACCAATTCCTCCGGCGCCTCACTCACGTCGGTGAACAACTTGGGGAACACCTTCGACCACGCAGATACCAGCGGGTCATTGCCATCCACCACGTAGAACGTGACGTCACCAGTGAATGCGTCAACCGCAACCTTCACACTGTTGCGCACATAGTTGAATGCAGTGTTTAGACCACCCCCGGGCGTCAACTGATCGACATTCGCCCGCTGTGCATACGGATACCGGTCACTGATCGTGTAGGCATCGAGCACCCATTGCACCGTGCCGTCGACGACGACCGGATACGGATCGGCATCGAACCGCAGAAATGGTGCCAGACGCGCCGCGCGCTCGGTGACATTACGGTCGTGCAGAATGCGCGACTGCGAATTGATGAGCCCCGAGCCGAACAAGTTGTACTCGCCGTACTCGAAGGCATACGCAATTCGGCGCAGCGTCGACGACAACTGCACGCCACCGGTGGTGGTGGCCTTCGTTACTGACTCAGCGCACGGTTGCTCCGCTTGCTCTGTCTTCACGAGACCGTATTCATCTACGCCCTCGCCGAAGTACAACTCTGGTCGCGTTACCCCGAGATCGACGTACACGGGCCGGCCGTCGTTGGTGGTCGTGCTCGCTGGTGCGGCGATGACACCACAACCGTGCGTGTACAACAAGTGGCGCGACACCCACGTGCGGTTGGGGATGCCCGCCGAGTTCAACTCGCGGGCCGACACCATCACCTGTTGCACGCGACCATTGATCTCGTAGCGGTCGACATCGAGGTCACGAACTGCATAGAACGACGTCTGACCCTCGTCGAGGATGAACCGGTCGCGCATCTGGATGGGGTCCAGTTGGCGCACGTTGCGCAGTGGTGCCGGGTCGGCGTTCAACTTCGCGGCAGTCAGCGGCTCGAGCGGTATCACGGTGCGTGAGATGTCGTCAAGACCCATCGCTGACTTGGTGGCAATGATGTTGCGGTCGATGAACGGCAACTCGCGGGTGCTCACGTTCGGTTGCACGATGAAGCGCTGCACCACCGCCGGGTACACGCCACCCGCAGTGATGGCGATCACGATCCACAGCACCGTAGCCAAGACAGGCAGTCGCCAGCCACGCTGACGGAAGTTGGCGAGAAACAGCACGGCAACGGCGAGCGAAACGAGAATCATCAACTGCGTGGCCGGCAACTGCGCCTTCACATCGGTGTAGGTCGCACCTTGCACCACGCCGCGTGTCGAATTCGTGAGGTTGTAGCGCGAGAACCAGTAGTCGACTGCACGCACCACCGACAGCACCGCAAACAGCACGCTGAGATGCACCTTGGCGAGCGGCGTTACCTTGCGACCCTGAATCCGCAAACGAATTCCGCCGTTCAGCGCATGCACGCCCGCAGTAACGAGCGTGATCAACACGAGCGCAGCAAACGACCAATCAACGACGAACTCGAGGAATGGCAGCCGCATCAAATAGAAACTCACGTCCTGGTCAAAGAGCGGATCATCCAGCCCGAACGGCACCGTGTTGCGGAAGAGCGCCCAGTCCTGCCACTGCGCGGCCGCGGGTGAGCCGATCATGAATCCAAGCAACAGCGCGACGATCGCGCGCAGTGTCCAACTACGACGCGCCGTGAGCCGGCGATACCCGACTAGAGCGCGCTCCTGTGGCGTGGCGGGCACGAATTCAGGTCGTAGCTGGTCGGCAATCCACATGTTCAGCGCAAGAACGACGGCAAAGACCAGCGTGAATGCAGTCGCCAAACCCAATCGCGTGAGAAGGATGCCCCAGAACACATCGGTGCGACCAAGCGACTGGTGCCACAACACGTCTATATAGAAGGAAGCGACACTACGCCCGGACGCGAACAGGGCGACGATGGCGATGAGCACCACCGACAGGATGATTCGGCTGCGCCGTGGGCGGCGAAAGGTGAACCCGCCACCTCCGGGGAACGACGGACGACGCGGTAAATCACCGGGGATACGCATGACGCCGAAGGCTACTTGTCGAGCGGCACGACGAGACAGCGACATCCGGCATGAGCCAGAGGTTGGTCGTGTCCGGTCGGAAACATCTCACCGCGACGCAAGCGTCCGGCGAGCGCGTTGTCTTCAGCGTCGGCACACGCTGGGCCGTTCGGGTCGACTGCCCAACATACGTGTGCTGTGTCGCAACCGACGAACAATCCGCGCGCGTACGCGAGGTGTGCGATATCGACTACTACCGAGGCGAGTCGCTGTGTTTTGCATTCAGCGAACTCTGCGCGGGCACGCCGCATGAGCGCGTCGCGATCACCGGCTGCGTGATCAACTGCCGTAGCAATGCGGTCGTGCAGCGGACGAATCATGTCGTTCACGATGAAGTCGCGCACAGACTCCACCACGCCGCCTTGGGTCACCGACTTGCGCACGGCGGACCGTCGCGACTCCGACAATGAACGGGCGGCATCGACCGCCACGCTCAGCACATCTTCGCGCAGCAGATCAACGCAGCGCTGCGCGTGATCGAGCGCGGTCGGCAACATCGCTGCAACAGTGAGCGTCGAGCGTTTGGTGCCAATGTGTGTGAGCAGCGCATTCTCGTCGTCGGCAAGCACGCGCTTCAACGTGCGTAACATGTTCGGGGTCGCGGCAGTGACCACTTCGTCGCGACGACGAAAGATCGCCGGGTCAACGGGGCGCGGTCGCACCGCCTTGCCGGTCGGCTCAGCCTTGGTGGTCGTCAACTCCTTCCTTGTTTCGCGGGCCACTTTCTGCGGGCTCGACGCACGCAGCCGCTCAAAGATCTCATCCACACGGCTCGGGGGGGTCGGGGCGACTGGCACATCGGGCTTGGCCTCGACACGTTCAAACACGGGGTGCTCGGGTGCTCGGTTGACCGGCGAGTCCGCATCGATCGCTTCGTCGGCGGTCGTCTCGTCCGCCGACGCCTCGTCAGCGGCCGGCCGCTCTGATTGACGGGGTTCGCTCTTGCGCTTGCGGTCAAAAATGCTCACCACTTCGGCGATGTGCTCGGTACTGCCAGCAGGGGCACTGGTGGCGGCCTCATTGGTCGGGTCGGCCGCCGGTGCCTCGGTCGCTCCTGGTGCGTCGCCCGTCTTAGCGGAGTCGTCGCCGGGCTCCGCCACGTGAACTTCAATTTCCGCGGTCGTGCTGCCGCCATCCGTTCCCGCAACATCTGCAACTGCGACGCCACCTTCGTGCGCAGCGTGACCATCAGTGGCAGCCACCTCGTCTGCCGCGCGATGGGCGGTCCCCAATTCATCCTGGTATTGCTTGGCGTCGAAAATCGGTGTGTCGGTTGTGCGCGTCGGGCGCGGCGGCGGCGGAGCATCGGGGGGCACGAGCGGCGGCACGATGCCTGTGCCACGAATCGCTTCGTCAAATTCTGTCAAATCACCGACGACGTCGGTCGCAGCGTGTCGTGCACGCTCGAAGGCAGTCAACAAACGCTCACGCTCGTGCACGAGTCGTTCGAGTTCGCGGCGGGCTTCCTCCGTGCGCTTGGCGACGTCGGCGAGTACGCGCTCGCGGTACGCGCGAACTTCGGCCACCATCTCGCGACCTTGTTGCTTGGCCAGTTCGATTTCCTGCTCGGCCTCCGACGACACATCGGTACGGCGGCGTGAAGCTTCGAGCGTCGACTCTTCCAGCATCCGCGCTGCCTCGCGACTTGCATCCTTCAAGACTTGTTCGGCCGACTCGGCAGCACGGTCGCGCATCGCCTGGGCTGCTTCGCGCGCCGCACTCAGCACCCGCGCAGCCTCGGCGCCGAGCAGTTCCGTAATCGTCGCTTCGTCAATCGCGGTGACATCAATCGGGCCCCGTGCCTGCAACGCCTTCAATTCACTCTCCAGAAATCGCTCACGCTCGAGCAGACGGGCCATCTCGACCGACACCTGGCGCAAAAAGTCGCGTACCTCTTCTTCGCGATAGCCGCGGCGAGTCACCGTGAACTGCGCCGAGGCGACGGCTGCCGGCGACGACGGATCAGGTCGTTGGAAGTCGAGGGCCATGCCCTAAAGAGTACGCCCGATCTATTGGTCGTTCGTGGAATCTGGCAACGCGTCACCACCGAGCCCACGCAAGATGTCGAGTGCCTCCTGTAGCGATGCAACCGTTTCCACTCGCATGCGTGATCCGCCAATGCGACGTGCGGCTGCGATGTCGTCAGCACTCTGCGATGCAGGAAACAACAGTAACTTTGCACCTGAATCGCGCGCCGCAATCGCCTTCTGGGGAATCGCGCCCACTGCGCCGACCGTCTCATCACCGTTGATGGTTCCTGTCGCTGCAACTTTCACATTGCCGGTCAACGAACCCTTCGAAAGTTCGTCGAGCAGCGCCAACGTAAACGCGAGACCCGCCGAGGGCCCACCGATGGAATCCGTGTCGATATCCACTTCGAACGGTGTTTTCACCGTGCGCGTGTCGCGCGGCATCAGCCCGACGATTGGTCGGCCTGTGCCGTCTGGTGCCGCGATCAGTTTGACCGTGATGGTTTGCTCCGTCTCGCTTCCCTCCCGTCGCACCCCGACTTGTGCCAAGTCGCCGGGCTTGCTTGACGCAACGGCTTTGACAAGCGACGGAAGAATCGGGGTCGGCTTGCCGTTAAACGTGACGATCACATCACCGGGCTGTAGCAGGAGGCATGCGCTCTGGGGGTCGGGGAGATCCTCGCAGACGACCTCGTCGATGATCACATCGCCATAGGCAAACTCCGACTCGATCCCCAATCGGGTGAGCGCAACGAATTCAGCAATCTGTTTCGACGACACCATCGCGCGCGAATTGCTCTCGCGTTGCTCGTTCGGTGTCTGGGTTCCGAAACGGTCTTCGAAGTTGAGGATCTCGACATCGTCATCAAACCACGCGGCGGCAACGTCAAGCAGCGACAACTGACTACCGAGCGCGGTAACGAACATCACTTCGCCTTCTGATTCGTACACCGTCGCAAATTCGCGCACATCATCACCGAATGTCATGCGTGGTGCGAGTGCTTCGGCTGAACCTGGTGCGAGTTCCCACAGTTGCACCCGCGTGAGCGACGACGCAACCACAACGATGATCAGCAACCACGCAATAGTGAGCAGCGGAAGCGCCCACCACACGCGGCGAGAAACAGCACGCGACACACCTCCGAACGCACCGACTGACACGGCTGCTGACTCAGGTGGCGGCGGTGGCAGGGGTACGGGGGAAGGCGCCGTGATGCTGTCGTTGCTGTTCATGGCGTCCATGACAGTCACTGAGGTTACGACCAGAATTGCCCTCGTGGGCAGCGCAGCCATCGTGGGGTTGCTCCTCGTTGGTCGCAGTTGGATGCCATTCAGTCGAAAACATCCCATGGTGATCGTGTCGCGAGCCGCGACATTGACATCCGGGCCGTCGGCCTTGTCTCGACACCGTGTGCTGGCGCACTCCCGTCGAATAGGTGCAGGCGTCGTTGCCCTCGCGGTTATCACGGTCGTAACCGGGATTGCACTTGGCGTGACACTGTCTCCCC
>Ga0194127_10008728_pt1 | contig 10805 bp, 11 predicted proteins | sample TA2KigC100mmetaG_FD_148624 | JGI IMG/M metagenome (GOLD analysis project Ga0194127, IMG submission 148624) | Freshwater microbial communities from Lake Tanganyika, Tanzania - TA2015036 Kigoma Deep Cast 100m | ecosystem: Environmental > Aquatic > Freshwater > Lake | place: Tanzania: Lake... | reverse complement strand
CGCCGGCGGCCTCCCGGGTCCCGCCTCGGGCGCGCCGGCGCCGGCGACACGGCTTCCACCCTCCGCCCCCACGCCCAGCCCCCGCCGCGCCCAGGGGGCGAGCGCTTCAGCAGCCCTTCCCGCCATCCGATATTCCCGATCGAGGATAGCGATGGCCGTCAACTTGGCACAACTGCCCCGGGCGCCCGGCGAGCCGGCTCCGATCGGCGCCGCGCGCGAGCGGGGCTCCCGCGGCCGGGAGGAGGGTCGCCCGCTGCGGCGCCTGGCCCGGGCGGAGCTCTTCGCCCCGCGGCGCGTCCCGCTCGCCGAACTGGTCGTCTTCACCCAGCAGCTCGTGCTCCTCCTGCGCGGGGGCAGCGGACTGGCCCCCTCGATCCGGGCGCTGGCCTCCCAGACGCGCCGCCCGCTCATGCGCGGCGTGCTCGAGCGGGTCACCGACCGACTCGAGTCGGGCCGCGGGCTCTCGGAGGCGATGCCCCAGCATCCCGAGGCGTTCGACACGCTCTACGTCAGCATCGTCAAGGGGGGGGAGGCCAGCGGGCAGTTGGCGGCGAGCCTGGCCCAACTGGCCCGCATCCTCGAGACGAAGCGCCTGCTGCGCGAGCGGATCCGCGAGGCGCTCTCCTACCCGACGCTGCTGTTGACCGTCATGGCCGTGGTCGTCGTCTTCATGCTCGTCTACATGGTCCCCCGCTTCGGCGAGCTCTTCCGCGACATGGGCCCCGAACTGCCCTGGTCGACCCGCCTGATCCTGATCGCCGCCTCGGCATTGCGCTCAAGCTGGTGGCTGCTGCTTCCGATAGGGATTCTAGCGGGGGTCGGGGTCGCGCGCCTCTGGCGCCGGCCCGCCGTCCGGCACGCCTGGGACCGCGCCAAGGTGCGCCTCCCGATCGTGCGGACGGTGTTCGGGGAGGGCTACCTCTTCCAGCTCTTCTCGAGCCTCGGGCTCCTGCTGGGCAGCCGCGTGCCGCACCTGGAGGCGATCGGCATCGTCCGGCGGTCGATTCGACATGTCGAGTACGACCGCTTCTTCGACGAGCTGACCCGCCACGTGGAGGCGGGCCGCGGGGTGTCGCCGGCCTTCCAGGAGGCGGCCTTCCTGCCCGACACGGTGAAGTTGATGGTCGCCACCGGGGAATCGGCCGGCGCGCTCGACCGGACCATGCTGGACCTGAGCGAGCGCTACCGGGAGAGCCTGGAGAGCCACATCCGGCGCCTGAGCTCGCTGATGGAACCGGTGCTGTTGGTGGTCATGGGGCTGATGGTCGGGTTCCTGGCGGTCTCGTTCATCCTGCCCCTGTTCAAGTTGTCGCGCATGGTGCACTGACCCGCGGGGGGCGTGCGCAGGAGCGGGCCGGGGGGCCCGCGGCACGGGCAGCAAAGAAGAGGAGTGGAACAACATGAAGGGTCTTATGGGCAACCGGTCGGGGTTCACCCTGGTCGAACTCCTGATTGTCGTCATCATCCTGGGCGTGCTGGCGGCCGTGGCGATCCCGCAGTTCACCAGCAACACCGAGGACGCCAAGATCGCGGCGCTGGACACGAGCCTGGCCGAGATGCGCAACGCCGTCGAGCTCTACTACCACCAGCACAACGCCGTCTACCCGGGCGCCAAGAAGCACACCGACGGCAGCAACGTCGCCTCGGCGACGGAGGCGGCGGCGGCGTTCGTGGCCCAGATGACGCTCTACAGCGCCGCCGACGGGACGACCTCGAACACCAAGACGACGACCCACAAGTACGGGCCCTACCTGAAGAAGGGCCTGCCGGCGAACCCCTTCACCAGCGGCCAGAGCGACCTGCTCTGCGACATCGCCACGGCCGACATCTCCGTGGCCGCCTCGAGCGGGACGGAGGCCTGGAAGTTCTACGTCAAGACGGGCCGCCTGATCGCCAACGACGGCGGTCACGACACGCACTGATGCCGGCATCGCGCGCCCGCTCCGCGGGCGTGACGCTCGTCGAGCTGCTCGTGGCCCTGGCGGTGATCGCGGTGCTCTCCGGCGCCGCGGTCTCGCTGCTCGCCGGCGGCCAGGCGCGGTCTGCGGCCGAGGAGGCCGCCCGTCGTCTGGCCGCCGACGTGGCCTTCGCCCAGACGGACGCCCTGGCCCGGAGGTCCGCGCGCACGCTGGTCTTCGACGAGCGCCGGGAGAGCTACACGCTTGAGCAGCAAGGCACGCCACTCGTCCACCCGGTCTCCCGGCAGCCCTTCGTCGTGGAGCTGGCCTCCGCGGCGCGCGCGGCGCGGGTCGACCTGTCGCGTCCCGACTTCGGCGGCGACACCTGTCTCGTCTTCGACGCCGAGGGCGTGCCCGCCTCCGGAGGAAGCGTCTGGCTGGCGGCCGGCGCGCACCGCTTCGCCGTCACGGTCGCGGAGGTCACCGGCCGGGTGGCCGTCGTCGAGGCCCTGTCCCCCGACGCCTCCCCGGACGAAGAGGCGCAGGAGCCCGGCGACGAGGATCCCGGCGGCGGGCCGGGCGCGGGCGGGCCCGGCGCGGGCGGGCCCGGCGCGGGCGGGCCCGGCTCGTAGCTCCAGGGGGCCGGGCGGCGTGCCGGGCCGTCGCGCGATCGCCTCCCGCGTCCGCGGGCAGCTCGGCTTCACGCTGATCGAGATCCTCCTGGCGGGGGCCATCTCGGCGCTCCTGCTCACGGCCGCGGCGGGCCTGTTCGGCAACCTGCTCGAGCTCTCCCGGGGCGTGAGCGCGGGCGACGAGATCGGCCGCGACATCGAGCGGGCGGTCGCCCTCCTGCGGCGCGACATCGCCCAGGCCCGCGGGGCGATCGCCGCCGGCGCCGACTCGCTCGCGCTGCGCGGCGACGGCGGAGCGAGCGTCCGCTACGCGCGGCGCGGCGCGGCCGCCGACACGCTCGTGCGCGCTGCCGGCGGCGGCGCGCACCCCGTCGCCGGCGGCGTCGTCCTGCTCGACTTCGCGCTGCACATCGTCGAGCGCCCCTACACCGAGGAGAAGATCGCCCCCGCGCTGATCGAGCGGGAAGCGCTCGCCTTCGAGCCGGGGGACTGGGACGCCTGGATCGGTCAGACCGACTGCACATACGAGTCGCGCGGCGAGCGCCGGATCAAGGACCGCGAGTGGGTCGCGGAGGAATTCTGGGGCCAGGGGGCCTTCGCCGCCCTGACGCGCGCGGCGGTCCGCGTGCGCGCCAAGGACAAGCTCCCGACCGAGGTCGACATCCTCGTCGAGGTCTATCGGGCCGCCGACCAGGCGCCGCGCCACCCCGCTCAGCTCGTCGCCCAGGGGCGGATCGCCTCGGCGAGCATGACCGAGGAGTACCAGTGGCAGGAAGTCCCGCTCACGACGGTCGATCCGGCGCCGATCGAGGCGGGGGGCCGCTACTGGCTGGTCTGCCGGCCGGCGTCGGCGGGCGGGGGCACCTACGCCGGGCATCTCGAGTACGAGCGGATCAAGGACTGCGACTCGGGCGAGTGGCCGGGAACGGACATGACCTACCGGCAGAGCAACGACGCGGGCGCGAGCTGGTCGGAGGCCACCCACCGCCGGGAGGCCTTCTTCCGCCTCTACGGGCTCTCGCAGGAGACCCTGTTGACTGAGGTAAGCGCGACGAAGGCCGATACCTTGGGTGTGGCCTATCGCCTGGCGCTGCAGCGAGGGGAGGTGTCGGCGCACCGTGGGGGTTTCATCGCATTCCACAACCCGTAGCCGCGCGCGCGGGCAGCGGGGAAGCGTACTGCTGGCCGTGCTGCTCGTCACGCTGCTGGCGACGACGCTGGTCACGGGTGCGGCCTACGAGACGGGTTCGCGCCTGGCCCGCGGCGCCGCGCTGCGCGACGGGACTCTGGCGCTCGCCGCGGCCCAGGCGGGCATCGAGACCGCCGCGCGGATGGCCGCGGCGGACGGCGCCTGGCGCGCGACGCTCGGCGACGGCCTCTGGATCGACGGCCTGCCCATCGACGAGGCGCTGGTCTCGGTTCTCGCCGCCGACCCGGAGGACGGCCAGATCGCCGTGATTGGAGCGCTCAAGTCCTCATCGGCCGATCCGGTGCGCTTCACGGCGACGGCGCTGGCGCGGGGCGTCTCGCGCTCTCTGGAGTCGACCTGCCTGCCGATCCCCCACCCGGCCCTGCGCTGCGTCGGCTTCAGCGCCACGACGATCGCCCTGCAGGGCGTGGCGATCGAGGGGCGCCTGCGCGCCGGAGGCGATGTCACCCACGCGGGGGGCGCCACGCTCCACGGCGACATCACGACGGTGACGGGGGCGAGCGTGGCCGCCGAGCTCGACGACTACGACACCGACGTGCACTACGCTCCCGCCGCGCTCGCGCTGCCCGCGGTCGATTTCGCCTGGTTCCAGGCGGCCGGCAAGCGGATCACGGTGCCGATCACGCGGACGATCGCCAACGCCGTGATCACCCCGACGAGGAACCCCTACGGGCCGGTCTCGCCCAACGGCATCTACTGGATCGACGCGGGCAACGCGACGGTCTACTTCTACAACAGCGCCATCGAGGCCTGCATCGCCATCCGCAACGCCGGCGAGGTCATCGTCGGCGACTGGTTCGGCAACCCGACCTACTACTACCATCGCTCCCCCGACCCCGACCGCCTGCCCGCGCTGCTGGTCGAGGGAGACCTGACGATGCGCATCGAGGCGGGCGGCAACCTCGGCGGCGCGGGGGGCCTGGTCCCGTCGATCACGAGCGACCTCGAGGGGGTCTTCCTCTGCACGGGGACCTTCCGGGGCCCTCAGCTCGGCGCGGCCTCGCCGATCAGCTGCCGGGGATCGTTCCTGGCCCAGGCGGCGCACTTCAGCGGTCCCGGCACGCTCCTGCGCCACCGCCCCGAACTCGACCTCCGCCCGCTGGCGGAGCTGACCGTGCCGGGCCTGCGCCCCCTCCCCGGCACGACCCGGGAGCCCTGATGGCCCGCCCGCGCACACAGGGCGGGACGACCGCCGGCGCGACTTGCGGCTCTCGCGGGTCCCGGGGCGCGACCGCCGGCGCGGCCCGCGCTCTGCGCGCCGCGCGACGCGGCGCAGGGGCGCAACGCGGCGTGACGCTGATCGAGACGGCCGTGGCGACGCTCGTCACCGCCCTCCTCGCCGGAGCTCTGGCCGGCGCGGCCGAGGTCGTCCTCGCCGTCGATCGCGAGGCGCGTCGCGCCGCCGAGGTCGGCGAGCTGGGCCTCGGCCTGCTGGCCGAGATCGCCGCGCTGCCCTTCGCCGACCCGCAGACAGGCTCGGGAGCGCTCGGGCCCGACGGTGGGGAGTGGCCAGCCGCGCAGACGCGCGCCCTCTTCGACGACGTGGACGACTACACTGTCGGGGACGGCACGCGCGTGCTGCAGCAGAAGGACGGGACCCCGATCGACCTGCGGCGCTACCGTCGCGTGGTCACGGTCATCTACCTCGATTCCCAGGATCCAGTCAGTCCTTCCGCCGGCGAGACCGACTACAAGCTCATCACGGTGACCGTGCTCGAGGGCGCGGAAGTCGCCGGCGTCTTTCGCACCGTGCGGGTCCGGGGAGGGCGCGATGTCGACTACGCCGGCTGACAGGCGGCGCCGCCTCCCCGCGCTCCCGATCGGCGCGGCGGCGCGCAGCCCGATCGGGCTCGAGGCGGGCGGCGACACGCTGCGCTTCGCGCGGGCGACGGTGCGCGGCGAGAGCGCCGTCTGGCGCACGGGGCGCGCGCTGCTGCCGCCCGAGGCGGTCCGGGACGGGAAGGCGGCGCGGCGACGGCTGCGGGAGCTGGCGCGCGAGGCGGGGATTCCTCGCGGGCCGGCGCGGCTCGTGCTCGCCTCGCCGGCCATCGACATCTTCCCGCTGACGCTGCCGCCCGGAGAGGCGGGCACGCTCGACGCCCGCGTCGTCGCCCAGGCGCGCGAGCAGCTCCACTACCCGCTGGCCGAGGCCGTGCTCGACTACCTGCTCCTCCCAGAGGCCGTTCGCCGCCAGGGCGAGGAGGAGGAGGCGGTGCTCGTCTTCTGCGCCCCCCGCGCGCTGGCCGAGGTCTGGGTCGACCGCCTGGACCGGATCGGACTGGTTGTCGAGAGCCTGACGACGCCCGGCTGCGCGCTCGCCCCCTGGCTGCGCACCGCCGTCGCCGACATCCGCCGGCTGGTGATCGTCGCCGCCGAGGAGGCGACCTCGATCGCCGTCGTCCAGCTCGGCACGGTGCTGCTCGAGCGCATCCTGCCCTGGGGCTCGCGCGCCTGGACCGACCGGCTGCGCTCCGAGCTCGATCTCGACGAGCGCCACTGCCTCGCGCTGCTCGAGCAGCCCGATCCGCCCGCCGCCGTGGGCGACATCCTCGGCCCGCTCTGCGAGGAGCTGGCGCGCGAGGCCGACGGCTGCCTCGCCTATTGCGACTCCTATCTCGTCGCCCGGCCGCCGGCGAGCGTCCTCCTCCTGGGCACGCTCGCCGGCTGCGCGCCGCTGCGCGCCTTCCTCGAGCGGGCCCTCCAGGTGCCGGTGCGCGCCGGCCATGACGAGCTGCCGCTGCCGGGCGGCGATGACCGGCCGCCGGCGGCCTTCGCCGCCGCCGCCTGCGCGGCGCTCCGGCCCGAAGCGGAGGAGGCGCGATGGGCGGCGTGAACCTGATCCCCCCCGACCTCCTGGAGCGGCGCGAGGCGCGGCGGCTGAGCCGCGCCTGGATCGGCCGTCTGGGCGTGACGCTCGCGCTGCTCGGCGTCCTCTTCGCGGCCCTGGGGCGCCTGGCCGCGCGCCAGATCGAGGAGGTCGACCGCGCCGCCGCCAGCTACGCCGCGCTCACCGCGCGGCTGCAGTCGGCCGAGGAGCTGCTGCGGCTGCGCGATCGGCTCGCCGAGCGCCACGACATGATCGGCTTCATCCGCGGGGAGATGACGGCCGACCAGCTCCTGGAGGCCCTCGCCGCCTCCCTCGCGCCCGACACCTACCTGACCTGCCTGTCGCTCGAGCGCTGCCCGCCCGCCGAGGCGGAGGCCGCACCGGCGCCGGGCGCGGCGCCCTGCGAGTCGAGCCTGATGCTGCGCGGGCTCGCCCCGGGGCATCGGGACGTGGGCGAGGTCCTGCGGCGCCTCGGCGCCCAGCCGGTCTTCCGCGGCGTGACGCTCGTGTCGGTCCAGGGCCCCGCCGCAGAGCAGAGAGCCGGGGAGCTGGAGTTCGAGATGCTGTGCCGCCTGGCCGGGGAGACGCCCGATGACTGATCCGCGCCGTGTCGACGGCCTCGGGCGAGCCGCCCTCTTCGCGCTCGTCGCCGCGTTCGGGCTGCTGGCCGCCCGCGAGCTCGTGCGCCCCGTGCTGAACGCGCGCCGCGAGCTGGCCGACCTGCGCGAGGCGGTGGCGATCCTGACCTCGGTCGAGGGCGACGTCGACCGGCTGAACGCCGAGATCCGCCTCGTCACCCGGCAGGTGGACGCGATCGAGACGCTGCTGCCGGCGGAGCCCGGTCTCGACGACTTCCTCCAACACCTGGGGATCCTCGCCCAGCGCCACCGCGTGCGCGTCGAGAACCTCACGCCGGGGCAGGTGGCCGCCCGCCCCCAGTTCCGCGAACAGGAGATCGGCCTGCGCGCCACCGGCCCCTTCCTGGCCCTCTACAGGTTCCTGCGCGACCTGGAGCGGGGGCCGCAACTGGCGAGCGTCCGTCGGCTCGACATCGTGCGCACGCCGGAATCGGGCGCCTGCGCCCTGGAACTGCGTCTGGCGCTCTACTTCGCGCCGGCGGGAGGCACACCCTCATGACCCGGCCCGCGTCCAAGCGATCCATCCTCGCCGAGCTGGCGGGACGCTCCACGCTCCTGCTCGCCCCGCTGGTCGTCGTCATCCTGCTGCTCGCGGCCGTGCCCTCGCCGAAGCCGAGCGCGAGTCGCCGCGATCCGCGGCGCGACGCCACGTCGATCCAGCAGTCGCTGCACGAGCGCATCCGCGCCTGGATCCCGGGTCTGGAGATCCTCTCCGGCGCGGCCCTCGACTCGGCCGACGCCGAGATGCTGGCCCGCGACCTGTTCGCCCGCGCGCGGACCGGCCGTGCCGCGCAGCCCGCGACGGCGACACCCCCCTTCCCGGAACAGGGAGCGCGGGCTCCCGCCTTCCCGGAAGAGGGCGGCGGATCCCGGGGCGCGGCGGGCGCGCCTCCGCTGCCGCGCCTCTCAGCGGTTCTCATCGACGGGCCCTGGCGCCAGGCGCTGCTCGACGGGCGCCCCGTCGGCGAGGGAGGCGTCATCGACGGCTACGAGGTGATCGAGATCACCCCCCGGGGCGTGCGTCTCGAGAAGGACGGCCGGACCCACACGATCGGCCTGGGAGACTGAAGATGAGAGCGACACCCTCCCACTCCTCCCTGCCCCATCGCCGCAGGCGCGAGAGACGCCTCGCCGGCCGGGCCCTCCTGGCGGCGTTCGCCATCTCGCTCGCCGCGGGCCTGTGCGTGCCGCCCGCCGGCGCCTCGGGCAACGGCGCATCCCCGGTGACGCTCTCGGTCCAGGGCCTGCCCCTGCGCGAGGTCCTGGGCATGCTCGCCCGCTCCCGGGGCTTGAACATCGTCTGCAGCGCCGACGCCGAGGGGCTCGTCTCCGTCGACCTGCGCGACGTGCCCTTCCAGGATGCCCTCGACGCGGTCGTCTCGATGGCCGGCTGCCAGGTCTCGCGCCGCGGAGAGATCTACTTCGTCGAGCGCGCCCGCGGCGAGGCCGATCTCGCCCGCCTGCGCGACCTGCGCGCGTTCCGGCTCGGCCACGCCGACCCCGCCGAGCTGCAGCCGGTGCTCGAGCAGTCGCTCTCGCCGATCGGCCGCGTCACGCCCTATCCGCCGCTGCGCACGCTGGTCGTCGAGGACCGCCCGGAGGCGATCGAGCGCATCGCCCGGATCGTCGCCGCCCTGGACGTGCCGCCGCGCCAGGTGCTCATCGAGGCGCGGATCCTGGAGGCGCGCATGTCCCGCGACATGCGCTTCGGCATCGACTGGTCGCTCGTCTTCTCGCGCGGCCGCGGCAGCGGCAGCCTCGACGTCGAGGGCTTCAGCGGCGCCGCCGGCCAGGGCGGCAGCGGCGTCTTCCTCTCCTGGGGCGAGGGGGATTTCGGGGCGGCGATCGAGAACCTCGAGGGCGTGGAAGAGCTCAACACGCTGGCGGCGCCCCGGCTGGTCGCGACCGACGGCACCGAGGCGGAGATCATCATCGGCGGCCAGCTCGGCTTCTACGTCGTCACGACCGTCGACAACACGGTCCTGCAGTCGGTCGAGTTCATCGACACCGGCGCGCAGCTGCGCCTGACGCCGCTCATCGCCGGGGACGGCTACGTGCGCATGCGCGTCCACCCCGAGCTGTCCGACGGGGCGATCGAGAACGGCCTGCCGACGAAGACGACGGCCGAGGTCACCACCGACGTCCTCCTGCGCGACGGGCAGACGCTCTTCATCGGCGGGCTGATCCGCGAGCGCGAGGAGTTCACGCGCAAGGGCGTGCCGTTGCTCTCGCGCCTGCCGATCCTGGGCATGTTCTTCGGGCGCACGACGCGCAGCGTGCAGAAGTCGGAGCTGATCGCGATGATCAAGCTGCACATCCTGGAGCCGGGCGCGGCGCTGCTGCCCGAGGATGTCGAGAAGCTCTGAGCGCAAGGCCGGGGGGGGCGCCGGGGGTCGATGAAGGGCCCGGCGCTCAGACAGTCCTCGCTCGCGCGCGGGCGCGCTCGCTGCGGGAACTCGCGGCGGGCCCTTCATCGACCCCCGGCGCCCTCAGCGCTCCCACTCACGGGCGGGCGTCCCCGCTGCGGGAACTCGCGGCGGGCCCTTCATCGACCCCCGGCGCCCTCAGCGCTCCCACTCGCGCGCGGGCGCGCTCGCTGCGGGATCAGCGGCCGCTGTGGATCTCCAGGACGTCGCCGTCGGCGACGACGTGCTCGCGGGAGGCGTTGATCCCCTCGTGCTTGCCCGAGCCCCACAGGCGCACGAAGCGGAGCCCCTCGGCGATGTCCTTGTGGATCGCGCCGGCGACGTCGATCACCCGCGAGCCGGCCGGGAGGACGAAGGGCTGATCCCGCTCGAACTTGCGGCCCGGCTTCTTGGTGTAGACGCGGACGAGCCGCAGGGCGCGGAAGAGCTTCTCCGGCAGTCCTTCCAGGCCTTCGCCGGTCAGCGCCGAGCCGAAGGACAGGTCGTACTCGGCACCGAAGGCCTCGCCCAGGGCGGCGACCGAGGCGTGCTCGGGTCCCACGAGGTCGAGCTTGTTGCCCAGGATCAGCGCCTGCTTCTCGATCATGGCCACGCTGCCGGCGGACTGCTCCACGAAGTGGGGGACGACCCTGATCATCCTCTCCTCGAGCTGGGCCATGCAGTCGAGCGCGCTGTCGACCGGATCGGGGGCCGTCAGGTCGGCCACGAGCAGGATCATCGTGCAGACGCGATAGGCGTTGAAGAGCGCCGACTCAACATACTCGCGCGACAGCGGCGGCACGTCGACGAGCTGGATCTGCACATCCTCGAACTGGACCATGCCGGGCAGCGGCATCTGCGTCGTGTGCGGGTAGTCGGCGATCTGCGGCGTCGCCTTCGTCAGCCGCGCGAGCAGGCTGGACTTGCCGCAGTTGGGCGCCCCGGCAAGGAGCACCTGGCCGACGCCCTCGCGCGCCACGTGGAAGAGGTCGCGCCCGCCGCTGCGCTTGCGCCCCTGCTCGATCGCCTCCTCGAGCTTCGAGATGCGCCGGCGCAGGTCCCCCTGCATGTGGTCAGTGCCCTTGTGCTTGGGGATCGCGCGCAGCATCTCGCGCAGGAGGTCGAGCCTCTCCTGAGGGTCCTTGGCGGCGCGGTAGCGCTCGTCGAGGCGCAGGTATTCGGGTGTCAGGTTTGC
>Ga0194127_10008724_pt1 | contig 10807 bp, 4 predicted proteins | sample TA2KigC100mmetaG_FD_148624 | JGI IMG/M metagenome (GOLD analysis project Ga0194127, IMG submission 148624) | Freshwater microbial communities from Lake Tanganyika, Tanzania - TA2015036 Kigoma Deep Cast 100m | ecosystem: Environmental > Aquatic > Freshwater > Lake | place: Tanzania: Lake... | reverse complement strand
GGGGCATCGAGACGGCGATAGTACTCATCCCGATGCCGGCGCAGGAAGAGGCTCAGGTAGAGGAGGGGTCGCCGCAACACGCCGTCATGGTGCAGCAAGAGCGAGATGAGCAGACGTCCCAGCCTGCCGTTGCCGTCCAGAAACGGATGGATGGTCTCGAACTGCACATGCACAAGCGCGGCTCGAACCAGAGCGGGATACGGGAAACCACGGTCGTGAATCGTCCGCTCGAGAGCAGCCATGCAGTCCTGCACGAGATGGGGAGGCGAAGGCACGAAGCGGGCGTTGCCGGGCCGTGTGCCGCCGACCCAGTTCTGAGATCGGCGGAACTCGCCCTGTTGGGCGCTCGCCCCTCGCCCGCGCGATAGGAGAACGGCATGCATCTCCCGCAACAGGCGGTTGGTCAGCGGCATGCCCGCGCGCAGCCGCTCCATGCCGTGTTCCAGCGCGGCGACGTAGTTCGACACCTCCTGCACATCATCAACAGGGACGCCCGGAGCCTGATCCAGCTCGAATAACAACAGATCGGCCAGCGACGACTGTGTGCCCTCGATCTGGGAAGAGAGCACGGCTTCGCGCCGCACGTATGCATACAGGAACAGATCGGGATCGGGCAGCAGCGCGCCGATGCTATCGAGCCGGCCGAGGGCCAGTTGCGCCGATTCGAGCGCCTTCCATCGTGACGGGCTCATCTCAAGCGGCGGATGTGGCGGAAGCGGGGCCGGCACGAAAGCGCGTACCGGCTCGCCACCGGTGGTGACGGTCTCGTAGTGGCCCGAGGATCCTCTGCGCATCGCCTCTATGTTACGCCCGTTGAATAAGGAATCCTGCTATTCAGCGGAATGGCGGTTTCGTTGAATAGTGGGAACATGATGGACGTGATGGACAGGATGGGCAGCATGTGCGCTCATGGCGCGGCGAGCGTCCCGATGCCGACGAGTTGGAGAACGCGCGGGCCCATGGGCACTGCGCCCGCGCTGCCACGCTGAACGAACTCGGCTCGGAACTCGCGTGCCATCACGGGCTCCTTGAGCGTGACCGTGCGGAGCAGCCCCGGCCCGGCGTCCTCGTACCGGTAGGGATGGCCCGGCTCGAACCTCTCGATCAGCGTCCATCCGGACGGTTCGCGCCGGAAGAGGCGTATCTCTCCGAACTCGCGGTTGTCGCTGCCCCCGTCACCCCGCGCATAGATGGCGATCCGCTCGAGCTTCATCGTGCCCGCCGCGCGCCAGTCCACATTGTGGACGAAACCGTCCGCCTTGCCGTCGGCGAAGAGAACCACGCCGCCGCCCTCGATCGATCCATAGACCCCGCCGAGCAGATCGCGGATGTCGCACCCGGCCACCACTTCGGAACTGCCGGTGACCTGGGCGCCGTGCCGGATATCCCAGAGGTTCGCCTTCTCGCCCGGTTTCGGCAACTCAACCGGCAGGCTGCGCTTCTTCCCCTGATCGGGTCCGGTCACGTGCTGCTTGAGCAGCAGGAGCAACGTGTGCGGGTCCACGAACTCGACCGTGCGGCCTTTGGGATCGCCCTTCACGGCGTCCATCAGTTCCTTGAGCTTCGTGGGGCTCCAGAGGATCGTCCGGTACATGAAGAACCGCGGGACCTCGGCGCGGGCGCGAGAGAGGATCACCTGCGCTCCAGCCTGTACGTCGTAGAGATCGTATTCCATCCGCATGACCGGCATGTCGCCGTGCATGGCCTCGCGCGGGGTTTTCTGGCCGACCACGCCGTCGGGCGAGAAGCGCGCGTACGCGTCGAGCACCTCGCCCTCCGACGGGCGCGCGTTGCCGTCTATGATGAAGCCAGTCAGGCTCAGGTCCCACTGCCGATAGTAGCGGGCGCAGTGCTCCTCCCATGCCTTCAGCCCCGAGGGAAGGCTCGACCAGGGCCTCGGCGGCACAAGGTAGCTCGGGTTCAGGTAGCCTGCGCCATTGTCGCCGGCGATGAACACATCGCCCGGCTTCGCATTCCGCCGCGCGTAGTCCATGCCCGTGGCGAAACGCTCGGCGAGATTGGGATTGAATGCCCACCCGACGGGGATGGTTCCCCTCGCAGGATCGGGCCAGATGTCGGGCAGCCGCCAGTAGAGCCATGCGGCGCTGTCGTAGTCGCCGCCGTAGATGGCCACGTAGTTCTTCGGCGCGACATGCCCGTCGCTCGTGACAAATCCCCGCTGCCTCAGGTCCTCCACGGTCGGCTTCGTTTGGGGATACCGTTCCTTGAGCGGGTGCAGCGCGTAGACCGACGCGTTGGCCATGCCGCACAGGCCGATCGCATCGGCATCCATGTACGCGTTGAAGCACGAGAGTATCTCGGCGTAGCGCCACTCGGCCGGAACGGGGTCATGCTTGCCCCCGGCCGGGCCGTGGTTGGTGTACTTCCATGCCCACGGAACGAACCCGCCGACGTGGACCATCTGCTTGCCGCCGACCCTATCATAGGCCGAGCGCAGGATCGCCCTCAGGGTCTTCTCGTCGGTACCGACGGGCTGTTCGCGATCGTCAACCGGCGTCTCGTCATTCCAAGGCGAGAGGTCGAAGAGGAAGCCCCGTCGCGCGATGAAGTAATCGTGGTTCGACAGCGTGTGGTTGGGGATGTAGCCGTCGGGGTTGCGCAGCCACCATGCGTCGAGGTAGTAGCCCATCTTGCGGGGGTTGCACCGTCCCGTATCGAGATAGCGGCGCTTGGCCCAGAGGTATGCGTCGCACTTGGCGCTGCCTGTGGATGCCTCGCTCGATCCGGGGATGACGCCCTTGCCCGTGAACATGCTGGATCCGTCGGGGTTGATGAGCCGGAGCTTTATGGGCAGGCGCGGGCCCTTCGGGTCCACGGCCAGGAGGTGATAGAGCGAGCCCGGCGACGGGTCGTAGCGCACGCATGCCAGGTCCTCGACGCCGGCCGCGGTGCTCGCGACGTTGCTCGTGGCGGGGACCTTCTCGTCGTAGACCACCAGCCCCTTGATGCGCGAGCGGAATGACCCCACGAGGCTCGGGATGTCTTTGATGGGCTGAAGGTCGTTTCGGGCAAGCCAGCCGTCCGGTCTGCGCATCTCGTCCAGCCAGAACCGGTCAAAGCGCGCATTCGGCTCGCCGACGAGGAACACATAAAGGCGCGGGGCGTCACGATTGACGATGCCCTGCACCGACGTCACAAAGTGGGTATGGTCCCATATCCGGCGCAGCTGAGCGGGGTCGGTGCGGTCGAGTTGAACCGTGTTGGTGAGGTCGAAGGTATGGAGCACGGTGGCGGGCCCCCTTTGCGCCGGCAAGGCGCAGCAGGCCGCGATGAGGCCCGCGAGTGTTGCGATCAATCACTTCTCCTCGGTCAGACGCACATCGTCGAACACGCATGCAGCCCGGCGACGCCAAGGGATGACGCCGGCGGGCACGGCACGCCACCCCCTCCAGATGGAAGGGGGCTTTGGCATAGGTTCGACGAAGGCGTGCGGGGTATCCTGCGTCGTACCCTAAGACAGGAGACCTCCATGACCAATCGCGAGCGAGCGCTTGCCGTGCTCAGCTACGAGCCCTACGATCGCATGCCCATCGTCCACTTCGGCTACTGGTGGGAGACGCTGGAGAAGTGGGTCGCCGAAGGCCACCTCACTGCCGCAGAGATTGCCGGGTATGGCGACGGCAACGCGGTGGACGATGCGCTGGCCGCCAGGATCGGCTTCGACTTCAACTGGCAGAACATGCACTACACCGGCACGGGCCTGCGTCCCCCGTTTGAGAGCAAGGTGATCGAGGAGCATCCCGACGGATCGCGGAGCGTGCTGAACGGCGACGGCATGGTCATTCTCCAGAAGCCGGACGCAGGCTCCATTCCCGCCGAGGTGGATCACCTTCTCAAGGACCGCGCGGCGTGGGAAGAGCACTACCTGCCCCGACTGGCTTGGCACGACGATCGCGTGAACATGGAGGCGCTCAGGGACCTGGGTGACCCCGCCAATCGGGAGAACCCACTCGGCCTCCATTGCGGCAGCCTCTACGGGCAGATACGAAACTGGGTCGGCGTCCAGGGATCGGCGTACCTGTATGCGGACGACGAGGAGCTCTTCACCGAGATCATTGACACCGTCGGCGAGCTCTGTTACCGCTGCACCGAGACGGCGCTGTCGTCGGGCGCGAAGTTCGATTTCGCCCACTTCTGGGAGGACATCTGCTTCAAGAACGGTCCGCTCATGATGCCGCGCGTGTTCGATGCCAAGGTCGGCCCCCACTACAAGCGGATCACAGACCTCGTGGGCAAGCACGGGCTCAACATCGTGTCGCTCGATTGCGACGGGTCCATTGACCGGCTCGTGCCCATCTGGTTCCGCAACGGCGTCAACACCATGTTCCCCATCGAGGTGGGCACGTGGAACGCGAGCATCGCACCGTGGCGGGCCGAGTTCGGCAAGGAGCTTCGGGGCGTCGGCGGCATGGACAAGCGCGTGCTGGCGCAGGATCGGGCCGCGGTGGATGCCGAGGTGGAGCGCCTCCGCCGGCTCGTTGACCTCGGCGGCTACATCCCATGCCCTGACCATCGCCTCCCGCCGGACGCGGAGTGGGACAACCTGCTGTACTACTGCGACCGCATGCGTGCTGTTTTCGCCTAAGTGCCACGGTCCATCATGTCCATCGAGTCCATCTGCTCCGCATGACCGCCCACCCTGCGCTTGCCGCCTTCCATGAGCCGGTTCAGCGCTGGTTCACGGAGGCGTTCGGCGCGCCGACACGGGCGCAGGAACTCGCGTGGCCTGCAATCCAGTCGGGCGGCCACACGCTCCTGATCGCGCCGACGGGCTCGGGCAAGACCCTGTCGGCATTCCTGTCGGCCATTGATCATGTCATGTTCGAGGCGGCGCCGCCGCAGGAATGCCGATGCCGGGTCCTGTACGTATCGCCGCTCAAGGCGCTGGCCGTGGACATCGAGCGGAACCTTCGCGTGCCCATTGCAGGGGTGGCGGACATCTGCGTCCGCGAACGCATACCGTTCCACATGCCTGCGCTCGCGGTGCGCACCGGCGATACGCCGTCGAAAGAGCGCGCCCAGTTCGCGCGCAAGCCGGCCGACTTCCTCATCACGACGCCCGAATCGCTCTATCTGATCCTGACCAGCAACGCGCGCGAGACGCTGCGGTCGGTGCGATGGGTGATCGTGGACGAGATCCACGCCCTCGCGCCCACGAAGCGCGGCAGCCATCTGGCCCTGTCGTTGGAGCGGTTGGAGGACCGGGTCTGGGGCGATTGCGAGCCGGCGTTGTCCGGAGGCACATCCGCAACAGCACGCGGTTGCGAGCGCCCCACACGTCAAGGCGAGGGGCGTTCGGGATTGCCTCGCTGCGCTCACGAGACACAACCAGATCAGGTCGGTCGCGAGACGCTGCGATCGGTTCTCTCACCATGCGTCCCATCCGTCCCATTGGTCCCATCGCCCGCGGCAACGGATGCCGGCGGGACGCCGGCGCTACGGGAGGCGGCGCATGCTGTTCCCAATCACGAAGGTCGGACCACTCGCAATGACGCAGAGGGCGACACGACGCTGAGCCGCAGGTCCAAACACGCCTTCCAGCGCATCGGCCTCTCGGCCACGGTGCGGCCCCTGGGCGAGGTCGCGCGGTTCCTCGGCGGATACGACGATGACGGCTCGGCGCGGCCGGTCATCATCGCCGACGCCGGATCACGGAAGGAGTTGGACCTGCGTGTCGAACTGGCGGTGGCAGACGTTCGCGCGGCCCGGGCTCGTGCGAGACCCGTCGTCGAGCGTGTCGGCGCGGCGCAGGTCGGTACGCCAAGCCGGAAGTCGCCAAAGGGCTCGACGGACGACGGGCCTCCCGAGCGAGGGCTCTGGCCCGCCGTGCATCCGATGCTGCTGGACCTGATCCGTGCTCACCGTTCCACACTGATCTTCGTCAACAACCGCCGGCTGGCCGAGCGGATGGCGGCAGCCCTCAATGAGCTTGCCGGATCCGAGATCGTGCAGGCCCATCACGGCTCCATCGCGCGCGAGCAGCGCATGCAGATAGAGGAAGCGCTCAAGGAGGGCAAGCTTCCGGCGCTGATCGCCACGTCGTCTCTCGAGTTGGGCATTGACATGGGCGCGATTGACCTTGTGATCCAGATCGAGTCGCCGCCCAGCGTCGCATCCGCCATGCAGCGCATAGGCCGCGCGGGACATCAGGTCGGCGCTCCGAGCAAAGGCGTGATCGTTCCCAAGCACCGGGGCGACCTGCTCGCCTGCGCAGCCGTGACCGAGCGGATGCACGAAGGCGCCGTCGAGACGATCCGGTATCCTCGGAACCCTCTGGACGTGCTGGCCCAGCAGGTAGTAGCGATGGTCGCCATGGGGGACCCCGCCCAGCGAGGAGCTACGGCTGCATCGGTCCGCGATGTCGAGCGGACGGTCAGGCGCGCGGCCCCCTACGCCGACCTCGCGCCAGACCTCTTGCGCGATGTGCTCGACATGCTGTCCGGGCGCTACCCGTCGCACGACTTCACCGACCTCCGCCCGCGTATCACCTGGGACCGCGCGACCGACACCCTCACCCCTCGCGAGGGCGCCCGACGGGTCGCCGTCGGCAGCGGAGGCACGATCCCGGACCGTGGCCTCTACGGCGTGTTCCTCGCCGGCGCGCCCAAGGGCAAAGGTCGCGTCGGCGAGCTAGAAGAGATCATGGTGTTCGAGAGCCGCGTGGGCGACGTGTTCCTCCTCGGCGCAAGCAGTTGGCGCATTCTCGATATCTCGCACGACAAGGTCACCGTCGCACCTGCCCCCGGCGTGCCGGGTCGGATGCCTTTCTGGCACGGCGAGAACGTGGGCCGGTCGCTGGAACTAGGACGGGCCATCGGAGCACTGACGCGCCGCATAGGGGAGTTGCCCGAGGACGATGCTGTCCGCATGCTGGAAGAGCGGCACGATCTCACGCGGGCCGCCGCATCCGATCTGATCGAGTACCTGGATCGGCAGCGCCAGGCGGCGGGAGTCGTTCCCGACGACCGCACGATCGTGGTGGAGCGCCATCGCGACGAGATGGGCGAGTGGCGCGTGTGCATCCTGTCGCCCTTCGGCACGCGCATCCATGCCCCGTGGGCCATGGCGATCGGAGCCACGATTCGCGATGCCGTCGGAATTGAGCCGGACCTGCTGTGGACCGACAACGGGATCGTGCTTCGGTACCCAGATGCCGATCAGCCGCCGCCCACGGCATGGTTGCTCCCCGATGCCGATACCGTGCAGCAACTCGTGGTCCGGCAGCTTGCATTCGGCGGCGGAGCGGCCCGGCATGTGACGCAAGGGGCTCCCGTAACGGCAGTGTTCGCGTCGCGCTTTCGGGAGGCCGCTTCGCGGGCCCTGCTTCTCCCACAGCGCAGGCCCGGCAAGCGTTCGCCGCTCTGGCAGACGCGCAAACGAGCCGCCGATCTGCTGCATGTGGTCGCCCGGTATCGTGATTTCCCCATCGTGCTGGAGACATATCGCGAGTGTCTGCAGGACGTGTTCGACATGGCCGGCCTCGTCGAGATCATGGCGCAGGTGGCCGACGGTACGGTGCGGGTCATCGAGGCCGATACGCTGACGCCGTCGCCGTTCGCCGCGTCGCTGTTGTTCAGCTACGTCGGCAACTTCATGTACGAGGGCGACGCCCCGCTGGCCGAACGGCGAGCACAGGCGCTGAGCATTGACCCCGTTCGACTGCGGCAACTGCTCGGAGAGGCGGAGCTGCGGGAACTGCTCGACGCGGATGTGCTCGTCGAGATCGAGCGGGAGCTTCAATGCCTGAGCGAAGGCACGCGTGCCCGAAGCGCCGACGCCATGCACGACATGCTGCTCCGACTCGGCGACCTGGGCGCCGATGAGCTGAGTGAGCGCGTGGAGCCGCGCGGCATGGCGGACACCTGGCTGCCTGAGCTGGACCGAGCCCATCGGGCAGTCGCCGTCAGCATCTCCGGTGAAGCCCGCTGGATCGCGGCGGAGGATGCCGGGCTTTACCGTGATGCGCTCGGAGTCGCGCCGCCGGCGGAGGCGCCCGAGGCGTTCCTCACTCCCGTAGACGACGCTCTCGGCCAACTGACGGCCCGGTATGCCCGTCGGCGTGGGCCGTTCCGTCTGACCGACTTCGCGGCGCGGTACGGCATCGGGTCATCGGCTGCGCGCATGGCGTGTGAGGCGCTGGCCGCCGACGATAGGATCGTCGAGGGCGAGTTCACGCCCGACCGCGTCGGGCTGGAGTGGTGCGATGCCGGCGTGTTGCGCATGCTCCGCTCGCGCACGTTGGCGCGCCTGAGGCACGAGGTCGAGCCCGTGACGCAGGGCACCCTCGTGCGGTTCGCCCTCGACTGGCACGGTGTGACGCAGCTTGATACGACAATCGGAAACGCGTCGGAGCGTCTGCTCCATGCCATCCGGCAGTTGCAGGGCGTCGCCGTGCCCGCTTCGGCGCTGGAGCGCGACGTGCTTCGGGCCAGGATCCCCGACTACGACTCGCGCGACCTCGACCTGCTTCTTGCGTCCGGATCGGTTGTCTGGGTCGGGGCTGGGCCGATCGGCGAGCACGACGGGCGCCTCCGGCTGTTGGTGGCCGCCGACGTATGCGCGGCAAGCGGCGGACCTGCGCGATGGACGCCAGGCTCCCGTGGCGAGCCTCCACAGGTCTCGGACCGGGCGGCGCAGGTGCTGAGCCACTTACAGGCATCGGGAGCCTGCTTCTTCCCCGCCATCGTGCAGAGCATCAGTGGGTTCCCGCCCGATGTGCTTGAGGCGATCTGGGAACTCGTGTGGGCCGGGTTGGTTACCAACGACACCCTGCAGCCCGTCAGGCACTTCGTAGAGCCGGGTTCGTCGCGGCGCGTCGAGGAGTACGCCCGACGCCGCGCGGGCCGGTTCAGGCCGATTCCTCACGCCCAGACCATCGGCGGAAGGCCGATTCCAGCGACGGCCGGCGGGCGCTGGTCGGTCGTACCCGACACCGACGACGGCGCGAGCGCGACAGACATGGCGGCGTTCTGGACCGAGCAACTGCTCGAACGGCACGGCGTCCTGACCCGCGAGGCGGTCGTCGCCGAAGGGCTGGAGGGGGGCTTCACGCCCATCTACGATGTGCTCAAGGCGTTGGAGGACGCCGGGCGCATACGGAGGGGCTACTTCGTCGAGGGGCTCGGCGCGACCCAGTTCGCCTTGCCGGAAGCTGTGGAGCGGCTCAGGTCATTCAGGTTGGATAGGTCGGACCTGTCAGACCTGTCGGACGCGTCCGACGGGTCCGACAGGTCCGATGTGTCGGCCCCGAGTCTCCTCGCGTCGTGCGACCCCGCCAACCCCTATGGCGCGGCGCTTCCCTGGCCCGAGCATCGTGACGCTCGTAGACCGTCGCGCGGCGCCGGAGCCTATGTGGTCATCGCCGACGGCCGCCTGATCGCCTGGTTCAGTCGCATCGAGGAGCGCCTGATCATCTTCGATGAAGCCGACGCCTCGGTCGCGGCCGTGGGACGATCGCTCGTCGAAGGCGTCGCCGAGGGCCGCATGTCTCCCTTCACCATCCGCCAACTCAACGGCGATCCTGCGTCCAGCACGCCTTACGCGCCCCTCCTGGAGGCCTCCGGCACGATCCGAAGCGGCCGCGGTCTCGTCGTCCGACGCTAGCAGTCAGCCGCAAAGGGGCTGCCCAGGCCCGGTGAACCAGACCGGGTCGGTCGGTGTCTGTTAGGCTGGAGCCCAGATGGAACTTGCCCAGGAAGAGGAGGACGGCCTCATGTGCTCCGTCCAGCGTGGCGACGCAGGCGCATTCGACGCGCTCGCGACGCGCCTTCGAACGCGCTTGGCGTCACGCATCGGAGCGATCGTGCGCGATCCGGGCGCGTCCGATGACGTCCTGCAGGAGACGCTGCTCCGAATCTGGACGCACGCTTCCCAATGGGACCGCAGGGCTCCGGTCCAGGCTTGGGCAGCCCGTGTCGCGACCAATCTCGCGATCAACCACCTGCGGTCGGTGCGCCGACGCCGCGAAGATCCGCTCGCGTATGGCGGGCCCGACCTGACAGCCGGTTCCTGCGCATCGCCGCACACCCACGCCGAAGCGACCGACGAGCATCGGCGCATCCGCGACTTAATGTCGGAACTGCCGCGTGGGAAGCGCCAGGTCCTTGCCATGGCCTGCGAAGACATGAGCGTGCGGGAGATCGCCGAACGCCTGGCCCTCCCCGAGGGCACCGTGAAGTCGCGACTGCACCACGCGAGACGTTGGCTTGCCGCACGATGGGATATCCGGGAGAACGAAGGGAAGGACATGCGATGAACAACACACCATGGCACGCTGAGTCATGGCGCTCGATGCTCACGGACGGGCTTCCGGCTCTGCTCAAGGAACGAATGCCGTTGACCGGGTACCGCGTGGACATGGCTGGCGCTCATGCTGCCGTCGCGGTCTGCGCCGGAGCCCCGAACGGCGTGGTCGAGGCCGAGCACGTTCTGCCGATGCCCGACGACCGCGGCATCTTCGAGCTGGACGGCAAGCGTCGCGTGGTTGTTCCTACGGCCTCGTCCGACGACCTCGCAACGGCGTCCGTGTCGTGCGCGGGCGAGCGCTTCGCCGCCTATGTCGCGGAGCGTCTGGGCGACACGCCCGAGGAGGCGATCACCGACGCCGATGCGCTGCGCGAGCTTCTGCCGCTCGGCGATTGGGCGCGCTCGTTTGTGCTGGCCGCTCAGGTACTGGACGAGACCAATCCCCTCGCAACGCTGGTGCATCTTCGGCGCATCATGCTCCCAGCGGAGAGCCACCTCTTCGCTCCGGAGCACTTCGGACGCGTCTGCCCGGCCGAAAAAA
>Ga0194127_10008723_pt1 | contig 10807 bp, 9 predicted proteins | sample TA2KigC100mmetaG_FD_148624 | JGI IMG/M metagenome (GOLD analysis project Ga0194127, IMG submission 148624) | Freshwater microbial communities from Lake Tanganyika, Tanzania - TA2015036 Kigoma Deep Cast 100m | ecosystem: Environmental > Aquatic > Freshwater > Lake | place: Tanzania: Lake... | reverse complement strand
CCCCATCCCCCGCGCTGCTGAGCCTTTTCCCTTTCACACTGAAGCGATCGCCAACTTCAAACCTTTACACATCCTTTCAGGGCAGCCCTGTGGAGATGACGGGATTCGAACCCGTGGCCTTCGCCTTGCAAAGGCGCTGCTCTCCCACTGAGCTACATCCCCGTATAACAGATAAGTGGGCCTGACTGGACTCGAACCAGTGACCCCAGTCTTATCAGGACTGTGCTCTAACCATCTGAGCTACAGGCCCGTACAAACCAGGCCTTAGCAACTGAGGAGTGACAGGAAGCATTGACATGCCGACTCTCGACACCGTCGAGAGGTTTGTATTTCTTGGGGCGCAGGTCTGCTGTGAGCAGCCGGACCTTTACCCAGAACTCTAGAAAGGAGGTGATCCAGGCGCACCTTCCGGTACACCTACCTTGTTACGACTTCGTCCCAGTCACCGACCCCACCCTCGACGGCGCCCTCCTTGCGGTTAGGCTACCGGCTTCAGGTGTTGCCAGCTCCCATGACGTGACGGGCGGTGTGTACAATCCCCGGGAACGTATTCAATGCACTATAGCTGACGCGCATTTACTAGCAACTCCAACTTCACGTAGGCGAGTTTCAGCCTGCGATCTGAACTGAGACCGGCTTTGGGGATTGGCTCTACCTCGCGGCTTAGCAACCCATTGTACCGGCCATTGTAGCGTGTGTGTAGCCCCGGATATAAAGGCCATGCTGACTTGACGTCATCCTCTCCTTCCTCCGGCTTGATACCGGCGGTCCTGTATGACACATGTAACATACAGCGAGGGTTGCGCTCGTTGCCGGACTTAACCGGACATCTCACGACACGAGCTGACGACAGCCATGCAACACCTGTGGCAGTGTCCCTTGCGGGAGCCTCATGCTTTCGCAATCGTTCACTGTCATGTCAAACCCGGGTAAGGTTCTTCGTGTAACATCGAATTAAACCACACGCTCCGCTGCTTGTGCGGGGACCCGTCAATTCCTTTGAGTTTTAACCTTGCGGCCGTAGTCCCCAGGCGGTGAACTTATCGCGTTAGCTTCGGCACTGATGGTTTTTACACCACCAACGCCAAGTTCACATCGTTTACTGCTAGGACTACCGGGGTCTCTAATCCCGTTTGCTACCCTAGCTTTCGCGTCTGAGCGTCAGAAACGGTCCAGAAGGCCGCTTTCGCCACTGGTGTTCCTCCCGATATCTACGCATTTCACCACTACACCGGGAATTCCACCTTCCTCTACCGCTCTCAAGTCTGGTAGTATTGAACGACCTCTCCCAGTTGAGCCAGGAGCTTTCACATCCAACTTACCAAACCGCCTACACGCGCTTTACGCCCAGTAAATCCGGATAACGCTCGCCTCCTACGTTTTACCGCGGCTGCTGGCACGTAGTTAGCCGAGACTTATTCCTGGGATACTGTCCTTTCTCATCTCCCAGAAAAGCACTTTACGACCCGAAGGCCTTCATCGTGCACGCGGCGTTGCTGCCTCAGACTTTCGTCCATTGGGCAATATTCCCTACTGCTGCCACCCGTAGGTGTCTGGCCCGTGTTTCAGTGCCAGTGTGGGGGACCACCCTCTCAGGTCCCCTACCCGTCATAGCCTTGGTAGGCCATTACCCTACCAACTAGCTGATGGGACGCAGGCCCCTCCCGAAGCGCATTGCTGCTTTAGTCACAAGGCCTCTAACCCTCGTGACCACATGGGGTATTAGCAGACCTTTCGGTCTGTTATCCCCCTCTTCGGGGCAGGTCACCAACGCGTTACGCACCCGTTCGCCACTAGGAAACCTCCGTATTGCTACAAAGGCTCCTCGTTCGACTTGCATGTATTAAGCACGCCGCCAGCGTTCATCCTGAGCCAGGATCAAACTCTCCGCAAAAAATCACCCTTGCGGGTGTGGATTACGGAATTGAACGACATGGTATTGACTTCCTATCACTCTTCAGTTGTTAAGGTCCTGATAACCGAGCGGGCTGTATTCTACCCGCGACCCCCGGCACTGTCAAGGGCTAAAGAGACGAAAATACCGATGTTTCTTCAACATCGGCTCGTCAGACTGCAAAACTTCTGTCTTGTGTTCCTGACGGGGGAAACGTCTTCTTGAGTTGTCAGCGGTTTGTCCCGAAGGACGAAACCGGGGGTAAAAACTAGGTCTGGCAGGATTATCCCACGTGCAGGCAGTCCTGTCAAGAAATATCCGGATCTTGTGCGAATCTTTAAGATAACTCCTGCCGACCTGTCAGCGCCCGCAACAATGTGCTCTCGTCGGCGTATTCCAGGTCCCCTCCAACCGGCAGGCCGCGCGCCAGCCGGGTGACACGGACAGCGGTGGGCAGCAACTGCTGGCGCAAGTAGAGTGCCGTGGCGTCGCCTTCCATGCTGGGATTGGTCGCCAGGATCACCTCCCGGATTCCCCCTTTTTGCACCCGCTGCAGGAACGGTTTGATCTTGATATCGTCCGGGCCGACCCCCTCGATCGGCGACAGGACGCCATGCAGGACATGGTACTTCCCGCGGTAGACACCGATCCGCTCCAGCGCCACCACATCCAATGGCTCCTCCACGACGCACAATAAATCACCTTCCCGTTGCGGATCACGGCAAACCTCGCATCTTCCCTCCCCAGCGACCGTGATATTGAAACACTCCTGGCATAAGGCGACCTTGTTCTTGATATCCGTCAGGGATTCCGCCAGGCCGCCTGAGACCTCCTCTGGAGCGCGGAGTAGGAAGAATGCCAGGCGGGAAGCGGTTTTCGGCCCGATGCCCGGCAAGCGTTCGAGGGCTGTGATCAGACTTTCAATCGGTTCCGGCAACAACATGGGGATACCGCCTGTATGAATATCAAAATTTAGAAAGGCAACCCGCCTGCCAGCGGACCCATGACTTGTTGCTGGAGTTCGCGCGACTTATCCAGCGCCTGGTTGACGGCAGCCAACACAAGGTCCTGCAACATGTCTGCATCTCCATCTTTCAGCAACTCGGGAGCAATCTCGACCGATTTGCATTGCTGGTCCCCGGTCATGGTGACTTTCAGCGCACCGCCCCCTGCGGTTGCTGTAACGAGTTCCGCCGCAAGCCTTTCCTGCGCTTCCGCCATCTGTTGCTGGAGGCGCTGGAGTTGCGCCGCCATCCCGGATTGTCCGCCGCCAGGCGGACGATTGAAACCTTTTGCCATGATCTCTCCTTCGAACGGTGATGATACTGCCGTTCAGTTTACTCCTGGATATCCACGATTTCCCCGCCAGCCTGCAGGGCCGCGGCAACCATGCCATCCGCTTTGACATCCGGCGGGGTTGATTTTGCACTCGTCACCACACAGCGCAGCGGCATTTCGACTCCCAGTACTTCGGCAATCGCCTTGCGGGTTATATCAAGTTGTTCCGGTTTGTCCATCTTGGATTTCACCACGTCGCTCGAAAAGCCCAGCACCAGGGTCCCTTCCTTGATCCCCAGCAACTTGCAGGTATTCAGCAAACCCTCCAGGGCGGGGTTCTTCGGCTTGATGAGTTCCCGCACTCTCCTCCAGCCCTGGGTGACCTGTTCGAATGTAACCGGCGCGCCGGCAGATGCAGCCTGGGCGAGGAATGTCTCCCCGCCCGCGGTGGGACGGGTAGTCGATTCAGCGATCCTGGCTGGAGGCGCGCCGCGCGCCGGCTTCAGCGGCGCAACAGGAGCGGAGACGACTGCCGGCGCTTCCAGAGATTCAACCAGGGCCAGTTCCAGGGTCAGGGAGGGCTGCCAGGCGCTGCGCAGGTCGCTGGCAGCGGCGTTGAACAAGCGGGTCATGCGCACCAGTTCGCCTGCCGGCAGGGCTCCAGCGTGCTGTTTAATCCGGGAACGGGCATCCGGCATCAGGTCCAGCGCTGCTTCGTTCCCCATTTTAACCAGCAATAACGACCGCAGGTAATCCACCACCTGGCGCGCCAGGACCCGGGCATCCGCCCCTGAATCGAGCGCCTTGTGGATGGCATCCAAACCCGGAGCGGCGGCTTTTTCAAGGACGGCATCCATGATCTCGAACACCACCTGGCTGGTGGAAGTGCCAAGCACAACCTGCGCCAGGTCGAGGCTGACCTTCTGGCCGGTGGATGCCAACTGGTCGAGTAGGGAAATGGCATCGCGCAGGCTGCCGGTAGCCTGGCGGGCAATGAGGGTCAGCGCCTCCGGTTCGGCCTCCAGTTTTTCGTTTTGGGCGATCTGTTCGAGTTGGGTAACGATCTCCCGGACCGGGACGCGACGGAACTCATGTCTCTGGCAACGGGAGAGCACGGTAGGTGGGATCTTGTGGATTTCAGTTGTGGCGAGGACGAAAATGGCGTGCGGAGGCGGCTCCTCGAGCGTCTTCAACAGGGCGTTGAAGGCGTTGTTGGAAAACATGTGGACTTCGTCTATGATGTACACTTTGTAGCGCCCCTGGTTGGGCGAGAAGTTGATCTTGTCGCGCAGGTCGCGCACATCGTCCACGCCGGTCTGGGAGGCGGCGTCGATCTCGATCAGGTCGAGGAAGCGGCTCTCGTTGACCGCCCGGCAGTGCCCGCATTGATTGCAGGGACGTTGCGCCAGGTCGGGGTCGAGGCAGTTGACGGCTTTTGCCAGCAGGCGGGCGGCGGTGGTCTTGCCGGTGCCGCGCGGCCCGGAGAACAGGTAGGCATGCGCCACCCGGTCTCCGTTGACAGCATTGCGCAGGGTCTGGACAACATGCTGCTGTCCGACCACTTCATCCCATTTCTGGGGACGCCATTTACGGTAGAGGGCTTGTGACATAGGAAGATGGTTGGGAACGATGGTCAGGGGATGCGGTAAAAAGCATGGACATTGCCTTGCGGGTCGATCAGGGTGGCTACTTCACCGGAACTCCATAACGGCTGGTTGCGGTCCCAGTAGAGGTCAACCGCCGAGTCGGCCCCGGCAGAGGTGTGTACCTGGAGCGAACCGCCCGGGTACAGGTCGACCAACGGGAAGAGATAGCGGTTGCCATCGGCATCCTGCACATACCAGCCGGTCATGGCAACTGTTAGCGGTCCGGTGTTCTGGACAATGACGATCTCGCTGGCGGCCGTCCCGGCGCCCACCACGCTCAGGATCTCCAGTTTCGTCTCAGGGGATGTAGTGGGGGCCGCAGCATCCGGGGAAGAATTGCCAGCTGCCGGTGCGCTGGAATTGCGGTGGGTATAGTCGTAAACGAACAGGATCGCGCCGCTGACACAGGCGGAGATGATGATGTTGAGCAGGATGTAATAAACGAGTTTGCGGCGCGGGTTCATGCTGCCCGAATCATAGCATAAAATGCGCCATTCTCGCGCCGCACTCAGGTGACATTCCGCCGGTATGCCAGCGCCACCCAGTCTCCCTGATGTTTCCGGCCGGAGGGGATCAATCCCTGTGCCAGGGCGGCCCCGGCCACTCGCCCGGCCTGTCCGCTCAATATACCGGAGAGGATGATGCTCCCGCCCGGAGCGACGAGACCGGCCAGGCCGGCTTCGAACAGGCGCACTAACACCGGGGCCAGGATGTTCGCCAGGACAAGCGGCGCGGCGCTGAAACCGAACCTGCCGTCCTGTACCTCAGCCACAGAACCGACACCCAGGATTAACCTTTCCGCTGGGACGCCATTCGCCTCGGCATTCTGGCGGCTGTTGCGGATGGCTGCCTCGTCGATGTCCACCCCAAGGGCGAGATCGGAGCCAAGTTTCAAGGCGGCAATGGAAAGGATGCCGGAACCGCAGCCAATATCAATAACTGACGACGGACGACCGGCGATGGACGAAGTGTGGCCTGTCGTCTGTCTTCCGCGGTCGACCATCTGCTCTTCGATGAATTCGAGACAAAGTTGCGTCGTCGGGTGCGTCCCCGTACCGAACGCCATACCGGGATCGATCCGGATGGGGGTGCGGGATTCGTCCGGCGAGTCCAGCCAGGCCGGGACGATGATGAGCCGCCGGCCAATCGGGATGGGCTGGTAGCGACTCTTCCAGGCTTCCATCCAGTTCTGGTCCGCCACCGGGGTGAAGACCGGGGCGGGAAGGGGTAAAATCATACCCAGGTAGTAGAGGGATTCTTCCAGTCTCCGCCGCGTCTCATCGATCTTCCCGTCCTCCGGCAGGTAGGCGCGCACAATGATCGGGCCATCCGGAGTGCCCTCATCTTCCTCGTCCAGGAATTGGATGCCCTGCTCGGTCGTCACCCCGTTGGGGGCAAAGCGGGCGAGGACATCCGCCACGGCTTCCGCCAGTTCACCATTGACCGTAAGGGAGACTTCGAGCCAGGAGGTCATGGTAACTTTCCCCATAATTCCGGAAAGTAATCCTTGGCTTTTGTTATAAGTCCGTGTTTTTCGTTCCAGTCAACCGGTAAAGATTCCAAATGGAAAATATCAGATCGCCATAGCGCTTTTTCAACCAGAGGATAATACTTTAGCTGTCCGCCTGACTCGCCATACCACTCAAACAATGTGCCGGTTTTATCCTGGCCTCGTAAACGACGCCCAATTTGCTCTTGTCCATTCTTTATGACAGGTGGAAAATCCCATCTTAATGTTGATACTCTTGGCAACGCGAGTGTGAATTTTAACAATTGATATTCGCCTTGCGGATTCCACGAAAGCACAAGATAGAAACTTCTGGATAGGTCAACTTTTCCCCCTGCGTCTAGGCCGACCTCCTCATACCACTCTTTTTCCTGGGCAAGCAATACCTGCGCTACCTCAAGAGGCACATCCTTGTAATTCTGCTGGTTGATTCCCATTTTCCCTAAGCGATCCCAGAATTTCCCGGAAGAATTGGAGAGTTCCAGGGTCACCCTTCCGGTACGCTTTGTGTCATTCAAAGTGCGGCGCATCTTGCAGGAGATACCAAAGTTAATTGCTTCCCTCTTGGGGTCAGGAATCAGAACATCGAAGATAAATTTACTTTCCTGCGCATCCCCACCAAACGACACGGCAACACAACGTTCAAAATCACGCCAGCCTGGCAATGTGCGCCCATTATTCAAAGATTGTTGTCCACTGCCATCCTGATAGGTACTCAAAATCAGCCGAAAACGTTCTAACTCGGCTCCTGTTGGATCACAGTCAATAAGTGGAATGATCATTTTTCCTCCACATCAAGTTCATCCTTGAGGAGTTGATCAGTTGTAACGCTGTAAAAACGCGCTACTTTGAGCACAAAATCAGCAGTGGGCTTTTTCTTTCCCGCTTCAATCTCACTGAGATAGCCATGAGCAGCCAATCCCAGAGCAGACGCCAGTTCTTTCAGCGTCATTTGTTTTTGCGTTCGTAAGATACGGAGTTTTTCGCCAAATCGCTGCATAATCAAAATACCAGAGTGCTAATTGACAGATAAGCCAGGTTATGATAAAATGTCTCTAGTGGAGACATTGGATTGATTATGATGATGGTTACATCTTCTTCTTACGAAATGATCAACAGCCCTTTCAAGTGGGTCGGCGGAAAATCGCGCCTGCGAAAACAAATCATTTCGCTCTTGCCCAAGCATACATGCTACGTTGAACTTTTCGCCGGAGCCTCATGGGTTTTATTTGGCAAACCACCAAGCGATGTGGAAGTGTTGAATGATATTGACCAAGAAATCGTCACGTTCTTCCGTGTAATAAAAGAAAAGCCCAACGAACTGATCGCCTCTTTCGAATGGGAACTTGTCTCACGAGCTGAATTCAAGCGCCTGGCCTCACTAGATCCAAACCAACTCACCGATATTCAACGCGCTCACCGTTTCTATTATCTTATCATGGCCGGCTGGGGCGGGGAATTAAAGTATCCGCGTTTTCAAACCAGTATATCCGATGGCGGGCATGGAAATCGTCTCATTGGCGCATTGGGAACTTTACAAGAGCGGCTTGCTCCGGTTCACGAGCGATTAAAAACCGTCATCATCGAAAACCTTGACTGGCGGGTCTGCATGGATCGCTATGACCGTCCAAATACTGTCATGTATCTTGATCCGCCATATCCTGATAATGGCGCAAACTATGCCTACAACATGCGCGATTGGAAAGATCATCAAGAACTCGCTGACCGGCTTCACAGGACAGAATGCAAATGGATACTCTCGTCTTACGATATACCGGAAGTCCGGTCACTTTACCCGCAGAATTATGTTGTATCTGTACAAATGGCCTCGGGTATGAAAACAAAGAAAAATGGCAATGAGCGGGTCATCAACAAAGAGGTATTGATTAGCAATTACCAGCCAGACAGCACAGCGGTCACACGTTTCGGCGATAGCGAAGTCCGGCAAATGCGAATGGTGATGGAAAACCAGGAACCATACCAAGCGTGATTATAGCATGGCGAACGTAAACCCCAAGGTTTCAGCCTTGGGGTCATTTTTTTACTCGCTCATCTTGTCTTGTCGCCGTTCTTCGATAAACACTTCTTATCCTCCCAGCGCTTCATTCAACCAGTCCAAAAATCCCTTCTCCTGCGGCTTGACCGTTGTGCCCAGCGTTCCTGCCAGTTTCTCGAACAACTCACGCTGTTCCTTGTTGAGCTTGGTGGGGATCGCGACGTTGACGATCACCAGTTGGTCGCCACGCCCGGTCTTGCGCAAATGCGGGACGCCGCGCGCCCGGAAGGTGAAGACCTTGCCCGGCTGGGTGCCAGCCGGAATCTTGAGTTTCTCCTTCCCATCCACGGTGGGCACTTCCACGTCCGCACCCAGGACGGCCTGGGCAATATTGATATGGGGGTTGAGCAGGATGTCGCTCTCGCGGCGCTTGAAGAACTTGTGCGCCTGGACATTGACCGCCAGGTACAGGCTGCCCTGCGGCCCGCCATTCATACCCGGCTCGCCCTCGCCTCCCAGGCGGATCTGCGTCCCGGTATCCACGCCGGCCGGGATGGGGACGATCTTCTTGACCGTCTTGCGCTCCAAGCCGCTGGCGCGGCAGGTATGGCAGGGGGTGGCGATCGCCTCCCCGCGCCCGTTGCAGGCCGGGCAGGTGGCGGACTGCATCATCGACCCGAAGATGGTCTGGCGCACCTGGCTGACCTGCCCGCGCCCGCCGCATTGGTTGCAGCGCTGCGGGGATGTACCCGGCTCCGCCCCCGAACCGCGGCAGGCGCCGCAGACCTCGTTGCGGGTGACTTCGATCTCTTTTTCGACCCCGAACACGGCTTCTTCGAAAGTCAGGGTAACCTGAAGTTGCAGATCGCGCCCGCGGCGCGGGCGGCGTGAACGGCTGCCGCCGCCCATCCCAAAGCCCAGGCCGCCGAAAAGTTCTTCGAAAATATCGCTGAAATCCATCGTGGCGAAATCGGGCATCCCACCCATGTCGCCCAGCCCGGCGCGGCCATACTGGTCGTAACGGGCGCGTTTCTGCGGATCCGAAAGCACACCGTAGGCTTCGTTGATCTCCTTGAAACGCTCCTCGGCGTCGGGCTCTTTGCTGACATCGGGATGGTACTGGCGCGCAAGTTTTCGGAAAGCGGATTTGATATCGTCCGCCGAGGCGCTACGGGGAACGCCGAGTATTTCATAATAATCGCGAGTAGATGCCATATCGGTCCAGTCTATAAGTCGCCAGGCCTGGCTAGTCTCCAAGGAGACCTGGCAGGCCTTTAAACATGGAGACTAATTTTTCACTTCTCCGTCAACAACCCCGTCACTTTCCGGCTGTTGACCCGTTTCTTCCGCCGGCTGCTCCGGTGATTGCTGGTGGATGGCCGCGCCGACTTTCTGCACCGCCTGGCTGAGCGCATCCACTGCCTGGCGGATGGCCGGTTCGTCTTCGTCGTCCTTCACCTTCCGGACCTGGTCGAGCGCTTCATTCACCCCGGCCTTGATCTCGTCCGTGACCTTGTCGCCGTGCTCGGCCAGCACTTTCTCGGCCGCATAGACGGAGTTGTCGGCGGTGTTCCTGGCTTCGATCAGGTCGCGGCGTTTCCGGTCCTCGGCGGCGTGCGCCTCGGCCTCCTGGCGCATCTTCTCGATCTCATCCTTGGACAGGCCCGAAGAAGCCGTGATGGTGATATGCTGGCTGCGGCTGGTCGCCTTGTCCTGGGCGGTCACCTTCAGAATGCCATTGGCATCGATGTCGAATGTAACTTCGATCTGCGGGATGCCGCGCGGCGCCGGCGGGATGCCGTCCAGGATGAATCTGCCCAGCGATTTATTGTCCACCGCCATCGGGCGCTCGCCCTGCAGGACGTGGATCTCGACCTGCGTCTGGTTGTCGCTGGCGGTGGAGAACACCTGGCTCTTGCGGGTCGGGATGGTGGTATTGCGCTCGATCTGCGGAGTGGCGACACTCCCCAAGGTTTCGATCGAAAGCGTCAGCGGGGTCACGTCCAGCAGCAGGATGTCCTTTACCTCACCGCCCAGCACCCCGGCCTGGATGGCGGCCCCCACAGCCACCACCTCGTCCGGGTTGACGCCCTTGTGCGGGTCCTTGCCGAACATGCCGCGCACCGCCTCCTGGACAGCCGGCATGCGGGTCATGCCTCCAACCAGGACCACCTCGTTGATCTCGGCGGGGGTCAACCCGGCGTCGGCCAGCGCCTGGCGCACCGGGGACAGGGTGCGTTCTACCAGGTCGGCGGTGAGTTGCTCCAATTTGGCGCGGGTGAGGGTCATCACCAGGTGTTTGGGACCCGTGGCATCTGCCGTCAGGTACGGCAGGTTGATCTCGGTCTGCATCATGGTGGAGAGTTCGATCTTGGCTTTTTCGGCGGCTTCCTTCAAACGCTGGATAGCCTGCTTGTCGCTGCGCAGGTCGACGCTGTTGTCGCGCTTGAACTCATCGACGAAGAAATCCATCAGGCGCTGGTTTT
>Ga0194127_10008717_pt1 | contig 10815 bp, 11 predicted proteins | sample TA2KigC100mmetaG_FD_148624 | JGI IMG/M metagenome (GOLD analysis project Ga0194127, IMG submission 148624) | Freshwater microbial communities from Lake Tanganyika, Tanzania - TA2015036 Kigoma Deep Cast 100m | ecosystem: Environmental > Aquatic > Freshwater > Lake | place: Tanzania: Lake... | reverse complement strand
GGGGGTTCGACCGCGCAATCATAGCGCAAGATGAAATAATGGCAAGGGTTTGCCGGATTTCTTAAGGTGACGGACATTTGCAACTAGACAATCACCCTCCTTTCAGGTATCATTGGCTCGTTTGTGCCCATGGTCACGAAAGCAATACTAAAAGAGTCAGGGAGTTAACCAGCTCACCATCCCGGATAACGCACTTATCCGGGTTCTTGTACATTATGGACAGGTGATGGAGGTCAGGTGGAATGTCTGATTTGATCAAGCAAATTACCGGGGATTTTCAAAGGCAGATCGAAAGTTTCAAGCCGGAACTCAACATCAGCGATATCGGTATGGTCCTGGAAGCCGGGGATGGAATCGCCCGGGTTCAAGGACTGGCGAATGTGCGTTCCCAGGAACTGGTGCAATTCGCCAACGGCGTGATGGGGACGGCTTTCAACCTCGAAAAAGACCGCGTGGGTGTGATCGTCATGGGGGATTATGGTGAAATTGCCGAAGGGATGAGCGTGCGTGGCACCGGCCGCATCGCCTCCGTGCCGGTGGGAGATGCGATGATCGGGCGCGTGGTGAACGCCCTCGGCGAGCCGATCGACGGGAAAGGTCCTATTTCGACCACGCCGGGACCACCGGTTTCCGCCCCATCGAGCGGATCGCGCCCGGCGTGGTGTATCGCCAGGACGTGGATACGCCGGTGCAGACCGGCATCAAGTCCATCGATTCTATGATCCCGGTTGGCCGCGGACAGCGGGAGTTGATCATCGGCGACCGCCAGACCGGCAAAACCGCCCTGGCCATCGATACGATCATCAACCAGAAGGGCAAGGACCTGATCTGCATCTATGTGGCCATCGGCCAGAAGAAGGCCGCCATCGCCCGAACGGTCGGAATTTTGGAACGCTTCGGTGCAATGGAACACACGATCATCGTGGTGGCCTCCGCGGACGAGTCCGCCGCGCTGCAGTACATCGCTCCTTACGCCGGGTGTGCGATCGGCGAGGAATTCATGGAAAACGGTCGCGATGCGCTGGTGATCTATGATGATCTTTCCAAACACGCCTGGGCGTATCGTCAGGTCTCCCTGCTCTTGCGGCGCCCGCCGGGACGCGAGGCATATCCCGGGGATGTCTTCTACCTACATTCACGCCTGCTCGAGCGCGCAGCCCGCCTTGCGAACAAGTATGTCATCGTGAAGAAGGATTACAAGGACACGCTGGCGACTGAGAAGGATGCCGTGGATGGAAAAGTGTATGGCGGGCCAATCGCCAGGTCGGAGGCGGAAGAAGCACTCAAAGGGATGCCCGACGCGGCGGATCTTAAACCCATTCAAGTCAAGGGCTCCGGCGGTTCGTTGACCGCGCTGCCGATCATCGAAACCCTGCTCGGCGATATCTCGGCGTACGTTCCGACGAACGTGATCTCGATCACGGACGGCCAGATTTTTCTCGAAAGCAACCTATTCAATGCCGGCATTCGTCCGGCGGTGAATGTGGGTATTTCCGTTTCGCGTGTGGGTGGGGATGCGCAGACCAAGGCCATGAAACAGGTGGCCGGGCGCCTGCGCCTGGATATGGCTGCCTATCGCGAACTGGCCGCCTTCGCCTTGATGGCTTCGGATCTGGATAAATCCACGCAGCAGCAGCTCAACCGCGGACAGCGCATGCAGGAAATTCTCAAGCAGCCACAGTACCAGCCGATGGATATGGAAAACCAGGTAATTGTGATCTTCGCCGGCACGAACGGTTTTGCCGACGCTGTGCCCCTGGACCGGATGGCTCAATGGCAGGCGGACCTCATCCGGTTCATGGGAACAAGCCATCCGGAAATCGGCCGGGAGATCCTTGCGAAGAAAACCATTGCAGACGAAACCCGGGGCGTGCTGATGAAAGCCCTGGAGGGATTTCGAGCGGGTTGGCAGGCCTGAACAAAGACTGAGGAAATTCGAGGACTGATCCATGGCTTCCGCCCGTGAAATGCGCATCCGCATTCGAAGCGTAAAGAACATCTCCCAGGTCACGCGCGCCCTGGAGACGGTGAGCGCCAGCAAGGTTCGCAAGGCGATCAACGCGGTCATGGCGACCCGCGCGTACGCCACCAAAGCCTGGCAGGTACTCACCCATGTCGCGGCGCAGCCGGGACGGGAGAGTCTGCATCCGCTGCTGGCCAGGCGTACGCCGGTGAACAATGCTCTCGTGGTAGTGGTCACCGGGGATCGCGGCCTTGCAGGCGCATATACTTCCAACGTAATCCGCTTCACCGCGCACCGCTTCGATTCGGTTCCCGTGCCCGTGAAATACATCGCCGTTGGGCGCAAAGGGCGCGACCTGCTCATCCGCCGCCGCAAGCAGGTGATCGCGGATTTCAGCAACCTGCCCGCCGCCCCATCCTTCATGGACGTCTCTGCCATCCCCCGTGTGGCTGTGGATGAGTTCATGCAGGGCGGCGCGGATGAAGTATTTCTGGTGTATACCGATTTCATCAACATGGGGCGCCAGGTGACGGCGGTCAAGCGGCTGCTTCCGCTCGAATTGGGGGGTGAAGGGCGCGTAGAGGCGTTTGAACCGAAACAGGTCTCCGGACCTGCCGCCGCGTATGAATACGAACCGGACCAGCGGGAAATACTGGATGAGATCATCCCGCGCTTCACGGCATTGCAGGTGTATCAGGCGATCCTGGAATCGCTGGCGAGCGAGCATGCGGCGCGCATGATCGCCATGCGCAATGCTACGGACAATGCAAAGGAACTGGTGGGCGCCCTGCAGCTGGCCTATAACAAGGTGCGCCAGCAGGCGATCACCAGCGACATCCTGGATATCGTGGGCGGCGCAGAAGCGCTGGCCCAATAACTCTGGAGGAACTTATGGCAATGGCTACCGGCCGGGTGGTGCAAATTCTTGGCGGTGTGGTGGATGTGGAATTCCCTGAAGGGGAGGTCCCCGAACTTTATGAAGCGATCGAGGTGGACCGGGCCGGACAACCGCCCCTGGTATTGGAAGTACAAAAGCATCTCGGCGATAACTGGGTCCGCACTGTGTCGATGGATTCCACCGATGGGCTTCAGCGAGGCGTGCCGGCCAAGGCCACAGGAGCACCAATCCTTGTGCCGGTCGGCCCGACCACGCTGGGACGGATCTTCAACGTATTGGGACGTCCGGTCGACGAGAAGGGGGAGGTCAAGGCGGAGATTCGCTACCCGATCCACCGGGCCGCGCCTCCGTTTGCGGAGCAATCCACGCGCGTGGAGATCTTCGAAACCGGCATCAAGGTCATCGACCTGATCGCTCCCTTCACCAAGGGCGGCAAGACCGGCATCTTCGGCGGCGCGGGGACCGGCAAGACCGTGATCATCATGGAACTCATCCGCTCGGTGGCGACCGAACACGAGGGCAATTCGGTGTTCGCCGGCGTTGGCGAACGTACCCGAGAAGGCACACAGCTGTACCGTGAAATGCTCGAATCCGGCGTGATGAAGGACACCGTCATGGTCTACGGCCAGATGAACGAGCCTTCCGGCGTGCGCCTGCGCGTGGCGCTCTCCGCGCTTTCGATGGCGGAATACTTCCGCGACCAGGGCCGGGATGTGCTGTTGTTCGTGGATAACATCTTCCGCTTCTCCATGTCCGGATCCGAGGTGTCGGCGCTGCTTGGACGCATGCCCTCGGCTGTGGGTTACCAGCCTACACTGGCGACCGAGATGGGCGAACTGCAGGAACGCATCACCTCGACCCGCACCGGTTCGATCACCTCGATGCAGGCGGTATATGTTCCCGCGGACGATTATTCGGATCCCGCGCCGGTGGCGACCTTCACCCACCTTGATGCAACCATCGCGCTGGAGCGTTCGATCGTGGAGAAGGGAATTTACCCGGCGGTGGATCCTCTGGCTTCCACCTCCCGCATTCTCGATCCCAACATCGTCGGCGAGGAGCACTATGCCACTGCGCGCGAAGTGCAGCGCGTCCTTCAGCGATACAAGGACCTGCAGGATATCATCGCCATCCTCGGCATCGACGAACTCTCCGAGGATGACAAGTTGATCGTGGCGCGGGCACGCAAGATCGAGCGTTTCTTTTCCCAACCGTTCTATGTGGCGGAGCGCTTCACCGGCATCCCGGGCCGTTATGTTCCCGTGAAGGAAACCGTTCGCGGCTTCCGCGAAATCCTCGATGGTCAGTGCGATGATCTCCCTGAGCAGGCCTTTATGATGGCCGGGACCATCGAAGACGTGCGCGAACGAGCAGAGAAGCTGGAACGAGGCAGCTAACCAAGACCGGCGACTTGTGTCGGAGGGCAGATGCCCTACGACACGCGCCTGGTGACTCTGGATCACTTCCATGACCATTCGCTGTGAAATCGTCTCCCAGGATCGCACGGTATACGCCGGCGATGTGGATATCGTCGTACTGCCCGGCGCCGCCGGAGAGATGGGCATCCTGCCCAAACACGCTCCGGTGCTGACCACACTCAAGTATGGAATCGTCAAGGTCCGCACGGCCGGAAGGGAGGAATTGTTCACCGTCGCGGGTGGAATCGCGGAGGTCCAGCCGGAGATCGTCACCATCCTGGCGGATGCGGCTGAGAATGTTGAGGAGATCGACGAAGCCCGCGCGGAAGCCGCGCGGAAGCGGGCTAAGGAGGCGCTGGCCAGCGGCGCTCAGGCGGATACGGATGTGTACCTGGCGATGGAGGCCGCCCTGCGCAAGTCCAATCTGCGTCTGGATGCCGTCCGCCGCTATCGTAAAGGCCGCGTGAACCTTCCCGGTTCGGAGGGATAATTTCGGTGGCCATGTTCTCGAAGGACCTGGGTGTTGACCTGGGTACCATGTTCACACGTCTCGCCGACAGCGCCCAGGTGCTGCTGGAGGAGCCGACCATCGTAGCCATCGAGGTCGATGACCAGAAGATGGTGGCCGCGGGGGTGGAAGCGCGTGACATGCTCGGCAAGGTTCCCGAAAGCATCGAGGTCGCGCGGCCGCTGAAGAACGGCGTGATCGCCGATTATGAGATCACGGAAACGCTGCTGGCGTATCTGCTGCAGCGAGTCAGCGGATCGATGCGCATCTTCCGCCCGCGGGTGATGATCACAGTTCCATTCGGAGTGACTAGTGTGGAGCGGCGGGCGGTGTACGAGGCGATCATGGAAGCTGGCAGCCGCGAGGCATTCCTGATCCAGCAGCCTCTGGCGGCGGCGATCGGCATCGACCTGCCGATCAATTCTCCGTCGGGAAACATGATCATCTGCCTCGGAGGCGGTGCAACAGAAGCTGCTGTCATGGCGATGTACGGCATCGTCTCGGCTGACACATTGCGGGCCGGCGGCCTGGACCTGGACGAGGCGATCGTCTATTACGTGCGCCGCAAATATGGCGTGATCATCGGGCAGGTTACCGCCGAACAATTGAAGATCCGCATCGGTGCGGCGGTTCCACAGGATACCGAAAACAGCATGGAAGTGCAGGGGCAGGATCAGGTAAGCGGATTGCCAAGACCGGTCACACTGACCACAGGTGAGATCGTCGAAGCGCTTCAAGATCCGTTGAAGCAATTTGTGGAGACTGGCCGTAAGGTCCTGGAAAAGACGGGGCCCGAACTGGTATCCGACATCATCGACCGCGGCGTTGCGTTGTGCGGCGGGGGGGCGTTGCTACGCGGCATCGATAAACTGCTGACCAAGTCCCTCGGCATACCGGCCTATCTGGTGGATAATCCGCTGACCTGCGTGGTGCAGGGATCGGTCAAGAGCTTTACCATGTTAAATGTGATCCGGCGCAACCTGCCTCAGGTGTAGAAGCCTGGAATAATCAGAACCGGCGGCTCAAGTTCGAGCGCCGGTTCTATATTAAACCTCTTGTGTCAGTGATCTCCCTGCAGTCCTCGGCGGCGAGGACGCCGCCGCGAGAATAGAAAAAAGAAACCAGGAGCCCTCATCCGGCTCCTGTGTATTTTATTGGCATCAAGCTTGCCTGAAGAATTTTACAGGTAAAATGTCATGCGCTGCAGGTGCGTGGACGGATCAATGTACTGCACCTTCACGCTGGAGGGCACGTTCAAATTGATCGGCGCGTAATTCAGGATGGCCTTCACGCCAGCCTGCACGAGCTTTTCCGCGGCTGTCTGGGCTGCCGCCGCGGGTACCGTCAGCATGGCGACCTTGACTCCCGTGGATTTGATCCGTTCCACCATGCCCTCCGTATCCTCCACGGTGAACTCGCCGATCTGATTCCCGACCTTTCCCTTGTCGTTGTCGAAGATCATCGTGATACGAAATCCGCGGTTCTTGAATCCCTGGTAGTTTGCCACGGCATGACCAATGTCGCCCGCGCCGACGACGACTACATCCCAGATGCGATCGACTTTGAGAATTTCCTTTAGCTTATCCAGCAGGAAGGGAATGGAATATCCCGTTCCCTGCTTGCCAAACTCGCCAAACTGCGAGATGTCCTTGCGAATTTGGGCGGCAGAAATACCGACATGTTCGCCGAGTTCCTGCGATGATGTGGTTTTTAATCCCTTATCGGACATGCGCTGCAATGCCCGCAGATACACGGGCAGGCGGCCAATGATGATATCGGGAATCTTGTCGGCATACATGAGAACCCCTCCCACTTGTGGATTTGTGTACAAATCTACCATAAAAAAGGGGATTTGTACAAACTTCCACAAACAAAAATTTAAAAAAGAAGACAGGCGAATGATGCGTTCGCCTGTCACACCACCGCGTGACGCTCCCTAACCTGGAGGCGGGGGAGGGATACAACTGCAATCGGGATTCATACCATAAAAACAATTTGGATTCGGTGGGCAACCACCCGGCGGCGGAGGTTCGCCCGGCGCCCCCGGGATATAAGTCTTGCATAATCCCGGTTCGCTGCCGTTCGGCTGGAAACCGACCGCCACCCGGCAGGATGCATCAAGTTCGGACAAAGCCTTGATCGGGTAATAGATTTCGAAGCCGCGCATCGCCGCCCCTGCCTGTTCGTGGGTCATGTGATCGTTGAAATCGAACAGGGCCGGGTTAAGACTCTCGCTTCCAGCCCACATCCCAATCATATATCTGCTGCCATCGAGCACAAGGCTTCGTTTGACCGCGATCTCGACCATGTTCGGGATGTCCGCGGGAACTCGAACCCACGCGGCATCCGGGTCGTTTCCGCTTCCGCCATCGAAGACCTTCGCGTCGAATCCGTCATTGGGAGCCTCACCCTCATCGGCTGAGATCACCGACGTGCCCCCGACATCCTCGTTCGAATCCATCCAAACCTGCACCCCCTCCGTGGTCCAATCCGTGGAAGTTGGATGATCCGCCAGGATGAGCCAGTCTCCTCTGCCATCCAGATCGTTGTCGATCTCCATTGCATACCTCCCTGCGAGCGTTCCGTCCCCGGCGCGATCCTTGAGCTGGATCGTCGCATACACCCACAGGTCGTCTTCGAAGGTTTGCGTATCCTGGATATCCAGATAGGGGAAGTACACATCCATCGTATTCGCGTTGAACGGCCGCTCGTATTGAGCGAAGGTGAAGCGATCACCTCCCGGAGCCTCCTCGTTATCCTTGGATTTGGAGGAATCATGATCGCCGGCATTGTTGGTGCGCTCTTCGGGAAGTTGAATGGGAATAACAGTATGTGTGATCGGTGGTGGCGTGGGTGGGTCAGCAGGGGGAAGTGTGGGGGCGGCGGTGGGCGTGGCCGTCTTGTTTAGATTACAAGCGGCTAGGCTAAAAATGACCACAAGGACAGAAAAACGGAATAGATTCTTTACCATTAAACACTCTCCTTTTATTTCTTAACACCTGTAAAGTACTTGGTAATCCTTTTAGGAACGCCATGTCGAAATTCTTCCATCTCATTGACGATGGTAGTTTATCCCATGAAGGTACAAGCATGTATCCGCTAAAGGTACCATCGGCGATTGGATGTCAAATCCGGTTCAATCCTGCCAGGAATGCAGCTTTTCGGATTGTGCCGCTCCTCTCCGCCCAATCACCTTGTAGACGTTGACCGCGGCGGTCTTGCCCTTGACGACCACCGAATCCGCCAGCTCGGCGTCGAACTCCTCGTTCGCCTGCTGATAGGTGCTCTCGCTGACCAGCACCGGCCAGTTGTAGGTCTTGGTCAGGTCCTGCAGGCGGGAGGCGAGATTGGCGTTGTCACCGATGACAGTGCAATTGATGCGCTGCTCGGACCCCACCATGCCGACGAAAACTTCACCGGAATTGATGCCGATGCCCATTTCGATCTGCGAGGGCCGACCCTCTTTTTCCCATCTCGTTCGCAGGGTTTGAAGTTCCTTTCTCATATCCAGCGCGGCGCGCAGGGCCCGCTGGGCGTGATCCGCGTAGTGGACCGGCTCGCCAAAGAAGGCTACGATCGCGTCGCCCTCGTATTTATCCATTAAACATGGTTCCTCCAACTGAGAAAGGTCGTTACTCTTCGACCAGCTTGCACAGAGTGGGCTGATTATAAACGACGGTACACCTGGCCCACTTATCCTCCATTCGTACCAGGACCTGGAAGATCCCCAACTCCTCGTCAAAGCCGCCGATGAATAATCTGCGGTTTTCGGTCAGGAACGGCTCCACCTGGCGCAGGGAAGCAGCGAACATCTTTCGTCTCAATTGCGGGTCCACCTCCCGTCCCTGATTTTCAAGTACGAACTGAATCGTTTCATCCATGGCAACGATCGCCTCCCGGAAGCGCGAGCTGACCAGCGAATTCGAGATGACCGCGCCAATGCCCATCACCAGTGTGCAGACGAGGATCGGCACCACCTTGCCGTACAGTGCCGTGGAGAAGACCGCAGGTTCCACCAACGCAGACTGAAGCAGTCCGAGGATCACGATGAAGGGAGTGATCCAAATCAGGGCCACGGTCACGAACCAGATGAATTGTCCCTTCGTTTCGTATTCGAGCATTCCGGCAAGCGCTGGTTCGAGGATGGATACTACGCGGGGGGCGATTACCAGGGGCAGACCCGCGGTGAGCCAGGCCACCAGTATCCCGAAAACCAGCCAGGCCAGCATACCGGGCAATGGATGTTGCATCCATGCACGCAGCCAGCCGGCAGCGGCACCTCCCAGCATGCACAGGATCACTCCGATCAGGAAATTCGTCCATGGGAGATACCCATGGGAAAGGCGGAGCAGGTATCCATCCACACCCCAGGAGGCGGCCGCGAAGGCAAATCCCGCCGCCAGGCCGTACACCATTCCATATTGGCGGATCTGCCGGATGATCTCCGGGCGGGTCCTCCATTCAACTGAATTCTTGTTTGTGTTCATGGTCCAACCAGATAGACGTGCAATGTATACGTGGAAATTTGGAATCCATCATTTGAAGACGGTTTGACCCCCAGGGTCCACACACCGAGCAGCGGCTCGGGAATTTCATACGTACTCAGGCATTCCAAAGTACCTGTCAACTGCTTTTCATCCTCCTGCCACAGCTCCACCGAAAGATCATCCCCTTTACATGCAACCGAAATCGCGGCCGGGCTAAATTCGGAGGTGATTCGTATCCAATCCTCCAAATCCCCGGCCGAGGCGGAGAGGCGGCCGGTGAACCTCGCCGCGCGCGTTCCTGCGGGCGAAAGATGGATTGCGGCGACCGGAGCGGCCTGCGTGTCGCCATCCGCAAGTCCGGTGATTGGGGCAGGCTGCGTTGCCTGCGCAGGGGGAGCGGATTCCGACTCCACCTCCGTAGAATCTGCGGTGACAGGAAGGGATTGTAGGCCGTGGGCTTGCACGAATTCGGAGGCGACCCAACCAGTGCCGTCCTTGAAGTGAATTTCGATCCACGCCCGGTTTGCATCCCGGCCCAGGATGGACACCACATCGTTGCGGCTCAATGTCCCGAGCGATTCGAAATTCGTCCCCGGGCCGCGGCGAATGTTGAGCGGCTGGAGCGCCAGACCGTTCACGCGGGACCCGCTGCCTATTCGTGTTTCCACAAGCGGAATCTCCCCGATTCCCTCCACTTGCACAAAGGCAGCCGTGATCCATCCTTTTCCATCCGGCGAGGTGGTGTATAGAATCTGAAACCAGGCACCGAAGGATTCGCGGCCGAGGATCTGCACCTGGGAAAACGGCGCGATCGTCCCGAGGTTGTCGCCGGCCGTCGAGGGCTCGGAGCGGACATTGATTTGCGCCGTCGTGATCCCCGCCGTTGGAGGAAAAGTCGGCAGTGGGGAGGGCGGCACAGGGGTCCCGCTCGGTGGATGGGGTGCCGTCACGGGCAGCGTGGCCGTGATGAATTCAGGGTTGCCGGCGGCAATTTCATCCGAACCATTTCTTCCGCAGCCGAAGACAGGGATCATAAGGAACGCGAACACAAGGCGGGCGTTTCGGTACACAAATGGATTGTATCCAATTAATCGGTCGCTTTGCAGGAATTCACCACGATGACAAATTATAATCAAGCGCAGCGATCCGATCCCTCAAAGGCATCAAATGGTGACACTCCCAACCTCGGACCTCGAAGAATTATTAAGCCAGATGGGCGAGGCGGGCTTCCGTCTGATGGAAATCGATTCCTGTGAAGCCGCAGCGGGAAATCTCTCGATTTGTGTGGATCTTTCCTTGACCCTGGAGGAAAAATTCCCGGTGGTGAAGGAAATCCCCCTGCCACAACCGGCCCCGGAATTGGCCGGCCGGACATTGATCGTCAGCGGTTCCGGCTGCCGGCTGAGGGATATTCTTGCGAAACCCATGGCCAACCTGGCGTGCGTCGTCCCGGTTGATCGGGGCGAGCGGGCAAAGATGTTCACTTCCAACGATGGCCGCTTCGAACGCGTAACCAGTGAATTCCATTCGCATCTGGCCCC
>Ga0194127_10008713_pt1 | contig 10820 bp, 8 predicted proteins | sample TA2KigC100mmetaG_FD_148624 | JGI IMG/M metagenome (GOLD analysis project Ga0194127, IMG submission 148624) | Freshwater microbial communities from Lake Tanganyika, Tanzania - TA2015036 Kigoma Deep Cast 100m | ecosystem: Environmental > Aquatic > Freshwater > Lake | place: Tanzania: Lake... | reverse complement strand
GAGAGCCCCGGCTGGCCGTCCCGTATCGGGAGGGACGCGTCCTTCACCATCGGGATCAGGGGGAGGGGCGAGATCGGCGCCCGGGCCGGCGAACCCCTGCTAAACTCCCTGGAGCGAAGCGGCATCGTCGTTCCCTCCCTCTGCCGGTCGGGCGAATGCAGCCTGTGCCGCGTCAAGCTCATCTCCGGCCGCATTTTTCAGCCCGCCGGTGTACTGCTCCGCAAATCCGACAGGCAGTTCGGCTATATCCACTCCTGCGCCGCCTATCCGTTGGAGGATATAGAGATCATGCTTTAGAACATATTCTATGACCAAGGAGGGATCCTATGGAAGAGCACCGCTGGTTCAAGAGCTACGACAAGGGCGTCCCGCGCTCTCTGGCGCCCTATCCCGAGCGGACCCTGATCGACGTCGTGGACGAGGCCGGCGCGGAGAGACCCGACGCCACCATGATGATCTTCAAGGGACGCCGCATCTCCTTCCGCGAGGCGAACCGCATGAGCGATGCCCTTGCCGCGGCACTGGCGGCCCAGGGGGTCCGCAAGGGCGATCGGGTGGCCCTCCTCATGCCCAACACCCCCAACATCATCATCGGCCAGTTTGCCGTCTGGAAGGCCGGCGGCGTGGCGGTGCCCATCAATCCGCTCTTCAGCGAAAGCGAACTCACGCAGGCCCTCGCCGAGTGTGATGCCCAGACGGCCATCGTCCTGACGCCCTTCTACGGCAAAGTCAAGGCCGTCCAGCCGCGCACCCCCCTGCGCCGTGTCATCGCCACCAATGTCAAGGACTTCCTGAGCCCCGTGACCCGTTTGGTCTTTACGCTCCTCATGGAGAAGAAGGGAGGGCACCGGATCGCCATCGCAAAGGACGACCTTTGGCTCACGGGCCTGATCGAGCAGTACATGGGCCGGCCGCGGCCCCAAGTCAAGATCGACTCCGGGGATGACGGCTTGATCCTCTTCAGCGGAGGCACAACGGGGATTCCCAAGGGCGTTGTCCTGACCCATGGGGCCATCCTGATGAACGGCCTGCAGATCCAGGCCTGGTTCGGCGACATGTTGACGCAATGGCAGGACACAACGCTGCTCCTGATGCCCTTCTTTCACATCTACGGCAATGTGATCCTCATGTCCACCTGCCTGGTGGGCCGCCACCCCATGGCCCTCGTGCCCAATCCGCGGGACTTCAAGGACCTCCTGGAGACGGTCAGGAAGGTGAGGCCGTCCTTCTTTCCGGGGATCGCCACGCTTTTCAACGGTCTTCTGAACCATCCGGACGTCCGCTCCGGCAAGGTCGACTTCCGGTCCATGAAGATGTGCGTCGCCGCCGCCATGCCTCTGCTGCCGGAGCTGAAGAAGCGATTCGAGGCGGCGACGGGCGGCAGGATCGTGGAGGCCTACGGGCTGACCGAATCGGGCCTGCTGGCGATGGGACCCATCTACGGCCAATGGAAGGAGGGGGCCGTGGGGCTTCCCACGCCCGATACGATCATCCGCATCGTGGATACCGAGACGGGCGCCCGGGAGATGGCCCCGGGCGAGGCCGGCGAGATCATCGCCCGGGCCCCCCACCTGATGAAGGGATACTGGCGAAGGACCGAGGCCACGGCGGAAATGCTCCGGGACGGCTGGCTCCACACGGGCGACATCGGCCATCTGGATGAAGACGGCTACCTCTTCATTACCTCCCGCAAGAAGGACCTCATCAAGCCCAGCGGACATCAGGTCTATCCCGGCGAGGTGGAGGAGATCATCCAGCAGCATCCTTCCGTACAGGAGGTGGCCGTGGCGGGAATTCCCGATCCTTACCAGGTCGAGGCCGTCAAGGCCTGGGTGGTCCTCAAGCCGGGCGTTCGGGCCACGCAGGAGGACCTCCAGGAACACTGCCAGAAGTCGCTTGCCTCGTACAAGGTGCCGAAGTTTATCGAATTCCGGGAAAGCCTGCCAAAATCCATGATAGGCAAAGTCCTGCGGCGCATCCTGCAGGAGGAAGAGATTCAGAAAAAACCCGACTCCGCTTAAACCAACAGATCGATATTGCTCCGGATATAAAAAAATGGAAAATAAAAATGCGTATGACTTGAAATCTGTGAAACTCCCCTATCTGGCGGGCGGGACGTTGAGATTCTTTGCCTCGCTGGTGGAAGGTCCGCTGCGCGCATTGCTCACGCCCAGCCTGTTCGAAAGCGCGGGCGTGAACTGGCTGCGCAAACAACATTTTGCCGAAAACCCCACGCATCATCCAATCCATTTCACGGGCGAATTGCAAAAGGGTGCGTCCGCGGTTGCCGAGAACGAACTACCGGGTAAACCCTCAAGGATAAAGGGCTTTCAATTTACCGGACTGTTTGATTATGCAGCTGCCTATCGCAATGGAAGCGCCACGCCGGAGAAAGTTGCCAAAAAGGTCCTCGATTCGATAGAGGCGAGCGATGCGGGAGATAAGCCCTTGAAGGCGTTTATTGCCGTCGATCGCGATGATGTCATGCGACAGGCGCGCGAGTCGACGGAGAGAATCAGGGCAGGCAAACCGCTCGGCGTCTTTGACGGCGTACCTGTGGCGATCAAAGATGAAATCGATATGACGCCCTATCCGACCACCGTCGGCACGGCGTTTCTCGGAAAGACGCCCGCCAGGGAAGATGCAACCGTGGTCGCGAGGCTTCGAAGCGCGGGTGCGCTGCTGACCGGTAAAACCAACATGCACGAGATCGGCATCAACGTCACGGGCCTGAATCCGCATCACGGCACTACCCGCAACCCCTATAACACAGACCATTTCACGGGCGGCAGTTCGAGCGGTTCCGCCGCGGCGGTTGCGGCGGGACTTGCGCCCGTGGCCATCGGCGCGGACGGCGGCGGCTCGATCCGCATTCCCGCTTCATTTTGCGGGCTCGTGGGACTGAAAGCCACATTCGGCCGTATCAGCGAACATGGCGCCTATCCCCTGGACTGGAGCGTCGCGCACATCGGTGTGCTGGCTTACTCCGCCGTCGATGCGGCATTGACCTATGCCGTCATCGCGGGTCCCGACCCAAGAGACCCAGCATCATTGCACCAGCCTTTGCCGGCCTTGAAGGGCTGGGACGATCTAAACCTCAAAGGGCTCAAACTCGGCGTGTACCGGGAGTGGTTCCGCCATGCGGAAAGGGAAGTGGTGGCGGCTTGTGAAGCCATGCTCGGGGAGTATGAAAAAATGGGCTGCGAGGTCATCGAGATCGTCATCCCCGATCTTGAGGCAAACCGCATCGCGCACGGGATCACCATTACCAGCGAAATGGCCCAGGCGATGCACGCCACCTACGATGCACATCACAGGGAACATGGACTGGATGTGCGCGTCACTCTTGCGTTGGCACGCCAATTCACCGCAACGGATTACGTCACGGCGCAGCGCATCCGCACGCGAATGATCCGGCATTTCAACGACGCCTTCCGGCAGGCGGACATCATCCTTACACCCGCCACAGGCATCGCCGCGCCGGGGATCAAGAAAGGCGCACTGCCCGACGGTGAATCCGATTTGACGACCACCATCGAAATCATGCGCTTCACCACCGTCGCGAACATGACAGGGCTGCCCGCGATCTCTTTCCCGGTCGGTTATACGCAAAAAGGGCTGCCCATCGGCTTGCAGGTCATCGGCCGGGCATGGGATGAGGCAAACCTTTTGCGCATGGCGCTTGCCGCCGAGCAGGTGGTGGAGCGCAAGGCGCCGCATGTCTATTATCGCATGATTGTTTGAACGGGACTTACCTTACTGATATCAAATCAGTGGATTGGATTTACGACAACCGGACGGTAAAGAAAAAGATTTCGGCGAATGAAACTCGTTCTATTTTCAAAATCTTCATATGAGTTGCATACGTATGTAAGAACCAGTTTTCCTCCTAGGGCGAACTCCTGATGCTCTTTGCCGGCATAGCAAAAATTGTTCTTGTCGTATCGGGGGCTGCTCTGATCGACTTCAGGAATGGGTGCGACCAGGGTCTGGGGTTCGCTCCACGGCCCCTCCAGTGCATCCGCTGTTTGGTATAGCATCCGATCGCCGTTGTTTCTCAGGGACATGTAAACGGCCATCCATTTCCTTTTGTCGGAATGGTATCGCACGCTCATCTCCGACGCCGCCGCACCAATCACGACCATTATCTTCCCGGGAACCGGATCTTTTTCCCAGCGTCCATCTCTGGTCAAATATTCAATGGCGCCAACGGGATCGTCGAGTCTGTTCGTGGGAATCCGGGCAAGAATATTGCCCAGGACAGTCAATCCATTCTCTGCCGCACTGTAGAGGGGATAATAATACACATGGTCCCGATACACGACCGATGTGGTTGCAAAAGCCTTGACGCCTTTCGGAAGTCCGGGCGTCAGATCGATATACTTTACTACCCACCGGTTGGGATCGGCCCCCTCGAAGTTTTGTATCTTTGCGAATCTATGCCCGGCGATCTCGAATTTGAAAGGCCCTTCTATCTTCGGATCGGCTCTTATGGCAATCAGCGGAACATAGAGTGTCCCTTCAACCAAGAAAGGATCCTGGGGCCAAAGCCACTCATTTTCACCGAAGGACGAAATGAATTTTCCCTCTTTCTTCTTCAGAAAATAGTGGATTTTGAATTCTGCCTGGGCGGTGCAAGTGGATAGGGCCAATGTAGTCCCCAGAATGACATCCATATCCAAGCGGTCCTTCCTGCCCTGCTGGTCCGAAACAAAAGTATCGCCGAAAAGCCACAGGACGCGACGGTCATCCAGCAGGATGGAGTATGCACCATCCCCGCCATACCACCCATCCTTGTCAGGAAAACTGGGAAGGCATTGGGCTGAAGGGGATCGCGCATCATACGTCCGCTCCAGAACCGCTGCACAGGAGGAGAAAAAGATGCAGGACAGCAGCAGGGCAAGCCCGGCTGCCAAACCCAGTTTATTTTGCCCTGTGATAAACGGCCTCATACAAAACTGCCTTATGCCCTGGAATAGGAGGGGCAATCATGACGCGTTTTTTGCCAAGCCTGATCGATCGCCTCCAGCACTTTTATCGGAAGCTATAGAATTTTTCCCAAGTTTGCAATGCCTATGATGTGCCAAGAGAAGTTCCTTTGTCCCTCCGTTCATGAAAAAAACTTTTGACAGGGAAAGAAAATCAGGGCATGTGAAGCTACCCGCCCACAGGGCAGGTCTTCCCGGTAAGGAAGTTTTTTTTTCGATGCGCCCCTCAACCCTGCCTGCAGGGCGGGTCTGCGGGATGCGCTCCCGGTCATGATCCCCGTTTTTTTATAGGGTCACCAGGCATGGCGGAATGGATGGCAAGGAGGTCTGCCATTTGAAAAATGAGTCGCAGGGCTATCGGAAAACATCCTATGAATGGGTGATCGTGGGAGTCCTGTGGCTGATCCACGCCCTGCTGTTCATGAATCTCTCCGGTTTCGGAATCCTCGCCCCATTCATCAAGGAAGAGCTCCGCCTCTCGTCGTTTCAAATCGGCTTCCTGATCTCTTCCCTGTCCCTCGGGGCCGCGTTCAGCCAGATGCCGTCGGGACTGCTCGTCGATTTCATGGGTGTACGCCGGATGATGAGCCTGGCGATCGGCGCCATGGGTCTTTTCCTCGTGCTCTTTTCCATGGCCGCCTCTTTTCCGATCGCCCTGGCCATCCTGCTGTTTCATGGCCTTGCCAACGGCGTCATTTCCCCGGCCGCAAGCAAAAGCATCGTCGGTTGGTTTCCAACGATCGGCCGTGCCACAGCCATGGGGATCAAACAGACGGGGGTGAATTTCGGCGGGATCTTTGCAGGATTTCTACTGCCGATCCTGGCGACCCTCTTTTCCTGGCGTCTGAGTCTCGCGGCGGTCGGACTGGTCGAAATGGCCTCGGTCATCGTGATCTATCGCCTGCTCAGGGAGGCTCCGATTCAGTCTGCACCCCGGGTGACCATTGCCTGGGGGAAAATCCTGCAAATGGCAGGGCAGAGGGACATGCTGGTTCTGGGCGGGATCGGATTCTGCTTCATGGCAAGCCAGTTCTGCTTTTCCACCTACCTGATCCTGTTTCTGACCCGGGAGATGAAATACCCGATCGTCGTCGCGGGCCGGTATTTCGCTCTTGCTTTCTTCATCGGCGCAGTCAGCCGCGTCCTGTGGAGTCTGGCGAGCGACTATCTTCTGGCCGGGAGGAGAAAGGGGGTCTTGCTGGTGATCGCCCTGGTCCTCTTTTTTTCTTCCATGGCGCTGGGGATGATCTCTTTTTTCCCCACGCTCTCACCACTGTTGTCGGCCGCCATTCTCGCCTTCGGGATCAGCGGGATCGGCTGGAACGCCATCTTTCTCACCATTGTCGGTGAAGCCGTGGACGGGGATTCGATCGGATTGGCGACGGGCGTCAGCTACTTCTTCGGTTTTCTGGGAAGCGTGGTTGTCCCTCCGCTTTTCGGCCTTATGGTGGATCGGACGGAAACCTACGGCTTCGCCTGGCTATTCCTGACCCTATGCGCCGGAGCGATCCTGGTTCTTCTGAACTTCTTCTATCGGGAGAAAAAAATGTGTCCGGTTGTGATACAATTACCTGTGATACAATTACCTTGACACACGGGGGGCATCCCCGGTAATTTGCCGCACTGCGACCGGGAGCGTATCCCGCAAGCCCCGCCCTGCGGGAGGATAGCTTCACTTTTCAAATTTTGATGGGAGAAGAGGCGCCATGACTGAACAACTCGACCTTCTTCGGATCGCCCGGGAAGAGCAGAGCGGCGATCTGTTCAAGCTGCTGGACGGCATCTACAAACGATCGAAGATCCAGCCGCGGGGTATTTCCGACGCGGTCATCTGGGAGGGCGGCAGCAGGCACGGCGGCGTGAAGCCCGTCGCCCACGCGTTCACGGATATGTTTGGGCTCAACGGCACGCTGATGGCGCTCGACGTGCTGGGATTGCCGTTCCTCGGCGTGCCGATGATGGCCCAGTACCGGCACGACACCAGGCTGAAGTCGCTCGATTGGTTCGGCAAACTCGAATATACCGCGATCAAGTGGTCAACCGCCGGCGACTTCATGGTCAACGAAAACGGCAGGAAGGTCGTGGTCTACGGCAAGTCCTCAAACGCGCCGCTGCGCACGGCGGCAGGCGTCTACTGCAATGTCCGCCCCTACGGCACGATCACCAGCGTGCGATTCATGCCGGGCCTCCCCTACTCGCAGGACAGCAAGAAGTTCCAGGTCGATCGGGCCACCGGCAACATCCACTCCGAGATGAACACCCCCGGGATCAGGATGGCGTATGCCGTGCGCCTGTTCCTCAGGATGGTCCACGAGACCGGGCAGATCGGACGCGTCGCCACCAAACCGACCCAGGCGCAGGAGGATGCCGTCAACGCCGGCATGCTGCGCTGGCTGCTGCAGGGGACCAGGTTCGAGCTCAAGCGCCAAAACGCCGTCGATGCCTATGCCGAGCACAGGGCAAACGTCGACGCCATCGTCGCTCTACTCCCCAAAGACTTCAAGGCCGGCATGGAAAACTGGGGCGGCGAGATCAACGAGCATATCTCGGACACGAACTTCGGGATTCTCCTGCACGATATGCTTCAGCAGCGCAAGGTCATTGTCTATGCGACCGACCTGGACGGCGACCGCCTGACCGACCTGATGGCAGACGCGCCCGACGTCCTGCGTGCCTGGGGACAGAAGGTGCTGGACTACGTCGAGGCCGGCGCCGACATGACCAAGGTCTGGCGCGACATGGGATTCACCATGACCAACGGCAAGGACATGACGAGCGTGATGTACCGCATGGAGGGCGAGCCGATCTTCGAGCAGACGCTGGGTTCCGCAGACGCGATGCTGCTGCGCCTGCTGGCCGGGGACGAGACGGCCGGGGGCGAGAAGCAGCCATACGATCCGAGGATACACTTCGTCCTGATCAACGAGGCGTACAAGGCGGCGAATCCCGGAAATCAGAAACTTGCCCGCTGGCTGGACGCGCAGCTCGCCCCTTTCGACAGAATTTATGGCGGCAAGCGGCCCCGCTACATCGAGGGGTACGAAAGCCTCAAGGAGGCGATCAAACCCTGGGGCAGATAGACGCTTGTTCGCGCATCACTCAGCGAAATATGGAGACCCTATGCCTAAAGTGCTTTTCTTCAGCGGCCAGCGTGAGGAAGTCGGAAACATCTTTTGTGAAATGGCCCCGGAGGGATTCGAGGCTTCCTGGCGACCGCATGACCTGAAAGATGACGAAAAAAAAGACCTGATCAAAGATGTGGAATTTCTCGTCCTTCACCCCGGAGCCATCGCCGGGGGCGTCCTGACGGAGGGCAGGTCCCTGCGCCTGATCCAGCTATTGTCCGCGGGTTATGACAAGATGGATCTTGCCCTGGCGGCGAAGCTGGGAATCCCGGTGGCAACGAACGGCGGCGCAAACGCCTGGGCCGTCGCCGAACACTCCGTCGCCATGCTGCTGGCCCTGTACAAACGCATTTTGCAGTGCGACAGGTCGGTTCGCGCGGGCCAGTGGCGGAAAAACGCGGTCACGGGATTCAACACCTTCGAATTGGCGGAAAAGACGGTAGGCATCATCGGGGCGGGAAACATCGGCCGGAAGGTGGCCGGCCGGCTCAAGTCCTTTGAAACGCGAATCCTCTATTGCGATTTAAGACCGGCGCCCGACATTGAAAAAGCGTTGGGGGCCCGAAGAGTTTCTCTGGATGAACTTCTGCGTGACTCGGATATCATCACGATCCACACACCCCTGCTGCGCGAAACCCGCTGTCTCATCGGAGAGCGCGAGCTGGCATTGATGAAACCGACCGCAGTGCTCATCAATACGAGCCGGGGATCGATTGTGGATGAGGCGGCGCTGGCTGGAGCCCTGTCGGAGATGCGCATCGCCGGGGCCGGTCTCGATGTGTTCGACAGGGAGCCGATCCCGATGGAGAGCCCCCTGCTCAAGTTCGAGAATGTCTTGTTTTCCCCGCACATTGCCGGGCATTCCTATGAAGCCTGGTTCCGCAGAAGCAGCTTTGCCTGGGCGAACATCCAGCAAGTGGCGTCGGGGCGCCCCCCGCTTTCCATCGCCATACCGGAAGAGGCGTAATCTCATATGAAAAAGAAAGAAGAAAAACAGCAAAGGATGTTCTTGCGCCAATACATCCACCGTATCTGGAGCATCATGAAATCGGGCAGGCGGAACCAATTATCAGACAGGGACAATCAGCTGGCTGAAATCCTGATGGACCATGAGGAGTATGGCGACCATTAAAAAAACACCGATATTCTCGACGGACGCGAATACGAAGCAGGCATGACATTCAACCCTTTTTTGCATATCAGTACCCATAAAATGGTGGAAGACCAGCTGTCGGCGGACACGCCCATCGAAACCGCCGTCTTCTGTGAAGCGATAGAGGAGAGGGGATTCTCTCGCCATGAGGCCATTCACTTTGTGATCATGATCCTTCTTCACGTGCTATACGCATCGGCATCAACCAAGCGGCCCTTCGACGCGGCCCGATACAAACGCCTGCTCACGATATGCAAAGAGGTGGATCCCTCTCAAATCGATGAGGTTATCGAGGAGGATTTCTCGAAAAGAAACCGGCAGGACCTTCATTGAAATATTTTTGCGTTGAGTTTATTGTATATTGGTTATATTGAACTGTCGAGAAGAAACGGATTCATTTCAATCATACCATTCCTGGGAGGTATTAGCGACGATGGCACACGAAGACGCGGGAAAGTATGCAGCCAAACATCCGCCCGACACCAAGCTGAACGCGCGGATTGCGGAGGTCATTCGACAGAAATCATCCGATGGCAAGCTTGCATGCGCAACCGGAGAGGAGATCTCGAAGGAACTCAAGGTCAGCATCCCGGAGGTGGGTATAACCACAGATCTCCTGGAGATGAAAATCAAGGAATGCCAGCTCGGCCTCTTCGGATGGGGAAAGAAACCCAGCCATGGCAAGGATATTCAGGCGGCCGATTCGGTCCCGGACGATATGAAAACCGCCCTGGAAAAGGCTGCCGTCAACGGCATGGTAACCTGTGCTGCGCTTTGGGCGATTGCCGATCGGCTTGGGGTCAATCGAAAGGTTGCCTCCACGGCATGTGAAACCATGGGACTCAAAATCCGCTCCTGTCAGCTCGGCACCTTCTGATCCTTCCAAGCGATGATCGACTGCCGCACTCCGTGACCTGAAAAGCATGAGTCTTATGGATGTCGAGGAAAACAGAGAGTATCTGGATGTAAAGGCATTCATCCTCCTGATCGTGATCACCCTGGTGTGGGGCTTCAATCACCCCAGCATCAAATACTCCAATACCGGGATCGCCCCCGTATTTGCTTCAACCCTCCGCTCCCTTATCGCCGGCATGTGCGCAGTGGCCTATTGCCTCTGGAAGAGAGAAAAGATTTTTCATACCGACGTCAACCTGCTGCACGGCGTTGTCGTCGGCCTCCTCTTTGGAGGAGATTTCGCCTGCCTCTACTTCGGACTCCTCTATACAGACGCGGCACGCTCGATCATCTTCCTATACACCTCACCCTTCATCGTGGCCGTGGGGGCCCACTTTTTTCTCAAGGGAGATCGCCTGACCCTATTCAAAACGTTGGGACTTGTCGTGGCTTTCATGGGGGTTATATTGGTCTTTCAGGGAAGACCCGCGTCGGCAAAGCCCACCATGTTTATCGGGGACATCCTGGAGATCGCCGCCGCCTCATTTTGGGCCGCGACCACCCTCTATATCAAAAGATTCATGGCAGGCAAGGTCCAGCCGATCCATACGCTTCTTTATCAGCTTGTTTTCTCGATTCCGATCCTTTTCATCGTGAAAA
>Ga0194127_10008712_pt1 | contig 10820 bp, 10 predicted proteins | sample TA2KigC100mmetaG_FD_148624 | JGI IMG/M metagenome (GOLD analysis project Ga0194127, IMG submission 148624) | Freshwater microbial communities from Lake Tanganyika, Tanzania - TA2015036 Kigoma Deep Cast 100m | ecosystem: Environmental > Aquatic > Freshwater > Lake | place: Tanzania: Lake... | reverse complement strand
TAGGCTAAGGAAAGTGATGGAAGAGAAGATGAATACCATTTTTAGAATCTTACGTTCTCAAAAACCTATGGTCACGATACCTCTCTCTTCTTTTCTCTCGGGTAACATTTATTAATGAGGCATCAGGGTTTGATCAACCCGCGAAGTTAATGCCAGAGCTATGGGGTCAGGCTTGACTTATTGATATTCCAAAAAGATGCTGTCATCCCTAAAAAAGTCGGCCCATCTTAATGCGGAGTGCGGAATTGAAAACTAAGAACAGCATGAAGTAGAGCGCATGGCGCTGAGCGCATAGCGAAAAAGATGAATGCTCCTGCCCATGCTGTAGCTCCGACGGGCAGGCAAAGCTCAAAAGCAAGGCCGTAACGCCTGACTGGCCGGTAATGGGTGCTGTCAAGCACACAGTATAGAACGATATTTACCTCTCCGGGATGCACTGCTTTAAGGTGCTTCCATTTTTCAGTCAACTCTTCCATTTTCTGCTTGACAAAGCTCTTTGATTTCATTATGGTGGATCGTCCTGGTAATGACACAACCCTTTTTAAACCATTGATCCCATTGGGGCGGAGATGAATGGAATACTTCGCCTGCCTCTTATCCCCATCCTGATCGCTTATGCGCTCGGGATCTTTGGCGGCCAATTCAACCTTCCCCTGTCTTCTCAGGGACCGCTTTTCCTCTTCATCCTCCTTGGCTTGTGGATCCTCCTGATCCTTCTGAAAAGAATCCGATGGGCTTCCTGGATCGCCCTCTCTTTCTTCCTCTTTCTCGGACTCTTTTCAATGCAAAGCTATTTCCACCCGAAACATCCTCCCTCTCATATTTCCCGTTTCATCGGTTCTGAACGAATCCTGCTGGAGGGAACGATCGATCGCTCCCCGCAACGAACCCGGGCCGGAACCCAACTTTTGATCAAATCTCACAAGATCATCTCCGGAAACCGCCACGTCTCCGTGGAAGGCCATCTCCTCCTTTTTATGAAAGAGAAAACACCCTCTCTCCGTTTAGGAGACCGGCTCCGGCTTCTCTGCAGGCTTCGCCAGCCCCACGGATTTCATAATCCGGGCGTTTTCTCCTACGAACGCCACCTCGCCCTTGAAAGGATTCATATCATCGGATTCTTGTCCGATGATAAGATGTGGGTCAAAGTGGGCGAAGGGTTTAAAAACCCCATCCTCCTGAAAATCGAATCATGGAGGGATCACATCCGTGTTTTTTTAGAAAAAGAAGCGACCCTGCCCTCTTCTTCCATTTTTCAGGCCCTGGTTCTCGGAGAACAGGGAAACATCCCCGAAGAAGTGAGAGAGTCTTTTATTACCACAGGGATCGCCCACCTTCTGGCCATCTCAGGAGATCATCTCGGGATTGTGGCCCTCCTCTCTTTCTCTTTGTTCCTCTGGGTCATGAAGCGCTCCGAATATCTTCTTCTTTCTCTCTCCATCAAAAAATGGGCGGCCGGCCTGACCATTCCCTGCCTCCTTCTTTATACCTTCATCGCCGGCGGGGGGATCTCCGTGATACGGGCAACGATCATGGTCATCACTTTCTTTTTCTCCATCGTCTTCGACCGGGAGAGACACCTCCTCCATACCCTCGCCCTGGCGGCCTTTCTCATCCTCCTCTTTTCACCCCCTTCCCTTTTCGATGTCTCCTTCCAGCTCTCCTTTTTGGCCGTTCTTTCGATTCTTTATCTGGTGCCGCGCATCTACCGGGATCTGAAACGTGAAGAGCTTTACATCCCCCCGGAAATCTCATGGAGACAGAAAATAGGGAAATACATGATGCTTTCTTTTATTGTCACTGTTGTTGCCATCCTGGGAACCGCACCCTTTGTTGCGCTCCATTTCAACCGGGTCTCTCTGATCGGATTCCTTGGCAACCTCTTGATCATCCCATGGGTGGGTTTTCTCATCGTTCCCATCAGCCTGATCGCCTCCATCTTCTCCTTCTTCTCCCATCCCTTTGCCAGCCTTCTAATCACGGTCGACCAATTTCTTGCAACCATCCTTTTCAAAGTCGTGGCCTTCTTCGCTTCCATCCCTTTCGCGTCCATCTATCTCCCCACTCCCACAGCCCTTGAAATGATTCTCTTCTATCTTCTTCTCTTCTTGGGAGTGCACCTCCGGAAAGGGAAAAAGATCAACCCTTCGACTTTCCGGCCTGAAGGCCGAGGTTTGTCTTCGACCCGAGCTCAGGCCGAGGGGCTCAGGGTTGACCCTGAGCGGCGCTTCTTTACCCTGCCTTCAAAAACGGGGCTCGACGCCGCCGAATGGGTCAAATATCTTTTCGTCGGAATCTGTGTCCTTCTCGCCGCTGATATGGCCTACTGGAACTTCAAGGACGACTTCCGTAAAGACCTTCACATCACTTTCATCGATGTGGGCCATGGAGATTCCATTCTGGTCGAATTCCCAAAGGGGGAGAGGATGTTGATAGATGGAGGAGGCCTTCATGACGAACGTTTCGATATTGGGAAAAACGTGATCGCCCCTTTTCTCTGGAAGAAGAAGATTCGAAGAATTGACACTCTTGTCCTGACTCATCCTGACCCGGATCATCTGAAAGGGTTAAACTTCATCGCCTCCCGGTTTAAAATCGGCCGGTTCTGGGACAACGGGCATCGCGGAGATTCGGAATTCTATCTCGATTTGGAAAAGACGCTTAATCGAAAAAAAATAGACCGCATGTCATTCGACGAGAATTCCGATCCAGAAATGATCAATGGGGTTGAGATCTCCTTCCTCAATCCACCGGCTGGAAGCGCTGGCCCTGTTCGTCACCAAAACCCCGCCTGGCTCAATAACCAGTCCTTGGTGATGAGGCTGAGGTTTAAGGATATCATTCTACTTCTGACAGGAGATATGGAAAGGGAAGCGGAGGAACGGATGGTGAGAAAAGGATATCCGCTCGGGGCCCATCTTCTGAAAGTCCCCCATCACGGAAGCTCCTCATCAAGCAGTTTCCTCTTTCTTGAAAAGGTGAAACCTGACCTTGCGATCATAAGCGTGGGAGAACGAACCATGGGCCGGCTTCCCCACCCGGAGGTCATAGAGAAGTATAAAAGATTGGGTTCAAAAATCTTCAGAACGGATAAGCACGGAGCCATCACGGTCGTGACGGACGGCGAGAAGGTTGAGATTAAGACTTTTCTGAAAGGCGATGATTGAATTTAGAATCTTTTCTACCTTCTCAGGGAAAAATCTTCTATAAACTCTTTGAGTACTCTATATATCGGCCATGCTCGAATCCGAGGCGTTTGAAGAAGCCCTGTAAATCGCCATCCCGCTCAGCGAGCATCACGCGAATCAGTTTTATCTTTTTGGCGCGACACTTCTCCATGAGCGCCTGAATGAGCTTGGAGGCGGTCCCCCGTTTCTGGTATGCCGGGTCAACCCCGAAGATCTGGATGACACATGCCTCGGAAAGCTCCTCACGGACATAGGTGAGGTAGGCCAGGATAAACCCGACCAATTGATTGTCGACCTCAGCCACAAAGCTTACATCGACCTCGCCTCCCAATCCCTTCCGGACCAGGTCCTGGTAAGTAACGGCTCGATCCATGCCACTGATTTTCCGATCCACATCCAGGATACCATTGATATCCTCCGGCTCCATGGGTCTGATCTTTACTTCTATATCCGCCATCCCGCTTTCCTCCTTTCTTTTCCAACTTCAAAGTTTGATAAGTTACATCATCCTCAAACTTCATTAAAAAGTCAACGAAAATTAAGAGGTTGTTCGATGATTCACTGAAGGTCACTTGCCCTGTTAGTCAGCAAGAGGATAAATTGACAATTCATAAAAAGAACGATATGTTTAAAATTAAATAGTAATAAATTGAGGAAGAATTGATAACGCTTTTTTACAGGAGGCGAGCATGATGACCAATCCAACTGATTTAGATCGGACATTTCATTTTATTATGAAAAGAATGGTGGAATCTGGGCAGGCGCCGCATTATACGGAGATCGCTTCCGGGTTGGAAATTCCTGTGGAAGAAGGCCGAAAAGCTCTTCACGACCTTATGGCAGCAGGGATTCCCGGATGGCTATTTCCAAATACGGACTACATCACCTCTTTTGCCCCATTCAACAATCTTCCAACTCAATATCGGATCACCATCGAGGGGCAGCAGAAATGGTTTGGCCAGTGAGCGTTCGAATCACTAGCGGTCTGCTGGCTTTTCCCAGAGAAACTAGTCCAGATCGATGCTCCCTGTCTCGATTGTGGGCTTCCGATTCGTGTGGAAATCCGGGACGGGAAACTCCTTCGAGCCGAGCCTGAAGGTCTGATGGGGTATGTGGCTGTGCCCTTTTGGAAATGGTTTGAAAACGCTCCCTATGCCTGAAGCACGATGAACCTCTTCCGGTCGGAAGAGCACATTCGGAATTGGGCCCGGTTCGATCCAGCCACTGTCGAGGGTATCCTTTCGCTTCCGGATTTGGCAAAACTCTTTTCGGGTAGCTACTTCCGCAGACGCCTGGACCCTGATTGGGTCTCACATAGTCGAGAGTATGTGCGGGAAATGGTCTCAACGCTTGCGGAGCTTGGAAAGACCGGCCCTTTCTGGAAGCGACCCAAGCCCTGAACCTTTTCCGGTGGTGGTGTCAATATGTCTAACCCATTAAGTCCAAGTGTACAGAGGGTACAGGATGCTTTAAAAGCGCTTGGCTTTATCAACGAGGTGATGGAGCTGCAATCCACCACCCGCACCTCTGCGGATGCGGCCCAGGCCGTGGGATGCCGGGAGGAACAGATTGCCAAATCGATTGTCTTTCGATCTAAAGAGTCGGACAAGCCCATTTTGGTCATTGCCAGTGGTCCAAATCGGGTCAATGAAAATAAGATCGAAGCATTGATCTCCGAGCCCATTGGTAAAGCCGATGCCAATTTTGTGCGCCAGAGGACCGGGTTTGTCATCGGTGGTGTTCCCCCGGTGGGTCACCTTGAGAAGATCGAAATCTTTATCGATGAGGATCTTCTAAAATACGATGAAATTTGGGCCGCGGCCGGCACGCCCAATGCAGTTTTTAAGCTCACCCCTTCGGACCTTGTTAAAATGACAGGGGGGCGCTTTGTTGCAATCAAATGATTCATCCCATCTTTAATGGATGAGGTGTTTAAAGATTTCGAGTTTTAATTGTCACCCTGAACTCGTTTCAGGGTCTCATTTTCCGAGATTCTGAACCAAGTTCAGAATGACACCTTATATATATTCTCAATAAACGGACGATAACACCAAGGAGGAAAGAGATGGAACTCAAGACGGAGCGTATAGAGATTCCAGAAGGCTGTAATGTCATCTTCGGGCAGACTCACTTTGTCAAAACGGTGGAGGATCTCTTTGAGATCCTCATCGGAGCTGTTCCCGGCATTAAATTCGGGATAGGGTTCTGTGAGGCATCTGGGCACTGCCTTGTCCGGGGTGAGGGAAATGACGAAACTCTCAAAGAGGCCGCCATGAATAATGCTTTCAGAATTGGCGCCGGCCATAGTTTCATCATTCTTCTGAAAGACGCCTTCCCCATTAACATCCTCAACGCAGTGAAGATGTGCCAGGAGGTCTGCACTATCTTCTGCGCCACAGCCAATCCCGTAGAGGTCATCCTGGCCCAGAGCGAACAGGGCAAAGGCGTCCTGGGTGTGATTGACGGCTCCTCTCCAAAGGGAATGGAAAAGGAAGACGGAGTGGCCTGGAGAAAGGATTTGCTGAGGAAATTTAAATATAAATTGTAAATGGGTTTATTAAACGCTATGGCGTTTGCGCCATGCGCTATGCATTTTTTGTCCAATTAGCTCCCGTTTTTCACCAAACATTCCAGGGTCGTGATATATTCCTCGGTCATGCAGGTGGGGATTCGATGTTTCTGTAAACATTCGAAGCATTTGCTGGGTTCGTAGAGAGGTGTGCTCACATACTTCTCTCCGCCATCCGGAAAGACGGTAACGATCAAGCCACGATCCATCTCTATTGCCTTCTGCAACGCCCCCCACATCGCCGCACCGGAACTGATCCCGCAGAAGATTCCCTCGCGGATGGTGAGGACCCTTGCCATCTCGAAGGCATCCTCATCCTTCACATTGACCTTCTCGTCCAGCCGGCCTGGATCATAGATCTCGGGGACATACTGTGAGCTGAGGTTCTTCAAACCCTGGATGCTCGAATTGGGATACGGCTCCACCCCCACGATCTTGATCTCCGGATTATACTCCTTCAGTCTCTTGGAAACACCCATCAGGGTTCCGGTTGTCCCCAGCCCTGCGACAAACACCTTGATTTTCCCTTTGGTCGCCTTCCAGATCTCTTCGCCCGTTGTCTCATAATGGGCCAGAACATTATACTTATTCTCGAACTGATGGGGCATATAATATTTTTGATCCTTGGCCATCTCTTCGGCCAGATCGATTGCCCCATCCATCCCCTTCGGGCCCGGACTTAAGATGATCTTCGCTCCAAAAGCAGTGATGATCTTTCGTCTTTCGATGCTCATGGTCTCCGGCATCACCAGTTCCAATCGATATCTCTTCACAGCGCAGACCATTGCCAGGGCAATACCCGTATTCCCGCTGGTAGGTTCGATGACGATCTTATCTTTTGTAAGGAGACCTTCCCTCTCTCCATATTCGATCATATACTTAGCAATCCGGTCTTTAACAGAACCCGCCGGGTTATACCGTTCCAGCTTTGCATAGACCTTCACCTTTTTGTTGGGAACGATATGGTTGATCTTCACTAAAGGAGTGTATCCAACCAGATCGACCATGTCCTTGGCTACACGATACATCGCTTCCTCTGCCTCCTTATTTTCCGCTTCTAAGGGCCTATGTCGTGCTCCGCCGTTATCCCTTCGACAAGCTCAGGGCGAACGGGGTATGTAAAGAAGTATTAGAGACACTACACACCATTTCGTTAAAAAATGCTCAAAATCTCGGCTTTTCCGTCCGTGATTGCAATCGTATGTTCAAAATGGGCGGAACGCTTCCCATCGGCAGTGACTACGGTCCAGCCATCGGAGAGAATTTTTACCTCATAGGATCCCTCATTGACCATCGGTTCCAGGGCAAAGACCATTCCCTTCTCCAGCCTTGGGCCCTGGCCGGGAGATCCGAAATTCGGGACCTGCGGTTCTTCGTGAAGGTTTTTGCCGATGCCGTGCCCCACGAATTCCCTTACCACTGAAAACCCTTTTGCCTCCACCCATTTCTGGATGGCGTGGGAGATGTCATGGAGGCGATTGCCCGCCCTTGCCGTTTCAATCCCGATTTGGAGCGCCTTCTCGGTTACCCCCAGAAGTCTCTTTGCCGCTTTGTCCACCTCGCCGACCGGAAGGGTGATCGCCGCATCTCCGAAATAACCATTGAGATTGACGCCCACATCAATGCTGACGATATCTCCTTCCCTTAATTTCCTTGGCCCGGGGATGCCATGAACCACCTCCTCATTGATCGAGACGCAGAGGGTGGCAGGGTAGTTCCGGTAACCCTTGAAAGCCGGAATCGCACTCTTTGAAAAAATGATTTTCTCTGCCATCCGATCAAGTTCCTGGGTCGTCATCCCCGGCACAACCATTTTCTTCAGTTCCCGGAAGACTTCCGCCACAATCGTGTTTGATTTCTTTAGCTGTTCAATCTCGCGGGGAGATTTGATGATAATCACAGAATTAGTATGCATTTGAGTCCTGGTAAAGTCAACCCTTCGACAGGCTCAGATTGCCTGTCAAAGGTGAGGCTGCTGTTTCGACTTTCTACGCTCAACAAGGAATTTACCCTGAGTTTATCGAAGGGTTGACTTTATTGCTCCAACCAGTAAAATGGGATTATATTATTAACGGAAGGAGTTGGGAATGATACCGAGATATACCCGGGCGGAGATGGCAAGGATTTGGACCGAACAGAGAAAGTTCGAGACCTGGCTTGAGATAGAACTTGTCGTCTGTGAAGCTCTCTCCGAACTGGGAGAGATCCCTACCGGGGCCGTTAAGGAGATCAAGGAGAAGGCCACGTTTAATGTCAATCGGGTGAACGATCTCGAAAAGGTGACGAAGCACGATGTCATCGCCTTTCTCACCAGTGTGGGAGAATCGATTGGCCCTCTCTCCCGATATCTCCACTACGGTCTCACCTCTTCTGATATTCTCGACACCTCTCTCGCCCTGTTGCTTAAAGAAGCCTCTGACCTTATCCTCCAGGACATCCAGCGGCTTCTTGGCGTCTTAAAAGAGAAAGCCTTCAAATATAAGGACACCCTGATGATCGGCCGTTCCCATGGTATCCATGCCGAACCCATCACCTTCGGCCTCAAGATGGCGCTCTGGTACGACGAGATGAAGCGAAACCTCCTCCGGATGGAGAGAGCCAGGGAGGCGATCAGCGTCGGTAAGATTTCAGGGGCTGTCGGAACCTTTGCCCATGTCCCGCCTTCGGTCGAGGAGACTGTTTGCAAACGATTGGGGTTGAAGCCGGCTTCAATCTCCACGCAGATCGTCCAGAGGGACCACCATGCGGAATTCTTCACCACCCTGGCTATCATCGCCTCCTCGATTGAAAAATTTTCCGTGGAGCTGAGGCACCTCCAACGGACGGAAGTCCTCGAGGCCGAAGAATTCTTTTCAAAAGGGCAGAAGGGATCTTCTGCCATGCCGCACAAACGCAACCCCATCTCAGCGGAGAATCTCTCCGGACTGGCGCGGTTGATCCGGTCGTATAGCCTTGCGGCCCTGGAAAACATTCCCCTCTGGCACGAGCGGGATATCAGCCATTCCTCGGTCGAACGGGTGATCGGTCCCGACGCCACGATTTTGATGGATTATATGCTCACCCGCTTCACCTCCCTCATCGAGAATCTCATCGTCTATCCGGAGAATATGAAAACCAATCTTGAAAAAATGGGGGGGCTCATCCATTCGGAGGCGATCCTTCTCCTTCTTACCAAAAAAGGCCTTTCCAGAGAAGAGGCCTATGGGGTCGTCCAGCGCAATGCCATGCAGGTCTGGGAGAAGGGGGCCGATTTTAAAACGCTTCTCACCCAGGATGAAACGATCAAACACCTTCTCTCTCCGGAGGAACTGGATCATACGCTCGATGTCCGGGGCCATCTCCGGCATGTGGACGATATCTTCCGAAGGGTATTCGGTGAACTCTAAATGAAAAAAGCCCAGAAATCTCCTCCCAATATCAGAGAACTTCTTAAACTAAAAGAGCCTCCGGACCGGGGAGGGAAAAAATCTCTATTCAAAAAGACCAACTTTACGATCTGGTATTTTGTCATCGCCTTTCTCATCATCCTTCTCGTTCAGAACTATTTCGTCACGAAGGGCACAGAGGATGTAATCTCTTATAGCGAATTTAAGGATTCGCTCAGAACGGGGAGGATCAAAGAATTAACGATCACACTCGAAACGATCTCCGGCGAGTGGACGACGGAAAAGGGGCCCCGGAAATTTCAGACCGTCCGGGTCGAGGATCCCGATCTGGTGAAAGAGCTGGAATCCAATAAGGTGAAGTATACCGGAAAGATCGACAGCAAGTGGGTGACCAACATCCTCTCCTGGATCATTCCCCTCATCTTCTTCATCCTCATCTGGAGATTTCTCTTCTCGCGGATCGGCCCGGAGACGAGCGTGATGTCTTTCGGAAAGAGCCGGGCGAAAATCTTCGCAGAGAAGGATAAGAAGGTCACCTTTGTCGATGTGGCCGGCATCGATGAGGCGAAGGAGGAGTTAAAAGAGGTCGTTGAATTTTTAAAGACTCCCGGAAAGTTTCAACGCCTCGGGGGTAAGATTCCCAAGGGAGTGCTTCTCGTTGGGGTGCCCGGAACGGGGAAGACCCTCCTGGCCAAAGCAGTGGCTGGAGAGGCCAATGTTCCCTTCTTCTCCATCAGCGGCTCCAATTTCGTGGAGATGTTTGTCGGAGTGGGAGCGGCCAGAGTCAGGGATCTCTTTGCCCAGGCCCAAACCAATGCGCCCTGTATCATCTTCATTGATGAACTGGATGCGCTGGGAAAGGCGCGGGGGGTGAACCCCGTGGGCAGACACGATGAACAGGAGCAGACCCTCAATCAGCTCCTTGCAGAGATGGATGGTTTCGAATCCAACACAGGGGTCATCATCATGGCCGCCACCAACCGGCCTGAGATCCTCGACCCCGCTCTCCTCAGACCAGGAAGGTTTGACCGGCATGTCGTGGTCGATCGACCCGATATTCTCGGTCGCGAGGAGATACTGAAGATCCACACACGACAGGTCAAACTCTCACCGGACACCGACCTGAAGGTAATCGCCTCCAGGACTCCTGGCTTCGTGGGTGCAGATCTCGCCAATATCGTCAACGAGGCGGCCCTGCTCGCCGCCCGAAAAAATAAAGACTCGGTGGAAATGGCGGATATTGAAGAGGCGATCGACCGTGTCATCGCAGGATTGGAGAAGAAGAACAGGCTGATGTCAAAAAAGGAAAAGGAGATCGTCGCCTTTCATGAATCAGGCCACACCATTGTGGCCTTCATTCTTCCTGGCGCGGATCCGGTCCGTCGAGTCTCCATCATTCCGAGAGGCATCTCCGCGCTCGGCTATACGCTTCAACTCCCCACAGAGGACCGATACCTGATGACCCGTTCAGAACTCCTCGACCGTTTGGCCGTTCTCCTCGGCGGCCGGGTCGCCGAGGAGATCGTCTTTCAAGAGATCTCCACCGGCGCCCACAACGACCTCCAGCGGGCCACCGACATTGCCACCAGCATGGTGAAGGAATTCGGGATGAGTGAAACGCTCGGTTACGTCACCTTCGAGAAGGAGAAGAAACCCTTCTTTCTCCCCTCCTTTGGC
>Ga0194127_10008707_pt1 | contig 10824 bp, 9 predicted proteins | sample TA2KigC100mmetaG_FD_148624 | JGI IMG/M metagenome (GOLD analysis project Ga0194127, IMG submission 148624) | Freshwater microbial communities from Lake Tanganyika, Tanzania - TA2015036 Kigoma Deep Cast 100m | ecosystem: Environmental > Aquatic > Freshwater > Lake | place: Tanzania: Lake... | reverse complement strand
CGTCGCGATGCGGAAGCCATGGATGACAGGGCTGCCATCAAGTCGCCGCACGGGGCCGGAAAGCGCGGGAGGGCCTGACGCCCGCTTTCAGAAGCCCTACTGACTTTGGGCGATTGCCGCCCTAGGGGCTGAGTGGGAGAAGGACTCGCAGCGCTCGATGAAGCCTGCGAGCTTCGTCCACATCCCGGGATCGATCAGAGCCCGCTCCTCCGGCCGGACGCCGATCTGCTCGCTGACTCCTTAGCCTTCCCTCAGCATTATGGCAGCCTGTCCACCACGAGAGAGAGGATCAGGCCGGCCTCAACGGGCGCGCCGGCCCTGCGAAGCCCGCAGGGCCAAGCAGGGTGCCCGTACCGCCCGTGAAGCGATCTCCTTTCACGCGGGTCGAGCCCCCCACCGCCTGCAAGGGGATTCCCGGTCCGGCATCCACGGCCGCGGGGAGACTCGCGTAGGGCGCAAGCTGGTCCACCCAACCGCCCTCCCGCAGGCTTTCGTTCCTGTGAAAGCGCTCGTCGAGCCCGATGTGACGGAACACGTCACCCCAGGTGGCGTGGGAACCGAACTGCCTGACCAGGTCGCTCTTCATGGGCTGTTGATCGAGTTCGGGGTGGTCCTTGACGAACTGCGCGTATTCGTGCTCGGCATGGTCCTCGAACATCGCGTTGAACAGGAATGCGCCCTTCAAATTGAAGGTCGCCAGCAGCCTCGCGAAGAGGGCATAGCCCAGCGCCATCACCCTCGGCATGAACTGAAACCAGAAGCCGCTCTCCTTGATGCCGTCCTCGCGGATCTTCTCGACGGCAATGATCAGGTGCCAGAACTCGTTGTCCTGCGAGAGCCGCCCGAGCTTGACCAGATCAAGGCCCTCCCGGCGGATCTTCTCGTCGTGGTATCCGAAGGTAAGCCGCCAATAGGCCTTGATCTCCCACGCGTGATAGGGAATCCGCGCCAGGATCTCGATCAGCTTGATCTTCGGCATCGTAAGCTGCTTGCCGTAGATGAAGTCCATGGACTCGAAGAAGAACCGCGCCATCGGCGTGTACTTCATCCGTGGACGGTCCAGCGTGGCCTGCTGCTCGACACGTAAATCGACCGTCGGGGGATGCAACGTACGACCATCCACATTCGACATGCTCATGACCCGACTCCTGTTCCGTTGCTGCCCCGCCCACGCGGCGGCCCTGCAGCGGTACTTCGACAACACCCAAGCTTCACGACTTCGAAACCTGCGCCTTCCGGAACGCCCGGCCTCTCCACCCACGAGTCAGGTCGCAAACCTGAAAGAACTCCCGCCGGGCCTACCACCACACTCCCCTGCTCTGGCTTCGACGAACCCGCTTCCCTTAACAAGAAGACCGCGGCCCCGGAGGGCCGCGGCCTCCCTTCGGCGATCAACATCACGGATCAGGACACAGGGGGAAGGATCACCTGGTCGATCACGTGGATGACGCCGTTGCTGGCTTCCACATCGGCCTTCACCACCGTGGCTTCGTTGATCTTCACCGAGCCCTCTTTGGCCTCGATGCGGATGTTCGAGCCTTGGACGGTCGCCGCCGAGGTCAGCTTCGACGCTTGCTCAGCCGTGACCTTGCCCGCCACGACGTGGTACTTCAGGATGCCCTGAAGCTTCGCGAGGTTCTCGGGCTTCAGCAGGCTCTCGACCGTTCCCGCCGGCAGCTTCCCGAACGCCTCGTCCGTCGGGGCGAACACGGTGAACGGACCCGCGCCCTTCAGCGTGTCCGCCAGACCGGCCGCCTTGACGGCCGCCACCAGGGTGTTGAACGAACCCGCCGCGACCGCCGTGTCGACCACGTCCTGCTTCGCCGACTTCTTCGCCGCGCTCGAACTGCAGCTGCCGCAGGAACCGGCCTGAACCGCACCGGCCAACACAACCGAACCCGCCACCACCGCCACTGCAAGCATGGACTTCTTCATGACTTTGCTCCGTTTCTTTCTCACCTTCGGGCCGCCCGATCATCGGACCACCCTACGTGTGCCTGACCTCACCCTACAGCATGTCTATGTATTGTCCAGTTATGCAGGCCGACTATTTTTCCGTGATTGGATCGCTCCTTGCCAGGCCGCACCGTGACTTCGTACCGGGCCGCCGCGGAGGCGTGGGGGCTCGCATGGGATCGGGTTGTGAAACTCGATATCCTGCGAAGCCCTCGCGGAGGCCTCCGCCGGCCAGACCCGTCGATGCGGTGCGGAACGCCGCGTTGCATTGCACAGGACACAGGCGGCACGATTCAGAATGCGCTTGTCGAGGGCGCCCTTGGCCGCGCTTGCAGCGGCACGCGAGGAGCGTCGCAATCCGTCTTTGTTCGTCCTTGCCTTCCCCCAGGCACTCTGACAGCGTTTCGAGCATGAAACGGCGGCTTCATGCCGGTCCCCCTGGCGCGCCTGCCCAGCGGAGCCCGCGTGGGAAGTCAGGATGGCCGTACCGCCCAAGAGACGATTATCAGGCCGAAGTAGCGCATGAACTCCCCGGCGAAAGGAGAGGCGCAATGCAGGATTACCACCCTGGAACGCGTCGTCCCCGCCATCGGATAACCGGAAAGCGCCGGTTACCGTTCGGGCGATCGCTCGCCGCGCTGCTGATGGCCGCGTCTCTTGCCGCGGCCGACGATGCGTTGCCGGAACAGGCGGCCAAGACGTTGCGGCGAGCGGTGGATTTCTACAGTCAGCACGTTGCGTCGCACGGCGGGTACGTGTACCGCTACAGCGCCGATCTGGCCAAACGCGAGGGTGAAGGCAAGACGGGCCCCGACACGGTGTGGGTCCAGCCGCCCGGTACGCCGTCGGTCGGCATGGCCTATCTGGACGCCTATGAGCATACGGCGGAGCCCTGTCTGCTGGCTGCCGCGAAGGTTGCCGGCGAGTGCCTGGTCCAAGGCCAGCTGCGCAGCGGCGCTTGGACGGCTCACATCGACTTTGCCCCGGAGTTGCGCAAGAAGTCGGCGTACCGCGTCGATCCGCCGCCGAAGAAGAGGGCCTTCAATTGGTCCACGTTCGACGACGACAAGTCGCAGTCGGCGATCCGCTTCCTGAGCCGGCTGGACAGAGCGCTGGATTTCAAAGACCCGCGCATCCACGAAGCCATCACATTTTCCCTCGAGGCGGTGCTGAAGGCGCAGTTCCCCAACGGCGCCTGGCCTCAGGCGTTCCAGGAGTTTCCTGATCCGGGCAAGTACCCGGTCCTGCGTGCCAGCCATCCGGAATCCTGGCCGCGCAAGCATCCCGGCGGCGACTACTGGGTGTACTACACGTTCAACGACAACGCGATCGGTGACACGATCGATTCACTGCTGCTGGCCGCCGAGGTGTATCGGGAACCCCGTTATCGCGAAGCCGCATTGCGGGCCGGCGAGTTCATTCTGCTGGCCCGGATGCCGGAGCCGCAGCCAGCCTGGGCTCAACAGTACGACTTCGAGATGCATCCCGTCTGGGCCCGAAAGTTCGAGCCGCCGGCCATCTCCGGCAGCGAATCGCAGGGGATCCTGCGGTCGCTGATGCGGCTGTATATCGAGACCGGCGACCGCAAGTTCCTCGAGCCGGTGCCCCCGGCGATTGCGTACTTTCGGCGTTCCGCGCTGACCGACGGCCGGTTGGCACGCTTCTACGAGTTAAGAACGAACAAGCCGCTGTACTTCACCCGCCAGTACGAGCTGACGTACGACGACAGCGACATGCCGACGCACTACGGGTTCAAGATCGAGAACGACTTGGACCGCCTGGCTCAGCAGTATGAGCGGGTGGCGCAACTCACCGGCGAGCAACTGGCTGCGGTTCGCCATACCAAGGACAGGCCCACGATCACATCCACGCTGGAGGCCCAAGTCCGCGGGACGATCACCGCCTTGGACGAGCGTGGCGCGTGGGTGGAAGAGGGCCGCCTGAGGTACCACGGCGATGCCGACGACACGCGGCGGATCATCGACAGCGCGGCATTCATCAAGAACCTCGGCATCGTGAGCCGGTATCTGGGCGCCCACAAGCGTTGAGTCGCGGGGAGCCGGGCGGGCAGCCCGGCCGCTGGCCGGCGCCCCCTCCGGCCGTCCGGTATTGCGAGCCGCGGGATGCGGGGCCCTCGCCTGTAGTTCTTGTTTTCCCGCAGATCCTCGGGCAGCCTCTCAACCATGATGTCGGTGCTTCATGCCGGTCCCGACGGGCGCGCCCGCCCTGCGATGCCCGCAGGGCGAAGAAGGGTGCCCCCACCGCCCCGCCCCGCTGTGGTTCGACGAGATCGACATGAAGACCGCCTTGCAGGCAGAGGATCTGTACCGGACCATCCGCCGCCTGCGGCCGGAATGCGCCATCAACAGCCGGATCCGGGACTGCCGCTTTCCGGAAGAGATCCCGCCGCCGCACGGCCACTACATCACGATGAACACATGAACCATCGCTCCCCCACCCTGGCACTCCTCTCTCTCACGGCAGCCTTGCTGGTTGCACCTCCGGCGACACCGGCCGCGGAGGACAAGGCCGCCGCCACGCCCGCGCCAGCGATCGAGCTCGGCCTGCCCTTCCGGGACAATGCTGTCCTGCAGCGCGACGTGGAGATCCCGGTCTGGGGCTGGAGCAAGCCGGGCACGAAGATCACCGTGGACTTCCTTGGCCAGAAGGTTGCGACCGAGGCCGGCGCGGACGGCCTCTGGAAGCTGGCGCTCAAGCCGCTCAAGGCCGGCGACCAGCCGGCCGAGATGATCATCAGCGACAGCGCGGGCGCGAAGGTTGTGCTGAAGAACCTGCTGGTGGGCGAGGTCTGGCACGCCTCCGGCCAGTCCAACATGGAGTGGTTCGCCGCCAAGTCGATGTGCGCCGCGCTGGCAAAGGAACTCGCAAGCTCCGCGGACGAGGCCCCGATCCGCGAGCTGCGGACCGACACCGTTTCCGCGCTCTACCCGCAGCGTCGCGGCACCTCGGAGGCGGGCTGGAAGACCAGCCGCCAGGCCGGCGATTTCTCGGCCCTCGCCCTCGCCTTCGCCCACGAGCTGCACAAGGAGCTGAAGGTGCCGGTCGGAATCCTGCTGACCTCCCACAGCAATACGCGCATCGAGGCGTTCACGCAGCGCCAGGCGATCGAGGCCCATGCCGGGCTCACGATCGACGCCGACCTCATCCGCGACGGCGACGCCGGCACGGACCAGGGCCGCGCCGCGTTCCAGAAGTACTACGCGGATCTCGCGGCCTGGCAGAAGGCGTCGGCGGCGCTGGGCTTTCCCAGCACCCGACCGCTGAAGCGGCCGGACCTGCCCGGCATCGCCGGCCAGTGGCGCGGCCCCTCGCAGTTCTTCAACGGCAAGATCGCGCCGGTCGTGCCGTACCCCGTCCGCGGGTCGCTCTGGTGCCAGGGCGAATCGAATGCCGAGGACGGCCGCCTCTACGCCGCGCGGATGGAAGCGCTCGTGCAGGGCTGGCGTCTGGCGTGGGGCCAGCCCGACATGCCCTTCTACTTCACGCAGATGCAGGCGTATGGCTCGCAGAGCCCGGACGAGGTCGGCATGGCCGACGTGCGCCAGGCCCAGCACCTCTTCTTCATGAACAACCGCCGCCACGTCGGGATGGTGGTGCAGACGGACCTCAACCCCGCGTCGCCGGGCGCGATCCACTACCAGAACAAGCTCCATCCCGGCATGCGGCTCGCGCGCTGGGCGCTGGCGAAGGAGTACGGGCGCGACATCGCGCACACCGGGCCGATCTACGAGAAGTACGCGATCGACGGGAACAAGGCGGTCGTTTCGTTCGAGAAGGGCAGCCTGTTCGGCGGGCTGATGGTCGGCAGCAAGGGGCTCGAGAAGGACATGAAAGAGCCCGGCAAGTTCGTCGAGCCGGCGCAGCCGACGCCGGGCGCGAAGCTCAGCCACTTCCGCCTCTGCGGCAAGGACCGCAAGTGGCAGGCCGCGGAGGCCGAGATCGTCGGCGACACCGTGGTTGTGACCTCGAAGGACGTGCCCGAGCCGGTCGGCGTGCAGTACGCCTACTGCGCGGCGCCGCAGAACGCGAACCTCTACAACCGGGCCGGCCTGCCCGCGACGCCCTTTGCCGCGGTCGACGGCAAACTCATCTTCGAAGAGGATGACCTGGCGAAGGCCGAGGCGAAGAAGGCGAAGTATGCGCAGTTCACCGACCGCGATCATCCCGTGTTCACGGTGGCGGCCCACTTCCGCAACGGCGCAATCCTCCAGCGCGATCAGCCGATTCCCGTCTGGGGCTGCGCGAACAAGGGCGTCGAGGTGACCGTGACCCTCGGCGATCAGACCCAGACCGCCGTGGCCGATGACCGGCAGCTGTGGTCCGTCTCCTTCCCGGCGCGTAAGGCTTCCGCCACGCCGGTTTCTCTGACGGCGAAGTCGAGCACCGGCAACAGCAGGGCCGTCGAGAACATCCTCGTCGGCGACGTCTGGTTCCTCACGGGCAGCACGCTGCTGACCAGCGAGCCGGCTTACGATTCGCGCGACAAGAAGGCCACCCTTCCGGAAGCCCTGCCGCTGGTGCGCGAGTTCAGGCGGCGAACCGCGGCCAGTTCGAGCCCCACGCCGAGGAAGCGCGGCTTCGAGACCGGCGCCGACCGCAAGTACCAGTCGTTCTGGCAGACCGCCGAGTTCGCGGCCGCCGGCGACTGCGTGACGATGTTCGCATACGAATTTGCGAAGGCGCTGAACCGCCCCGGCATCCCGCAGGGCTTTGTGACCATGTCCTCGGGGAGCCGCGACCAGATGGCTTCGCCGCTTTCGTGGACCGCGTTCGCCGGCTTCAAGGATGCGGGGCGGCCGTCCTTCCGCGCCCGGTTGGATTCGCTGCTGCTGCAGGACCCGAACTCCGACGTCTCCCGCAACGCCATCGCCGCACACATCGAGGCCGTGAAGGCGGAGGTCGCGATGATCGCCGACCGGGCGAAGAAGGGCGGGGACCTGTCCGCGGCGCCGCTGCAGATGCCGGCGTTTCCGGAGCCCGGGCGGGATGGCGGGGTCAAGCCCGACACGGTTCCCATGCTGGCCTACAACTGGTGCGTCAGCCCGCTGACGCCGATGGGCGTGTCCGGCGTGATCTGGGTGCCGGGCGAAGCCAACCTCGGCTACGCGCCCGCGGACTACTCCGCCGAGCTGGAGCTGTACGCGCGCAGCCTGCCGGCGACCTACGGCCAGAAACAAGTGCCCTTCCTCTACGCCCAGCCCTCGCCCGCGCTGGTCAAGGAGATCGCCGCGCCCGCGATCCCGGGCGGCAAGGCCGTGACGTTCGACACGTGGCCCAAGAGCCTCAAGGCCATCGCGGCCGAGATGGCGAAAGCGGCACCATGAGCGGACCGGCCGGCGCGTTGGCCCTGAAATACGAGATGCTGCTCGCGCTGACGTCCATGATCTGGGGTTCGGCCTTCGCCGCACAGCAGATCGCCATGAAGAAGGGGCTTGGCCCGATGATCTTCACGGGCCTCCGCTTCGCCCTTGGCGGCCTCGTGTTGATCCCGCTGATCGCGTGGCGCAGGAAGCACGCCGTCGCGTCGGACCCGCAGGCCCGGCTGCCGATCGGAGCAACGATCGGCGCCGGGATCTTCCTGTTCGCCGCGGCGGCCCTTCAGCAGATCGGCCTGCAGTCTACATCCAGCGCCAACTCCGGCTTCATCACCGCTTTCTATATCCTCTTCGTTCCACTGCTGGGCCTGTTTCTTGGGCACAAGGCCCCGAAGGTCCTGTGGACGGGCATACTCATCTGCCTCGCCGGCTTCTACCTTCTGAGTGTGACCGGCACGCTCGAGGTCTCGAAAGGCGACGGGCTGACCCTGGTCTGCGCGGTCTTCTGGGCATGCCAGATTCTGGTTGTCGACCGTGCCGCAGGCAAAGGCGACCCGTACCGGATTGCCGCACTTGAATTCGCGACCTGCGCCGTCCTGAGCACCGTGGCGGGGCTGCTCTTCGAGCGCCGCACCTTCGATCAGATCCCGGCGGCCGCCGGCGCCATCGCCTATACCGGCGTGATGTCGGTCGGGGTGGGCTTCACGCTGCAGGTGGTCTGTCAGAAGCACTGTCCACCCGCGCCCGCCGCCATCATCATGAGCATGGAATCGGTCTTCGCCGCGGTCTTCGGGTACCTCGTGCTCAAGCAAACACTCACCGGACGGGCCGTCCTCGGTTGTGGCCTGATTCTGGCCGGTGTGCTGCTGGTGCAGCTGGTGCCCATGATGAGCGGGAAGAAGCGGGCTTCCGCACCCCCGGGCGCGACCTTGGTCCCATGAATACGCACGAGAAACAACGGACCTACCGGGAGGCCCATCGGCAGATCCGGGCCCTGACTTCCGGAGCGGATGACGAGATCGCCGTGCCTGGGCAAGAACGTGATGGCCGCCGCGAACGCGCCCTCCTGCGCGAACATGGCGCTGTCCGGCTACGAACAGCTGATCCCGCTCGACGAGGTGATCGAGACGACCAGGCGCGTGGCGGAGCGGATGCCGCGCGAACATCGCTGCACCGCGCTGGGCGGGCTGTCGGTGACGCCCGCTTCCCTGCGCATCGAGAAACGTCTCGCGGAGCGGAAGGCCGCCGGCGGGTGCGCGGGTTGTGGCGGCGTTCGCGGCTCGAAACCGGCGGCGCCGGGGTGCTCCTGACGCAGCCGCGCGATCCGGCGTGGCGTACTGGCGAAACAAGACCGCGTGAGCCCTCTCGGGGGCGGGGTCGTCTTTTCGGAGTTGGCGTCTTGTTCTGTTTACAAAGATATACATTAATGATATCTATCGTCTATGAGACTTGGCACCTTGCAGCGTCTGACAGCAGGGTTGGCCTGTTTCGACTTGGCCTTGCTGGTGCAGGCGGGTGAGGACCGGCGTGAGGCGCTTCGTATGCAGCTATCGCGCTGGATGAAACAGGGGAAGGTGATCGGGCTCCGGCGGGGCATGTACACGCTGTCCGATACGTACCGCCGCGCGCCGATCGTTCCCGCCGCCCTGGCCAATCCGCTGTACCGGCCTTCGTACTTGAGCGGCCTGTGGGCGCTGGCATGTTACGATCTGATTCCGGAACGGGTGGTCTGGTTCACCAGCGTGACCACGCGCGTGCCGCGCCGGTTCGAGAATCCGTTCGGCACGTTCGACTACCGGAACCTCAAGCAGGACTTCTTCTTCGGGCAGCAAGTCGTCGATTGGGGCGGACATCCGGTCGCGCTGGCGGAACCGGAGAAGGCGTTGCTGGATCACTGGCATCTGTCCGACGGGCCATGGACGCCCGAGCGGCTCGATGAAATGCGCTACCAGCACATGGAGCGTGTTTCCGCCGACCGCCTCCTCGATTACGCCGGCCGCTTCCGGAGTCCCCGTTTGGAACGGGCGGCGAAACGCTGGCTGGACCTTGCCGCCCGAGCCGGGGCAGGATCGGTTACGTTGTGAAGGAACAAGCCATCGCCCTCGCGCGCGGGGCCACGGACCCCGGGCAGTCGCTCAATCTGCTGCGCGAATACCTCCAGGCGTTCGTCCTGCGCTCGCTGCACGAGTCCGAGGCCTTCCGCCCGCTCGCCTTCGTCGGCGGCACGTCGCTCCGCTTCCTGCATAACTTGCCGCGTTTCTCCGAGGACCTCGACTTCTCCCTGGTCTCCGCGGAGGGCTACGCGGGCAAGGCGTGGATGGAGAAAGTAAAGCGGGACCTCACCTTCGCAGGCTTCGTCCCGGACGTGACCTGGAACGACCGCAAGACCGTACACACGGGTTGGGTCCGGGTGGCGTGTATCCTGCGGGACGCGGGGCTTTCCCCCATGGCGGACGAGAAACTGGCCATCAAGGTCGAGATCGACACCCGGCCCCCGGCCGGCGCCCGTTGCGAGCGCCGCCTGGTGACCCGTCATCTGACGTTCTTCCTTCAGCATCACGACCTGCCATCCCTGCTGGCGGGGAAGCTGCATGCCGCCATCACGCGAAAGTATGCCAAGGGGCGCGACTGGTACGACCTGCTCTGGTACCTGTCGCACCGTCCACCGGTGGCGCCGAATCTCGAATTGCTGCAGCATGCGCTCGACCAGACCCAGGGCACCGGCCAGATGGACGCGAGCCGGTGGCCGTCCCTGGCGCGTGAGCGTCTCCTGGCCCTGGACATGCGCGCCCTGACGGACGAGATTCGCCCGTTCCTCGAACGCGAACGCGATATCCAGTTTGTGAACGCGGAAACCCTGAATCAACTGCTGCAGGACGCCGGGGCGACGGGGGTCGGCGCTCGAGACCGAAAAGCTGTTGGCCGCAAACGGGTCACATAACTGCCGGAGGTACCCATGAAGATCCGCTCATCCGTTCGCATCGCGCTCGCCCTCGCCGCCGGACTGACGCTCACCGCACCGGCGCAGGCCAAACCGCTCAAGGTGTTCATCCTGGCCGGGCAATCGAACATGGAGGGCCACGCGAAGATCGAGACCTTCGACTACATCGGCGACGACCCGGCCACCGCGCCGCTGCTCAAGATGATGCGCGGTGCGGATGGCAAGCCGACGGTCTGTGCGGGCGCGTGGATTTCGTACTTCACCGGCGGAGGCGACGCGAACGGCGAGGGCTTCGGCCCGCTGACGGCGGGCTATGGCGCGCGGCGAAACCCGGCGGAGGATGGCGGCAAGATCGGGCCGGAGTTCACCTTCGGCCTCACCATGGACGCGGCGTTCGAGGAGCCTGTGCTGCTCATCAAGACCGCGTGGGGCGGCAAGAGCCTGCACACCGACTACCGCCCGCCCAGCGCGGGGCCGTATCAGATCAATGAGTACCAGAAGAAGCTCTACTATGGTCCGCCGGGCCACGGGGTGCCCAAGGACATGGACCAGTGGCTGGCCGACAAGAAGAAGGCGACCGGGCATTACTAC
>Ga0194127_10008703_pt1 | contig 10826 bp, 4 predicted proteins | sample TA2KigC100mmetaG_FD_148624 | JGI IMG/M metagenome (GOLD analysis project Ga0194127, IMG submission 148624) | Freshwater microbial communities from Lake Tanganyika, Tanzania - TA2015036 Kigoma Deep Cast 100m | ecosystem: Environmental > Aquatic > Freshwater > Lake | place: Tanzania: Lake... | reverse complement strand
CCCCGCACCCGCCAGTTCGAGAACCTCCAGAAACAGACATTGAAGAACGCCCTGGCGATCTCGGAGCAACTGAAGTCCCGCGGTCTGCGCATCCCCTATGGTGGGACGAACAGCCACATGCTGAACGTGGATACCGGCACGGTCAAAGGCCCAGACGGCTCCTCCTTGAGCGGCGACCAGGCTGCCCGCATCCTAGACCTGGCCGGGATCGTCGTCAACCGCAATACCATCCCCGGCGACCGGGATGCCCGCGATCCATCCGGCATCCGGCTGGGAACACCCTGGATCACCCAGCGAGGTTTCGATGAGCAGCGATCCCGCCAACTGGCCGACCTCATGGCCGACATTCTTCTCGGAGCCACCCCGCATTTCGTGGACACTCCTCGTGAAGGTCGCGTCCGGCGCGCCAAGGTGGATTTCAACCTGTTGAACGAGGCCCGGATCAAGGTCCGGGGACTGGCCTCGGCGGCTGGAATCGACTTCGAACCGGCGGTGCACGGATACCCCCATTTCTATTACCTGGACGATAAAGTATCCTCCGGGGTTTTCGAACTCGAGGGAGAACGCGTGCGCCAGTTGCTGGACTACGCGGTCTGCACCGACCTGTCCACGCTCAAACCCGGCAGGAGCGCCAAAGCCTGCCTGAACACTCCCCAAGGGACGATCGAAGGCGCCGTCACCTGCCAGGCAGCCAACCATTACCGGCTGACTGTCCCGCTCGCAAGCGCGGCGCTGGCCGCCATATGGCTGCGCGATCTCTCGGATGGTTACCTGTCCTTCAACCTGGATGGCAGCCCAGACCCATCCCCGCGCCGCATGCCCGGCCCGGTAGTGGTGATCTGTTCCAGTGAAAAACCGGCCAAGATCCCGAAGGAATACAGCCAGGGATGCGGGCAGAAACCCTGGTACCTGGGGGCTGGGAGCGGCTCCGGAAAACCACTGCCGGATTTCCGCTGGGCGCCGCTGGAGGAATCCCTGCGCCGCACCCCGCTTTATGAAGCCCACAAGAACCTGGGCGCCAGGATCATCCCCTTCGCCGGCTGGGAAATGCCCGTCTGGTACTCTTCCGTAATGGAGGAGCACCTTGCCACCCGCCAGGCAGCAGGGTTGGTCGATGTCGCCCACATGGGCGTCTACCAGGTGGAAGGTCCGGACGCAGCCTCGTTCCTCGACACGGTCTGCTCGAATGATTGTGGAGGCTTGAACCCCGGTGAATCGCTCTATACACATTTCCTGACACCGGAGGCCCAGGTCGTGGACGACACCCTTGTCTACCGCCGCGCCTGGGAGAAATTCCTGGTGGTGGTCAACGCCTCCAATGACGATAAGGACCGGGCCTGGCTGGAGGCGGTGCGGGATGGAAAAGTACGCATCGACAACACCCGCCCCTGGGCGAGGACATACGGTTATGAGGCCCTCATCCGCAACCTGCGCGACCCGAAATCCGGTGATGAGATGCGGGTCGATATTGCCATCCAGGGACCCAGGAGCCGGGATATCCTGCTGGCGTTGGGAGTTGGCGCGGACGCCCGCCGCAGGATCAACGCCCTCAAGCGCACCGAACTGTGCGATGCCAAAGTCGGCGGGTTCGACCTGGTCGTCTCACGCACCGGTTACACCGGGGAAAAGATGGCCTTCGAATTATTCGTCCATCCCGAGAAGGCGGTGGAATTCTGGAATGCCACCCTCAAAACCGGCGAGAAATTCGGCCTCAAGCCGGTCGGGCTGGGAGCGCGCGACTCGCTCCGGACCGAAGCCGGCCTGCCGCTCTACGGCCATGAAATGGGTGTTGGTTCCGGAAAACAGGACCATCCCGACCTGGGCGTGGCTGAAGGAGGTTTCGGAGCCTATGTCAAGACCTACAAACCCTGGTTCATCGGGCGCGAGGCCTACCTGGCACGGGAGCAATCGCGCAAGGGCGTTGTGGTCCGTTTCCGATTTGGCGAAAAAGGCGTGCGTATGGCGCATAACGGCGACCCGGTCGTGGACCGGCGCGGCCGGGTCATTGGCTGGGTTACATCCTGCGCGGTGGATATTGAAGGCTACCTGACCGGCCAGGCTTACCTCGAGACGAAATATGCCGAGGAGGGCGCCCCGATCCTGGTCTACCAGGGCGCTCCAAACGATGGCGGGAAGGCTCCCGCAGAAATGAAACTGGGCGACAAAGCCCCCCTGCCGACCGCTGCGGTGGTGGTCAGCCGTTTTGCGAAGTTGTGACCGGGAGTTCCATGAAGATCCTGACTGTCCTCACATACTACCGTCCTCATACATCCGGCCTGACCATATACGCCGAACGGCTGGCACGCGCCTTTGCCCGGCGCGGCCACCAGGTCACGGTGATGACCACCCAGTACGACAAATCCCTGCCGCGGCAGGAGTCGCTGGATGGCGTGAAGGTCATCCGCGTCCCGGTGGCAGCGCGGGTCAGTAAAGGCGTGCTCGCCCCAACCTTCGGCCTGGTTGCCACCAAATTGGTCTGGCAACATGACGTGGTCCAACTCCACCTGCCGCAGTTCGATGCCCCCGGCGTGGCGTTGCGTGCCCGGCTATTCGGCAAACCTGCCGTCCTGACCTACCACTGCGACCTCGACCTGCCGCCTGGCATCTTCAACCGCCTGGTCAATTCCGTAGTCCATTTCCAGAACAACCTGGCAGGAGTTCTTGCCAACCATATCGTCACCTATACCCGGGACTACGCGGAGAATTCACCTTATCTCTCACGCTACCGGCACAAACTCTCAGCCATCCTCCCTCCAGTGGAACTCCCGCCTGCTGTCCCCGGCGTGACTGAGGCCTTTGCCGCCGAGCGCCAGACGCGAACCCGACGCCCGGTCATTGGGATGGTGACGCGCTTCGCCGCGGAGAAAGGGGTGGAGGTGCTGCTCGACGCCCTCCCGGCAGTGTTGCAGAAATATCCCCAGGCACAGGTCCTGTTTGCCGGTCAGCACCAGAATGTCATGGGCGAACAACCCTATGCGGACCGATTGATGCCGCGCATCAGGAAATTTGAGCAGGGTGGGTATTGGACGTTCCTGGGAAACCTCAGCCAGGGACAACTCACCGCGTTCTACCCCAATCTGGATGCCCTGGTTGTCCCGTCGCTCAATTCCACCGAAGCATTTGGGCTGGTGCAGATCGAAGCGATGATGCACAATGTCCCGTGTGTCGCCTCGGCGTTGCCGGGAGTCCGCCGCCCGGTGCAGATGCACGAAATGGGCAAGGTGGTTCCAATCGGCGACTCGTCCGCTCTGGCGGATGCTTTGCTGGACATCTTCGATGGGAAAGGTCGGTACCGCTGCGATACGGCAGCGCTGAAGGGAACCTACAACCCCGACACTGTGGCGCAGGAGTACGAGAGCCTGTTCCGAAAACTGGTGCGGGGTTAAGGCAAGAGCCCTGAGGCAAGGCATGAAGGATTTCCTTTTCCTCCAGTTACGTGACCTGCCCTACTTCCGCGCCCTGGTACGGGCTGTGGAGGCTGCCTATTACCAGGAGTTCGACCTGCCCGCCCCGACCATCGATATAGGCTGCGGCGACGGGCATTTTGCGCAATTGACATTCGACCATAAAATAGACGTTGGACTCGACCCGTGGCACAGTCCCATCCACGAGGCCGGGCGGCGCGGGACCTACAACCTGCTCGTAGAAGCGGACGCCGCCTCGGCCCCCTTCCCTGGCGGGTATTTTGCCTCGGCCTTCAGCAACTCGGTACTGGAACACATCCCGCATATCGAGGCCGTCCTGGCAGGCGTCTCGCGCCTGCTCCGACCCGGCGCGCCGTTCTATTTCTGCGTGCCGAATGAACGTTATCTCACCGAACTATCCATTTCGAAATTGCTGGGCAAGGGTTACATCGAATGGTTCCGGCGCATCTCACGCGTCCAATACGCGGACGGGCCACAAGTCTGGGAGAAGCGCCTGGAGCAAGCCGGGTTCATGCTCGAACGCTGGTGGCATTACTTCCCGCCTTCCGCCATGCGCGTGTTAGAATGGGGACACTATTTCGGCCTGCCATCCCTGCTGGCACGGAAACTGACCGGCAAATGGATCATCGCCCCGGCGCGCTGGAACCTCTGGGTGACCGAACGTCTCATCCGTAAATATGCCTCCATCGATCCGGTGGACGATGGAACCTTCACGTTCTATACTGCCAGGAAGCGTCCGTAGACGGTCGACCAGGCGTCGGGCCCAGCGTCCAAATTCCACTCTCCGCATATGCCTTTCGACAAAGAATACTTCTGCACCCACGCCTACAAGGATGTGTCGTTCGCCAAATTCAGCCAGTATTGGTGGTCGAACCGCTTCTATGCCATCCTGGCCCGCCGTTATGGGAAACGCGGCGCGCCCCTGCTGGAGATCGGCTCCGGGCTGGGACACCTCGTCGGGCAACTGGAAGGCTCGTTCCAGACCGCAGGGACGGACATCAACCAGTGGGCGCTGAAAAAGTCGTTGCAGGTTGCCCATTCAACCCTGCATGTGGCATCGAACGCTGATGGACTGCCCTTTGCAGATGGGACGTTCGGGGTGGTCATCATCAAGCATGTGGTGGAACACCTGCCCCGCCCGGAATCAGCCATTGCCGAGATCGGGCGGGTCACCGCCCCCAGCGGGACCCTCATCCTCGCCACGCCCAACCTTTCGTCCCTGCTCAAGCCATGGAAGGGGGACCGTTGGATCGGCTACCAGGATCCGACCCACATCTCGCTCAAGCCGCCAGAAGAGTGGACCCCGCTGATCCGCGCCGCCGGGTTCCAGGTCCGGCGGACTTTCGCTGACGGCTTCTGGGATGTGCCGTATGTCGAATTCCTGCCCAAAGCCTTGCAAAAACTATTCTTCGGCGCGCCGGGCGGTTTCCAGGCCATTACCGGATTCGTGTTTTTACCGATAAAATGGGGCGAAAGTATCCTGGTCATTGCCCGCAGGAAAAAGTAACATACCCCGGAGGCCGGGGGATTGCCTGCTCCCCGCCCACCCTCGTCCTGGAGATACATGGAAGAACCGAGCGTCCTCGACCTGCTCAAATCGAAACTGAGATTCCGGAAAACCGGCCAGGCTGTACCGGTCCCTCCCGGCGCGGAAGAATATCCCGAACCATCGCCCCGGCGCGGCGTCGGGATTGGCCGACTCCCATGGCGTTCGCTCGGCGCGCTGGCGCTGGCATTGATCGCCCAGGTGTCCTGGGAGCCGCCCACCCGTTCCGTCTGGACCGGGGTCGCCTTTTACATCGCAGCATTTGGCCTGTTGATTGGCGCTTTCATCCACCGCGAGTGGACCCTCGCCGAACCGGAGTCGGGACAGACGGTCAGCCAGGATACCCTGCACATAAGGCTGGCGCCGCTGCTGGCTGGAACTCTGTTCGCCATCGCAGCCTTCGTCCTGTTCGGAGGGAACAAGTTCACCCCCGCCAATCTCACGCTCTGGCTGGCGGCGCTGTCCTGCTTCGCCTGGGCATTCTGGAAACATGAACCGGCTGGAAAACCCTCCTGGATGCGGTTGAGGGCTTTCCTTGGCCGGGAGCAATGGTCCCTGAACATCAGCCGCTGGACCCTGATCGTGCTGGTCGCGATCGGGATCGTGCTCTTCTTCCGCCTGTCGGACCTGGCGGGTACGCCGCTCGAGGCCTTTAGCGACCATGCCGAAAAGATCCTGGATATCTATGACATCATGCAGGGTCAAACCCATATCTTCTTCCCGCGCAACACCGGCCGTGAGGCGCTCCAGATGTACTGGACGCTGCTGGTGGCAAAGGTTTTCGCCACTGGTTTGTCCTTCTTCAGCCTGAAACTCGGCGCCGCCCTGCTCGGTCTCCTGACCCTGCCGTATATGTACCTGCTCGGAAAAGAAATCGGCGGCCGGCGGGTGGCATTGCTGGCGCTGCTGATCACCGGGATCGCCTACTGGCCGAATGTCATCTCGCGGGTCGGTCTGCGTTTTCCGCTATACCCCCTCTTCGTCGCCCCGACCCTCTATTACCTCATCCGGGGGCTTCGCAACCGCAACCGCAACGATTTCATCCTGGCAGGGATCTTCCTCGGTATCGGCCTGCATGGCTACAGCCCCATCCGCATCCTGCCTTTCGTGGTCGTGATAGCGGTCGGTATCTACCTGCTCCACCGCCAGTCGAAAGGCATCCGCCAGCAAGCGGTGGCCTGGCTGGCGGTACTGGCGTCCATGTCGCTGGCGTTCTTCCTGCCCCTTTTGCGATATTGGATCGAGGCGCCCGGGGAGTTTACCTACCGCACCCTCACCCGCATCAGCACAACCGAAACCGCCCTGCCCGGCCCCTGGTGGCAGGTGTTCTTCTCGAACCTCTGGAACGGCTTGCGGATGTTCAACTGGGACAACGGTGAGATCTGGGTCCATTCCGTTACCCATCGTCCAGCGCTGGATGTCGTCAGCGCGGCATTCTTCCTGCTCGGCGTCGTGCTGCTGCTGGCGCGCTACATCCAGAAACGAAACTGGCTGGACCTGTTCCTGCTCCTGTCCATCCCGCTGTTGCAACTCCCATCCACCCTTTCGCTGGCCTTCCCACAGGAGAACCCGGCGCTCAACCGCGCCGCTGGTGCATTCGTACCGGCGTTCCTGGTAGTGGCGCTGGCTTTCGATGGCCTGTGGACCGGCCTCCGGTCCGCGCTGGACCGGCGGGCTGGGAGGGCATTCATCACCGGGCTGTTCGTCTTCCTGTTTGGCTGGTCCGGCATGCAGAACTATGGCCTGGTATTTCACCAATACCGCACCCAGATCGAGGCATCGGTCTTGAATACTTCCGAGATGGGCCAGGTGGTCGAACAGTTCCAGCAAACATATGGCACGAGCGAAACGGTCTGGATCGTGCCATATCCCTATTGGGTGGATACCCGACTGCCGGCCATCTGGGCTGGCATCCCCAACCGGGACATGGCGCTCTGGCCGGACCGGCTGGCCGATTCGCTGTCCTGGAGCGGCCCGAAGTTATTCATCGTGAAGCTCGATGATCAGTCCACCCTGGATGCCCTGCAGGGACTCTACCCGCATGGCTCCACCAGCCGCTACGAAGGGGGGACGGACAATTTTGATTTCATGCTATTCTTCGTCCCGGCGGACGACTAATCCACACGCCCGGGCGCTGCCCAGCTTGGCGCGCCTGGAGCCGTGATCCTTGACGGTGATCATGAAATATCGCGAAAAACATCCCTGGTTGTACGACCTCCTGTTGCTGATGGCGCTGGCCGGCGCCGGGTATTTGCGTTTCTCCGGCAGCGATTGGGGTGAACTCCAGCACCAACACCCCGACGAAGGTTTCCTCACCTCAGTTACCTATGATATCGCCCCGATCGGAGAAACGGATGGACTGGGCCCCGCCCCGACGGCTGCCGACCAACCCTGGCGGGCGCAATACCCCGAGACGTACACCGATTGCGCGGAATGGGGCGGGTACTTCGACACCGCCTGTTCGCCGCTGAACCCGCACAACCGCGGCAAGACTTTCTACACATACGGCACGCTGCCGGTCTTCATGGTACGTTACCTGGCCGGTACGATCAACGATGTGGGCAGCCTGCCGTTCCTGGGTAGTTTGAACCTGCAGGCGCACGATATAAAACTCTTCGGCCGCCAGATGTCGGCTGGTATGGACCTTCTGACGATCCTGGTTCTGTACCTGGTGTCCGCCCGTCTTTACGGCAGGCGGGTGGCGCTGCTGGCAGCAGCCTTCTCATCCCTGGCTGTGATGCAGATCCAGCAGTCCCATTTCTACACCACCGACCTGTTTGCAAATTTCTTCATCCTTGTTGCCATTTTCTTCGCAGTCTCGATCGCCGCCGGCAAGCCAATGGCGGAAGAGCCGGCGGCGCCCCAGGCGCTCGCCACCCTGTTGAAATCGCCCGACCTTGCCAACAGCCTGCTGTTCGGCCTGGCTTTCGGGATGGCAATCGCTTCGAAATTGAACGCGGCCCCGCTGGCAGTCCTGCTCCCGGCCGCCTTCCTGGTGCGGGAGTACCGGCGCGGCCGGCCCCTGTCCAACCGCGCCATGCTGCAGGTGACCGCCTTCCTCGTGGTTGGCGGGTTGGCCAGCCTGCTGGCCTTCCGCATCCTCCAGCCCTATGCCTTCGACGGGCTGGGGTTGAATCCGGCCTGGCTGGCGAACATCCGGGAACAACGCGCCCAGGCCACACCCAACGCCGACCTGCCCTGGAACCTGCAATGGGCGCGCCGTTCCGACCTCTTTTCCTTCACCAACCTGACGGTCTGGGGATTGGGACTGCCGCTCGGCATCCTGGCCTGGGCTGGTTTCCTGTGGATGGCCTGGCGCATGTTCAAAGGCGAATGGCGCCGGCACCTGCTACTCTGGGGTTGGACGGCGGCCTACTTCATGTGGCAGTCGCTCCAGTACAACCCGACCATGCGCTACCAACTGCCCATCTATCCGCTCCTGTGCATGATGGCGGCCTGGTTGGTCATCTGGTTGTGGGACAAGAGTAAGCAGATTACCGGCCGAAGAACATGGTCCATCGTCTGTCGTCTAACCTCTGTATCTGCCGGCAGTATCGTGCTGGCATTGACCGCCGTCTGGGCTATCGCCTTCGCCGGGATCTACACCCGCACCGAGACCCGCATCGCAGCCTCGGAGTGGATCTACCAGAACTCGCCGGGACCGATCAACCTGCTGGTCGAACAGGCCGATGGCGCGATCTATCGACAACCGCTCCCATTGTCCAGCGGCTCGCAAGTCGCATCAGACTCACCGTATTCGGCCTCCTTCACTGCCCGCGCCGATGGCCTGCTGGAGGATATCCACCTGGCGCATGTTGCCGCTGCCGGGACCAGGGACACCCTAGACCTGGGCCTGACGGTCTGGCACGACCCGGCGGCCTCCCAGCCGCTGGCTTCCACCCAGTTCCATGCCTATCCGCAAGGCAGCCAGGGGGATATCGCCCAGTCCCTCGGCCTGGTCGAGCCGGCTGTCCTCCTGGCCGGGCAGGTCTATACCCTGCGCTTCGACCTGCTCAGCGCGGACGGCAGCGCGGACCTTTGCGGCCCACTCACCCTTTCCATCCAGGCCGGGATCCAGCCGGTGATGCAGGTGGTGGAGGCTTTGCAGCCGTGCATCGCCAGCGCCGGCCAGCCTTATTCGGTCGCCTTCACCGCCCAGGCAGGCGGCAACCTCGATACTATCCGGGTGGAACAGGCGACCAACCTGGCCCCCCTTGCCCCGCGAACCCTGACCGTACAGGTCGCCGCGACGAACGATCCGACCCCGGACCAGGTGCTGGCATCCGCCAGGCTCACCTCGGACTTTGCCGTTGTGGATGACCCGCGCGGCGAACCGTACACGTTGACCCTCGACCAGCCGCTCCCGCTGCTGCAGGGACAGGCGCTCTACCTGCGACTCCTGACCAGCGGCGGGGTGTTGACATTCTCCGGTTCGGCGGTCGCCAACGAGACCGATTATGATTACGGCCTGCCATTCAGGGTGGCAGGATACGATGGCTTCGGCGGCATCTATCGGGGAGACCTCAACCTGCAGGTTTACTGGGATGACAACGCCGACAAGTTGGCGCGTTTCCAGTCAGCGCTCGACCAGGCTGATTTCATCTTCATCCCAACCAACCACCAGTACGGGCAGATCACACGCCTGCCGGAACGATACCCGCTCACAACCGCCTACTACCGCGCCCTGCTGGGATGCCCGCAGGGACAGGACATCATCGCCTGCTACCGCCAGGCTGAACCGGGCATGTACCAGGGAGAATTGGGATTCGAACTGGCAGCCACTTTCGAATCCTATCCATCCCTGGGTTCGTGGACTATCAATGACCAGTCCGCCGAGGAAGCCTTCACATTCTATGACCATCCGAAGGTGCTCATCTTCCGCAAGACGGCCGACTATGACCCGGCCTGCGTCCAGGCCATCCTGGGCAGCGTGGACCTGGCCGGTGTGATCCATATGCTTCCCGGCCAGGCTGACGATTACAAGTCGCTGACCCTGCCGCTGGACCGTCTCGCAGTCCAGCAGGCGGGTGGCACCTGGTCGCAATTGTTCGACTACGACTGGCTCCAGAACCGGTACCCGCTGCTCGGGCTGCTGCTCTGGTATGCCTTCCTGCTGGCGCTCGGCTGGGCAGTCTACCCCCTGCTGCGGATCGCGTTGCCCGGTCTCGCCGACCGTGGATATCCGTTTGCCCGGCTGGCAGGCATGCTGCTCCTGGCATACCTGCCCTGGCTGGCCGGGTCGTTCGAGATCCCCTACTCCCGCCTGACGATCGGGATCGTCTTTGGCTTGATCCTGCTGGCTGGCGCCGGGCTTGCCTATACGCAACGCGCCGAACTCCGTCGTGAATTCAAGGAGAAAGGCGTATATTTCTTGGTATTAGAGGGCTTTTTCCTGGCCCTGCTGGTGATCGACCTGTTGATCCGCATCGGCAACCCGGACCTGTGGCATCCGGCCAAGGGCGGCGAGCGGCCGATGAACTTCTCGTATTTCAATGCCGTCCTGCGCAGCGTCACCTTCCCGCCTTACGACCCGTGGTTTGCAGGCGGGTACATCAATTATTACTATTATGGATATGTGATCGTCGGTACGCCGGTCAAGTTGCTGGGGATCGTGCCCTCCATCGCATACAACTTCATCCTCCCAACCCTCTTCGCCATGGTGGGTGCAGGCGCATTTTCCATCGGGTACAACCTGCTCTACCGTCGACAGCCTGGCGCCAACGGTTCTTCGTCCCGCCCTGCGGCCTGGTTGCCCCTGCTGGGCGGGATGGCCGCCTCGGCCGGGATGGTTCTGCTCGGCAACCTGGGCATCCTGCGCATGTATATCTGGGGCGAGCAGCGCTTGATCGTCCCGG
>Ga0194127_10008701_pt1 | contig 10826 bp, 12 predicted proteins | sample TA2KigC100mmetaG_FD_148624 | JGI IMG/M metagenome (GOLD analysis project Ga0194127, IMG submission 148624) | Freshwater microbial communities from Lake Tanganyika, Tanzania - TA2015036 Kigoma Deep Cast 100m | ecosystem: Environmental > Aquatic > Freshwater > Lake | place: Tanzania: Lake... | reverse complement strand
GGCCCGATCCTACCTACGCAGCCGGCAACGCCAGCCAGAAGTGGTCAGGAGTTACTTTGCGGAAGAGCACGTCCGATATGCGGCAACATGACCTCAAGCTGTCAAACATTTAGTGCTCTCCGTAGTAGGTCACTTTCTCCGTCGTCAATCCAGCCCTGCACGGTTGCGCTGAAGTCTGCGCTTCTCGCACTGTCTCGTCTGCTCTGGTTCTCCGATATGTTCTTCCTTAGTCGGTCAGCAGAACCTTCCTGTCTCTGTAAGAATTCGCGAGTCTGGCGGATTCTCTTCTCCAGGCGGTCACGGTGCTCTTCCCTGCCCTGCGCACGGGCCTCCTGAATCACACGGAACGCCTCGTCTAGCGAGCGCTGCACCTCATCCCAATCATCCTTGTTCAGGTAGTAGTCGGCTCTTGCCTTCTGCGTTTCCTTGAGAAGGTCCATCGCGACACGCGGGCCGTGTTCCTTCAGGGCGAACTTGATATCGCCGGCCTTCTGCTGGAAGTGCACCTTGCTCTCAAAGGAGGCCTGCTTCTTTCGCCGCTTGATTTCATCCCAGACTTCTTGATATCGCCGCCAGGCTCTTTCGTGGTCGACGTGAACCATCTTTCTTTCTTTGAAGCGTTGCTCGACCTTCCGCAGATCATCCTCTCGATTCCTCAAGTAGCCCTTCGTTCCCACCATGAGTTCGCTGACGAACCTGGTTATGTCGCTCAAGATGAAGTCGATTTCGTGAATGGTGGAATCCCGGAACTTGGCTGACTCTGCGGCAAACGCAGCTCGCTTGGTCTCGTATTCCCCTTTTTGATCGCTAGATTCTGTCACGTGACTACTCTCCTAGGCTAGATTGGGCCATCAGTGGCTGCACCAAGGATCGGAGGCACCCGCATGTCATGCAGAAGGCCATGCTTGCCGGGAACCTCGGGTACAGACTCGCGGCGCCATGGCCGGCGGCAACTGCTTGTGCAGAGCCTGCCCTGAGCCTGCTGAAGGGTCGAGCATCCGTTCAACCAGTTCGACCATCTTGTCATACTGCGCCTTGACTTGCCGGGGCTTTCAGTCTCCTGCGCAGCTTGAGCGTGCGCCGGACCGCGAAGCGGAACCGGGGGTTGGGAGTGATGTAGGCGACCTCCCTGCAAACGAAGGATCCCTCGACAGACCGGTCCCTCAGCTCCGCAAGCAGTTCCTCGTCCACCTTGCGGCCGGAGCGTCCCTCGGTGATGGTCATGTGCGGGATGAAGTCGTCGGTGTGGGGCAGGCCCAGGTTGAACAACCCGACACCGTGAAGCGCCTTGCGGATCTCCAGAACCCGTGCGTTTGGGCGGATCCTGAACCAGATGCAGGGATAGGGAAGGAAGGAATCAGGCGGTCCGTATTCAATCCGGAAGGCATCGAATCCGGCCGCAACCTGCACTAACCGAGCCCAGTCGTCCTCTCGGGGTATGCGGACCATGGGCTGCGTGAGCGTGATGTGTGTGCCGAAGTAGGAATGCGAAGTCGGGTCGTATCCCGCACGCAATCGGTCGACGGTTCTTCGGACTCGCTCCGGCGGCACAATCACCAGTACCCCGCAACGGAAGCTCTCCTGCCAGTTGGTCCACTCGCTCATGCCACTCTCTCCGCAGACGGTTGGCCATCCGCCGCCGCCATTTGGCGCTCGCGGGATTCTTGCTCGTGCGGGGTCTTGGCCTTGGGCAACTGATTGTGCAGGTCGAGCATCCGTTCCACCAGTTCAACCATCTTGTCATGCCGCGTTCTGCCATCAGCCGGGAACACCGAAAGCGCCCATCGTCCTGCTGGTTTTAGTCACGCCGTAGCCTCGCCCACCGGGTTGGCGTCATCGAACAGCTGCGCCTCCCATTGATAGCGGCGAGGATTGCTCAGTCTCCTGACGTGTCCGTCGCGCACCGCCCGCTTCAGCCAGTCGCTGAGTTGTGCCCGACTGAAGTCGCCGGACGCGAGCAGTTGCTTCTGCGTGGCCGGCGTCTCAGCGGTGAGTTGCTTCAGCCGATCCAGAAAGAGTGCATAGCCACGTTGGCTTTCCGGCACGTCTTGGCCAGCCGCAGGCAGGTCGACGCTCCCCGATCCCGTTCCGTATTCTGCCGAGCCGTCCGATACAGATGATTCCGCCGCCAGCACGTAGGGCAGTCCTTTGTCCAACTGGTCTGCCGGTTCCACCTGGTCTCGAACCAGCAGTGTGGAAAGCTGAGGCTCCCCATCCGGCAACCACTTAGCACCTCGCTTCACCAGTTCGGAGTTCCCCGAAGCCGGGTCCTGATGCGACTTGACCCAGAGCGGCACCCAACCTTTCTTAAGGTCCTCGACCGCGCCGTTCCACGTCCCACCTCTTTCCCGGTCGGCCGCAATCACGATAGCCGCATCGGCCAAGCAATAGATGTACTTGTTGCGGGCCATGGCATTGCCCACGTCGAATCCTGCGTCCGGGTTGAAGGGCGACACCAGTACAAGGTCCTTTGCCATTAGCGCCTTGCGGTATCTGGCGGATGTGGTCGCGTGGAGCAAGCTGTCCGACAGGACGCCCACGGCAGTTCCTCCGCGCTCCAGCGCACCCGACATGGCGGCTTCGTCAACCCCGCGTGCTCCTCCCGAAACGACCGACAGGCCTTGCAGCGCCACGTCGGCCCCGAGGCGCGCGGTGAAGGCGAGGTCTTGTTCGCTCGGATGCCGCGAGCCGACAACGGCGATGCCGCCCAGATTCAGCAGACTTCGCCGGCCGCACCCGAAGAGCACCGGCGGCGAGTCTGCCTTCAGCCGTTTCTTCAGGCGCACAGGATAGTCGGAGTCGGCCCGGGTCAGCACCCATAGTCCGGCCCTCGCCCATTTCTCCGCGGCCAGCCCCAGCGCCCCGGCCCGATCAAGCAGGTGTCGGATGCGCTCTTGTGTAACCGTGCGGTCCACCCAGGCAACCAGAACGTCGGCGGGGTCTTGCCGCAGGAGCGTTTCCGGGAGGATTTCATGGTCTTTGAGCCAGCGGGCCAGACGTCCCCATTCCGTCGGCGCAAGCGGCTTCGGCTCGCCCTTCGTCGGCTTGCCGAGATGCGTTGTCAGCAGCAGCACGGCCTGCGTCTGGTTGTTGATGTTCACGTCAATCTCTGGCGCTCGTGGTCGCCAACGCCACCGGCAGGACTGGACCCGCGCCGGCTTGCCTCAGAAGCGCGGCTACGACGGTCATGGTCCACGCCGAATCCACGAGGTCGTCCATTAGCAGAGGGGGACCGGGCTGGACGTCACTCGTGACCTTGAACACGCCGTCAAGATTGGAGCATTGTCGGAAGCGGTTCTGCTGGAGCTTCTGCGGCTCGTTGGCCCCCACCTTGGTCACTACCGGTACGAACGGAAGTTCCAGAAGAGCCGCCAGACGCTTGGCAAGGTCCGGTACCAGATGCGGCCGGCTGAGCGACGGCACACACGTCACCCAGGTCGGCATCGGATCGGGCTTCCAGCGGTTTCTGATCATCTCCGCCAAGGCGCGGGCAAGTTCGTCTCGGAAGCGTCCGGCATGCTTGTCTTCGGCCACGAGTTGCCCCCAGCCGGCGTCGCCCCAGCGGGAAAGAACCCGACCGGTCTCCGCCCGCAGTTCTCTAGGAATGTTGCCGCTGAACCCGTATTGCTGGAATGCATCCTTCGCCACCTGTCTCCTGCACTCGAGTGGCAGCTCGGACTGTCTGAGGAATCGGGCGGCCTCTACCGCGCGGGCGCGCGAGTAGGTCTCGGCAACCACGGGATGGCCGAGGCACACCGCGCACTTGCCGCATGGGCGCGGGTTCTCATCATCCAGAACGCGGGCCAGGAACACCATTAGGCACTCGCGGCTGTCAATGTAGTCCTGCACCTCTTGCCATTCAATCACCCGTTGGAGGGTAAGTCGCCGGATGTGCTCGCCGTCCATCCGGTAGTCCACCGGGGTTCGTTTCCAGAGGCTGCCATCCTTGATGACCGGCGACGGATTCTCAACCGACAGGAACTTGAGAACCTGCTCGATCTGGCCCATACGCAGGTTCACCGACCTCTCCATTTGCCGCTCAGTGAGCCCGTCGCCTGCCGCCAGTAGTTCCAGAATGGCCTTCACGTGGCCTTCGTCCGGGAAGGCGCTGCTACGGAAGAACTCGTGAATCTCCTCGTCCTCGCGACCTGACAGCAGCACTCCGAATGCGTGGTCAATCGCCCGTCCGGCACGGCCCACCTGCTGGTAGTAGGTGATTATCGAACCCGGGGCCTGATAGTGAACGACGAACCCCAAATCCGGCTTGTCATAGCCCATACCGAGCGCAGTGGTCGCCACCAACGCCTTGAGACGGTTGTCCCGCAGCAAGTCTTCGAGATGCTGACGATATGCGCTGGAATCGGCAAACTCCGGCGACTCCACATCGCTGTAGTAAGCCTTGGCCTCGATGCCGTTCCGACCGAGCCAACCCGCGACCTGGTCGGCATCACGTCGAGTGAGAGTGTAGACGATGCCGGTCCCGGGTAGTTCTGGAAGATGCTCGGCGAGCCAGGCCAGACGAACTGACTGGTCGGGCAGACGCAGGGTTTGCAGGATGAGACTCTCCCGCATCAGTGGGCCGCGGCGCACCTGGATGCCGCCTAACTGGCTGCACACGTCGTCGAGCACGCGGTTGTTCGCGGTCGCCGTAGTGCCCAACACGGGCATGTTCGGAGGCATGTGCTGCAGCACGTTCACCAGGCGGCGGTAGTCGGGACGAAAATCGTGACCCCAGTCGGAGATACAGTGGGCTTCATCCACCACCAGCAGGCCGATACGGCCGGCTACCGGCAGCAGGACATTCTGGACGAAATCATCGTTAGCCAGCCGCTCCGGCGAGATGAGCAAAGCGTCGGCCTCATTGTTGAGGATGGCTTGCGTCAGAGCCGGCCATTCCTCCCGGTTGGTCGAGTTGACGGTCAGTGCCTTGATGCGAAGGCGGTTTGCAGCTTCGATCTGGTTTCGCATCAGCGCCAGCAGGGGCGAGACGATCAATGTCGGCCCGGACCCACGGTCGCGCAGAATCCGAGTGGCGATGAAGTACACCGAGCTCTTGCCCCAGCCCGTCCGCTGCACGACCAGGAGCCTCTCCCGCCGATTCACCAGCGCATCGATTGCCTCCCATTGGCCGGGCCGGAATTGGGCATCGGCTATGCCGAGCGCCTGGCGCAGCAGACCGCAAGCACTGTCGCGGTCGCTCATCACTTGGCATCCCCGACAGTCGCGGGAAAAGAGAGGGCTTCCTCGATTTCCGACCTGACTCGTGTCAAGGGTATTGCACAGCCCCGGCCGGGCGCGGCGCGGGGGTTAGGGGCCAGGGATTTGGGGCTCGGATCCCCGGTCCCTTCCCGATAGTCAGGATTGGAAGATTCTGCGGTCGGGGCTTGGGACACGCTCGGCGCGAAACGGGGACAGTCCCTCGGAGCACGAGGACGTGCGGTACAGTCCCCATTTTCGCGGACAGGTGCACTCGCGCCCATTGTTGTCTAGGATATGTCAGATTCCGCCGCAGTCAAGCCGTGGGCCGCAGCCGTTGTCCGGTTCGGCGGGCGGTCAAGTGCAGGACCTGACCCAAGTGCGGCGGCTGGTGCGGGCGGTGGAACGAGGGCTGGAGCGGCGGTTGTTCCGCGGGCTGTTGCGGGCGCAGGAGCGGGAGCCGGAGTGGTTGCCGTTGCAGTGGCAGTTGCGGCAGCCGCAGCAGAGGCTGGACTGGCGGCTGCAGCGGGTGGTGAAGCGAGGGCTGCTCAAGGTGGAAGACTCGCACCTGTTGGGTGATGTCCTATAATCCCTGTAAATTCGGGGCTGATTTTGACCGGAAAGGAAGAAGGCGTAAGCTCCAATGTCGTTAGTCAAACCAACCGCCGGTGACGGCCGGCAGAGAGGAAACTTACGCCGTGGAGAGAATACCACCGAGTGAGCGCGTGCGCAAGGAGATCGAGGACCTGCTGGCCGGCAAGGCCAAAGATAAGAGCCAGGATGAGAGAGAACAGAGCCTGCTGATTCTGGCCATGAAGCGGATACTGCAGGAGGCAGTCGAGCGGGAGCAGGCCGAGTTTCTCGGCCGGAAGCACTACGAGCATCAGAGCGAGGGACAGGGCTGGCGCAATGGCTACGAGCCGAAGACGTTCCGGACGACAGTAGGCAAGGTGCCGCTGGAAGTTCCGCAGACCCGTGATACGGAGGAGCCGTTTCGCTCCAAGCTGCTGGGAGCATTGAAGGGTCGGACCGGCGTCCTGGAGCGGATGGCGACTGAGATGTATGCCCGCGGGCTATCGACCCGGGATATCGAGGCGGTGTTCGAGACCGCGACCGGTGAGCAGTTGCTGTCTCGGAGCGTAGTGAGCGAGGTGACGGAAAGCCTCAACGAGGAGTTTGAGGCGTTCCAAGGGCACGACCTGGCGGAGTACGACTTGGAGTGTCTTTATCTGGATGCGATCTACGAGGCGTTGCGGCTGCGGGCCGGGATAAAGGAGGCGGTGCTCTGTGCCTGGGGAATCCTCCGGGATGGACGTAAGGTGCTCTTGCATATGACGCTGGGCAATAGGGAGAGCTTTGAGTCCTGGCTGGAGATGATGCGGAACATGGTGAACCGTCACTTGTGTGTGCCGCTGACCGTAACGGCGGATGGTGCGCCCGGGCTCAACAAGGCAATCGACCAAGTGTATCCGAAGAGTCTTCGGATTCGTTGCTGGGTGCATAAGATGCGTAACATCAGGGCCAAGCTGCCCCGTGAGGTTGTGCCAGAAGTTGAAGCGGAGATCTACACGATCCGGGATGCGGCGACGGTCGAGCAGGGACGGACGCGGATGCAGGAAGTGATCGCCAAGTACGAGGGACTTTACCCAAGTGCAATGGCCTGCCTTGCGCAGGACGCGGAGGCGTCGCTGAACCACATCCGGTTGCCGGCGCGGCTCCGGCAACTGGTCCGCTCGACGAATCTACTGGAGCGGACCTTCGAGGAAGGCAAGCGGCGAACCAAGGTAATCCCGCGGTTCTTCGCTGAAAAGCCCTGCCTGAAGCTGGTGTTTGCCGCACTGGTCCGTGCCTGTGAACGCTGGGCGCGGGTGAATTTCAGCCCCGTCGAGCTCGAGCAGTTGGATACGCTCAGACGGGCGCTGGGAATGGCCGAACAGAAAAGGGAGTCCAGCCTTCGGACCACCGGCCAAAAACTGACAGCCTGAGATGGATTTTACAGGAGAATCCGGACTTGACCCACCTGTTGCGGACGCCGTTGCGACTGGATGAGCAGCGGCTGTAGCGAGAGCCGGACCGGATGCCGTTCCGGAGGGTTGAGCGGTAGTCGTTCCATGCGCCGTTGTGGTAGCCGCTGCGAGTCCCGGAGCGAGGGCTGCACAAGGGGCAAGAGCTCCCCCTACCGTCCAGGGGATGGTAGTTGCACGCAGACGAAGTCAGAAGTCAGATGTCAGAAGCTAGAAGTCAGAACTGCGGAAGGGACTGAAAGACAATGACTTAGCGGCGGTGTTGACGAAAGACCATGGACCGGGGACTAAAGAATGGTCGCGACGCGTCTTGTTCACGTCTAGCCAATAGCGCACACACCATTAGTAGTGGTCCGGCCGTTCCCGACCACAATTCTGCCGGGGAGTGGACGGCCCACAGGCCGCCTGGTGGGTAGCTTCCACCAATGGAACTTGGCACGCGACGACCCATGGAACTGCCGGAGCTTGTCCGCAAGAATCGACGCGAGCAACGAACCGAGCGACAACTGGAGCGACGACTTGAGCATCTTCGCAAGCAACGCGCGGTGCAACGCAGTACGCAACGTCGGATGCAGCTTGCGATGCAGCTCACGATCCAGTCACCGACGAATCGACCGACGCGACGCACCACGCAGCCTACGACACGTCTGCCGGTGCTTCGACCCGTGCTTCGCCGCATGCTTCGCAAGACCCGACTGCGCCGGCTGCGAACGTTCGTTGATGAGCCTCGGCTTGGATCCGAGCCGATGGAGCCGTGAGGTTCTGAGCGGCTAGCTCTGTCCGGAAACGGGCGGAACTGGGGTTGACTTCGGACCCTCGGCCATGGGTCTGTTCTTCCCCCAGCCGAGGAACTCGTGGGCGAGGATCATGATGACTCCGGCCACCGCGAACGCGTCGGCAAGGTTGTAGGTGTACCAGCGGGTGTTACCGATTCCCATGTCGATGAAGTCGACGACCGAGCCGAAGCGGACCCGGTCGATGAGATTGTTGCCTACGCCCCCGCCGAGAATCATCCCCAGGGCGATGCCGAACCAGCGATCCGAGCTCCGCAGGCCGATGACGATGACGACGATGACAACCAGAATCGGCAGGACGTAGTGCATCCAGACCGGACCATACGACAGGCCGAATAAACCCCGCGGGTTCATCGTCAGGGAGACCCTGAGCGCATCGCCGAGCAACTGGTGCGGCACGTGCAGAGTCTCGTACCGTAGAACCAGCCACTTGGTGAGCTGGTCGAGCGCCAGGGCGAGCACGGCCGTAACGATGAACCAGAACCGCGGGCCCCAGAGGAAACGACGAGTGACGAGTGACGAACGACGAATCTCGGATTCCTGAGTATCCGTGGAGCGTGGGTTCATTCGTGAATCTCCCCCGGGGTCCCGAAGCCGGTTCCCGGTTTCTTCTGGACCACGTGGACGGGCATGGCGCTGAGCCGGCCGAGGACCCGTCCCCGGCGCCAGAGCGGCCACCATTCGTGGAGGTAGATCTGCACCGGCCGCCACATCGCTACCCACCCGGCAATGGTCAGGCTCTCGCGCGCGATACCCGTGCCCCCGCCGGCCGCATTCCCGAGGACCAGGTTTCGCACCGCCAGGCATGCGGTAAGAAACGCGAGGCCGACGAGTAAGCTGGTCCGGCCGTCCTCCATCAGGCGCCGAAACGCCAGCCGGTTCAGCTTGGCCCGGTAGGCGAAGAAGTTGTGCACGGCTTCGGTCATCCAGGCGGACGGGTCCTTGTCGGGCATGTGCTCGAGGTGAATCGTGAGCGAAAGCGGCTCGCCGTGCGAATACTCCTGCGCCCAGTTGAGGATGAACTCCTCGGCGTCGCCGTCCAGGTCTTTGTCGACGAACGGCGATGGGTCCATGGAGTTGAAGAGCTGGTTCGGCTCGTGCAGTTCCAGTTCTATCCGGCCTTTCATGCCACATCATAGCGACAGTTCTGACATGCGGCAAGGAGGACAGAAGCGCGCGGGACATGACCGAAATCCTCCTCGGATTTCGGATCGTGTCCCAAGCCCGGCCACCACCAAGACACCAAGGCACCAAGCGGGCAAGGACGGCACTTCTGCCTTGAACCTCGAGCTGCGGGCCTCTGACTTCGCCTGAGCAGGACGCGGCGAGGGGAAACCCTCGCCGCGTAGCCGAGTCCGGCAGACGGCGCTAGATGAACTTGTAGGTCAGGCCGAGGGCGAGTGTCTCCTTCAGCCTGAGCTTGTCGTGTATCTCTGTGTCGTAGAGCAACTGCGCAGTCAGGTTCACCATCACGTACTTGGTTATACTCGCAGCCGCGGTATTGTCCCAGCCGACGTCCAGTGCTTTCCACTTACCCTCAGGGTCGTCTGCCGCGTCGGAGAAGAACACCACCTGGAACAGGGCCAGCTTGCTGGTGTAGGTGATCTTCTCCTGCGCCAGCGGCGTGGTGAAATCAGACGCAAACGTCAGGCCGCCGTGTTGCTGAGCTGGTTCGAGGTCCGCTCGTCGAGCCGCTGCTTGAGGCCGAAGCCAAGCCGGCTGACGAGTTCGGTCTTCTCGCGCTTGACGATCTGGCGGGCGACACCGAGCGCCTCGTTCAGGTTCAGCGGGTTGAGGAACGGGTCAGCGACCGTGTCCCCTTTATCCCAGAACTGGCTTTGAACCTGCGCGCTGGCGTACGGGTCGACAACGAAACCGAGCGTGAGGCGCAGTACCGACTCGAAGTTGATCTCGTCGGTAGATTTGACCGGCGCGCCCCAACTGCCGGAATCATCCTGGGTCGAGGTCTGGCCGAAAGCCAGTTGCAAGGCGTTTCTTGTGTTCACCTTCGAGCCGAGCCGTTTCTCGGCCAGCATATTCGAGTTGGCGGCATAGGCGAGCAGGCCGGTCGAGCCGCCGCCCCAGTTGGTCGTGTGGGCGTTCTGGTTGAACGTCAGGTTGGCGTCAACCGCGAGGTTCCAGGGCGTTGCCCCGGCCAAGGCCGCGACGCGGCCAGCAGTATCCCGATGCGGGTCATTTTGCTCCCCTCGGTCGAATCCGGACTCTAGGCCTTCAGTTCCGACGTGCAGTGCGGGCAGCGCGTCGCCTTGATCGGCACCGCCGAGAAGCAGAACGGGCAGTCTTTGGTCGTCGGCGCGGCGGCCGGAGCCGGCTTCGGCCGCTTGAGCTGATTGACGCCCTTGACCAGCATGAAGATGGCGAAGCCGACGATGACAAAGTTGATGATGGTGTTGATGAACACACCGAAATTGAGCGTCACCGCTCCCGCCGCCTGGGCCGCCGCCACCGAGGCGTACGGACCCGGCGTCCCGCCCTCCTTGAGCACGGCTAACATGTTGGCGAAGTCGACCTTGCCCAGGAGCAGCCCGATGGGTGGCATGATGACGTCTTTCACCAGCGAGTTGACGATGGTCCCGAACGCGGCGCCGATGATGATACCGACTGCCATGTCCATCACGTTCCCGCGCATGATGAACTCTTTGAACTCTTTGATCACGTCTTACCTCCTTTTGCGGACATAGTCCATCACCCCCGATTCTCACCAGGCACGGGCAGAAGTCAAGCCGCGAGGAGTTCGCGGAGTTCTGGCCTGGGTACATGGTGACCCCCTGAGAGAGGTAAGACGGTCCCC
>Ga0194127_10008700_pt1 | contig 10827 bp, 8 predicted proteins | sample TA2KigC100mmetaG_FD_148624 | JGI IMG/M metagenome (GOLD analysis project Ga0194127, IMG submission 148624) | Freshwater microbial communities from Lake Tanganyika, Tanzania - TA2015036 Kigoma Deep Cast 100m | ecosystem: Environmental > Aquatic > Freshwater > Lake | place: Tanzania: Lake... | reverse complement strand
GGGGGGTACGACGACCTGCGGCGGGAAGGGAGGCCGAGGACCTGGGGCTGCCGCGGAGGGAGACGCGGAGGCGCGCGCCACCTTGTGGGGGTTCCCGAGATATCCGAGACCCGCTAGCGCTCCGCGCTCGCGTTCTTGATCGCCTTGTCCCCGGACGGCGTAGTCCCCGGACGGCGTAGTTCCCGGACGGCGTAGTCCCCGGATGACGCTGTCCCCGCAGGCGCGAGTGCGAAGCACGAGCAAGTCACTGCACTTTGCCAACAAGGGGGGGGGACGACGACCTGTGGCGGGAATGGAGGCCGAGGACCTGGGGCTGCCGCGGAGGGAGACGCGGAGGCGCGCGCCACCTTGTGGGGGTTCCCGATCGACCTGGCGCGCGCCGAGCCTTCAGGCGCGGCGTGGGGGCGGAGCGCCCCACGCCGACGCCGGCCCGGAGCGGCACCCCAGGGCCCGGCCGGGGGAGCGATACGGGGCCCCTGCCCCTGCCCCTGCCCCTGCCCCGTACCCCTAACCGTCAACCTCGACGGGAGCAGCCAACGTCTTCAACTCCGAGTGCACCCGATCCACGAACAGCAGAGCGATCTCGGTCATGCGCCGGAAATCGACGGGGTTCACGCCGGCGGCGCAGGGGATCGACACCTCGAACACGACCGTGTCCGTGGCCTCGTCGTGGTAGAAGCGGCCGAAGAACACGTCCGCGTTCTTCTCGTTCAGCCACTCGTGCAGCCGCGCCGTCCCGATCCCGGCCTTGATCGGCTCGAACGTGAGCGAGTAGGTCAGGAACCGGGCGAACCAGGGGTCCTGGTCCGGCTGCACCTTGCCCGCGATCACGCTCATCCGCAGCGGGCTGTTCTGGCCCGCGTAGTCGAACGTCACGCACCCGCGCTCCTCCTCGATCCGCGCCGCCTCCAGCCCGGACTCGACGAGCAGCTTCTGGAACGTCGCGAGGGTCACGGGGAGCAGGTCGTTGTCCGCCATCACGGAACTCCGAAAGACAGGTGACGCAGCATTGCCCCGATGCGGACGGGTGTCAAGCGTGCCGCGCGGATCCCGGAAGCCCCGAGGGAATGGATCCGCGCGGATCGTGTTATAGGGAGGCCCTGTCGCCGGAGGAGCGAGGACCCATGGAGCAGGACGTCCGGGTGCTGACGGAGATGGTCAGGCGCGAGAGCGCGTTCGTGGACCGCGTCATGGCCGAGGTCGGCAAGGTGATCGTGGGCCAGCGGGAGCTGATCGACCGCATCATGATCGCGCTCCTGTGCCGCGGCCACGTGCTCCTGGAGGGCGTGCCCGGCCTCGCGAAGACGCTGACCGTCCGCACCGTCGCGGACGTGCTGGACGCGCCCTTCAGCCGGATCCAGTTCACGCCCGACCTGCTGCCGGCCGACGTGACCGGCACCCAGATCTACAACCAGCACACGGGCTCGTTCTCGGTCAAGACCGGGCCGGTCTTCGCCTCCATCGTGCTCGCGGACGAGGTCAACCGCGCCCCGGCAAAGGTCCAGAGCGCCCTGCTCCAGGCCATGCAGGAGCGGCAGGTCACGATCGGCGACTCCACGTTCGCGCTGCCGGACCCGTTCCTGGTGCTCGCCACCCAGAACCCGATCGAGCAGGAGGGCACCTACCCGCTGCCCGAGGCGCAGATCGACCGCTTCATGCTGATGGTCCGCGTCACCTACCCGACCCGCGACGAGGAGCTGGCGGTGATGGAGCGGATGACGCTCGCCGAGCCGCCCAGGGTCGAGAAGGTGATGACGGTCCAGGACCTCGCGCGCGCCCGGTCGATGATGTCCGAGATATACATGGACCCGAAGATCAAGCAGTACATCGTCGATCTGGTGATCGCGACGCGCCGCCCCGACGAGTACGGCGCCAGGGGCCTGAAGCCGTTCATCCGGTACGGCGCCTCGCCGCGCGCGTCCATCTACCTGAACGAGGCCGCCCGCGCCCACGCCTTCCTGCGGCACCGCGGCTACGTGATCCCCGAGGACGTGAAGGCCGTCGGCTTCGACGTGCTGCGCCACCGGATCATCCTGTCGTACGAGGCGGAGGCCGAGAACAAGACCTCCGAGGACGTGCTCCGGCGCCTCTTCGAGTCGGTGCAGGTGCCCTGACCATGGACGCCCGGCCCGGAAACGACGACGGCCTGAGGGACCTTCTCGCCCGGGTCCGCCGCATCGAGATCACGGCCTCGCGGCTCGTGAACGAGCAGCTCTCGGGCCGCTACCACAGCGTGTTCAAGGGCCGCGGCATGAGCTTCGACGAGGTCCGGCCGTACGCCGCCGGCGACGAGGTGCGGCTGATCGACTGGAACGTGACCGCCCGCACCGGCGAGCCCTTCATCAAGCGCTTCGTCGAGGAGCGCGAGCTGACCGTGCTGATCCTCGCGGACGCGACCGCCTCGATGGACTTCGGCCTCGCCTCGCCCGAGGCCGAGACGAAGCGGACACAGGCCGCCCAGATCGCGGGCGCGATCGCGCTCGCGGCCCAGATCAACAACGACCGGGTCGGGCTCCTGACGTTCGGCCCCGCCCCCGACAAGTTCATCCCGCCGCGCAAGGGCCGCCAGCACGTGCTCCGCGTGATCCGCGAGGTCCTGACCATGGACCGGCCGGGCGCGCCGTCCGACCTCGCGGCCGCGCTCGCGTTCGCCGGTCGCGTGATGCGGCGGCGGACCGCGATCTTCGTCGTGTCGGACTTCGAGGTCCCGGACTTCGAGCCGCAGCTCCGCGTGGTCGCGCGCCGCCACGACGTGCACGCGCTGGTCGTGCGCGACCCGTACGAGGATCGGCTCGTGGAGGGCGGCATCCGCGCGCTCGCCGACCCCGAGACCGGCGAGCACGTCTTCGTGAACGTCTCCCGCGCCTACGCGGAGCGGCACGCGACCGCGGTCAAGGCCCACCTCGACGGCGTGTTCCGCGTGCTCAGGCGGCAGCGCGTGCCGTACACGGAGTTCGCGACCCGCGACCCGTACGACCGGCCGCTGGTGCGCCACTTCGCGCGGCTGAAGGGGAAGGCGTTGTGAACGGCTCGCGACGGCGGCTCTCACGGGAACACCTCCTGATGCGCGCGCTCGCGGTCGCCTGCCTGTCCCTGGCGGCGCCGCCCGCGCTCGCGGACGCGCCCGTGGTCGACCGCGAGGACGTGACCTTCCGGGTGGACATCGACCCGGCCACCCTCGTGATCGGCAAGCGCTTCCGGATCCGCTTCGAACTGTCGTATCCCCCGGGCACACGGGCCTATTTCCCCGAGACCCCCGTCACGAAGCCGTTCCTGCTGCTCTCCCACGGCCGCGACACGACCGCGGTCGCGGGCACGTCCGCCGGCGAGACCCACGCGCTCGAGCTGCTCCCGGTGCGGCTCGGCACGTCGGTGATCGCCCCGATCGAGGTCCCGTACGTGGACCCGTCCGGCGCGGCGCGCGTGGCGAGGACGCCCGAGGTCCGCATCCAGGTCGCGGGCACGCTCGGCAACGAGGCCGACCCGCAGCCGGCGGGACCCGGCGAGCCCGTGCCGGTCCGCGTGCCGAACACCCCCCTGGTCTGGGCCCTGTCCGCGATCGGGATCGCCCTGCTGGCGTCCGCCATCGGGGCGCTCGGATACCGCCGCTGGCGCGCGTGGAAGGACGCGCATCGTCCCCCGCCGCCCCCGCGCCCCGCCCACGAGGTCGCCCGCGAGCGGCTCGCGGAGATCGAGGCGATGGGCCTCGTCGAGGCCGGGGACTTCTCGCAGCTCGCCCTGCTCGTGTCCGAGGTCGTCCGGGAGTTCCTGGGCGCGCGCCTCTCCTTCGCGGGCGTCGACATGACCACGTGGGAGGTGCTCCAGGCCGTCTCGGGCCGCGACCTCGGCCGCCTGTCCGCGGTCGAGCTGGAGGACTTCCTGGCCCTGTGCGACCTGGTGAAGTTCGCCAAGTTCACGCCGACCCCGGCCGAGGGGGCGGGCCTGCTGCGGCGGGCGCGCGAGGCCGTGGACAAGGTGACGGCGGGGGGGGCGGACGTCGCGGTCCGCGCGGCCCTTGCCGAGGACGGGGGGGCGGCATGAGGCTCGAATCCCCCTTCCTGCTCCTGGCTCTGATCCCGGTCGGGGCCGCGGCATGGTTCGCCCTGCGCCGCCTCGCCCGGCGGCCGCCCGCCCTGCGCTTCCCGACGCTCGCGCGCGTGCGGGCCGCGCGCCCGCCCCTGCTCGGGCGCCTCTGGTGGGTCCCGCTCTCGCTCGAGATCCTGGGTGCGGTCGCGGCGGTCGTGGCGCTCGCCCGGCCCCAGGCCGAATCGACGGAGGAGCTCGCAGGGGAGGGATCGGACTTCGTCATCGCGCTCGACATGTCCGGGTCGATGAACGCGGTCGACATGCTGCCCGAGGCGATCCTCGATCACCACGCCAGGGGCCGCGAGCCGCCGAACCGCTTCGAGACGGCGCGCGAGACGATCGCGTCGTTCATCCGGTCGCGCGACCACGACCGCATCTCGCTCGTGATCTTCGGCGGCAAGGCGTGGGTGAAGTTCCCGCTCACCCTCGACAAGGACGCGATGACGCGGATCCTGTCGGGCCTCGTGCTCGACGACGGGTACCGGATCCCGGGCACCGAGGGCTGCACGAACGGGTGCACGGTCGAGGGCGAGCGGACCGCGATCGGCGACGCGCTCGGGCGGGCCTACAAGCGACTGGAGGGGTCCGACTCGAAGTCCCGCAACGTCATCCTGATCACGGACGGCGACAACAACGCCGGCAAGGCCGCGCCCGAGGAGGTCGCGCGCTTCATCGGCGAGCAGGCGCCGGACCGGCCGGTGCGCGTCTACACGTTCCTGGTCGGCACGGGCGACCACACCTGGGTCCAGGCCCGCAACCCGTTCACCGGCCGGCCGGTCACGACCGCGGACGGCAGGCGGGTCTACGAGCGGCCGAAGGACAAGTTCCCGGTCAACCCGGCCCTGCTGAAGGAGATCGCCCGCGTGACGGGCGGGTCGTACCACGAGGCCGCGACCGAGGAGGATTTCCGCAGGGAGTTCGAGGACCTGGAGAAGACGCGGTTCGCGGCCCCGGCGTTGCGCGAGTGGCGCGAGGCCTGGATGCCGCCGCTCGCGCTGGCCGCCGTGCTCCTGCTCGTCGGCCACGGCCTCGGCCTGACCGTGTTCCGGAGGTGGCCCTAGGGATGCTGACCTCGCTCGACGCCGTCCGCTGGACGAACGCGCACCTGTGGTGGGTGCTGCTCGTCCCGCTCGCGCTCGTGCCGGCGTACCTCGCGTACGAGGCGTTCCGCCGCCGGATCGAGCGCGCGCACTCCGGTCGCGCCCTGGTGCCCCGCATGGTCGATGGCGCGTCGGGCGGCCGCCGGATCGCGGTCGCCGCGTGCACGCTCCTCGCGCTCGAGTTCGTCGGGGTGGCGGTCATGCGCCCGCGGTACGGGTTGAAGGAGGTCACGGTCCGCGGCGCGGGCGTCGATATCGCGATCGTGCTCGACGCGAGCCGGTCCATGAAGGTCGCGGACGTGTCGCCGGACCGGATCACGGCGGCCACGGTCGAGGTCGCGCGGCTGCTCGACATGACGCGCGGGGACCGGGTGGCGCTCGTGCCGTTCGCGGGCATCGCGTTCGTCCAGACCCCGCTCACGCTCGACCACGAGGTGATCAAGGAGTACCTGCGCGACCTGCGCGTGACGGACCTCCCCGTGCCGGGGACCGCGATCGGCAGGGCGCTCGCGCTCGCGAAGCAGGCGCTCCAGGTGACGCCGGAGGGGGTCAAGGGCAGCGGGAGCAAGGCGGTCGTCCTCTTCACCGACGGCGAGGAGACGGCGGAGGGAGAGCCCGCCAAGGTCGCGGCGGAGCTGGCCGAGAAGGGCGTGCGGATCTACGCGGTCCCCGTGGGCACCCCGGCGGGCCAGCCGATCCCGGTCCTCGACGATAGCGGCCGGGTGACCGGCACGGCGCGCGAGAAGGACGGGGTCACGCCGGTCCTGTCGAAGCTCGACGAGGGCGTGCTGAAGGACCTCGCGGGCCGGAGCGGCGGGCGCTACTTCTCGCTGTCCGGGGGGGCGGACGTGGCCGGGGCGATCGCGGCCGAGATCGCGATGCTCGAGAAGGCCGAGTACCGGTCGCAGGTGGACCGCCTGCTCGAGGACCGGTTCCAGTACCCGCTCGGGGCGGCGGTCGCGCTGATGGTCGCCGCCGCGCTGCTCGCGGGGGGCGCCGGCGTCCGCAGGCGGGGCGCGGCGGCCGCGGCGGTCGCGGCGCTGGCGGTCGGCGCCGCGGTCCCGGTCCCGGCGGACGCGAAGGGGGTCTTCGAGCGGGACCACGGCGGCGTGGCGGACGCCGTTGCGCTGCTCGCCCAGGGCAGGGCCGGCGAGGCGGCGAAGGCGCTGGAGGAACTCGCGGCCGAGCTGGGCGTGCGGCCGGACCTGTACTTCGACCTCGCGCTCGCGCGGGACCGCCAGGGCGAGCACGCCCAGGCGGTGGAGGCCGCGGACAAGGCACTGAGCGCGCTCCGCGCCGCTCGCGAGAGCCGGCCGGACTGGCCGACCGAGGCGCGGATCCTGCACGCGAAGGGCACGATCCTGATGCGCCGGGCCGCCTCCGAGGCCGCGGCGAAGAAGGACACCCGCGAGGTGCGCAAGGTGTGGCGCCAGGCGGTCGAGGCGCTCTCGGCCGCGCTCGTCGCGGACCCGGCGGCCGAGGACACGCGGAGGAACCTGGAGCTTGCCGCGGGCGCGGCGTGGCCGCCGTGCTCGAAGCTCGACGACCCGCACGAGCCGAACGACACGCCGGACGAGGCCAGGTTCCTGACGCCGGACCCGAACACGCTCACGGCCAAGGCGGACCTGCTGCTCTGCCCGGGCAACGAGGACTGGTTCAAGCTCCCGCTGCGGGCGGGCGAGACGTTGATGGCCTCGGTGGTCGCGCCGGCGGAGGGGGGGGCCGCGGCGCAGCCGCAGGGCGCCCCGGGCGGGCAGCCGGGCGATGCGCCGAAGCCGGCGGCCACGGACCTGGCGCTCGTCGCGGCGGACGGGCAGGTCTTCGGCGGACCGGCGAAGCAGGTGCGGCGGCGCGCGATCGGCGCCGAGACCGCGTTCCTGCGCGTCACCGGGCCGAAGGAGGAGGACGGGACGCCCTACGTGCTCGACGCGCGCGTGGTGCCCGCGTGCCCTGCCGGCGACGACGGGATGGAGCCGAACGACGCCCGCGAGGCGACGAAGCCGCTCCCGGACGGGGACCACGGGCTCAGGGTCTGCCCGGGCAGTGACGACGGGCTCACGTCCACCGAGAAGCAGGGCACGCAGAAGCAGGTCGTGCTGGCCGTTCCCGCGGGCGAGGGGCCGCTCGAGCTCGAAGTCTGGTCCGCGGACGGCGCGCCGGTCGACGTGGAGCGGCAGGACGGCGAGGAAGGCGCGGCGCGCGCGGCGAGGCTGCCCAAGGCGGAGCAGGACGCGCCGTTCGCGATCCGGGTGTTCGGCGGCGGGCAGGAGGGGTTCTACCGGCTCTCGGTCCGTGACGCGGACGGGCAGGACGGGGGGCAGGACCGGAAGCAGGATCAGCAGGATCAGCAGGACCAACAGCAGCAGCAGGAGCAGCAGCAGGAGCAGCAACAACAGGAGCAGCAGGGCTCCCGGACCATGAGGGAGCTGCTTGATGACATCGACGGGAACGACGAGAATCTCGAAGCCAAGGAGGCCGAACGCTCCTCCCCGTACCGGGAATGGGTCCCGGAAAAGGACTGGTGATGGTCCGTCCGCTCGCGAGCCGCGTCGCCCTCGCCGCCGCCATGCTCGCGCTCGGCGTCCTCGCGTCCGGACTCCCGGCGGCCGCATCGGCGCAGCAGGTCCGCGTCGCGCCGGGCCGCACTTCGCTGCCGCTCGGCGAGACGGTCACGGTCCAGATCGTGCTGTCGGGCCGGTTCGACGAGACGCGGGGGCCGGACCTCGCGGACTTCGACGTTGTTGGGAAGTCGTCGGGCACCTCGGTGTCGGTCGTGAACGGCCAGATGACCCAGGAGCACCAGGTGACGCTCCAGCTCCTGCCGAAGCGGGCCGGGACGCTGACCATCGGCTCGATCGAACTGGTGTCCGCGGGCAAGGTTGTGGCCTCGTCCAGGCCGGTGCAGATCCGCGTGTCCGGGAAGGGCGCTCCGCCCACCGCGCCGGCTCCGCCGCCGGGAGCCCCCCCCGAATCTGCCCCCGAGGGCGCGCCGCCGGACGCCGCGCCCGAGCCGTCCGCGCCCGCGCCGCAGTCGCTAGCGCGGTTCGCGGGCAAGCGGTGGTTCCTGGTCCCGCGGGTGCCCGAGCGGCCGCTCTACGCGGGCGAGCCGATCTACGTGGAATACGTGCTCTACAGCGCCGCGGACCTGTCGGTCGCGGACGCGCGCCTGGAGACCCCCCCCGCGCTCAAGGGGTTCGTGGTGACCCAGCCGCGGGACCCGGACACCGAGTTGAGGCGCGTGCGCATCGGCGAGGTGCCCTACGACGGCCGCGTGGTCTGGCGCGGCGCGGTGACGCCGCTCGAGGCGGGCCGGGTCGTCCTCCCCCCTGCGTCCGCGGCGATCTACGTCGGCGACGGCTTCTTCGTGCAGACGAGGCGCGTGGCGAGCGATGCGGTGACGCTCGACATCCTGCCGCTGCCCGACTCCGGCCGGCCGGCGGACTTCGTCGAGGGCACGGTCGGGCAGTTCGTGGTCCGGGCCTCGCTCGACAAGTCGTCCGTCCGGGTGGGCGAGGCCGCGCTGCTGACCGTGGACGTCACCGGGTCGGGCAACCTCTCGTCGCTGCGCGCCCCGCCGGTGCCGCCGCCGCCCGGGATGCGGGTGGCGCGGGTCCCGGCGTCCGACCTCGACGAGACGGTCGTGGACCGCGGCGGCGTGTCGGGCCGCCGCGCCTTCCAGTACCTGCTGACGCCGGAGCGCGAGGGCCGGTTCGAGATCGGCCGGATCGAGCTGCCCCACTTCAACCCGGTCGCGGGCCGGTACGAGCGCAGCCGCACCGAGGCGATCCGGGTCGTCGCGACCGGCGGCGCCGGCGGCCCGATCCACGAGGTGAGGAAGGAGCGGATCGTGCCCGTGATCGCGTCCTCAGACCTCGCGCCCGCGCCCGGACGCGTGCCGGACCGCAGCGTCGGCCGCGAGGTCGTGATGGCCGGGGTCGGCGTGCCCATGGCGCTGTTCCTGGTCGCCGAGGCCGTGGCCCGGCGGAGGGCCTGGCGGGAGCGGAACGGGACCTCGCACGCGCGCCGGCGCGCGCTGGCCGACGCGGAGAAGCGGCTGAAATCACTCGCGCGGAGCGCCCCGGCCGGGGAGGGCTTCTGGTCCGGCCTCGACGGCGTGATCCGCGACTTCGTCTCGACGCGGTTCGGCGTCCCGGTCGCCGCGCTGACGAGCGACGATCTGCGCGCCGCCCTCGCCGCCGCGGGCGCGGAGGCCGAGGTGGCGGACGCCCTCCTGGCCGAGCTGGAGCACTGCGCGTTCGGCCGCTTCGCCCCGAGCGCCGCCATGGAGCGCGACCGGTCCGCGAGCGTCGACCGCGTCCGCCGGTGCCTGGCCGGCCTCGACCGTGCGCGCGGGGGGGACGCGTGACCTTCCGCACCCTCGCCGCCGTCCTCGCCGCAGCGTTCCTGGTCGCGGACCCGGCGTCCGCGGAGACCCTGCCCGGGATGTTCCGGTCGGGCGTGGAGGCGCTCCAGGCGGGACGGGCGGCCGACGCGGCGAAGACGCTTCGCGACCTACACGAGCGCTACGGCGTCACGTCGCCGGACCTGCTCGTGAACCTCGGCGCGGCCGAGTACGAGGCGGGCAACCACGGCCGCGCGCTCCTCTATCTCCACCGCGCGGTCGAGACCGCGCCGGAAACCCCGGCGGCCGAGGCGGCCCGGGTCGGCATCGGGCGGATCCGGAGCGCGATGAACCAGGAGGGCGGCCGGTCGGAGGGCAAGGGCTTCGTGTTCGGCGGGATCGCCGACGCCTGGACCGTGGCCTTCGGCTGGGCCGACCCCGCGGTCGCGGGGAGCGTGTTCCTGGCCCTCTGGGCGGCCGGCTTCCTGGCCGCCGCGGCCTGGAGGCTCGCCCGGGGCGGTGTCCTGCCCGTCCGCGCCCGCTCGCCCGCGGGCATGACCGCCGCGCTCCTGCTGGCCGCGGCGCTCGCGGCCGGCGGCATCGCCTACGGCGCGGCGAAGGTCGCGTCCTACCGAGTCGCGGTCGTGACCGCGGACGAGGCCCCGCTCTACGACGCGATCGACTCCATGGAGCGATCGCTGACCCTGCCCGAGGGCGCCGAGGTCCGCCATCTCGAGTCCCGCGGCGGCTTCGTGCGCGTGCGGCTGTCGTCGGGGAAGGAAGGCTGGGTCCCGGAGGCGGCGGTCGGGGTGCCGTAACTCCCGTACCCGAGCCCGTACCCGCCTACCTGTCCTCCAGCTGCTCGAACGCCTTCCGCGCCCGGTCCCTGCCCAGCATCTTCCACACCCCCCGCAGCCCTTCCTTCCGCTGGGTGGCGTTCAGCCTGCCGAGCAGCGCGCCCTTCGGCCGTCCCGGCCACGTCGGGTGCCACTCGAAGTGGAAGATGGGGCCGGGGTCGCCGTGGCCGAGCCAGCGGAGCCCGAACGTCTCGCCGAGGTCCCCGATCCGGTCCCAGGCCTCGCGCTCCTCGCCGCCGCGCACGTACGCCGCGGACGCGGACGCGAGGTCGTTCCGGTGGGCGAGGTTCACGTCCACGGCCAGGCCCCAGGCGTGGAGCCCCTTGCGGTGCACGGTCTTCCGGTACTTCACCCGCTTCTTCGTCCCGTCCTTGCCCTTCACGGTCTTCCACGCGGACACGACCTTCTTCGTGTACGGTCTGAGCCCGCTGATCACCTTTTT
>Ga0194127_10008687_pt1 | contig 10836 bp, 10 predicted proteins | sample TA2KigC100mmetaG_FD_148624 | JGI IMG/M metagenome (GOLD analysis project Ga0194127, IMG submission 148624) | Freshwater microbial communities from Lake Tanganyika, Tanzania - TA2015036 Kigoma Deep Cast 100m | ecosystem: Environmental > Aquatic > Freshwater > Lake | place: Tanzania: Lake... | reverse complement strand
TGATGCATTGCACGATGCCGGTGTGAGCCAGGACGACCCCGCCGTGCAGCGCGCGCTCGCGTTCGTCACGCGGACGCAGAACCTGAAGGTGACCAATCCCTCATCTTGGGCCCAGGCCGGCGGCGATGACGGCGGCTTCGTCTACACGCCTGCCAACGGCGGCGAGAGCTTTGCGAGCGAGGATGCCGGGGAGGGCCGTTACGGCGAGAAGTTCCCCGCCGGCACGCCGCGCACGCTCCGCAGCTACGGCAGCATGACCTATGCAGGCCTGAAGAGCCTGCTGTACGCGGGTCTTTCGCCTGATGATCCACGCGTGAAGGCTGCGCGCGGCTGGATTGCCTTGCACTGGGGATTCGAGGCAAACCCCGGCTTGGGGACGCAGGGTCTCTTCTACTACCGACACGCCATGGCCCGCGCCCTGGCCGTGAATGGCGAGCGCACCATCACCGATGCCCAGGGCAAGGTCCATGACTGGCGCAACGAACTCATCGAGAGCCTGCTCACTGCACAACGGCCCGATGGCTCATGGGTCAACGCCACCGCGCGATGGCAGGAAGACAAGCCGGAACTCGTGACCTGCTACGCGCTGCTCGCCCTCGAGGAAGCGCTCAAGCCGGCCGCGTCGTCCGTCAAACTCACGCCCGCTCAGCGGGCACCGTGAGGAACCACGCCCACGCCATCGCCGCACTCGCCAGGAGCAGCGCCCCGGTGGCTTGGTGGGCCGTCGTGAACGCCACCTCCAGCGTGGGAATCGCAGCGCTGTCGCGCTTGAGGACCCAGATGAGCGCCAGGAATCCCAGGACGACCTGAAGCGTGACGAGGCCGTGCAACGCTGCACCAGTCCGCCGCAGGCCCTTCGATCCAATCCACGGAGCAACAGTCGATGCATCGGTCGATGCAGCCCTCGCCGCGCCGGCACGCATGGCCCTGATACCCGCCCAGATGCAGGCTGCAAGCGCCACGACGGACCATGACAGGTGCGCGTGCATCGCCCACTTTGGCTGCGCCGGCGCACCGCCGTCGGGGCTGGGGATCTGAAGATGACGGTAGAGGGCGCCCAAGACCAGTTGCATCAGCAGGATCACCATGAGCGCCACGGCGGGGTTGGATGCCGCGCGCACGACGGCTGCGCGGCTCTCGCGCCACGCGGGGCACGAGGCCACCGCGAGCACACAAAGCCCGGCGAAGACCGTCTGGCCGAAGACGCCGTGCATCACCGCAAAGGCGATGCTCGGAGCAAGGTCCTCGCTCGCCTGCGACAGCGTGATGGCACCGGTCACACGCATCCCACCCATCAGACCCTGCAGCGTGACGGCAGCCAGGAGCGCCGTCGCCCCCCAGCGGATCGATGCCGGCGACCGGTTGGCCCATGCCAGCGCAGCCAGCACCAGCGTGGTCAAGCCCACGAGCGTCCCAAAGAGCCGGTGCACATGCTCGTAGTACACGCCGCCCTTCATCTCGCTGATCGGATAGAGCAGCATGTTGTGTCCGAAGGTGTTTGGCCAGTCCGGCACGGCGAGGCCCTCTTCCAAGCCCGTCACCAGGCCGCCCGTGATCAGTAGAAGGAACACCGTGCTGGCTGCGACCGTTGCGAACAGGTTGACCGGATCGCTCCCCGCTCGCGACTCCATCGGACCCCCTGTGCGTCGGGCCACCCAGCCCCCAAACACGCTCAGGGCGATGGTTGCTCCGTACAACCCACCGATCCACAGCAGTCCTTCACGCCAGACATCGCCCGCATCGCGCGAGAAGAGGCTTCCGACCACAAGCAGGTTGACCGTCGCAGAGACGACACCGACTTTCCACGGGGAGGCGGCGCCTCGTCGAGCTGCCAGCCAACCCATGACGGCCGGTGCCGAGAGCGTGAGTGCAAAGAGCGCCTCGCCAGCGAGCAGTCCCGGTCGCATCATCGCGATGTAGCCGAGGGTCCACATGCCCACGGTCGCGGCGAAGCCGAGCGCAAGATCCCCGCCCCGCAATGCTCCCGCACCGAGCGGGCGCAGCACCATCGCGATGATTGCCAGGAGGATGGTCACCGCGACGAGCGCGCCGGCATACAGGGCGAGGAACCCCGGTAGGGAGACCGATGGATCGGCTTGGGCAAGGGTGGGCAACATGGATGCATATGCTAGGAGTGCCAATGGGCGAAGACCGTTCCACGATCCCCCCCCGCCACGGCGTGCTGCGCACGCTGGCTGACCTGACCAAGTTCCGGCTGAATGCCCTGGTGGTGCTCACCACGGCAGCGGGTTTCGTGGTAGCCGGTGCCATGCCGGGCGCCACGCAGTCGTTGGCCATCTTGGGGTGGTGCGTTCTGGGCACCGCCTGCGCTGCCGCAAGCGCGGCCATCCTGAACCAGGTGCTCGAAGCCGGCCCTGATGCTCTCATGCAACGCACCGCCGCGCGGCCACTGCCGACCGGCCGTGTCCGACGCGTGAGTGCGTGGGTCATCGCCCTCGTCGTCGGCTATGCCGGCTTTGCAATCCTCGCGAGCTTCGTCAACCTCCTTGCCGCGGGTCTCGCCATCGGCAACATCGTGCTCTACGCGTCTGTGTACACCCCGCTCAAGCGCCACACCACGCTGAACACGATCGTGGGTGCCGTCACCGGTGCGTTGCCACCCATGATCGGCTGGGCGGCCGCGACGGGTGAGCTCACGGCCGGGGCATGGGTGATCGGCGCAGTGCTCTTCCTGTGGCAGATGCCCCACTTCCTCGCCTTGGCCTGGATGCTCCGGGACGACTACGAGCGCGGCGGGTTCGCGATGCTGCCCTCGCGCGATCCCGATGGTGCACTCACGGCAGCCGCAAGCCTGGCCACCAGCCTGCTGCTGGTTCCCATCGCGCTGCTTGGAGTGCATGTGGGCGCGGCGGGATTCGTGTTCGCGCTGGTCGCCGTGCTCGCTGGGTCGGCGCTCGCGCTGCTGTCCCTTCGCTTCGTGCAGGAGCGCAGCCACGCCCGGGCACGCACGCTCTTCCTTGCAAGCCTTGCCTACCTGCCCATCGTGCTCGGTGCCATGTGCATCGATCGGGGCGCGGTGTCGATCGAGGCTTCGCTGCGCGGCGGTGCCGCCAATGTCCCGCTCGAGCCAATCCCAGAACCCACCAAGGGGCAACCACTCGATGCCTGAGGCGCCGGCACCACACCGCGACGGCTTGGGGTTGGCCGTGCCGATCGCGCTCGCCGCCATCGGCACGATGGCTGTGCTTGGCTTTGCGCTTGCAGGCCTGCTCGCGGGCGAGCGCCCGCTCGGCGACGGTCGTGATCCCGCGACCTACGGCTTCGATCTTTCGGGGCTCGCCGCGGGACCCGGCATCGTCAGCGGCAGCGGAAAGCCGCGCTATTTCCTGCAGCCGCTCACCGTCACGACCACGATGCCGGGCGCCTCGATGGCCGAGTGGAATGTCACGAAGCGAACCAAGTACGTGGTCAGCACCGACCGCGTCGTCGGCCTGGCGCTCGGTGGCGAGTCTCGCGCCTGGCCGCTCAGCGTGCTCAATGTGCATGAGGTCATTCACGACACGCTCGGCGGCGTCCCGATCGCTGTCACCTACAGCCCGCTGTGCGACTCGGCCGTCGTCTTCGATCGACGCGTGGCCGGCAGGACGGTGGAGTTCGGCATCAGTGGACTGGTGCTCGATTGCAACGTGCTGCTCTATGACCGAGGCGGTCCGGGTCACACACCGTCGCTCTGGTCGCAACTGGGTCTTGGGGCCGTAAGCGGTCCGCTTGCGGGGACCATGCTGCAGCCGATGGCTGGCGTGCGCCTGGAGCCCTGGAAGGACTGGCTCGCAGCCCATCCCGAGACCACCGTGCCCACGCCCGATGACGCCATGCGCAAGCGCATCAAGGCCACGAGCTACGAGCGGTACTGGCTTGCAGGCAAGCCGATGTTCGATGTGTCGAGTCCGGCGCCCGCCGGAGCGGGACAGCCCACGACGATGGAGCGGGTCGTGGCGACCCTGCAGCCCGATGGCTCATGGCTCGTCACGCCGCCGTCTGCCGCGGCCGCCGAGGGCGTGCGGATCCCCTCCCTGTGGTTTGCATGGCATGCCTTTCATGGCGCACGCTCGGCCGTCGATGGCTTCGGCACCACGGCCACGCCCTGATCGGGCAACTCAGTCGAACGAGCCAACCCAGAGCGTCGCGTAGAGCGCCAGCCAGATCACGCCCAGCGTGTGCCAGTACATCGTGCACTTGGTGAGGCCGAGCACGGCCTCGCGATGGTCGTGCGACCGGACGACCCGCATGATGACCACATACATCGCGCCAAGCCCGCCGAGCACATGCAGTGCATGCAGTGCCGTGAGCACGTAGAAGGTCCACGCGTACAGGCTGTCCTGCAGGGGCAGCGCTCGCCACATCTGGCTCCAGCTCAGCCCCTGCACCGCCACGAACGCCCAGCCAAGCGCGAAGGTCGCCCACGCTGAGGTGACCGCGCGGTCATCAAGGTTGGCCCGGGACGCAACCAGCGAGCGCTGCATGGTCCAGCTCGACGCTGCCAGGAGCAGCGTGCTCAGGATCAGCTCGCGAGGCAATCCCGGCGAGCCATCCGGTCGCCAGCCGGACTCATCTCCGGTTCCAAGCCGCACCACCAAGTAGGCGAGCATCGTGGCCACGAACACCATGGCGATGACCACGAGGAAGAGCCACATGCCAAGCAGCCCGGCGCTCGAACGCACCTGGGCGCTGGCAAAGGGCTCTCGTGCTGGATCACTGATGGGCATGCTTGGTCACGGTAGGCATCAACGACGAGGCGGACCGCATGGGTCCGCCTCGAGGAAGTTCACATGGCCTGAACACCCGTCACGGGAGGTCAGGGCTCTTCTGCGCCGCGATCGGCGCGTTCGGCGCATCCTTGTCGAGGACCGCCTGGACACCGGCAGGGTTGCCGACGTACTGGGAGTCGCGGTACTGGCTCGTATCCATGAGGCAGAAGGCCATCATGAGCACGACGAACAGGATGCCGCTCAGGAAGATCAGCTGGTTGAAAGGCCGATCCCAGCGAAGGTGCATGAAGAAGAGCGACACGAGCGTGGCCTTGAGGCCGGCGATCGCGAGCGCCACGAGCAGGTTCGCCTCGCCCAGATCGACGTAGCGCACCGCCACCGTGATCACGGTCAGGACGATGAGCGCACCGCCGGTGGCGAACAGGATCCACGGAGCGACGAGGTGTCCGACGAGCGGCTGCGCGTCGTGGCCTGCATGACCATGGCCGGAAGTGGTGTGTGCGTGTCCCATGGTTCAGTCGATGAGGTAGAAGAGCGGGAAGAGGAAGATCCACACCAAGTCGACGATGTGCCAGTACAGGCCCACGAGATCGACCGGCGTGTAGTACTTGGGTCCGAATTCGCCGCGACCGGCGCGCACGATCAGCCAACCGATCACGCCCATGCCGATGAGCACGTGGATCCCGTGCAGCCCCGTCATGGCGTAATAGATCGCGAAGAAGAGATGCGTGTTGGGCGGCATCGAAGCGTCCTGCAGGTGCAGGGCCTCGTCGCCGTGGGTGGCGGGATCGGCTGCATGCTCGGCGGCCTTGGCGTCGATCACGGCCGGAGCCATGCCCGAAGGGCCCTCGGCCGGCGGGGCGATCGCGGTCTGCTCGCCTGCCGGCATCTGCACGAACGCCGGCATGGACGCCTGCTGTGCCGTCACCGTTGCGGCCGACATCGTGGCCTGGGCGGGTGCGAGCGGCACGGGCGCCTTGGACGAAAGCTCGGCCGCCTGCAGGCCGCCGTCATCAGTCACGGGCTTGTAGAAGCCCTCGCCCCACACCAAGTGCACATGGAACTTGTGCGTGTACTCGAAGTACTTGATGACCATGAAGCCCGCGGCGCCGGCCATGGTCAGCCAGAGGCAGACCACCAAGGCGGTCTTGCGACCGGTCTGCGCGAAATAGACGCCCATGGCCATCGTCAGGCTGCTCAGGATGAGCACGCCAGTGTTGATGCCGCCCATGGTCGTGTCGAGGTACGCGCTCGCGTACTTGAAGACGTCGGGGTAGCGGTTGCGCAGCACCGCATAGCCCACGAACAGCGCTCCGAAGAAGAGCACTTCCGTCACCAGGAACAGCCACATGCCGAGTTTGGCGCTGTCGAACTGCTGCGCCGGCGTCTCGAAGTGGTGCGCCAGGAACGGGTACTCGGCGTTGTGATGACCATGGCCGCCGCCGTGCCCATGGTCGCCGTGGCCATCGGCTGCGTGGTGGTCGCCGGCTGATGCGTGTGCGCTCATCGTTTCAAGCCTTTGCCGCTGGGGGTTTCACGGTGACGTAGCCCTCACCGCGCTCGTCCCAATGCAGGTTGGAGAAGTCGTAGGGATCGCCCACCTTGGGGGCCTCGTGGAAGTTGTAGTACGGCGGCGGGCTGGCGCATTCCCACTCGAGCGTGGCGCCGCCCCACGGGTTGGCCGGGGCGCGCTTGCCGCTCACCAGGCTCTGCACCAGGTACATCGCCGTGAGCAGGAAGCCACCGGCCATGATGTAGGAGCCGATCGTCGAGATCACGTGGTAGATCTGGAATTCGGCCTGGTAGTCGTAGTAGCGGCGCGGCATGCCGTGGCTGCCGAGCATGAACTGGGTGAAGAAGGTCACGTTGAAGCCGATGAACACGAGGGTGCAGGCGATCATGCCGAGCTTCTCGTTGTACATGCGGCCGGTGATCTTGGGCCACCAGTGGTGCAGCCCGCCCACCATCGCGATCAGCGCGCTGCCCATCATCACGTAGTGGAAGTGCGCGACCACGAAGTACGTGTCGTGCAAGTGCACATCGGTGTTGAGCGTGGCCAGGTGAAGGCCCGTCAGGCCACCGATCGTGAAGAGCACGATGAACGCCAGCGCATACAGCATCGGCGTGTTCAGCGAGATGGACCCCTTGTAGAGGGTGCAGATCCAGTTGAAGATCTTCACGGCGCTCGGGATGGCCACGCTGAACGAGATCGCCGAGAACAGGGTGTTCATGAGCGAGCTCTGGCCGCTGGTGAACATGTGGTGGCCCCACACGATGAAGCTGAAGATGGCGATGGCCACCGAGCTGAAGGCGATGAACCGGTAGCCGAAGATCTGCCGGTGGCTGTGGACGGCGATGAGCTCGCTGATGATGCCCATCGCAGGCACGATCATGATGTACACCGCCGGGTGGCTGTAGAACCAGAAGAAGTGCTGGTACAGGACGGGGTCGCCGCCCATGGCCGGGTTGAAGATGCCGATGTTGGCGATGCGCTCGACCGCCACGAGCGCGAGCGTGATCGCCAGCACCGGGGTGGCCAGGACCTGGATCAGCGCAGTGGCGTAGAGCGCCCACAGGAAGAGCGGCATGCGGAACCAGGTCATCCCCGGTGGACGCAGCTTGTGCACGGTCACGATGAAGTTCATCCCCGTGAAGATGCTCGAGAAGCCCAGGATGAACACGCCCACGATCACGGGGATCACGCCGCCGGCCGTGGTGGTCGTCGAGTACGGGGTGTAGAAGGTCCAGCCGGTGTCGAAGGAACCCATCACCAAGCTGACGACGGTGCAGACGGCGCCGGCGATCCACAGGTGGTAGCTGAAGAGGTTCAGGCGCGGGAAGGCCACATCCTTCGCGCCGAGCATGACCGGCAGCACGAAGTTGCCCAGCGCAGCGGGGATGCTCGGGATGATCACCAGGAACACCATCACCGCACCGTGCAGGGTGAAGAAGTGGTTGTAGGTTTCGGCGTCGATGATGGTGCGGCCGGGCGTGAGCAGCTCCGTGCGCACGAGCAGCGCGAAGATGCCGCCCACGAGGAACGACAGCAGCACGCTCACCGTGTACATCACACCGATGCGCTTGTGGTCGAGCGTCAGGAGCCACGAGAGGATGCCCTTGTCGTGGGTCAGGTAGTTGTCGCTCTCGGGGGTGTCGTAGGTCGGGGCCGCGGGGCGGGCTGGCAGGGTCGTCATGTCTGGTACCTCGTGTGTCTCGGGTGGTCGTTCAGGTGATGGCTGGGCTTACTTCGCGCTCGCGGTCGGCAGCGTCTTGAGCCATGCTCCGGTCTTGGGGTCGAACTCGTCGAGCTTCTTCATCATGCCGATCAGGGCATCGATGCCCTTGTCATTGATCTGGCCCTTGAAGGTCGGCATCACGTTGCCGTAGCCCTGGATCAGGTGCTCGCCTGGGTTGTAGATGCTGGCGCGGATGAAGTCCTCGGCGGTGGCATACTGCTTGCCCGCACCGATCAGGCTCGAGTAGGTCGAGCCATCCGCGAAGGCGCCGTTGCTGCCTTCGCCGCCGGTGACGCGCTCCCAGATCCCCTTCCAGCTCGGTCCGATGCCCTTGGTCCCATCGAGCGAGTGGCACTGCACGCAGCGCGCGTAGAGCTTGGGACCGGCCTTCCAGTAGAGCTCCTCTTCGGGGATCTCGTCGAGCCAGTTGGCCTGCTTGGTCGTCCAAGCATCGAACTGATCCTGGGGCAGCACGAACACGCGTCGATTCATGTTGCTGTGGCCCGTGCCGCAATACTCGGTGCAGAACAGGTGGTGGCCGTCGGTCGGCTGGTCCATGCCCGTCGGGTAGTCGCACTGGAACCAGAGGTAGGTGTAGCGGCCCGGCACCAGGTCCTGCTTCACGCGGAACGCCGGGATGAAGCAGGAGTGCAGCACATCGCTGGCGCGCATGACCAGGCGCACCGGCTTGCCGGCTGGAATCACCAGGTCGTCGGACTGCGCACCATTGGGGTACTTGAACTGCCAGCCCCACTTGTAGGCCGTCACGTTGATGTCGTAGCTCTCCTTCGGCGGCGTGCGCACGTCGAGGTAGCCGATGAAGCCGAAGACGAAGAGCACGACGCAGATCAGCAGCGGACCGACCGTCCAGGCCAGCTCGAGCGGGCCGTTGTGATCGGGCCCATCGGTGCGGAACTTCGTGCCGACCTTGTGGCGGTACTTCCAGACGAAGTAGACCGTGAGCGCGGTGTTCAGCACCAGGAAGACCCACATGATGAGGTTGATCCACCACATCATCGAGTCGACGTTCGATGCGTGCGCGCTCGCGCCGACGGGCATCCAGAAGGTGGGCGGGGTCGGGCCGTCGGCGGCCTGAGCGAGGGTGAGCATGGTCAGCGTGGACATCATGGGTTTCTCTTCGGGTTCAGCAGGCCACCGCCGTCGGGGGCTGGAGTCGTCGGGCGCGCCGTTCGCGCAGCAGGGCCACGCCGACGGCCGCGACGATCGCAACCACGGTCAGCGCTCCACCGAGCTTCACGAGACGGAACACGAATGGGACATAGGAGTTCGTCGAGGCGTCGTACTGGAAGCACCAGAGCATGACACGGTCCATGCTGCTGCCGATGGTGCCTTCGCTGCCTTCGACGAGCGCGAGCCGGAAGGTGTCTGACGGGAAGCGCACGCCGTGCAGGTAGCGCGTGATCACGCCCTTCGGCGAGACCACGATCAGGCCACCCGGATGCGAGTAGTCACCGTTGTCGAGGAGCCTGAACCGGAACCCCACCGCCTCGGCGAGCCCATGTGTGGACGCGACGGGGCCGGTCAGGAAGTGCCAGCCCTTCTCGGAGCCCTTGCGACCGTACTCAGCGACGTAGCCGGCCTTCTTTGCATGGGCGAGCTCGGCATCCTCCGACGGGTTGATGCTGACCGCGACCATCTCGAACTGGCTGCCGACGGTCCATTCGATGCCCTGCAGGCCACGCACCGCTTCGTTGAGCACGAGGCTGCACATCATCGGACACTTGAAGTAGCCAAGGTGGATGAGCAGCGGGCGGCCGGGCTTGAGCAGGTCGGCCAGGGTCACGCTGGTGCCGTCGTCATCCGTGAACCGCAGGTCCAGCGGAACCGTTTCGCCCAAGTGCTCCACGAACTCGACGCCTTCGAGCTCCTTGGGCAACTCGTTGCTGAGCGCTGCCGACTCGCCGGGTGCCATCACGGGGCCGCTGCCCTGCCCCATGGCGACAGCAGGCAGCATCGAAGCTGCGGCAAGGGCGAGGATGGCGAGGCGGATCTTCACGGTCAAACCATAGGTCTGGTCAGGGGTTGGCGGCTGAAGGAACGACGGGCGCCGGGGCCGCCGAAGGCTTGATGCCCTCGGCCACGAGGGCTTCCATCGCCTTTTCGACCGGGATGCGGATCGAGGTGCGCTCCTTGCCTGCGGCATCGGTCATGGTGTAGGTGCCGTAGCCGACGAGCAGCGCCTGCTGCTCTGCCTTGAGAGCAGCCGGTCCCAGGTCCGGAGCATCGATGACCTTGGCCGCGAACTCGCGCTCGGCGGCGATGAAGTACACGCAGCACACGAACACGATCGTGGCCACGATCAGCAGGGTGCCGACGATCGACACGACCCAGGTGCCCATGGGCTCGGGGTCGTCGATCTGCGCGGACGGGTTGGCAGGTGCGGTGGACATGGGTGGGACTCAGATGTTCTGGAACGCGATGCTCTCGCCCAGGCGCGGGTCACGCACCGGGACGAGGTGGTTGCGGGAGAGCGTGCGCGCCGTGCGCCAGGCGAACAGGCAGAGCATGCCGCCGATGGTGCAAAGCGTGGCGAGCGTGAAGAAGCCGACCGGGGCATCCTTGTGCTTCTGCGCAAGATCGGCGTAGGTTGCGGCATCGGCCAGACCCGCGGGGATGACCGGCACGATCAGCCAGTAGAGATCGACCGCCGACATGAACAGCATCCAGGCGGCAGCCACCGCAAGCGTCGCGTTCCAGCGCTTCATCCAGCGGCTGATCATGAAGACGAACGGCACGACGAAGTGGCCCGCGATGAGCAGCCAGCTGAAGACGGTCCAGTCACCCATCTGACGGGCCATGAACCAGGTCGTTTCCTCGGGGATGTTGCCGTACCAGATCAGCATGTACTG
>Ga0194127_10008685_pt1 | contig 10842 bp, 9 predicted proteins | sample TA2KigC100mmetaG_FD_148624 | JGI IMG/M metagenome (GOLD analysis project Ga0194127, IMG submission 148624) | Freshwater microbial communities from Lake Tanganyika, Tanzania - TA2015036 Kigoma Deep Cast 100m | ecosystem: Environmental > Aquatic > Freshwater > Lake | place: Tanzania: Lake... | reverse complement strand
TTTTCGCGCAATATACAGTCCTCCCTGCGCAGGGTTGGACAAGCGTTGAAGTCCGCCCTCTTCCTGAGTCCTGCTAACGAGGTGTTCACCCTACGCAGGCAGATTTCGGTCGCCATAGGAATGGATTTTCTGTCCATCGCCCACGGTTCCCGTTTTTTCAACCGCATCAAGATCAAAGGTTACGAGAGATACCGACTTCAGGAGGCCGGTCGTCCGTCGCCGGAGACGGTCGCCTCGATGACCGCCCTCTACTGCCGCCGGGCGAATGTGACAAACCCGCAAGTGATGCTCTCCACCCCCAAGGCATGGACCGTCATCCGGACAACCGAGTTGCCGGAAGCCGCCCAGGAAAATCTTCCCGATGTCATTGCCTGCGAACTGGATCGCATCACCCCCTTTAGCCCCGAAGATGCCTATTATGATTACAGGCTCTTGAAGACAGACGGCGGGAAACTGCACCTCGCAATCTCCGCCGTGAGAAGGGATACCATAGATCCTTATATCGGAGCCCTGGCGGAACAGGGATTTCCCGTCACAAAAATCGATACCAACCTTGCCGCCGCCTCGGCGTACCTGGATTATGCATGGCAAGAGCAGGACCTCATCTATCTCGACATCGCCTCCGGGTCCTATGAAGGCGGACTCGTGCAATCCGGCGTGGTCGTTGCCGGATGCGCCGATTCTTTCAACGGCGGCGGTCCCGATGAAGGGCTCATGGCCGATGTGGCAGAGAATGTCGCGCCCTGGATCGAGCGGATGGAAAGGGCGAACAGCGTTCCGCAACTGGTGATCCATTCGCACAACGGCTTGCAGTGCGCCCCTTTGGAGAGGCAGCTCCGGGTGCCTCTCCAGGTGTTGACAAACGACAATCTGGCGGTTCCAGGGTTCAAAGGGGAAAAGGCGAGCGACGCCATTCCCTATGATGCCATCGGCGGGGTGCTCTCCTCGTTATGGACGAAATCAAAGGCGATGAACCTGTTGCGCCGGGGACGGGTGACCGGGACATCCCCTCCCCTGGCAATGACCGTCATCCTCGCGACGATACTTCTTGCGATGGGGATGCTCGCCCTCTTTTTACCGCTCTACCTGGAGAGTGAACACGTCACGGCCATCGACCGGGAAATCACGTCAAGAAAAGAGGCTGTTAAAAAAATAGAATCCTTAACAAAGGACTTTAACGGTTTGCAGGATGAGATCAAGATCATTGCCGATTTCAAACAAGGGAAACAGAACACTTTGCAGATTTTGAAGGAAATGACGGTCATCTTGCCCAAGGGCGTGTGGCTCACAAGGGTTCATATCAACGACGCGAAGGTGGCCATCGAGGGGTACGCGACGTCGGCCACGGATATTCTGCCGCGAATCGAAGCATCGCCCTATTTTGCCAAGGTTGAATTCGGCTCACCGACGATGCGGGATGCGCGGATGAATATGGACCGCTTCGTCATCCGCATGGAGCTCGAGGGGGCAAAGAAAGAGGAGCCAAAGACAAAAAATGGGAAAAAACAATAGGCTCTTATATTGGCTGCTGCCGTTTGCGGTCGTTCTTCTGGGTGTCGCGTTTTATGAATATGTCTACATCGAGGTCCAGGCCGAGCGGCAATCGATCGAAGAGCAGAAAGAGGTCAAGCAAAAAACCCTGGCAAAATATATCAATACCCTTGCCCGAAAGGGCGATCTGGAAAGCCGGATCAGCGCCCTGAAGGAGTCTCGCAAGAGCGACGAAGCGAAAACGGTGGAAGGACAGACCCCGTCGGTTGCCGCCGCTAATTTGCAAAATATGATCAAAGGCATCATTACCGGAAAAGGGGGCACGGTATCGAGCGAACGGGTGGAAAAAACGGAGGACCTGCATCGATTAAAGATCATCACCGTCACCGTTGACACGGTCCTGCCTGAGACCAGAGCGCTCCAGGATATTCTTTTGCTTTTTGAAAGCAATCCGGTGACCCTCCTGATGCGGGAACTCGATGTGAGGGTGCGCAACATGCGTGAACCCCGCGAACTCATGGTCAAATTCAAAATTTCCGCATTGAACGTCGGCAAATGAATATGAACCCTAAGCGTTATCTGCTCAACAGCCTCAATGTTCTGAATCTCCTGCTGACGGCAGCCGTTATTGGTTTTTTCATCTTTTTTCTGAACCCGCTTCTGGGGACCCCGATACCTGTCGATGTGCCGGCCCCGAGCGAGATGTTGCCGGGGATACCGGTGCGTGCGGATGCGCCGACGAAACCGGCGACAACGGATTATGCCCCCATCGGAGAGAAGAACCTCTTCCATCCGGACCGGATGATTCCCGAGGAAAAAAAGACGTCCTCCCCCGCTTCAACGACCCGGCCCGAACTGGTCCTTCACGGCACGATGATGACCAGCGAAATCAAGATCGCCTATTTGGAGGATAAAAAGGCGGTGCAAAAAACCCCCAGGCGAAGCGCGCCGTACCTTGTCGTCAAAGAAGGCGATGCCGTAAGCGGGTATACACTGAAACAAATAACGGAGAATATGATCGTTTTGGCGAGCGGAGAGGAGCAGATGACCCTCTATCTGGACGAACTGAAAGTCCGGAAGGGTGAAATCACAGGACCGACCAGGGCGAGTGCGCCGTCGCCGGTAGCGACAGCCACGCCCCAGGCCTCACCGAGGCCGGCTGCGCCCCAGCCCCCGGCGAGGCCGTCCACGGCGCCACCGGCCCCATCGGCGCCTCCCATGCAACCGAGGGGAACGGTTTCGCAACCCTCCGCACCGGCGGCGCCGCAGGGAATGTGGGGTTCCTCTGACCTCCGGTCCATTCCACCGCGGCCGTCGACATCCCTGCCGCCATCCCCCATCAGGAGTGGAGCGCCATGAAGAAAGGGTTTTTGAAATTCATTCTGTCCCGAACCGGAATCTGTGATAGTATTGCCGGCCATAGGGTCATACAAACAGCGCCCTTTTCAGCGCCCGGACCACGCAGGGGTGGAGGCATGATAAGAAAGAACAACGAACATACGGGAAGCGGCAAAGGATTCACCCTCGTGGAATTGCTCGTCGTCATGGTCATCATCGCACTGCTTGCGGCGCTCGTCGGACCCCGGCTGTTCCCCAAGCTTGGAAAAGGCAAGCAATCCGCGTGCAGCGCCCAGATCGAGCTCATCGGTCAAGGCCTCGATCATTTCCGGTTGGATATCGGCCGATACCCGACAACGCAGGAAGGCCTGAATGCGCTGATGGTCAATTCCGGGATTGAGAAGTGGGACGGTCCCTATCTGAAGAAGGCCCTGCCGAGCGATCCCTGGGGCAAGCCATTTCATTACCAGTGCCCCGGGTCCCACGGCGAGTATGACCTTTTTTCTTATGGACGCGACGGTGCGCCCGGCGGAGAAGGCGAGGACAAGGATGTGACGAGTTGGGAATAATCGAGGCTGCGTCATTGTTCACACTGGAGGGACAATAAGGGATGACAGGAACGATCTCGAAAAAGTTATCCTCTCGACAGGGTCACCATCGGCTCTTTTTTCCTTTGGTTATTATGGGGCTCCTGCTGGGACTGGTCTGCCCGGAGGCGCTTCCTGCGGATGACGCCGTCATGCGGCTGGCTCAGCAGCAAACGCCGCCATCGCCCGCAGCCCCGGCAACGCCCCCGGCATTTATGGATCTGCCGGGCGCTTCCAAGCCGGTGATCGCGCCGGTAAAGCCGGGCATCCAACCCTCAGATCCTTTTCCAGTCTCTCCGGCATCGACCCCCCAGCCGGCAACAAGCCAATCGGGTCAGGACCAGCAGGTCGCGCCGACGAAACCGCAACCCCAGACAACTGCGGGCAGCGGGGTGAAAAAAGGACAGGTGAGCCTGAACTTCGACGACGCCGATATCTATTCAGTCATCCAAACCATTTTCGCCAATATTCTGCGACAGAACTATGTCATAGATCCGCGCGTCAAGGGTCGGGTGACCTTCCGCTCGGTAACCCCTGTTCCGGATGAGAATGTGCTGCCCCTCATGGAAATCATTCTCAGGCTCAACGGGATCGCCATCGTGGAGGAAAGCGGCCTTTTCCGAATCGTTCCCATGAGCGATGCGCCCCGCGAGCCCGCGCCGATCGGTTACGGGCGCGACCCGCAGGGAATACAACTATCGGGGAAAGCCCTGCTTCAGGTGGTGCCGCTTCGTTACCTCCAGTCGACCGAGATGGTGAAACTCATCACCCCCTTTGTTTCCACAAACGCCGTGATCGTCGACGTCCCCAAGAGCAACCACATGATCATCGTCGATACGGACAGCAACGTAAGACGGCTTTTACGGCTGATCAACCTGTTCGACAACGAGCAGCAAAAGGAAAAGCGGCCCCAGGTCTTTGTCTATAACGTCCAGAACGGCAAGGCAAAGGATATGGCCACGCTCCTGCAGCAGATTTTCCTCGGCGCCCGGCCTCCAACCCCGGCCGGCCCCGCCGTTGCTTCGACCACGCCGGCGCCACAGACGCGGCCGACACCACCCGCAACCCCGCCGGCCGCAACCCCGGCGCCCCAAATGACAGGCGAAGCCCTCGTCTCGGACAGCACGAAGATTTACTCCGACGATATCCTCAATGCCGTCATCATCGTCGCGACGGCCGAGGATTTCACAACGATCAAACAGACCATCGACAAGATCGACGTGGTACCAAGGCAGGTCCTCATCGAAGCGATGATCGCCCAGGTGGATTTGGTCGACAACATGAGCCTCGGCATCGCCTGGTCGCTCAAGTCTAATTTGGGGGGATTGCTCAGCTCGACCATTGGGTTCAACGCCCCCATCGCGACGCCGACGGGCGCGGTCGGGGGTTTTCCTTTACCGCCATAGACCCCGGCGGCGATATGCGGGCGCAGATATCCGCCCTCGCGACGAAATCGAAGGCCAAGCTACTGGCCACGCCCCATATCCTGGTCTCGGATAACCGGGAAGCGCGGATCCAGGTGGGCAGTCAGGTCCCCATTGTCACATCCGAAACCTACGGATCGCTGAATGTATCGCAGCAGCGAAACATCCAGTACAAGGACATAGGCGTGATCCTCAAGGTGAAGCCCCGGATCAACGAGGGCGGGCTCGTTTCGATCGAGCTGAACCAGGAGATGTCCGATTACTATACCACAAAGCTGTACGCAAATGAGGATCAGATCATCATCAACAAAACGGATGTCACATCGAACCTCGTTGTCCAGGACAGCCAGACGATCATCATCGGAGGCCTCATCCGCGAGAAGATCTCCGCTTCGAACACGGGGATCCCCTGGCTGAATAAAATCCCTATCCTCGGGTATCTTTTCGGGAGCACGGCGGACGACAGCGCCCAGACGGAGATCGTCATTCTGCTCACTCCCCGCGTGATGAAATCGATGCAGGATGTCAGCGACGTGACGAGCGAATATACCGACAGGTTCAGCAACGTCGGCATCGAGAAAGGGAAAGGCAAGACGCCGGTCGGTGAAATCAACAAAGGGCTCAAAGGCCTCCCTAAAAAAGAGTGACGACCTTTACTGAATAAGCAGCTCCCACAGGGGACCGGTGTGGCCATGGGCGTGCATCCGTGCCACAATCCTCTCGCTCTTCTGGCCGCCGTCACCGTAAACCCAGTTCAACCGACCCCGGGCCTGCGCCTGCACCCTGGAGAGGATCTCCCGCGTTCCGATGCCTCCGGAGTGATAGAAAACCGGCGTAAGCAGGTCCTGATCCGGTGCGATCTGACCCTCTTTGAGGGCTATCTCGTACAAGGGGGTATGGGGAAAGATCCGCAGGCCGCAAAAGACAAAAAATACGGCCTTCCGGAGCTCTTCCATCCGTTTCATCGTTTCCTCCAGGGTGCTCGCTTCCTCCCCCGGCCCCCCCAGGAGGAGATAGTGGGCAATATGAACACCCGCAGCAAGGGCGCTTTCGTGGGCGACCATGACATCTTTCACACAAAAGGGTTTGCCGTACCTTCCGAGCTGGCCGTCGCAGAGGGTCTCCGTGCCGAATTCCACATGGGTCAATCCTGCCTCGGCCAGTGATGCGTAATATCCGTCGGGCGGGCGGGTGGTGGCGAAGAAGGCCCCCCAGGGCAGGGTCACCCCCTGGCGGCGAAAGGCCGCGGCGACGGCCATGCTGTGGGCATAATCGGAATTGAATACGGAATCGGTGATAAAAAGATACCGGGCCCCCTTCTCCTGCAGCCCGCGGGCCTCTCTGGCGACTTCTTCGGGGGCGCTCATGCGCAACCGGCTCCCCTCGATGCGGGGGTAGGTGCAGTAGATGCAGCGAAAAGGGCATCCCCGTTTCGTCTGCAGATTCAGTATCCCTCCCCTTTTGAGATAGAACTGGAGCTGGGCATCCGGCGGACGAAACCGCCGCCTCAGCCCGCCCGTCCAGGCAACAGGTCCCCGGTCGTCCCCCCCTCTGCTGATGACTCCCGGCAACCCGGCGACCCCCTCTCCCCTCTCCAGGGCATCGAGGAGCATACCCAGGACCTCCCCTTCCCCGACGACGCCGAAATCGGCATCGAGCCTCGTCATCAGCTCGCCGGGGAAAATGGAAAAACCGCTGCCCCCTACCCCAACGGGGGCCTTGGTGCAGCACCTGATAAACCGGATGATCTCCTCGTACCCCTGAACAAAGCTTTTCACACCCAGTGTATCCGAATTGTCGATATTCCGGATGGAGAGCCCGATAATACCCGGATCGAAATTCCGGATTGCGGCGCCCAGAGGCTCCAACCCTCCGACCACGTTCATATCCAGGATGTCGACTTCGTGCCCGGGCGCAAGGGTCCCGGCGATATGATCGAGGCCCAGGGGGTAGACCGGGTAGGGATACCTGGTGGTGTTGGTCGACAGGAGCAGAAGCTTCATCGCACCACCTCGATCGCCGTGACAAAATCGCCAAGACCCAGCAGCAGGACTCCCTTTCCGTCGAGGGCGGTCTCCCCTTTGCCGGACAGATGCGGCGGCAAGAGGCCCGAAGATACCACGTCGAGCGCCAAGGCCGCGGCGATCGCCGAGGCGCCGGCGAACTCCCCGGTCGTGCGCCGGTAATCGAAAATCACGCCCGGAAATCCGGTCCGCCGCAGGAAATCTGCGATCCATGCCTCACCGCGGGTGCGTGTGCCTGCAGGGATTCCCGCAAAGACCGCCCCGAATCGACGGCAAATCCTTTCGGGACCCCCCAGAGCCTCGATCAACGGCTGAATACCGTCCTCGCCCTCCGGAACATAGGAAAGAAAAGCGGGGACCAGCCGCAGGCCCGTCGCCGGCGCGCGGGGATTCAGAAGAAAGGCGGCGCCGCCGTCGGCGCCCCACCCCGCCAAAGAAGCGGGATCGAGCCTCGGCGACAGGACGTCGTGGTATTCGTCTGCGGCGATCACCAGGACGGGCCCGTCCCCCTCCTGCGCGACCAGGGCGGCGCAAAACAGGGCCTGCTCGAAGGAGTACTCTCCCCCCGTCGCGGTGATGTTCGGTCCTGTGGCCATCAGCCGGATCGCCGCCTTGCTTGCCGGGGCATTGTGCACGGAACCGATGAAATCGGTAGGGCTGGTGAATTGCTCGGCCGATGCGAACAGCTGCTCCAAGAAATCGTTGGTTTCCGTCAGCGGCCCCCAGCCGGTCCCGAAGTAGATCCCCCCAGAGGGACCCGCCGTCTCCGCCATCCCCGCCGCCTCTTGTGCCGCGTCGGCAAGGATCAGGACCATCCGGGGGAGTCTCCTGAGGCGGCGCAGGCTGCCCGCGGAAAGCCCGGTCCGGATCGTCCCGAGATCCGGTCTCCCCCCGAGCGGCTCCCCCCCGTGGAACCTCTTCAGGGTTTCTTCCGTCGAGCCCACCCCGGTGAGACAGGCCATCCCCGAAACGGAGAACTGCATCATCCTCCGCCGCTCCAGAGCCTTAGATCGTCGCGAGGGATCGGCAAGGATCAGCGCGGCATTGTTCCCGCCGAAACCAAAGGAATTGGACAGGACGGCGCCGATCTTCCCGGGCCTTCCCTGCAGCGCCGGTTGCAGACCGAGCCCCGGATCCGGGACGCTGCACCCGACGTTGGGCGGGATGAATCCGCGGGCGATACACAGGACGGACGCCACCGCTTCGATCGCTCCGGCCGCCCCCAGGGAATGGCCGAAGATCCCCTTGATCGACGAGAGCAACGGCGGCTCCTCGAACAGATCCAGGATTGCCCTGGCTTCCGCCCTGTCGTTGTCGACGGTCCCCGTTCCGTGGAGATTGATGTAATCTATCTCTGCGGCTGTCATTGCCGCGTCCGCCAGGGCCTTCTGCATCGCTGCCCGCGCGCCTGCCCCCTCGGGGTGGGGGGCGGCGGGATGATGGGCGTCGCAGGAGAGCCCCGCGCCGACCAGTTCGGCCATCGCCCCTTTCGGCGGCTCCTCCGCGCCCGCAAGCAGGAGAAAGGCCGCCCCTTCCGCCACTGTCAAACCCCGTCGGTGCAGGTCGAAGGGCCGCGCACCTGCCGGATCGATCAGCTGCAGCGAATGGAACCCGTAATAGGTCAGACGGCTCAGGGCATCGGCGCCCCCTGCCAGAACAACCCGCGCCTGACCGCGTCGGATCATCTCCAGGGCGATTTTGATGGCCACTGCTCCCGAGGAACAGGCGGTGGATACGGTGATGAGGGGCCCCCTGCAGTTCAAAGCGCGGGCCAGGTACGTCGCCACCGAGCCGAGGGCGTGATACCGGTAATGGTCGGGCCGCACCTCCCCGCTCCGAATAAGGGTTTCGGTGGTGGAAATCCCCCCGGTCGTTCCCCCAAGGACAATGGCCTCGGGAAGCAGCGGTGTGGCAGACAGGGTTTCGCGCGCGGCCAGAAGCGCCAGAACATGCGTTCGAGGGACGGCCTCATCCGGCGGCAGCGCCCCGCTCAGTTCGCCCGCCGGCAGGGCGGGGCGATGGGATACCGGAAAGACCGACAGGGGCCTGAGACAGGATCTCCCGCTGCGCAGGGCCTCCCAGGTCTTTTCCAGTCCGATCCCCGCCGCGTCTACGATCCCTGCGCCGCATACAAAGGCACGGATGCCTTTCACCTTCCCTCCCCCCGGCGATGTTCGTCGACGTAAGCGGCCAGAGACCGAACCGAGCGGAACACCTGAACCCCCACTTCCCGGTTTTCGATCTTCACGCCGTAATCCTTCTCGATCATCATCACAAGTTCAAGCACATCGATCGCCCCCAGCCCCAATTCGTTACCGATCAGGACGCCGTCCGTGGGGATATCCTCGGGCTGGACGTCCACCAGCTCCAGTGTATCGATAATCTTTCGTTTCAGTTCCTCGATGAAATCTTCCATACCATCCTTTCTCAATGGATATCTTATTTCCTGCAGAAATTCTGGAACCATCTCAGTGGGTATGAATGGATCGTTGTATATACCAAAAAGAATCCGGGGGCAACGAAATTGAAGCCCTCCGACTCTCAAGACCCCGTCAAAGTCGGCTGGTTGATGGTCCCCAAACGAACCTTTGTGGAATTTTGGGGGTGCCCGTCTCGGCGAGGGGAAGCGTTCGCGAAGCGGCCGCTTCCCATGGGGACAGATTTGAAATCTGTCCCCTTTCGCAGGGCGAGTTTGGGAAGTGGAGCGGCCGAGCCGTAGAACGGGCTGAAAATTCCACCAGGTGAGTGGCGGGACCGTCTTCCAGCCACATCATAGATATGGCATCAACTTTGACATAGCCCTGTTCCGACGCTGAGGATGCTTGCAGAGGGCACCCAAGAATGATAAAGAACAGCAAAATATCGAGGAGCGAGCCCCCATTTCAATGTCAAACCCTGACTTCATCCGGCACATCGGCGAAATACGAGATTTTGAAAAACTCATGGTTCCTGCGGGCAGAAAGCCGTGGATCGGGTTCTCCGCCAAACCTGCCCATACGGTGGATGTGGTGCTTCATTTGGGATGCAACATCCTCCGTACGGCCCATCTCGCCTACGAAGTCACCGGGGTGTTTCAAGCCCTCGGTATCGACTTCGTGGCTTTTGCCGGTCCTCAGTTCTGCTGCGGCGCCGTGAACGAGCGCGCCGGCGACAACGAAGGTTCGACACGCCTGTCTCGGACGGCTGCCGATAGATTCGCTTCCTACGGACCAAAGCAGGTCGTGATATGGTGCCCCACCTGCCGGCTTCGTTTTGAAGCGCTCATGCAAACGAGGGTCTCCCGCTTCTCGATGAGCCATGTGACCGCGTTCCTCGCCGAAAGAGCGGGGCAGTTTTCTTTCCGCCGGGAGGTGCCCGCCCGGGTCGCCCTCCACGCCCACGTGGGGAACCCCCAGGGAGAAATGGATGCCAACGCCATGATCAGACTGCTGCAGTCCGTACCCGGTATCGAGGTCGTAGGCGACCTCACCTCCCTTGAACTCGATTATCAATGCGGTCCGGCTTCGATTGCCAAACTCGGATCCGAAAAATTTCTCTCCATTCGCGCCGGCCTGGTAAAAAAAGCCAGGGAACTGGGTGCGGATACACTGGTGACTCCCTACCACTCCTGTCAACGGGAGTGGTGCGCGGTGGGCGATGCGCGACTGGCGGTACGGAACTATATCTCCATAGTAGCCGAGGCCCTGGGCTGCCCACAAAGGGACTACTTCCAGGAATTCAAAAAGCTGCGCGACCCCGATGCGATCGCGGCTTTGTCCCGTCCGGTGTGGGAGACCCACGGGCTGAGCGAAGCGCAGGCAAAGGAGCTGGCAGCGAAATATTTCGTGTCGCGGAAGGGATAAGGGGATATTCGCTCCATGGCCGTGAAGAAAACCATTCAGAGGCGAAAAGTCCTGGATCCGCGCCCAACACCGGGCGTTGCAGCGGTGCAACTGCGCCGCGGTGCCAAAAAGCGGCTGAATGTTCCGGCGCCTGGGG
>Ga0194127_10008684_pt1 | contig 10842 bp, 5 predicted proteins | sample TA2KigC100mmetaG_FD_148624 | JGI IMG/M metagenome (GOLD analysis project Ga0194127, IMG submission 148624) | Freshwater microbial communities from Lake Tanganyika, Tanzania - TA2015036 Kigoma Deep Cast 100m | ecosystem: Environmental > Aquatic > Freshwater > Lake | place: Tanzania: Lake... | reverse complement strand
TCGGCAACCTGTCGCAGCTCGTGATGCCGATCGAACAGCTCTGCCTGAGCTGCCATGCGCCCCGGCCGGACGCCTTCCAGCACGCGCCTGCCCTGCTCGGCGACTGCGTCCGCTGCCACAACCCGCACTCGTCGAAGGCCGACCACCTGCTGCAGAAGGCCGACGTCGCGGCGCTGTGCGCGCCGTGCCACACGACCGAGACCATGCCCACGCGCGAGGCGCACGCCGCCTACGGCGAGCGCAGCTGCGCCGAGTGCCACGATCCGCATTCGTCGTCGCTGCGCTACCTGCTGCGGCCGGCTGCGGCCACCGCCGCACCGCCACCGCCGGCACCGCGGCCCGAAGAGCCCGATCGGCAGGGTGATCGGTGAGCAGGAGCCCGGCAGCTGCGGTCCGGATCCGCCTCTTCCCCGCAGCCGCCGGCGTGGTCGCGGCGTGCGGCATCGCCGGGCTGCTGCCGGCCCAGCTCCCCGGCGGCTTCCACCTCTACAAGTGGTCCGGCGAACTCGGCCTCGAGGCCGAGCGCCGCGACGACCGCAGCACCGCCGCGAACGACGAGCAGCTCCGCCAGCGCGAGACCCTGTTCCGCGAGGCCCTCGGCATCCGCACGAACGGCTACGCCTACCACCCGGCGCTGTTCGACTTCGAAGCCGGCGTGCGCGCGGAGTTCGACCAGCGCGAGGTCGAGACCGACCCCGGCGACACGCAGCAGTACGCGGACTCGTTCCGCCTGTTCTACGACGCGCTGGCGCAGATCCTCAAGGAGAAGCCCATCCACGGCGACGTGTACGCGCGCCGCGCGCGCCTCGACACGCGGCAGCGCTTCTTCGCGACGACGACGGCCGAGATCGCGACGGAGGGCGCCGACCTCTTCTGGCGCGACCTGTGGATCCCGAGTGCGCTGCACTACGAGCACTCGCGCTACGTCGGCGAGGGCCGCGACACCTTGCGGCAGAGCACCGAGCGCTGGCGGCTCGAGGGCACGCGCAGCGACGAGCGCAACCACCTCGGCTACAACCTGGAGTGGAACGAACTCGACCAGCAGACGTTCGGGACGCACTACGACGAACTGCTGGCCAGCCTCCACCTGGGCCACCGTTTCGGCGCCCAGGGCGCGCACTCGGTCACCGCGGGCGGGACCCATCGCGACCGCACGGGCACGCAGTCCTCGCTCTACCAGCAGGCCAACGGCGCGCTGCACCTGCAGTGGCTGCCGGAACTGCAGTCCGACCACAGCATCTCGGTCGACCGCTCAGAGATCGACAGCGACCTCGGCATCGACGTCGGTCGCGACGGCCTCATCGCCACTTCGTGGCTGCGGCACAGCCTCTACGAGAGCCTCGAGACGAGCCTCGGCGGCCGCTACTACCGCAGCGACTACGAGGCCGGGAAGCTCGAACGGCGCGACGCCGAGTTCGCGCTCGACTACCACAAGAGCACTTCGTTCGGCTCGATCGGCCTCGGCTACCGGCCGACGGTCTACCGCGAGGACGAGGCGGGTGCTGGCACCGCGGTGCCCGTGGTCGGCGAGTCCTACACCTACACGCCCGGCGTGCCGATCCTGCTGCAGTCCGCCAACGTGATCGCCACGTCGGTCGTCGTGCGCGACGCCGCGCTCGGCACGACCTTCGTGCAGCCCGCCGACTACCTGCTCGTGCCGGTCGGCCCGCGCCTGCGGATCGACGTGCCGGTCGGCAGCCGCATCGTCGGCGGGACGGTCCTGCAGATCGACTACGCCTACGAGCCGAACCCCGGCCGCTCCTACCAGGGCACGTCGCACAGCGTCGCGCTGTCGTTCGGGGGATTTCGCGGGCCTCACGCTCGAGCACTCGACCGACCGCGTGCGGCTGTTGTCCGGCTCCGCCGACGGCAACCTCGGCAACAGCCAGCGGGACGCAGTGCGCGCCTGGGTCGGGCAATGGGGGCAGTCGCTGACCGTCGAGTACGAGGACTACGACTCGTTCATCTCGTCGACGGAACGGCTGCGCGCGATCGCGATGTCGCAGGTGGTTTTCGACGGCGACAAGACCCTCAGCAGCACGGCGACCTGGTACCGCACGCGCTTCAAGGAACTCGACTACGTCGAACGTGGCCTCAGCCTCGTGAGCGGCTTGCAGTGGCGCGTTTCGCCGCAGTTCACGACCTACGGGCGCGCCGAGTACCACCGGATCGACTACCGCACCGACTCCGGCGAGGGTTACCAGTTCGAGGCCGGCTTCGACTACCGGCTGCACAAGAACACCCTGACCCTGGAGGCGCGCTACTCGGTCGAGGAGTTCGCGATCGCCAGCGACCAGGAACTGCTGTTCGTCCAGCTGATCTTCAAGAGGTTCTTCTGATGGCGCGCACCCGACCCGTGCAGTTGGGCAGGGCCCCGCTGCTGGCCTGCCTCGCGCTCGCCGCCGCGGCGTGCAGCGGGCCGACCGTCTTCCTGCGCCGGCCGGAGCAGCCGCTCACGTGGCCGCGCCCGCCGGAGCCGCCGCGCATCGAGTTCGTGCTCGCCTACCGCGGCGCCGAGGACGTCGAGCGCCATCCCGGTTTCTGGGCCTCGCTCGGCGAGTGGCTGTCGGGCGCGGAGGCGCCCGAGATCCTGACGCCGCACGGCCTCGCGGTCGCGCCTCCCGACCGGCTGTGGGTGACCGATCCGGGCCGGGCGGCCGTGCACCGGATCGACCTGGTCACGGGCGACCACGCCGCGTTCGCGGGCACCGCCGCGGAACCGATGGTGACGCCCGTCGGCGTGGCGCCGGGCCCGGACGGGACCGTGTTCGTCAGCGACTCGACGCGCGCGCGGATCCTCGTGCTCGACGACGAAGGGCAGTTCGTGCGCGCGTTCGGCAGCGAGGCCGAGACCGGGCGGCCGACGGGGCTCGCCTGGGACGAGCGCGGCCAGCGCCTGCTCGTGCTCGACACGACCGGCGGCCGGCTGCTCGCCTACAGCCAGGACGGGCGCCTGCTGCAGCAGGCCGGCGGCCGCGGCAGCGCGCCCGGCCAGTTCAACTACCCGACGAGCCTCGCGCTCGCCGCGGACGGCCGCGTGTTCGTGATGGACAGCCTGAACTTCCGCGTGCAGGTGCTCGGCCGCGACCTGCAGCCGCGCTCGCGTTTCGGCATGGTCGGCCGCGGGCCCGGTTGCTTCGCCGCGCCCAAGGGCATCGCGCTCGACAGCGAGGGGCACGTCTACGTCGTCGACGGCATGTTCGAGAACGTGCAGATCTTCGACGATGCGGGGCAGCTGCTGCTCGCCTTCGGCGGCCGCGGCAGCGCGCTCGGCGCGCTGACGCTGCCGACGGGCATCTGGATCGACGCCCAGGACCGCATCCACGTCGCCGACAGCGGCAATTCCCGCATCCAGATCTTCCGATACCTGCGGAGATGACCGAGATGATCGCCTTGCGCCCCGGATCCCTGGTCGCCCTGCTCGCCGCCGCGATGTCGTTGCCCGCGCTCGCGCAGCAGGGCGAGTCGATCGTGCAGACGAAGCACAACCTGTCGGCGTCGGGGCCCGGCGAGTTCCGCGCGCAGGACGCCGCGAACATCTGCATCTTCTGCCACGCGCCGCACCGCGCGAGCCAGCAGAAGCCGCTGTGGAACCGCAGCGACACGACGACGAGCTACCTGACCTACACGAGTTCGACGTTCCAGGGCACGGTCGCGCAGCCGAACGGCACGACCAGGCTGTGCCTCTCGTGCCACGACGGCACCATCGCGCTCGGCAGCGTCGTCAGCCTCGCCAACCGGATCCCGATGGCAGGGGGCCGCGAGTTCCTGAACACCGGCCCCGGTTCGCTCGGCGCCAACCTGCGCGACGACCACCCGGTGTCGTTCCCCTATGCGACCTCGCGCGGCGGCTCCGGCGCGCACTACCTGCCCGCGGGTGCGATCCCGCACCCCGTGCACCTCGACGACGAGGGGCAGGTGCAGTGCACGAGTTGCCACGATCCGCACAAGAACGTGCACGGCGCCTTCCTGCACTTGAGCAACCAGCGCTCGGCGCTGTGCCTGTCGTGCCACCGGCCCCAGGACTGGGCCACCAGCGCGCACGCGACGTCGGCGCGGACCTGGAACGGCCTCGGCGCGAACCCCTGGCCGGCCGGCAGCTTCGCCACGGTCGCCGACAACGGCTGCGCGAACTGCCACGAGAGCCACGGCGCCGGCCAGCCGCAGCGCCTGCTGCGCCACGCCGTCGAGGAGGAGAACTGCCTGCGCTGCCACAACGGCAACGTCGCGGTGAAGAACGTCGCCGCGGACGTAGGCAAACCCTCGGCGCACTCGCCCGTCGACACGTTCGGCGTGCACGACCCGACCGAGAACCCGGCGACGATGGCGCGCCATGCCGAGTGCCAGGACTGCCACGACCCGCACGCAGCGCGCCCCGGCACGGCCCCGGCCCCGAAGGTCCCCAATTCGATCGCCGGCAGCAGCGGCGTCAACTCGAGCGGCGCCGTGGTCGACCCGATCTCCTTCGGCTACGAACTCTGCTACAAGTGCCACGCCGAGAACCACGGCGGCGCGGTCTACGTGCCGCGCCAGATCGTGCAGGCGAACACACGGCTCGAGTTCAGCGTGACCAACCCGTCGTTCCACCCGGTCGAGTCCGTCGGGCGCAACCCCTTCGTGCCGAGCCTGATCGCGCCGTGGACGGTTGCGAGCCGCGTGGCGTGCACCGACTGCCACGACAGCAACAGCTCGCCCGCCGTCGGCGGCAGCGGCGCGCGCGGCCCGCACGGCTCGATCTACCGGCCGCTGCTCGCGCTCAACTACACGACGACCGACAACACGCCGGAATCCGCGTCCGCCTACGCGCTGTGTTACAAGTGCCACAGCCGCACGTCGATCCTCGGCGACCGCAGCTTCAAGAAGCACAAGAAGCACGTGGTCGACGAGCGCACACCGTGCTCGGCCTGCCACGACTCGCACGGCATCGCCGCGGGCCAGGGCAACGCGACCAACAACAGCCACCTGATCAACTTCGACACCTCGATCGTGCGCCCGTTCAAGGGCGTGCTGCGGTTCGTCGACCTCGGCCAACAGAAGGGCACCTGCACGCTGGTCTGCCACGGCAAGGACCACAACGACGCGCAATACTGAGACCCGAGCCCCGCCATGTCCCGCCCCCGCCTGCTGGCTGTCTCGACCACGTTCCTGCTCGGCGCTGCGCTCGCACAGGAGCCGAAACCGCCCGCACCGCCGCCACCGCCCGCGGCGGACGGCTGCACGACGAAGTGCCACCAGGAACTCCTGCAGGACGACTTCGTGCACAAGCCGGCGAAGGACGACAAGTGCACCGCCTGCCACAAGCCCGCGAAGCCCGACAAGCACGAGTTCGCCGCGATCGAGGACGTCGGCGAGACCTGCCGCACCTGCCACAAGATCGAGAACCAGGAGGTCGTGCACGCGCCGTTCGAGTCGGTCGACTGCACGACGTGCCACGACCCGCACCACTCGAAGGTGAAGTCGCTGCTGAAGGCCCCCGACGAGGCGACCCTGTGCTTCACGTGCCACGAACCCGTCAAGGCCGCGATCGGCAGGAAGCACGCGCACGGCCCGGCGGCCGACGGCCTGTGCACGGGCTGCCACAAGGCCCACTCCGCCGAACTGCCGAAGCTGCTGGTGGCCGAGACCGTCGAGCTGTGCACGAAGTGCCACAGCGACCTGGGCGAAGCGCTCGGCAAGGCCGAGAGCGTGCACGCGCCGGTGAGCCTCGACTGCGTGCCGTGCCACGACCCGCACGGCAGCGACTTCGAGCACGTCACCAAGGGCGAGCAGCCGGCGCTGTGTTTCGGCTGCCACAAGCCGGTCGCCGATGCCATCGGCGCGGCGAAGAGCCCGCACGGCGCCCTGAGCAGCGAACGCCGCTGCATGAACTGCCACCGCCCGCACGAGGCCAGCCACAAGGCGCTGCTGCAGGCTCCGGTCAAGGACGTCTGCGGCAAGTGCCACCAGCAGCCGATCGTGCGCCCGGGCGGTGCGCCGGTGCCGGCGATCGCCGCGGAAGCGGCGAAGTACAAGCTGCCGCACGGGCCCGTGAAGGACGGCGAGTGCACTGCGTGCCACGCGCCACACGCGTCGCCGCACCAGGACCTGCTGGCCAAGGCGTTCGCGCCGCGCTTCTACGCGCCCTACGCGGCCGGCGAGTACGAACTCTGCTTCGGCTGCCACGAGCAGAAGGCGTTCGAGACGGCGAAGACGACCGACGCCACGGGCTTCCGCGACGGCGACCGCAACCTGCACTTCGTGCACGTGAACGACGCGCAGAAGGGCCGCACGTGCCGCGCCTGCCACGTGCTGCACGGCGGCGACCAGCAGAAACACGTCGCCCGCGCGGTGCCGTTCGGCGAGTGGCAGCTGCCGATCCGCTGGGAGCAGCTGCCGACCGGCGGCCGCTGTGCGCCGGGCTGCCACAAGCCGCTCGGCTACGACCGCGAGGCGAAACCGCAGCCACCGAAGGCCGCCGAGCCGCCAGCGCCGCAGGCCGGCGCGCAACCGGGGTCGCCGCCGAAGAAGTGACCGGCGCCGCGCCGGCGTCCGGCGCCGGGAGCGAGCCCGCTGCAAGCGCTCCCGCGGCGCAATCGCCGCAGCGCGTGCGCGCCGCAGCGGCCGGTGGCGCGGCCCGCTGGCCGCCGGGCTCGAGTCGGACCCCGTCCCGTGGCCGACACAGGATGCATGCCGATGCATGCACACGCACCCGCTGCCGGTCGCCTCGCCATCGTCCTGTTCGCTGCGTGCGGGCCGTCGCACCTGCTCGCCCAGGGGGCCTGGGAACTGCCCTCGCCCGCGTTGTCGCCGCCCGCGCGCACGGGCACCGCGCTGACCACCGGCGCCGACGGCAGCCTCGTGCTGTTCGGCGGTGAGGGCGCGTTGGGCCTGCTCGGCGACACGTGGCGGTGGGACGGCGCCACCTGGTCGCCGGTGACGACGGCGCACGCACCGCCGGCCACGGCCTCCCACGCGATGGCCCTCGACAGCGCGCGCGGCCGGGTCGTGTTGTTCGGCGGCACCGGCAATCCCGGCACCTTCGAGTTCGACGGCACCGACTGGCGATCGCGCAGCCCCGCGACCACGCCGCCGGCCCGGCACGGCCACGCGATGACGTACGACGCCGCGCGGGCACGCGTCGTGCTGTTCGGCGGCCTCGGCCTCACCGACCACCTCGCCGACACGTGGGAGTACGACGGTGCCGACTGGACGCAGCGGCAGACGGCCACGCAGCCGAGTCCACGCTCGCTGCACGCGATGGCCTACGACCCGCGCCTGCAGCGCACGGTGCTGTTCGGCGGCCGCAACGGCAACCAGTCGCTGACCTACGACACGTGGCAGTGGGACGGCAACGGCTGGTCGCTCGCGTGGGTCTACGCGAACATCCCGGCACCGCGCTGCGGGCACGCGATGGTGTTCCACCCGCTGCGTTTCCGCACCGTGCTGTTCGGCGACAATCTCGGGCTCGGCACCACGCACGAGTGGGACGGCATGCAGTGGTATCCGACGGCGGGCACGGTCGCGCCGGCGCAACGCACCGCGGGGCTCGGACTCGGCTGGCACGCCGCCACCGAGCGCGTGGTCGGCTTCGGCGGCCGCTCGCCGCTGACCGGCGCACTGCTGGCGACGACGCAGCAGTTCCTCTCCGTCAACCCGGCGCGCAGCGAGTCCTTCGGCACGGGTTGCGCCGGCAGCCTCGGCGTGCCCACGCTGGGTCTCGCGCCGTGGAGCCTGCCGTGGGCCGGCGACTTCGTCGACGAGTGCATCGACCGCGTGCCGGGCGGCAGCTTCACGCTGCTGGTGTTCGGCGTGCGCAACGACCTGTTCGGCTCGCTGCCGCTGCCGCTCGACCTCGGGGCGTGGGGCGCGGCCGGCTGCACGGCCTACCTGAGCCCGCTGTGCGCGATGCAACTCGCCAACAGCGGGCCGATCCGCCACCGCATCCACCTGCCCTGGCAGGCGGGCTTCGTCGGGCTGCAGTTCTACCAGCAGGCCTTCCTGCTCGGCGCCGGCGGCCCGCACGGGCACGGCATGGCCGCGAGCAACGCGCTGGCGATGACCTACGGCTGGCGTTGACCGGGCCGGCGCATCGGGACCGCGCACCGGCGCAGGACGGCCGTCGCCGAGAGACCGGCATGGCTGCAGAGCCCCTGCGAGCGGGACCGAATTACGTCCAAGGGGTGGCCCACGCATACGCAATCGTCCGTAGGGCAGCTACGGGAAACGAGTTAGGTCGCTTCCGAAGTGACCGGACGATGACACAGGATTCGGCGCGATCCCTACCGTCCGCGCCGTCATGCGACTCCTGCTGCTCGGCTGTGACCACCGTCTCGCCCCCCTGGCGGCCCTCGGCGCGGTGCGCGAACACCACGCCACGCTGTCGGCGCGGCTGCTGGAACTGTGCCGGCGCGGCCTCGCCCACGGCGCCGTCGTCGTCGACACGTGCAACCGGATCGAGGTGCTCTGCGAGCCCCTCGACGATGCCGGTGCAGCCGCGTGCCGCGACGCGGTGCGCGCGGTCCTCGGCGACCTGCCGCTGCACGAGTACACGGACCAGGGCGCGGTCGAGCACCTGATCGCCGTCGCGACGGGCATCGACTCGCTGGTGCCCGGCGAGGAGCAGATCCTCGGCCAGGTCACGCGCGCGTTCCGCGCCGCGACCGAGGCGGGCATGGCGAGCAAGCACCTGCAGTCGCTGTGCGCGCGGGTCACGGCGGTCTCGCGCAGCCTGCGCCACCAGCGGCCTCAGCAGGGTGTGCCGGACTCGGTCGCCGGGCTCGCCGCGCGCGTGGTCGCCGACCACGGCAAGCGGATCGCGATCGTCGGTGCCGGCGTGATGGCGCGCGCGGCGGCCGAGGAACTGCAGCGCCTGCACGTGCAGGGCCTGTGGTTCGTGAACCGCACGGTGGCGCGCGCCGAGGGCCTGGCACAGCACTTCCACGGCCAGGCGATCGGCCTCGACGAGTTCCTCGCCGCCCCGCCCGCGGTCGACGGCGTGATCCTGGCGCTCGGCGGCAAGGTGCTGCACCTGCCCCTCGACCGATTGCCGCACCTGCGCGCGGTCGTCGACGTGTCGCAGCCGGCGGTGCTCGACGACGCCGTGCGCGCGCGCCGGGACCTCTGCGTGCTCGACCTCGACGGACTCGGCCCGCGCGCGCAGGCCGCGTGCCGCGCGCTCGAGCAGTGGGTCGCCGACACGCGCACGCTCGCCGCGGGCCACGGCAAGGCGATCTGGAACGGCCTCGCGCACGACGGCCACAACCTCGGCCACGTCGTCACGCTGCACGTCGAGGCCGCGCGCGACGAACTGATGAAGGCGCAGCGCAGCGCGCTGTCGCACCTCGACCAGCGCATGCTCGCCTACGTGACGACGCTGGTCGAGCGGATCGCGCGGCGCAACGCGCACCTGCACATCCAGGACCTCAAGGCGAAGGTGTTCGCGTGATCGTGCTCGGCAGCCGCACGAGCGAACTCGCGCTGACGCAGACCCGGGCCGTCGCGGAACTGCTGCGCGCCGCGACCGGCTGCGACTGCCGCATCGAGACGATGGAGACCGTCGGCGACAAGGTGCTCGAACGGCCGCTGGCGGCGATCGGCACCAAGGGCGCGTTCACCGCCGAACTCGAGGACGCGCTGCGTGCGGGCCGCATCGACGCCGCGGTGCACAGCCTGAAGGACCTGCCCGTCGACGACCCGCCCGGGCTCGTGCTCGGCGCGGTGCCCGAACGGGTCGACACGGCCGACGTGCTGCTGATCCGGCCCGAGGCCGTCGCTGCGGGCGCAGCACCCGGTGCGATCCCGCTGCGGCAGGGCGCCCGGGTCGGCACCAGTTCGCCGCGGCGCTGCCTGTCGCTGCAGGTGGCGCGGCCCGACCTGCAGTTCGCCGACATCCGCGGCAACGTCGGCACGCGCGCCGGCAAGGTCCTGCGCGGCGACTACGACGCGGCGGTGTTCGCGGCGGCCGGGCTCGACCGGCTGCGCCTCGACCTGCAGGGCCTCGTGCGCTGGCAGATCCCCGTCGACCTGCTGCCGCCGGCCCCGGGCCAGGGCGCGCTCGCGGTGCAGTGCCGCGCCGACGACGAACGCACGCGCGGGCTGTTGCAGAGGATCCACGACGAAGACGCCGCGCGCTGTGTCGCGGCCGAACGCGCGCTGCTGGCTGCACTGGGCGGCGGCTGCTCGCTGCCGCTCGGCGCGCTCGCGCAGGCGACCCCGCAGGGCTGCCGCATGACCGCGGCGCTGTTCGGCGGCACGCCGGCCGCGGTGTTGCGCGCAGCCGCGACCGGTCCCGACTTCGCGGCCGTCGTCGCCGAACTCGCCGCGCCGTGGTTGCCGCTGATCGGCGCGCCGCTGCAGGGCCAACGCGTCGCGCTGCTGCGCATCGACGGTGACGGCGGCGACCTCGCGGCCGCGCTGGCGATCGCCGGCGCCCGCGTGGTGCCGGTCGCGCTGACGCGCGCGATCGACCTGCCGGCCGAGCCGCAGGCAGTCGCGGCCGTCGCCGCCGCCCCGGCCCTCGCCTTCGCCTCGGCGCGCGCGGTGGAACGGTTCCGCACGGTGCTCGGCACCGCGGGCCTCGCCTGCCGCGCCGCGCAGGTGTTCGCGATCGGCCCCACCACCGCCGCCGCCGCGCGCGCGCTGGGCCTGCCCGTGCACGTCGCGGACGGCAGCGGCGGCAGCGCGCTCGCCGGGCTCGCGGCGCGTTCGCTGCCGCGGGGCTCGCGGATCGGCTTTCCGTGCGCCGCGGACCGCAACCCCGGCTTCGAAGCCGGCGCCGCCGCGGCCGGTCTGCTGGTGCTGCCGCTGCCGCTCTACCGCGTCGAGGCCGACCCCGCGCCGGCGTTGCCGCCCGAACCACCCCCC
>Ga0194127_10008682_pt1 | contig 10843 bp, 6 predicted proteins | sample TA2KigC100mmetaG_FD_148624 | JGI IMG/M metagenome (GOLD analysis project Ga0194127, IMG submission 148624) | Freshwater microbial communities from Lake Tanganyika, Tanzania - TA2015036 Kigoma Deep Cast 100m | ecosystem: Environmental > Aquatic > Freshwater > Lake | place: Tanzania: Lake... | reverse complement strand
CAAGGATTTTACTGAAACCGAACACGGCGGCTGTGTCTTTGTTCCCCTGGTGGGCAGGCATGGATGGAGCGATGACAGCTAGACGCCCGGTGCGCCTGGCGCGGCACGGAGAACACCGGCATATTTCAGGTTGAACCATGGACGATGCGCAGATTTATAACGAACTCAAGGATACGCTGAACTATCACAGCTACCGGTATTATGTGCTTGATGATCCGGCCGTACCTGATGCTGAATATGACCGCCTGCTGCGTGAGCTGGAGACCCTTGAACGCGCGCATCCGGCATTGCGTACCCCCGACTCCCCGACGCAGCGTGTCGGTGCCGCGCCGGCCGAGCATTTTGAAAAATTCAGCCACGACCCTCACATGCTCAGCCTGGCCAATGCCATGAGCATTGATGAACTGACAGCCTTTGATGCGCGCTGCAGAAAAATGCTGGATGGAGTCGAAGCAATAGAATACGCGGTTGAACCAAAGCTTGACGGACTGGCGGTTTCGCTGCAGTATGCCGGAGGGATTCTTAAGGCAGGCGCAACGCGCGGTGACGGAAAGACCGGTGAAAACATCACGGCAAATCTCAAAACCATTCGCTCCATCCCGCTTAAAATTATGCCGGCCGGGCACGAGCTCTGTCCGGACCGTCTGATTGTTCGCGGTGAAGTTATCATGCTCAGGAAAGAGTTCCAGCTTCTGAATCGTGAGCGCAGCGATAGCGAGCTCGCGCCTTTTGCCAATCCGCGCAATGCCGCGGCCGGATCCGTGCGCCAGCTCGACCCGCGTATTACAGCGCAGCGCAGGCTTGATGCCGTTATGTACGCTGCGCACTTTTCGGATGAAACCCTTTTTGAAACCCACACGCAGATTATTGAATGCCTGGGACGATGGGGTTTCAAGGTCAATCATGTCACCCGCTGCCGCACAATCTATGATGCGATCGCCGTGTGCAACGCCATAGAGGCACGGCGCGATGAACTGCCGTATGAAATCGACGGTGCGGTCGTCAAGGTAAACAGTCTGCAGCTGCAGGCGCGTCTGGGCGCCCTGCCCCGCTCTCCGCGCTGGGCAATCGCGTTAAAATTCAAACCGCGCCAGGAAATAACGGTGGTGAAAAATATCCGCGTGCAGGTCGGCCGCACCGGGGCCCTCACGCCGGTTGCCGAGCTTGAACCGGTCTCAGTAGGGGGTGTTGAGATACGGCGCGCAACGCTGCATAACCAGGATGAAATAACCCGCAAGGATATCCGCATCGGTGACAGTGTTGTCGTACAGCGTGCCGGTGATGTTATTCCTGAAATAGTCAAAGTGCTTGATGACCGACGCACCGGACACGAGCAGATTTTCACCATGCCGGCGCAATGTCCGGGCTGCGGCGTTGCGGTGTCTGCTTCAGACGATGAGGCTGTTGTGCGCTGCACCAACCGGAACTGCCCTGCGGTCATACGGGAATCCATCCGCCATTTTGCATCGCGCGATGCCATGAATATCGAGGGGCTGGGATCAAAGCTTGTCAGCCGCCTGGTTGAAAGCGGCAGGGTCACATCGTGTGCCGATCTCTATGATCTTTCGGCGTCCGACTGGCAGGCGCTTGAACGCATGGGGGATAAATCCGCCGCCAATATCGTGGCGGCGATTGAGCGCAGTAAAAACGCAGGACTCGAAAGGCTGCTGTTTGCGCTGGGGATCCGCTCAATCGGCCGCCAGAGCGCCGGTATCCTGGCGGCATATTTTCAGAGCTTCGAAAAAATGCGCTCCGCCACCCGGGATGACTTTATGGCCGTGCATACAATCGGACCCGAAGCAGCGGATAGCCTCAGAGCGTACTTTGATGATCATCGGAATCTGGATATGCTCGCACGCCTTCAGGCATCCGGTGTTGCGATGCACCCTGTGCCGGGGACATCCGATAATCGGCTGGCTCATAAGACATTCGTGCTGACCGGTGTCCTGCAATCGGCCTCGCGTGAACGCGCCGCTGAGATGATCCGGCGCCGCGGCGGGCGTGTGGCAGCAAGCGTGAGCAGAAAAACAGACTATGTTGTTGCGGGCGAGAGCGCAGGCTCGAAGCTTATGAAAGCCCGGGAATTGAACATACCGGTTCTGACTGAGGATGAGTTTTTAAACCTTGTCAACTGACATCGTTGTTTCCGGTGCATCCTGCCGATCGAGTACCCACCTTTTGATCATCGTAAATACCGTTTCACGGCGGATCGGTTTGGCAACATAATCATTCATACCGGCCTGCAGGCAGCGCTCCCGGTCGCTCCGAAGCACATTGGCGGTCATAGCGACGATCGGCACATCGTTCAGCTTCAGTGACCGAATCTGCCGGCTGGCTTCGTAGCCGTCCACTGCAGGCATTTGCAAATCCATGAAAATAAGATGATACGCGTCCGGATCGGCCCGGTATTTGGCAACGGCTTCGCTTCCGTCGCAGGCAATCTCAACAGTGTAGCCTCCTTTTGTCAGCATGGTCGATGCGAGGCGCTGATTGACCGGATTGTCTTCGGCAAGCAGAATCGTGATTGAATGCTTGATGTTTTCCGCAATTGAATGCTGTGTCAGCATGCCGGCATGCTTGGATGCATCCCGGTCCGCGCCGCTCCCCAGCAGGTATTCCAGCATATTGATGAGCTTGACACGGCTGACAGGTTTCGGCAGATAGCCGCTGAATCCGGCCTCCTGGCAAAGCCGGGCATCAATGCTCGATGAGAAGGCCAGCATCGGCACGGGCTTCAATCCGCTCTGCTGGACACGCCGAGGAAATTCATACAGATCGAATTCATCGCCGGCCTGCACATCAAGGGCGCACACATCGAACGGTGTTTCCGCGCCCTGCGCATGGGGCAGCGCTCGCAGGGCGTCCCGAGCCCGGGACGCACAGCTGACCTGCATGCCGGCCGTGTTGAGTGTGCGCGACATAATGTTCAGGCTGGCGGCATTATCATCGAGCAGCAGAATCCGGCGGTTGTGTAATGAAACACTTTTGATGGGCCTGCGGCGGTCATGCGGGCACTGTGTGAAAACAGCGGTAAAATGAAACGTGCTACCCTGACCCCGGGTGCTTTCAACCCACACATCGCCGCCCATGATGTTGGAAATTTTTTTGCATATCGCCAGACCAAGGCCGGTGCCGCCGTATTTGCGGGTCGTTGATCCGTCAACCTGCTGAAAGGCTTCAAAAATTGTTTTAAGACTCCTTTTGGGAATGCCGATGCCGGTGTCGCGCACGCTGACGTGCAGTGTAAGCGTAGTCTCCGTCGGATGTTCCACAACGAGTGAGAGCTCGATTTCACCAGTTTCGGTAAACTTCGCTGCATTCCCCATGAGGTTGATCAGGACCTGGCGCATGCGGTGCGGATCACCCATCAGTACGGAGGGTACGGCATCGCTGATATTGCACAGCAGCTCTACGTGTTTTGAGCCGATTCTCGGGCGGATCATATCACAAACAGCATAGGCCAGTACCTCCGGATCAAATTCAATCGTTTCAAGCTCAAGGCGGCCGGCTTCGATTTTTGAAAAGTCAAGAATGTCATTGATAATAGTAAGAAGAATCTCACCACTTTCCTTGATCGTGTGCAGATAGTCACACTGTTCCATGGTTAAATCGGAATCCTGCAGCAGATCCGTAAAGCCGATGATGCCGTTAAGGGGCGTTCGTATTTCATGGCTCATATTTGCGAGAAATTCGCTTTTGGCGATATTAGCGATTTCCGCTCGGAAGGCCATCTCGTTTGCACGCTCAATCGACTGCTCAAGCTGACGGTTGATATCGGCCAGTTCACGGTTAGAGACTTCCAGCCGTTTTTCAGAATCATGGCCTTCGGTGACATCTCGGATTATTGCATAAAAACCGATGCACTCCCCGCGTTCGCTGTAGATGAGGACGGCATGCTGCTCAACAGGTAGTGCCTTTTGATCCAGGCCGAGAAAATATGTTTTCCATCCGCTCACCGCGCCGAGAGACAGAAGGTCCCTCCAGTTTTTTTCGCTGATAGCGATCATGTCAGCATCAACAGTGACGGAATCCCCTGCTGAAGATATCAAGGTTGCTTCTGAAGCCGGGTAGCAGGAACGCAGGGGCATCCCGATCAGCGTTTCAGTGCTCATACCGCTCATGCGCAGGAATGCCGTGTTAACGGCGCGCACAGCGCCCGTTGTGTCGCAGACGGCTATGGCATCAAATGAGCTGTCAATAATGGGTTGCAGCCAGTTGAGTGCCGAAGCAATGCCGACGGCATTGCCGGTCCGGCGCCGGCGTTTTGGAATAATCGGTGTACGTTCAAGGCAGGCGAATAAAAAATCAATTTCGTTTAAGGTACAACAGCATCGCACACCGGCCCTCAGAGCATCGGTACGCTCAGCGCGGGTGAACCGTTGCGCAAAAATAAATACGGGTACGGCACAGCAACAAGCTGTCAGATAATCGACAATCCGGCTGTATGAACAGGATTCGTGCGCATAATTGCAAACAATGGCATCAAGAGATTCCTTATGGATAGTTTCAACGGCTGCGCTATAATTTTCAGTACGGTGCAGCGTGAAGCTGCAGGAAAGCCTTGAACCGTGCTCGAAGATACTATCATGCAGTTCCTCTGCACTGTCGATAACAAGAATCTGTATGGGTTTCTTCATCGAAGAACATGCTTTCTTTACAATGATACAACAACGGTATTTCTGCCGCGCTGTTTGGCGGTATACAGAGCTTCATCCGCACAGCGGATCAGCTCACTGTACGTTCGGGCATTGGCGGCGGGATAGGAAGCAGCACCAACGCTAACGGTTATGAATATTTCAGTTTCACCAAAACTAAAACCCGTTTTTTCAACACACCGGCGGATCTGTTCGCCGATAGCAGCCGCCTGCTCAGAGCCTGTTCGCGGCAGGATAAAAGCAAATTCCTCCCCACCGTAGCGGCACGGCACATCGTCGATGCAGATCATTTTCAAGAAAATTTCAGCCAGCGACTGCAGGATTGTGTCGCCGGCCTGATGCCCGTAGGTATCATTAATCGTCTTGAAGTGATCAATATCACAGACAAGACAGCTCAATGTTTCCCGTCGTTCAGAACAAAGGCAGCATTCCTCGCTGAGACGCCCATGAAAATAGCGGTGGTTGTAAAGATTGGTGAGGCTGTCTTTTTTTACCATTTCTTCAAGAAGAGCGTTTTTTTTCTCAAGTTCATCAAGCAGGTGTTTCATCTTGACCTGCGTAGCTACCCGGGCAAGCAGCTCCCCGTAATCAAAAGGCTTGACAATATAATCAGCTGCCCCTGTTTCCAGGCCCTTGATTTTATCAATCGCTTCTGTGTTGCTCGATACCATAACAACGGGTATATCCCGGGTGGCGGCATGTTCTTTTAAACGGCGGCAGCATTCAAATCCGTCCATTTCCGGCATCATGACGTCAAGCAGTATGACGTCCGGGCTGAACGTGTCAATACTGCTGAGCGCGCGGATTCCGTTTATGGCGGTTGCAACTTCATACTTCTTTTTTGTCAGCAGTGTGGTGGCGAGCCGGCGAATCAATTCATTGTCGTCAACAACGAGTACCCTGCCCCTGCACTCAGTCATGTACGCACCTGTGGACGGCTGTGTGGTTCAAACCCGCTCGCTTCATGGCTGATCCGCATGCGGCTGCCCCGGGCGGCACGCACGTCATTGGTACTGCGGCTTATAACGGATTCCGGCGACGCGGTGATGCGTATGAGGGCATTAAAAGAACGTGCGATCACCAAATCCCTTGATGAAAAACATGGCTCGTACGGATGAATCAGAACGAGTGTCGGGAGTACTGCCCTCGGTTTCATACCAGAATCGCAGCCCCCAGCACTGGCTGTGATATTCAATACCGAATTCAGAATCAATAAGTTCGTCGTAATTATTTCTGTCAGGGGGATCAGGGGGGCCAGGGGGACCATTATCGTCATAATCGTAAAAATCATAACGGGTATTGGCGAACAGTGCCAGCCAGCTGGTTACATTGAAATACGTGCGGCATTCAAGGTAATCGTATAATTCGCGCCAGTAGCGGTATTCAAGGCTGATGAAGTCATTGCGGGAACCGCTCAGGCGGCCCATCAGATTGTAGCGGCGCAGGCGCTGGTCATAATTATCATAGTAGGCCTTTGCCTTGAAATAAAAGGAGCGGTGCATGTCGAGGCGCAGCTCGCTGAAAATATCAGAGGATGTCGTATCACGGTCTCCTTTATAGTACAGTCCCTGCCGCGGCTGAGTAAAATTGAACAGCTGCCCGACCTTAACATAGCCGATTTCATGCTCGGTCAGTTCTCCGGGAGCATCATGCATCAGAGCGGTAAAGCGGTTTTGCAGGTAGTAGCCGGCCCAGTGGCGTCGATAGTAATTGTCGGGGCGGTCGAAGTCGGGGAAATTGCTTTGTTCATCGTCGGCGACGTAGGCATACTCAAGCCCCGGTTCGATAATATGCCGCAGCTTTTTCAAACGCTGTCCTTCCAGGTTGAACACACGGGCAAAGCTGGTGGCGAGATTAGCATCAACGGTTGGAAAAACATCGTTGCGCTCATTGTCATCGCTGCGGTTGAGTCCGAAGAACTGAACGCCGCGCATGCCGGCCTTCGGCTTAAATCTGAGCCAGCTGCCGAAAAGCATCGGCATTGCCAGCTGCGGGTACATGGTCAGGCGCTGTGAACGCTGCCCGCTTTCGCGCCAGAAGTTGTCATAGCCGGCTTCCAGCTGATAGAAAAGCGGCGTATGCGTAACCGGCTGCAGCATGCTTGAATACAGCACCTGGGGAAGGGTCTGGACAGTTTCATCGTCGAGTTGATTCTGGATTATTCTGTCATCGCTGTTTCGAAGGTTTCGGTACCAGTTCATATTGACAAGCAGATTGGATTTCTCAAAATTTTTATTAAGGAAAACAGTTGATTCCTCCTTGTCATAATTGCGCGAACCGCTGCGGTCGACAACGCCCTTGGAACGCTGAACGACAGATTTGTAGTCATAATAAAACTGACGGTCGGAAATCTGTGAGACATCTGCTTTCAGATAGGTATCAGCATCAAAATAATGCTGCCCTTCAAAATTGACATAGTAGCGCTGATCTTCACGATCAAGGATATTACGGTACCGGTCATCCTGATAGCGGTTTGTTTCGTCCGCGAAGTATCCGTACAGTTTCGCGTCGGTCTGCTCTGCGAGTTTGACCCGGTATTCAAGGCCGGTGCCGAAGCCCCGCTTGGTTGCCGTGTCGAGCCAGAAGGTCGCGTCGCTCTGATTGTTAATGGCCCAGAAAAAAGAGTTGTCCAGGAGGAAGCCTGAACGGTTCGAGTGGCCGACCTCGGGAATCAGAAATCCGGTTTGCCGTTTCAGCTTGACCGGCACAATCAGAGCCGGAAGATACATGACCGGTACGCTTTTTACCCTGAACAGCGGGTGCCGTGCGACGGCATAGCCTTCGACCTCAACGTCAATCTCAGCGGCATCAATGCGCCACGGAGGGTTGTCCGCATCACAGGTCGTTATCGTGCCGTCATGGACCTTGTAGGTGTTGAGGCCGGTTTTCTGCACGTCGCGTCCGCTGATATGCAGGTTTTCGTCTTTGATGAATATCTTTGCCTGATGGACGACGCCGACCTGGGTGTCAAGATTGATCGTGAAGGATTCACATGCGATGGTATCGCCATCCTGGGTAAGCAGCACACCGCCCCGGGCTTCAGTTTCGTTTGTTACAAGGTTGATCCGAATTGTGTCCGCCTTGATGCTGCGTGTGCCCTGGGTAATCAGGACATTGCCCTCGGCAGTCAGGATATCGTTACTGTCGCTGTACTGGAGCTGATCGGCCGTCACGTTGACCGGGAGCTCTCGATCCTGGTCAAGGCGGGGATCGGATAATCCGGCAATAGCGTCTGCAGTTGCAAACACAACAGTGACGAACAGGAGTAGAATGATTTTTAAATGCGTCATGGCCTGCAAAAGATTCAGTATCAGGAGTTTAAACTGAGACACTTGTAAAATGCTGCGTTGCGCTTCATCCATAGCCAGTGCGGCACACGTAAAGTATGACCCCTTCCATCGGATGTGCGCGCCTTGCCAGCGGCTATTCCTTGAGTGCGTCCTTAAAAAGACATTTTCGGACTTTTTGTACGACGCCATCAAACCATGCGTTTAACCGTTTGATGGTGCTGCCCGGTTTCACTGCACTGGGGGCATGCCCCGCACCTGAACAGGCCCCCGGGACATATCCAGACTACAGTCCTATTCGGCGGCCTGCTGCTGGTGCGATGCTGCAAAGCTGTTCGCGCGCTTCGCCAACGGCAAACAGTGATCCGGTAATACAAATCAGATCGCCCGGTCCTGTTTTTTTTATGGCAGCTGTCAGGGACTGTGCGATTGTTTCGAACCACAATACATTTTTTTTATCAGAAAATACAGCATATTTTTGCAGATACTCACGTCCGGCAGCCCGCTCCATCGAGGGTTTAAAAAAAATACACAGTTGGGCCTGAGAGCTCAGATGTTTCAGGGAATGCATGTCCTTATCGCGCATAACACCTATAATCAAAACAAGACGCCGGTAGATAAAATTAGTTTTCAGCGCGAGTGCCAGCACACGCCAGGCAGCCGGATTGTGGGCGCCGTCAAGAACAAACCGGCGCCCGCTGAACTGAACGCTTTCAAGCCGGCCCGGCCAGAAACATGTGCTCAGTCCGTTCTGAATGGCTGCATCAGGACATTGCAGGCCGCGCGCGCGCAGAAGGCCGGCAGCGGTTATGGCAAGAGCGGCATTTCGTGCCTGATGGCTGCCGGAAAGAGAAAGCTGTACATCTTCTAAGCGGATGTCCGTCCCCCGATAGCGGTACTTGTGATCTCTGCGGCACATCGAAAAATCCCGACCGTATTCAAGCAGCGGTGATCTGGTATCATGGCAGATGCTGCGGATCAGATCGCGTGGCCCGGGGCGTGTCACCGCGCTCACGCAGGGCCGCCCTTTTTTGATGATGCCTGCTTTTTCGCGGCAGATATGCATGAGGGTCGGCCCGAGATGCACGGTATGCTCGCGGCTGATTGAGGTGATAATACTGAGCAGCGGGTCGACGACGTTGGTGGCGTCAAGGCGTCCGCCGAGACCGGTTTCCAGTATGACCGGATCGGCTTTTTTTTGCGCAAAATAAACCAGGGCAAGCGCAGTTGTAAATTCAAAAAAAGTAATATGATCAAGGTGATTGCGGCGGCACAGAGATCGCAGGCGGCTGGTCAGCGTGCAGACTGAACTGCGATCAATCGGCTGTCCGCCGATGACGATGCGTTCGGTAAAATCGATCAGGTGCGGTGAAGTGTACAGCCCCGGACAGTAGCCGGCTTTGCAGTATATGGCGTGCAAAAACGCGGCTGTCGAGCCCTTGCCGTTGGTACCGGCAATGTGAATGAAGCGCAGCCGGTGATGTGGATTGCCCCCCAGTTCGAGTAAACGTGTAATCGATTGCAGCCCCAGTTTTATGCCGAATTTCTGGAGACTGAACAGCCAGCTGATTGTTTCCGCGTAGGACGATGTCTCCATAGCAGTGCTATGCGCTGGTCAATTCTGTGAGTTTGCGACCGGGGTCGCCTTCGCGCATGAGCGTCTCACCGATCAGGAAGGCATCAATACCGCAGGAGCGCAGGCGCCTGATGTCATCCGGGGTCGCAATGCCGCTTTCACTCACCGTGACAATGCCATCCGGCACCAGGGGCCGCAGCTTTAAAGTTGTGTCTAATGTCGTTTCAAAAGTGTTTAAATTACGGTTATTTATGCCGATTATTGCAGGATCGGCTTTAAGTGCTGACACAAGTTCTTCCCCGTTATGTACCTCGACGAGCGCGTGCATACCCAGTGATGTGCCAAGGCGGATCAATGTACGCAGCTGTGCACTGTCGAGCACCGCGGCAATCAACAGAAAAGCGTCCGCGCCGGCAGCCCGGGCCTCATACACCTGATATGAATTAATAATAAAATCTTTCCTGAGCAGCGGAATGTCAACAGAACGGCGAATCTGCGCAAGGTATTCAAGGCGGCCCTGGAAAAAATGTTCCTCGGTCAGCACTGATACGGCACAGGCCCCGTTGTCCGCATAGGTTCGCGCTATGGCTACGGGATCGAAATCCTGACGGATAACACCTTTTGAAGGGGAGGCTTTTTTTGCCTCGGCAATAATGTTGACTGACCCCGGCCGGCTGAGTGCCCGGATAAAATCACGAGCAGGCGACTGCGCTGCTGCTGACGCAATGAGCTGCTCCAGGCTGACAGCGCGCATGCGACAAGCCAGGTCTTTTGCGGTCCGGGCTATAATTTTCGAAAGTATCATGACGGCGGCTGAAATTCTGAAGTGACCTTTTGCAGCTGCTGAAGTTTTCCGAGTGCAGCACCCGAGTCAACGGCCTTAAACGCTTTAGCGAGTGCGCACGGAAAAGTCTGTGCAGCGCCGGCCGCCACAAGGGCTGCAGCTGCGTTTAAACATACGATATCGCGCCGGGGGCCTTGCTCTCCTTTGAAAATGGCCTGTATTATTTTTGCATTGCAACGGCGTCACCGCCGACGATATCGCCGGGTGAAGCTATATCAAGCCCGAGTTCGGAGGGGTTCAGGATTATTGTCGCCACCCTGCCCTTTTCCCATGTGCTGATTTGTGACGGCGCGCAAATGCTGAGTTCATCCAGTCCGTCAAGACCGTGCACAACCAGTGCACGCGTCCGCCCGAGCAGCCCTGCAACGGTTGCCATCATTTCGGTCCGGTCTCGCCGGTTGACGCCCAGAACAAGGCAGTCAGCATCCGCAGGGTTGGTCAGGGGGCCGAGGAGGTTGAAAATCGTCGGCAGGGGAATTTT
>Ga0194127_10008679_pt1 | contig 10846 bp, 6 predicted proteins | sample TA2KigC100mmetaG_FD_148624 | JGI IMG/M metagenome (GOLD analysis project Ga0194127, IMG submission 148624) | Freshwater microbial communities from Lake Tanganyika, Tanzania - TA2015036 Kigoma Deep Cast 100m | ecosystem: Environmental > Aquatic > Freshwater > Lake | place: Tanzania: Lake... | reverse complement strand
CCCCCCTCGCGGGCCTTGCGCAGGCCTTCGCGGCCGTCGGCCGCGGTTTCGACCACGTAACCCTCGAGTTCGAGGTTGTGCTCGAGGCCGGCGCGGAGATCGGGTTCGTCCTCGATCACCAGGATGTGGATCTCGGTCATGCTGGTCACGGTCGGGGCGGCGGGGATGGTGCGGGGGAGGGGGCGTCGGTCGCCGGCTTGCCGGATTCCGGCGGCGGGCCCGCGGCGAGCGGCAGCACGAGCCGGAACACGCTGCCGCCGCCCGGGCGCGCGGCGGCGGTCACCTCGCCGCCGTGGGCGCGGGCGAAGTGGCGCACGAGGCTGAGGCCGAGGCCGGCGCCGCGGACCTCGCCCGCGTTGCTGGCGCGGTAGAAGCCCTCGAACACACGCTGCAGTTCATCCTCCGGGATGCCGCGGCCGCGGTCGCGCACTTCGATCACGGCGGTGCCGGCACCGGCCCGCAGCTCGAGTTCGATCTCCTGCTCGTCGTCGCCTTCGATGCCGTACTTGGCGGCGTTCTCGAGCAGGTTCACGAGCGCGCTCTCGCAGGCGCTCGCGTCGCAGTCGACGCGCACGTCGGGCGCCACGCAGTCGACCAGCGTGGCCCCGCGCGCCTCGAGGTGCGGGGCGTAGGCCGCGCAGACGTTGCGCGCCAGCTCCGTCAGGTCGACGCGGGCCGGCGCGTAGCGCAGCGTGCCGGCCTGCTGGCGCGAGAAGTCCAGGATGCGCTGGATCAGCGTCGTCAGGCGCTCCGCCTCGCGCGCGATGACGCCGCCGAACTGGGCGGCCTGCCCGGCGTCGCGCGCGCGGCCCAGGCCCAGCGTCTCGCCGTACATGCGGATCAGGGCCAGCGGGGTCTTCAGTTCGTGCGACACGCGCGACACCAGGTCGACCTTCAGCGCGGCGAGCTCCGCCTCGCGCGACACCGACCGCCACAGCCACAGGGCGCCGCCGAGCGCAGTCAGGAACAGCGCGACCAGCAGCAGCGTGCGGTTGCGCGCCGCGGCCTGCGTGTCGGCCAGCACCCGGGTCACGTTCGCCGGGTAGGCGCGCAGCGTCAAGCCGCGGACCTCGGTGCTCGGCGAGACGTAGTCGGCCGGCACCGCGGCCGGCGGCGGCACGATCGGCGTGTCCGCCGGATCGAGGATCGACAGCACGAACGCGCCGGTGCCGCCCGCGAGCTGCGGCAGGGCCGGGCCCAGCAGCTGGCCGAGGTCGAAGTGCAGCGCGACGCGGTTGCAGCGCAGCCGTTCGGTCTCGGGGGCCGTCGCGTCGCGCACCCACAGCAGGGTCGCCGCGTTGCCGAGCGTCGTGACGAGCTCGAGGTCGCCGCCGGGCTCGCCGCCGCCGGCCTTCTGGCGCAGCAGGCGCCGCCGCAGGTCCGACTTCAGGATGCCGTCGTAGTCGCCGGCGAACGAGCGCGTCTGCGCGCGCTGCCGCTCCTCGCGCAGCAGCGCCTGCGCGTCGCCGTGCAGCGGATCGGCCGAAGGCACGCGCTCGGCGAGCCGGGCCGCCAGCGCGGACAGCAGGCCGTCGGCCGGGCCGTCGCGGCGGCCTTCCGCGATCGCGCGCAAGAGCTCGACGCAGTCCGCGGTCGCGCCGAGTTCGGCCAGCGAGGCTTCGGCGAGCAGCCCGAGCAGCGACTGCTCGGTCAGGGAACCGCCGCGCCGCGTGCGCAGGTAGACCGTCGCCGCGCGCACCGTCTCGAACTCCGCGCGCGCGGCGGCGGCCTCGCCGAGCGCGCGGCGCGCGGAGCCCAGCCGGAAGCGGGCCGTGAGTTCCGGGTCGTCCGGGCGGCGCTGTCCGCTGCTGTCCGCCGGGGTCGCCTTCTCGAGCCGCTGCACCAGGTGCTGCAGCAGGTCCGCGCCCTCGCGCAGCTGGCCGGTCGTCAGCAGCAGGTCCGCTGCCTGCAGCGCGTTCGTGATCGCCGTCTCGTCGCCGCCTTGGCGCGCGTCGCGGGCGAACGGCAGGCTCAGGGTCGGGTTCTGCAGGGTCAGGTCGGGCCAGACCAGCGCGAGCTGCTCGTCGAGCAGCAGCACGTCCTGCAGCGCGGCGGTTCCTTCCTGCTCGCGCAGCTGCACGGCAGTGCGCAGCGCACCGAGCTGCACGAGCAGCTCCCGCGACCGGGCGAGCACCGGCGGCAGGCGGTCGAACTGCTGCTCCACCGCGCCGGCGGCGCCCTGCAGGAAGGTGCGCGCCTCGCGCTCGAGCGCGGTGCGCGCGGCCAGCCCCTGGCGCTGCAGTTCGGTCTGGCCGAGCCAGGCGAGCAAGCCGAGCGGCACGAGGAACGTGCACAGCGCGAGCAGGTGCCGGTGACTGAAGCGCGAACGCGTGGACGGCATCGGTGGCCTTGGAGCCGGCGACGCCGCCAGCGTAGCGGACCGGCGCGGCGCGGGCGAGCCGCCCGCAGCGCCCGGCGCCCAGGCCGGTCAGCGCGGTGCTGCGGGCAGCGCCGCGCCGGCCACGACGCGGCCCGGCGCCAGGGCTGCGGACCGCGCGGCCGTCGCGTACAGCACGATCGTGCCGAAGGCATCGGCGTCGACGTCGCACTGGCCGTTGTCGGTGCAGCTCACCGCGGCGAGGCGGACCACGCCGCCGGGGAAACCGCGCGCGCTGCGTTCGGCGCGGCAGCCGACCACGTGGCCGCGCAGGCGACCGCCCTGCAGCGCCACGGTGGCCCCGTCACGCGCGACGACGCCGGTGCCGGCGTGCGCGAGGTCGAGGCCCTCGCCGGCGACCTCGGCGGCGGCCGTGGCGACCAGCGCCGATCCGCCGCAGCCGCGGATCCAGGTCCCGCGCAGGGCGGCCCGGCCGCCGACGATCAGGAGTCCGTCGCCGGGCGCGCGGTCGATGCGGCAGCCGGTCAGTTCGGCCGCGGCGCAGCCGCGCAGCGCGATCGCGGGCGGCACGTCGCCGCCGGCGGCCGGTGCCTCGCCGGCGACGTGCACGTGCGCGAGCGACACCTCGGCGCTGCCGATGCACGCGAGACCGCCGCCGCGGCCGTCGCGCAGCGCCAGCACGATCGGGGCGTCGGCCGTGCCGCGGGCGCGCACCGGACCGCGCGCGGCCAGCACGGCCCCGCCGCGCACCGCGAACGTCGTGCCCGGTTCGATCTCGAGCGTGGTCGCCGCGGGCAGTTCGCGGTCCACGTCGAGCACGACCTCGCCCGGCCCCAGGCGCACCAGGGCAGGCGGCGGCGGCGGCAGGTCGAAGGGGTGCAGGCTGTGCAGCGGCACCGGCGGCGGCGCCGCGGCGGCGAACGGCACGGGCTCGCCGGTGAACGCGTGGTGCGCGCGCAGGTCCGCGGGTCGGCCGAGCACGCGGTAGAAGAGGGGTGCTGGGCGTGCGTGCGGTGCGGGCACCCCGCGGCCGTCGGCCCCGCGGTGCTGCGGGGCGGGGAACCACTGCGCCGTGAGCCCCGGCAGCAGCAGGCTCGCGTCGCGGCCGTCGGGCGAGCGCACCGGGCCGCCGTCGGTCCGCGTCAGCCGGACGCCGACGGTGCCGGACACCGCGACACGCGTGACGCCGGGGTCGCCGGGCGATCCGGTCGCGGCGACCACCGCGCCCGCGAGGTGCCCGCGCAGGTGCAGCCCGCGCCGCTGCACGAACTCGGCGAAGCGCGCGCGTTCGGCGGGCAGCTCCGCGGCGGGCACCGGCACGAGCCGGAACACGCCGTCGCGCAGCACGAGGCGGCCGGGTTCCGGGTCCGCGGCCAGCGCGTCGCCGAGGCGCGCGAGGTGGTGGTCGGCCGCCGCGACGAGCGCCGCAGGCGAGCCCGGGCCCTGCAGCAGCTGCCACAGCAGCTCGTTGCGGCGGTGCACGAACCAGGGGTTCTGCAGCAGCCGTTGCGCCAGCGGGTGCCGCGCGACCTCGACCGGCAGCGTCGGTTCGGCGTGGATGCCGAAGGCGTTCGGATCCCACAGCAGCGGCTCGAGTCGCCCGCGCGCGGGATCGAAGAACAGCACGTGGTTGTGCGCGGCGTCGGCGTGGTTGCTGCCGACCAGCACGGCCACGGCCGCCGCGCGCGCCGCCGCCTCCAGGTCGAACACGGCCGCGAGCCGCTGCTGGTCGGCTGCGGTGCCTGCGCCAGCCACCGCCGCGAGCAGTTCCGCCAGCGCGTGCGCCGCGCGCGGATCGTCCGCGCCGCTGCGGCGCCACGCCGCCGGCGAGACGAACAGGTCGAGCCGGGCCCGCGCGCCGAGGCTGTCGCCCTTCCAGAAGGTGCCGCGCGGCCGGCCGGCTGCGGCAGCGAGGTCGTCGCCGGGCCGCAGTCCACGCAGGTAGACCCCGGCGTCGCGGCCGTCGAGCCGGACGCGCACGGGCTGGCTGTGCTCGTGCAGCAGCCCGAGTTCGCCGGCGAGCTGGTCCGGCAGCCAGTTGCAGAGCGCCAGCGGATCCTCGGGCCGCGACAGCTCGGTGAACTCGGGCAGCCCGGGCTGGCCGGCGCGCTCCTTGCGCCGGATCCGCAGCGACGGCTTGGTCCTGCCGTGGTGCCAGTCGCTGAAGCCGCGCAGGCTGGCCTTGCCGGCCTGCACGGCGCCGTCCTCGTCGATCCGGATCGCCACGTCCGCCGGCTCGCCGTCGCGGTCGCGCCCGAACAGGTCGCCGAACCCGGCGGTCGGGAAGTCGATCCGCACCTGCGGCAGGCCGCCTCCGGCAGGTGTCCCTGGCGCGGGCCAGCACAGCGCCGCGAGGGCGGCGGCGCAGGCGGCCGGCATGGCGATCAGGGCGGGGCGGCACCGCATGACCGCCCTGCATCGGCGTGGCGGCGGCAGCGGCTTCAGCCGGGATCAACCGCCGCCGACCACGCGCAGCACCGGGTAGCTGCCGGTGGTGCCCGCCTCGAGGAAGTTCCACGTCGACAGCGAGTCCTCGCTCTCCGGTTCGAGCAGCTGCGCGGCGAGCCGCGCGAAGCGCTGGCGGCCCGGCACCAGCAGCGTGCCCGGCAGCAGGGTCGTCGCGGCCGGCGCGGCCCAGGCGCCGTCGAGCACGAGTTCCTGGTGGCCCTGGAAGGGGCGCCGCGGCTTGCGCTTGCCGGCGACGGCGAAACGTTCCGCGGCGACCTGCCGGGCCGTGGTGACGGCGGTGAACTCCACGCCGTGGGCCTGCAGCGCCGCGACGGTCTCCGGCGACGGTTCGACGACGGCCCAGGCCGCCGGCAGCGCGCGCTGGCGCCGGGCGAGGAACGACCGGAACACCGGCATCGTCTGTGCCGTGCCGTCGCCGGCGCGCACGAACCGCGGCGGTCCGCCGTCGCCGTCGTCGACCTGCTCGACCTCGCCGACCAGCACCGGCAGCAGTTCGGGAGGGCCGAAGGCGGTGTCGGAGCCGAAGTAGACCGGTGCGCCGGGGGCCACGAGCCGCCGGTCGGCCGCCGCGCACTCGCGCCGCACGAGGTCTGCGCGCGCGCCGAGGCCGTGCAGCAGCGCGAGCACGAAACCGCGCGCCGCGGCGATGCGCGTCGCGAAGTCGCAGTAGCTGTAGGTCTCGACCAGCACCGCGGCGCGGTTGCGCAGGCCGAAGTAGTTCACGCCGCAGCGCGGCCGGTGGTCGTAGCTGTACCAGCCGCGCACGCCGGGGGCCGACTCGGGCGAGCCCGCGCCGTCCCAGTCGCGCGTCGCGAAGTTTCCGTAGTCGAAGGCGGCCATGCCGTGCCGCTCGCGCAGTCCGGCCGCAGCGCCGTCCAGCAGTGCGCGCGACAGCCGCGCGATGCCGGGGTCGAGGTTCGGGGACAGGCACGGGGCGAAGGTCACGTGGTAGCCGTGGCGCGAGCCGTTCGTCGTGTGCAGGTCGACGAACAGGTGTGGGTCGAGCCGCGCGAACAGGCCGAGCAGCGTGCGCGTCTCGGGCGCGTCGGCCTTGACGAAGTCGCGGTTCAGGTCGAGCCCCTGCGCGTTGGCGCGCTGGCCGGTCTCCGGCGGCCCGTTCTGGCCGGGGCGGTTCCGGCGCGAGACCCTCTCGTTGCCGTCGACGTTGTAGATCGGCAGGCAGTGGACGTCGACGCGCCGCAGCAGTTCCTCGTGCTCGCCGCGCGCGAACTCGCGCAGCAGCAGCAGCAGCGCCTCCTTGCCGTCGCATTCGCCGGCGTGGATGTTGCCGATCACGAGCGCGCGCAGGCGCACTTCGCCCGGCGCGGGCGGCAGCGCCGCCTTGACGAGCAGCTGCGCTCGTCCTTCGGCGGTCTTGCCCGCGACCTCGACGGTCAGCCGGTCGCCGTGCGGCAGCCGGACCAAGGCGTCGACGAACCGCGCCACGTCGGCGCTGCTCGAGGTCGCGGCGTGGCCGCTGGACTCGGGTCGCGTGGCCGGTTCCTGGCCGGCGGCGGGCAGGCAGAGGGCCAGTACGCAGAGCGGGCGGAGCATGGCGTAGTCCTACGCGCGCGCCCCGCCCTTGCAATGCCCGCGACGCGGCCGATCAGCCGCGGCCGCCGCGCCGGTCGCCGCCGCCGGGCCCGCCGGGCCGCGGCTTGCGGTCCTCGGCCTCGTTGACGCGCAGCGCGCGGCCGTCGAGCTGGAAGCCGTTCATCGCCTTGATGGCCGCCTGCGCGTCGGCATCCGTCTCCATCTCGACGAAGCCGAAGCCGCGCGAGCGGCCCGTGTCGCGGTCCATCATGACCTGCACGCTGGCGACCTTGCGGCCGTCCTGCGCGAACGCAGCCTGCAGCGTTTGATCGGTGGTCTGGAAGGAGAGATTGCCGACGTAGAGACGCTTGCCCATACGATCACCTGCGCGGGCCGGAACCGCTGCGGCGCGGCCCTCCAGTCGTTCGACCAACGAAGCGAATCCCGCCGCGCCGACTGCTGTCGCGGGGGATCCCGGTGCACGGGCACCGATTGGGTCCCGGCCGGGCCGAGCCGCCGAGCGGCGGTGGACCGACCGGGGCGGAGAGGCTAGCCGAGCGGCGGGCGCCGGTCCACGCCGAAGGCGCTGCCGGGGGTTTCGCGGCTTCGTCGCGGCATCCTGACAAAGCTGTCGCGGCCGGCCGCGGCAAGTGCTTGCATGGCGGTTCGCCCATGGGCTTCCAATCGCTGGTGCGGTGGTTCCTGCCGCGCGAGGACCACTTCTACGACATGCTCGAGGAACTCGGCTGCCACGCGGAGGCAGCGGCCGTGGCGCTGCTGCGGCTCGAGGACCGGCCGGCCGCCGAGGTCCAGGAGACCGTGCAGGCCATCGAGCACGAGGCCGACGACGTGGTGCGGCGCATGGAGGAGGCGCTCGCGAAGACCTTCGTGACGCCGCTCGACCGCGAGGACCTGCACCGGCTGACGTCCGAACTGGACGACATCGTCGATCTCGCGAACCTGACCGCGCGCGCGTTCCACCTCTACCACATCGAGCGGCCGACGCCGGCGATGGGCGAGATGATGCAGAAGCTCGTGCTCGTCGCCGGCCTGATCCGCAACGCCGTGCCGCACCTGCGCCGGCACCGCTACGCGGACCTGCTCGACAGCGGGCGCCAGGTGCGCCAGGTCGAGAAGGACGCCGACAAGATCTACCGCGCCGCGATCAGCGGGCTGTTCCGCGAGAGCCATGGCGACTTCCGCCGGCTGCTGAGCCAGCGCGAGGCGCTCGACGACCTCGAGCACGCCGTCGACCACTGCGACAACGTCGCCGACCTGCTCGCCAACCTCGCCATCAAGCATGGTTAGCCTGCTCGTCGCGGTGGTCGTGATGGCCCTGGTGTTCGACTACATCAACGGCTTCCACGACGCGGCGAACGCCGTGGCGACGGTCGTCTCGACCGGCGTGTTGCCGATCCGCACGGCGGTCCTGCTGGCCGCCGCCCTGAACTTCGCGGGCGCCGTGGCCGGTACCGCGGTCGCGAGGACGATCGCCTCGGGCTTCGCCGACCCGGCGGACGTGCCGCAGCTGGTCGTGCTCGCGACGCTGATGGGTGCCTGCGCGTGGAACCTGATCACGTGGTGGTACGGCATCCCGTCGTCGTCCTCGCACGCGCTGATCGGCGGACTCGCGGGCGGCGTCGTCGCGCACGCGGGCCTCGGCGCGTTCCGCTGGGGGGCGCTCGGGCAGAAGGTGATCGTGCCGCTCGTCGTGTCGCCGACGGTCGGCTTCGGTGCGGCGTTCGCCCTGATGATCGGCTTGATGTGGATCGCGCGGCTGCTGCGGCCCAGCACGGTCCAGCGCGGTTCGCGGCGGCTGCAACTCGTGTCGGCCAGCCTGATGGCGTTCTCGCACGGTTCCAACGACGCGCAGAAGTCGATGGGCATCATCACGCTCGCGCTGATCTCGTTCGCGACGGCGGACCACCATGTGCCCGACTGGGTGCCGGGCTGGGTCATGCCACGGCACGCGAGCCACGTGCCCTACTGGGTGATCCTCGCCTGCGCGGTGGCGATCGCGCTGGGCACGGCCGCGGGCGGCGTGCGCATCATCAAGACGATGGGCACGAAGATCATCCGCATCACGCCGCTGCAGGGTTTCGCCGCGGAGACGGCGGGCGCGGCGACGATCCTGACCGCGAGCCACTTCGGTCTGCCGGTCAGCACGACGCACTGCATCAACGCGTCGATCATGGGCGTCGGCGCGAGCAAGCTTGTCTCGGCGGTGCGCTGGGGCGTGGCGACGAACATCGTGATCGCGTGGGTGCTGACGCTGCCCGCCGCGGCGGTGCTGTCGTGGATCAGCTACGAGGTCCTGCGGCTGTTCGGCTGAGGTTCCCACCGCCGCGGCGCGGCGACCGGCAACCGACGAAACCACGCACGCGGGCGCCGGTGCCGCGGATCCTGGCGAGGCGTCCGCCGGCGCGACGCAGACCACCGCGAACAGCCGGCCGCGGTCAGCCGAGCTCGCGCAGGCTCTGCTCGACGCCGGTGAGCTGTTGGCGCAGCGCGGCGAGGTTCGCCCGCTCCCGTTCGATCACCGCCGGCGGCGCCTTGGCGACGAACCCACCGTTGGCGAGTTTCCGTTCGATGCCGGCGAGCTGGCCCTGCAGCTTGTCGCGCTCCTTCTGCAGCTTCGCCCGTTCCTTTTCGAGGTCGACGACGCCGAGCAGGAACACCTTGGCCGAGCCGATCACCACGGTCGCCGCGTCGGGCGTTCGCTCGACACCGGCACCGATCGTCACCTCGCCGAGCCCCGCCATGTGGGCGAGCAGCGGCGCCACCTCGCGCAGCAGGCCGGCGTGTTCGCCGTCGGCGTGGCACCTGGCCGCGAGCCGTTCGCGCGGTGCGACCTGGTAGCGCGCGCGCGCCTCGCGGATCGCGACGCACCACTGTTGCATCGCCGCGAGGCGCTGCTCGACCTCGGCCGCCTGCCACGCGGGTTCGGCCACCGGCCAGCGCGCGTGCACCAGCAGCGCGCTCGGCGGGAACTCCCGCGCGATGCCGCGCCGCGGCGCGAGTTCGCCGAGGCGGACCCACAGCGCTTCGGTCAGGAACGGCACGAACGGGTGCAGCAGGCGCAGCGCCTGGTCGAGCACCGCGGCGAGCACCTGCCTGCCGGCGGCGGCCGAACCCGGCTCGGCGCCCTCCCGGAAGCGCGGCTTGACCATCTCGAGGTACCAGTCGCAGAGTTCGTTCCAGAAGAAGTCGCGCGCGGCGGCGAGCGCCGCCGACGGGTTGTACAGCTGCAGCGCGCCGTGCACGGCGCCGATCGCCGCGTGCAGCCGCGACAGGATCCAGCGGTCCTCGAGCGGCAGCGATGCCGGGTCGAGCGGCCGGAACTCCGTGCCCTCGAGGTTCAGGAACGCGAACCGCGCCGCGTTGAACAGCTTGTTGCAGAAGTTCGCGCCGACCGTGAAGCGATCGCTGGTCGCCTTCGCCGCGGCGATGCCCTTCGCCGCGTACTGGCCGATCAGGTCGATCGGCTGCTTCGTCACCGGGTCGAGGAAGGTGCCGAGGTAGGGGCCGGGGGCCGCGGTCGCGAGGTCGATCAGCAGCTCGGGCTCGCCGGGCGCCGTGAACGGCGAGATCGCCTGCACCGGCAGGCGGATGTCCTGCGTGCCGGTCTGCAGCTCGCAGACGACGTAGCGCAGCGCGTCGGCGCCGTAGCGCTGGATGATGTCGAGCGGGTCGATGCCGTTGCCCTTGCTCTTCGACATGCGCTCGCCCCTGCCGTCGAGGATCGTCGCGTGCAGGAACACGTCGCGGAACGGCACGTCGCCGAGGTTGTAGAGGCCGGTGACGACCATGCGCGCGACCCACAGCGTGATGATGTCGCGGCCGGTCACGAGGCACGAACCCGGGTACCAGCAGGACAGGGCGTCGGGGCGGCCGGCGGCGCCGCCGAGTCCGGTCTGGCCGGGACCGACCTTCGCCGTCGCCGGGTCGGGCCAGCCCAGCGGTTTGTGCGGCCACAGCGCCGAGCTGAACCACGTGTCGAGCACGTCGGGGTCGAGCTGCAGGCCCGCGCCCGCCAGTGCCGGGCCCAGCACGCCGTCGGCGGTGGCGTCGCGGCAGCACACCTGCACCTCGACGGTGGCCGGCGCCCCGGGCAGCTGCAGCCGCGCGAAGGCCTGGATCGGCGTCAGGCGGTGGCCATCGGGCAGCAGCACCCACGCCGCGACGTCGTCGCGACCGAGCCAGCCCCCGAGCGCCGGTTGCAGCCGCAGCAGGGCCGCGGCGAGGAGTTCGCCGCGCCAGACCGGGATGCGGTGGCCCCACCAGAGCTGCCGGCTGATGCACCAGTCGCGCTTCTCGGCGAGCCACTGGTCGTACATCTTGCGGTAGCGCTCCTGGTCGGGGTGGAACGACACGCGCATGCGGGCCGCGCCGTCCGGCAGCGGCGGCAGGGTCCCGGCGGACGCGTCGAGGGCCACCTGCGCGAGGCCGGGCGCGGTGAACTCCTTCTGCGTGCCGCGCCCCATCACCACGCCGCCCTCGACGGGC
>Ga0194127_10008678_pt1 | contig 10846 bp, 9 predicted proteins | sample TA2KigC100mmetaG_FD_148624 | JGI IMG/M metagenome (GOLD analysis project Ga0194127, IMG submission 148624) | Freshwater microbial communities from Lake Tanganyika, Tanzania - TA2015036 Kigoma Deep Cast 100m | ecosystem: Environmental > Aquatic > Freshwater > Lake | place: Tanzania: Lake... | reverse complement strand
GTTGTTGGATGTTGGTTGTTGGTTGTTGGATGTTGGTTGTTGGTTGTTGGATGTTGGTTGTTGGTTGTTGGATGTTGGTTGTTGGTTGTTGGATGTTGGATGTTGGTTGTTGGATGTTGGATGTTGGTTGTTGGTTGTCGGTTGTTGACTGCCGGACTCCGCCCGCCTCCCCCGCCGCAGGACGGCGCCGATCCAGGCCAGCGCCGCGACCAGTAGCGCCGCCAGCGTCGCCCACGGCACACCCCGCATCCAGGGCCGCGCCGCACGGCCCATGAAGACCTCCTCCTCCAGCATCCGCGCCGGGTACCGTGCCTGCATCGCATCGGCGAAACGCGGCTGTGCGAAGAGGAAGTTTCCGGACACCAGCGCCTGGCCCAGCCCCACGCCGGCGCGCGCCAACGACGCCGCCGAGACCCCGCCCTCGCGCCGCAACCCGTCGCCGGGGCATTGCACGTTTTGCGAGGCGTGAGAGCCGGTCCGGCCGTCGGCGGAGGCGCCCGCTCGATGCAGCGGCGACAGTCCCGCGCACGCATACGCGGCAGCGGCCAGCCCGGCCGCAACGGCGCCGTGGATCAGCGCGGCCCGGGGGCCGCGCCGGATCCGGAGCCACAACGGAACCGCGGCCAGCACCGGCACGGCCGCGAAGACGTGCACAAGCACCGCCGCGCCGCCCAGCGCGCCCGAGAGCACCCATCCCTGCCACCGGCGTGCTCCCGCCGCCAGCCCCCATGCGCCGAGGACCATCGCCAGCATCGGCGCGCAGATCTCCGCCTCGGACGCGTATCGCCAGAAGCCGTAGGACGCCGCCAGGCCCGCCGCCGCAGCCCAGGCGCGGCCGCGGCCCATGCCGAGCGGCCCCGCCAGCAGGGCGGCCAGCAGGACGACCGCCGCGCCGGCACAGGCCGACGAGACCGCCGCCATCACCGGATGCGTCCGAACCGGCCCCGCCACCGCACCCGCAACCGCGTGCAACCCCTGCATCGCCGGCACGTAGGCCATGTGATGCGGGTGCAGCACGGCCCGGCCGGCATCGCGCTCGACGGACCACGCGTAGTCGTAGGCGTCCTCCGCCTCGGTCCGGTTCCGCGGCGCGGTGATGGTGTACACCACCGCCAGCGCCAGGCCGATCAGAATGCCCGTGCGGACGCTCATCACGCCTTCCCTCTCACGGCGATGAACGACTTCGTCATGCCCATCCAGCGTTCCCGGAGGATCTCGCAGTCCGGGAACAGCTCCCGCATCTCCCGGAATGTCAGCAGGCGGATGCCGGCGATGAACGCCCGCGCCTGCCCGGCCGTCGGCCGGTTCTCCCAGCCCCACGGGGTCGCCCACCGCGCCACGACAGGCTGCACGCGCCGCGGCAGGAAGTGAACGAGCGGCGCGACGAGGTGCGGCTCCACCGGGAACCAGCGGTTGGGCGTCTGGACCCACAACCGCGGGGCCACGCGCCGGATCTCCGCCGCAAACCGACGCTGGTCCTCCCATGCCCCGACATGCTCGATCACCGAGTTGGAGAAGGCCACATCAAACGCGCCGTCGGCGAACGGCAGGTCCCGCGCATCGCCGCGGACCCGCCGGGGCACGCCCGGTCGGGCTGCGGAACCGGGAACCTTGACCTCCGGCGCGGGGTCGCGCCCCGGATTCGACGTATCGTCCTCGATGTCGAGATTCAGGCAGGTGACCATCCCGCCGAGGCCCGTTCCGTCCCAGACGGCCGGATATCCGCCCACATCAAGGATGCGCTCGCCCCCTTGCACGTCCAGCCGCCGGCGGAAGTCCGCATGCCTGCGCCCGCGGAACCCGGGCATGAAGCCACGGTAGAGCGCCTGTCGCAGGCTCATCGCCCGCGCCCCCCAAGGATCAGATCCGGGAGGATCCGCCACAGGAAGCCGGGAACGACGCCGAGGTAGCGCCGGCCCAACCGCCGCGGTTCCTGCAGGAGCCGGTGAAACCACTGCAACCCGCAACGCTTGACCCACCCCGGCGCATCGGCGCGCAGTCCGGCCAGCACATCGAACGCCGCGCCCACGCCGATGAGCACGACGGAGGATCGAGAACCGAGGTCCGAGGTCCGAGATCCGGGGTCCGAGGGGAGCGGGGCGGGATCGCAGGGCGGGGGGCGCGCGGACACGACTTCCGCATCCCGTCTCCCGGCTCCCGAATCCCGCTTTCCCTCTCCGGCATCCCATCTCCGCACGAACCCCGCCATGAACCGCTCCTGCTTCGGCGTGCTCAGGCCGACCCAGACGATCGACGCCCCGGATTCGCGAACGCGCCGGAGCGCGTCGTGCCACTCGTCGTCCGTGAGATCGCGGAACGGAGGCGACCACGTTCCCGCGATGCGGGCGCAGGGGAAGTCCGATCCGATACGGTCCGCCAGCCGGGCCAGCACCTCCGCCGTCGACCCGAGCAGGAAATGCGATGTCGTCACCGGCGGAGGCGGAGCGAGGTCCGCCGGATGAGGGACGAGGCGGGAGGATGGAGATCGGAGGGCGGAAGGCGGACGTTGGATCGCGTCCAACTCCTGCCCCGCCTCGGCCGACTCCCGGCTCCCGTCGCCCGGCTCTCCGCTCCCCAGCACCCGCCGCATCAGGTCCGGACCATAGACGCGACCGACACCCGCGACCCCGCGCCGGCGCGCCACCCAGACCAGGGGCATGCCGTCCGGCACCGTCAGCAGCGACTCGTTGTGGATCCGCCCCAGGTCCTCATCGCGCAGCGATTCCATGATTCCGTGCGCGCCGGTGACGCAGACATAGCCGGTCGCACGGTCCTGCACGGCGCGACGAATCCGGGCCGTCGCCGAGGCCAGATCCACCGCGCTCACGCGGACACCAAGGACATCAAAACGATCGGGCATAGTCCCCTTCACGAACATCCGGCGCCGGCCACGCACCGCCTCGCGTCGAGTGGCAGGCTGAGTGGCGCCATCCATCATCCCGAGAGCCCGTCATGATTCCATCGCACCGGGGCCTGGAGGGGCACGCTCCGTCGTGCCCGAAACCGCGTCCCGTCACCCTCCGGCGCCGACCACGCGCCGCTTCGCGTCGAGTGGCAGGCTGAGTGGCGCCATCCATCATCCCGAGAGCCCGTCATGATCCCATTCCACCGGAACCTGGAGGGGCACGCTCCGTCGTGCCCAAAACCGCGCCCCGTCACCCTCCGGCGCCAACCACGCGCCGCTCCGCGTCGAGTGGCGGGCCGAGCGGCGCCCTCCATCATCCCGGGAGCCCGTCATGATTCCATCGCACCGTAGCCTGGAGGGGCACGCTCCGTCGTGCCCCGGAACAGATCCCCCGGCCACCACATCTCCCATATCACGCATCATGCCACGTCAGAAAGTTCATCTCGCCCTGAAACGCCCATTCATCCGCCGACGTGCAGAGGCCGGCGCGAACCGGGTTGCGTCGTACATACTCCCACTTCTCGCTGTAGCTCTGCCCCCGCCGCATCTGCGTGTCCCAGCAATCGCGCTGCCAGATCGGCTGCTCTTCCGGGTGTGGCCATCGCATGGAGATCCAGCTCCGCCAGAACTTCAGCCACGATCGCAACGGCGGGTAGTCGACCCGCCCCGGAGAGCAGAAGAGGTGTACGTGATCCGGCATCAGAACATATCGCCCCACCCGCCAATCCATCGCCCGCGACCACGATTCGCGCAATAGAGCGTGCACGGCAGCGTCGGTCAGGATGGGCTTGCGATCCCGAGTGCAGACGGTCAGGAAGACCAGGATCGCCCGGTTCCCCTGTTCAAGTACGGGATGGTGGGATGGTCGGTTCCGCCACGGCATGAGGATGCTCTTGAGCCCTTTCTTGGCGCCGACGGAGCGGCGCCCTCCATCATCCCGAGAGCCCATCATGATCCTATTCCACCGGAGCCTGGAGGGGCACGCTCCGTCGTGCCCAAAACCGCGCCCCGTGACCCTCCGGCGCCGGCCACGCGCTGCTTCGCGTCGAGTGGCAGGCTGAGTGGCGCCATCCATCATCCCGAGAGCCCGTCATGATCCCATTCCACCGGAGCCTGGAGGGGCACGCTCCGTCGTGCCCAAAACCGCGTCCAGTGACCCTCCAGCGCCGGCCCATCGGAATCAGTACGCGCCACGGCCCCGGATGACGGCGCGCAACGTTCGCGCAAGGATCAGCAGATCCAGCCAGATCGACCAGTTGCGGACGTAGTAGGAATCCCACCGCGCCAGGTCGTCGGCTTCGAGTTCGCTCCGGCCGCGGATTTGCCAGAGGCCGGTGACTCCGGGCTGAACGCGTTCGCGGAGCACCTGAGCGGCGGACGAGAGGGTGCGGAGATGATACCCGGGCAAGGGCCGCGGACCGACCAGCGCCATGTCGCCCCGGATCACGTTCCACATCTGCGGAATCTCGTCCAGCGACCACCTCCGGAGGAAACGTCCGGCCGGCGTGATGCGCCAGTCGTCGCGCAGCTTGTGATGGGCCTCCCACTCCGCGCGGAGCGCCGGTTCGGCCGCCAGTCGCTCCTGCAACTGCTGTTCCGCCTGGGGCACCATGGTCCGGAACTTCAGCACCCGGAACCGCCGGCCGCCCCGCCCGACCCGATCCTGCCGGTACAGGGGCGACCTCCGGTCGCCCAGGAACACGCAGACCCCGAGAACGAGGCATAGCGGAAGCCAGAGCGGCATGGAGGCGAGCACGAGGACCAGTTCGACGGCCCGCTTCAGGACGCGTGCCCGCGGATCGAGCAGGTTGTTCGAAATCTCCAACCCCAGCAGACCGTGGTAGTCCCGCGGCTCGGCCCACAGCGACGGCGTCTCCAGGAGCCCGGGCATCAGGACCACCGTCCGGTAGCGGCTCAAGGGGCCGTCGACCAGGCGCGCCAGCTGGTCGTGCTGGAGATCCGCATCCGCCAGGAAGGCGACGGACACCGAGGCGGCGGCGTCCTCCAGCCCCCCGAGCCTCGGCAGGCCGGCCACGGGCTCCGGGCCGAACGATGCGACCGGCCGGTATCCGATCGACGGATCCAGCCGCAGGGCCTCGGCTGCCGCAAGGGCGAGCGTCCCGCTGCCGTGGATCACGACCGGAATGCCCCACACCCCCCGCCGCGCGGCCGCATGGCGGACCCCGTGCCTCGCGAACGGCAGGCCGAACGCCGCGATCAGGTACGCCACGACGTACGAGCCGCGGCTCGCGGCCGATGACATCCCGCTGACGAAGACCACCACCGCGGCAACGGAGAAGATCAGCAGGAGCATCTGCTCCACCCGGCGCAGTTCGGCGACCGCGTTGAGCCCCCACCCCGGCGCCAGCCCGGCGAGCAGTGCCCCCACGCACCACACGGGCACGACGAGCAGGCTGTACTTCAGCGAAACGGACGCCCCGGCGGTCCAATGAAGCACCAGGTCGCCGCCGAGCAGCGCAAGAACGAGGACACACGCGTCCGCCGCCAGCAGCAGCAGAGCGTCCCCCATCCATCTGCCCCCGTCACGCATGGACAGGTCCAGAATTCCGCGCTTCAGGTTTCACGTTCACGCCTTCCGGAGGAATCACGGATGGAATCCGCGACTCGAAAGCAGCCGGATCGCGGCCCTCGGACCGCGGAAGGTGCGAGGGGCGAGGGGCGAGGGCCCGGAACGGCCCGTGGCGAATCAAGAGCGTTGATCGGCCCCCGAACCTCGGGGCCCGCCCGCCCTCCGTGCTCTGACATCCGACCTCCGTCCGCCCTCGGATATCGGACCACGGATCGCGGGTCCTCTTCCCACTCCCTTCCGCGAGTAAATTTTCCTCGCCATCAAGGCAGGTTGGCTTCATGATGTATACAAACAAGGCACCATGCTCCCGGTCTTCCAGCGATACGGCCGTGCGACCCTCTACCTGATGGTCACGGACGTCCTCGCGTTCTTCGCGGCCTTCGGCGTCGCCATGCGCCTTCGATTCCGCCCGTTCATCAACGTCATCGAGATGAGCTCCGGCGAACTGATCCCCGAGGCCGGCCTCGTCGCCCTCCTTTCGATCCTGGCCGTCCCCGTCACGTTCAACATCCTCAGATTGTACCAGCGCCGTACGTGGCTCTCCCGACCCGCCCACGGCCTCCAACTGGTCAAGGGCATCGCCACGCTGCTCTTCGGCTATCTGGTCCTCCAGTTCGCAACCAAGTCCCCCTTCATCGTCGAGTCCCGCCTCGTGATCCTCGTGTGGGGCATCCTCACACTGACGGCGTTGTCCGTCAACCGCCTGCTCCTCTTCCCGTGGCTCATGAACTGGGCCGCACGCAGCGCGATGCACCGACGCATCGCCCTGATCGGCGCCAACGACTTCAGCCGCGAATTCGCGCAGCAGATCCGGAAGAACAGCAGCCGCTACATGATGCACGTCGTCGGCTTCGTCGATGACGCCATCCCCCCCGGAACCCCCGTGATCGAGGGCGCCCCGTGCCTCGGCCCGATGTCCAAGCTCGACGAGATGGTCGACCTCTACAATATCGAGGGCGCCGTCATCACCGCCGGGGACATGAACTACGGCGAACTGATGGATTGCGTCGAGTGGTGCGTCAGGATCTTCGGCTGGGTCGACGTCCACGCCGACCGCACCGCCTGCCTCCAGCAGAACCTTGACCCCGACACCTACTTCGAGATCCCGTTCATCCGCATGCGCAGCATGCAGAAAAGCCCGGCCCTCCAATTCCAGAAACGCGCGATGGACATCGTCGGCGCCGGGCTGGGCATCCTGCTGCTCTCCCCGGTGTTCCTGCTCGCCGCCCTTCTCGTCCGGCTCACCTCGAAGGGCCCCGTCCTTTACACGACCGAACGCATGGGCATGGGCGGACGACCGTTCCGGTTCTTCAAGTTCCGCACCATGATCGTCGGGGCGGACCGCGATGCCGGGCGCGCCGCCCGGGTTGTCGAGGCCTACCGGGCTTCGGATGCGCCGAGCCCCAGCAAGCTGGTCAACCGCGCGCTCCTGACGCCCGTCGGCGGCCTCCTGCGCAAGTGGGCCATCGACGAACTGCCCCAACTCTTCAACGTGCTCCGGGGCGAGATGTCGCTCGTGGGCCCGCGCCCCCTTCCCCAGGGCGAATTCGACCTGCAGGACGAGTGGCAGAAGAAGCGATTCGAAGTGAAGCCCGGCTGCACCGGTCTCTGGAAGATCTACGCGAGCTGGAACAAGAACCTGCCCTTCAGCCAGTCGGTGCTCTACGACATCTACTACGCCCGGAACGCCAACCCGCTCCTCGACACCGCCATCATCCTGAGGACCATCCTCGTCATCCTCGCGGGGAAGGCGGACGGGTGAGAAGAGAAGGATGAAGTCTGAAACCTGAAACCTGAAAGAAGAGCCGGACACGGAGAGAAGACCATCCGGCTTTCAGGCTTCAGCCCTCGCCCGAAGCGATGAAGGATGAAACCCGAGACCTGAAAGAAGAGGGCCATGGCGGACTCGTGGAGAGGCAAGCAGGAACTGCGGGAGCGCACGAAGCGATATGCGGCTTCGGCGATCCGGGTGTACTGCGCACTGCCAAGGAATCGTACCGAGTGCCAGGTGCTGGGACGGCAGTTGCTTCGATCGGGAACATCGGTGGCCGCGAACTACAGGGAGGCATCCCGCGCGCGAAGCGACGCCGAGTTCGTTTCAAAGATCGAACTATGCGCACAAGAGGCAGACGAGACCCTGCTTTGGCTTGAGCTGCTTCGCGAGGAGTGCGGCATCGAGTCAAAAGGCGTCGATGCGATGATGGTTGAGTCGGATGAGTTGATCGCCATCTTCACAACCATGTCGAAGAAGGTGAAGGCCCGGATCAGCGCGTGATTCCGCTTTCAGGCTTCATCCCTCACACCTTCAGGTCTTCTTCTTTCAGGTTTCAGGTTTCATCCCTCATCCTTCAGAAGAAATCCCTTACCGCTTCCATGACCCGCCCCACCTGTTCCTCCGTCATTTCCGGGTAGATCGGGAGCGAGAGCACCTCGGTCGCGAGTCTTTCGGACACGGGGAAGTCACCCCTCTTCCATTCCCCGCCCTCCACTCTCCGCTCTCCGCTCTTCGCTCTCGGCTCTTCGCTCTTCGCTCTCCTCCCTCCGCCCCCCTCTCCCGGCTCACGGCGTTCGGCCCCAGTCCCTCGTCCCTCGTCCCTCGTCCCCCGGTTTCCGTACGCCGGCTGCAGATGGATCGGCACGGGGTAGTGGATCAATGCGCCGATGCCCCGTCCCTGCAGGTGCGCCAGCAGCGCATCGCGACGCGCCGTCCGTACCACGTAGAGATGCCAGGCCGGCTCCATGTGCGACGGGACGACCGGCAGGATGAGGTCGCCGACCCCCGAGAGGCCCGACGAGTAGGTCGCCGCGAGCCGCCGCCGCGCCGCATTCCACGCGTCGAGGTGCGCGAGCTTCACCGAGAGGACGGCCGCCTGGATCGTGTCGAGCCGGCTGTTCTCCCCGAGTTCCTCGTGCCGGTACTTCACGCGCGATCCGTAGTTGCGCAGCGTCGCCATCCGGTCCGCCAGCGCGACGTCGTTCGTCGTCGCCGCCCCGCCGTCCCCGTAGGCGCCGAGGTTCTTCCCGGGATAGAAGCTGAACGCCGCGGCGCGACCCATCGAACCGCACACCCGCCCGCGGTAGCGCGCGCCGTGCGCCTGGGCGGCGTCTTCGATGACATCGATTCCTCGCCGCCGCGCAAGGTCCAGGATTGGGTCCATCTCCGCCGGCTGCCCGTAGAGATGCACCGGCAGGATCGCCCGCGTGCGCGGAGTCACCGCGGCCTCGATCTTCCGGACGTCGATCGTGAACATCGAAGCGTCGCAGTCCACCAAGACGGGCGTCGCACCCACCGAACTGACCGCCAGCGCCGTCGCGATGAAGCTGTTCGCCGCCGTGATGACCTCGTCGCCGGGGCCGATGTCCATGGCCCGCATCGCGAGCTTCAACGCGTCGAGGCCCGACGCCAGCCCCACGGCCCGCGAGCAGCCGCAGTAGCGCGCGAACTCCGCCTCGAACTCGCCCACCGCACGCCCCAGAATGAAGTCCCCGCGCGCCATGATCTCCGCAACGCGCGGTTCGACCTCGGCGCGGATCGCCGCAAACTGCGCCGCCAGGTCGACCAGCGGAATGGAATCGGAACTCATGCTCTCGCTCCTTCAACCGTTCACACGAAATCCTGCGCCACGGGCGGCGGGCCGCCGTCCCTCCCGGCCGTCCTCATCCGATCCGTGCCATCCGTGCAACCCGTGGTTCTGGGTCCGGCCGGGCGGGCCGCCCGGCCCCACCAGCCGTCCTCGTGGGATCAAAACCGCCCGTCCTCGCATACAGAAGGTAGGGCCCGCCCGCCGGGCGGGCCGCACGACGGACCTGCGAAGCACCTCCGCCCACGAGAATCCGTTCGCGGCCCGGCGGGCCGCCCGCTCCGGTCTCACCAACCGGAGAACAGCCTGTCGGCCGACACCCTCCAAACCCCCGGTCGGACCCGCACGGAAACATCCGGCTGGCGGCAGACCTGGCAGAACGGGATCCCGCCCAAGGCGAGCCTCATCGCCTCGTGATGCCCGTCAGGAGGTCCGTCCGACACCTTGGCCTCGACCAGCATCCATGGCCGCCGATTGCGAACGACAAGGAAGTCGGTTTCCTGCTTCTGCTTGTTTCGCACGTAGTGCAGGCTGAACTCCTCGCCGGTCTGGTCGCTCCACAGAAGAGCCCGCCCCCGCAGCTCGCACGCAACCCAGTTCTCGAACCGCGCCCCCTCCGATTCGACGGCCGTCCAATCGTACAGGTAGTACTTGGCCGCCTTGAGCAGCGAACGCTTGATATTCCGGGACCACGGACGCAGGGGAAATGCGAGATAGAAGTCGCCCAACCGTTGGAGATAGCTCTTCGCCGTCGGCGGGCTGACCTGGATGTGGGCACCCACGGAGGACTCCGAGATCGGGCTGCCCACCATGCCCGGCAGCAGGTCGTAAAGCTCCCGGACCCGCTCGCGATCCGTCACGCGCGTGAGACTTGCGAGATCCTCCCGGATGACGCTGTCCGCGTATTCCGCACGCCACCGTCGCAGGAAACGGGCCGACTGACGGAGGCAGGGCTCGGGGAATCCGCCGAATTGAAGCAACCCGGAGAGCTCGGCGACCGCCGGCACCCCGGATGCATGGTCCCGCAGCCAGTCCCCCGCGTCGCCGGACGGACTCCCGGGATCTGCGGGATGCCCCGCAAGCTCGCTCAGGAAGAGCGGCATCAGGTGGAAGGTGAAGTAGCGACCCGCCAGGCTGTCCCCTGCGCGTCGCATCCAATCCAACTTGGCGGAGCCGGTGACGATGAAGCGGAAATCATCGCCCACCCCGTCAAACGCCGCCTTCAACGTGTTCTTCCACCCGGGAAACTTGTGGATCTCATCCAGACAGATCCACGCAGGCCTCCGCCCCGGAGGCACGTCCTTCAGAAAGAACCGCGCGTCGGAACGGGCGCGCAGCCGGACGGCCCGGTCATCCCAGAGATAATAGAGCGCCTCGCAGCGAGCGGACTCCAACTGGCGCCGGGCAAGCGTCGTCTTCCCTGCCTGCCGCGGCCCCGCAATGAACCGCATCTGACGCCCCCACTCCGAATCGAACGCGACGCGGCTGAGATGACGGTCGATGATCATGACCAAAACCAATACAACTTTATTCCGGTCGTGTCCAATCTATATGATCATTTATTATGGTCATGCACGCCGGGGAAGCCCGCGAACCATCGCCCCGGCGGCGCGCGGCTCGACCTCGGCGCGGATCGCCGCAAACTGCGCCGCCAGGTCGACCAGCGGAATGGAATCGGAACTCATGCTCTCGCTCCTTCAACCGTTCACACAAGATCCTGCGCCACGGGCGGCGGGGCCGCCGTCCCTCCCGGCCGTCCTCATCCGAAAA
>Ga0194127_10008673_pt1 | contig 10850 bp, 8 predicted proteins | sample TA2KigC100mmetaG_FD_148624 | JGI IMG/M metagenome (GOLD analysis project Ga0194127, IMG submission 148624) | Freshwater microbial communities from Lake Tanganyika, Tanzania - TA2015036 Kigoma Deep Cast 100m | ecosystem: Environmental > Aquatic > Freshwater > Lake | place: Tanzania: Lake... | reverse complement strand
TTTTGGAGACCCCCCCTCGATCCCCCCCGTTCACGGGGTGGAGGTCAGGAGGGACGCCGTTCACAGGGGGGGGGTGAAGGAGGATTCCCCACAGCAGCGCAACTCGACGAAGTCGCCCCCAACAACCCTGTTTATCTGACCCATAAATCCCTGCACACTGGCTGGGCCAATAGTGCTGCTTTGCAGGAAGCCAAGATAAATGCTGCCACCGTTGACCCGCACGGTGGCAAAATCCTGCGCGACCAACATGGCAGACCGACCGGCATTCTCCTCGAGGTGGCAATGACACTGGTCGGTGCAGTCATCCCCCAGGCGGAAGGAGATGAATTGGCCAAAGCCATTAAGATCGCTCAGACCAGCCTTTGGGAGATGGGGTTGACGGGCATCCACGATTTCGATGGAAGCGCCTGTTTCGATGCGCTGCAGCGCCTGCATCAACGAGGCGAACTCGGCTTGCGGGTGGTGAAGAATATCCCCATCGCCGATCTCCCGCACGCCCGTGCGCTTGGTTTGCGCTCTGGATTCGGCGATGAGATTCTGCGCATCGGGGGGGTGAAAGCGTTCGCCGACGGCGCTTTGGGGCCGCACACCGCAGCCATGCTCCAACCCTATGAAAACCTGCCCGACAACCGCGGCATGTTGTTCTTAGACGCCGAACAGCTTTTCGAATACGGCCTGGAGGCCGCCCATGCCAGCCTCCCCTTGGCGGTGCACGCCATTGGCGATCGGGCTAACCACGAGGTGTTGAACGCCTTCGAGAAGTTGAGAGAGTTCGAGCTGGATGAAATGACCGAAGACGGAAGGCCGGAGACGGGGCATTACGGTCATCGGTCTCCGGTCTCCGGTCTTCTGCGCCACCGCATCGAGCATGTCCAGTTGATCCACCCCGAGGACGCGCCCCGGCTGGCGGAGTTGGGGGTCGTCGCCTCCATGCAGCCGATCCATGCCACATCCGATATGCTCATGGCGGACCGCTATTGGGGGAAACGCGCTGCCAACGCCTACGCCTGGCGAAGCCAACTCGATCACGGCGCGGTATTGGCCTTCGGCTCCGACGCACCGGTCGAATCGCCAAACCCGTTTTGGGGATTGCACGCCGCGGTCGCCCGCCAGCGCGCAGATGACAGCCCCGCCCCCGAGGGTTGGTATCCCGAACAGAGATTGACTATTGGACAGGCCCTGCGAGCTTACACCCTCGGCGCAGCCTACGCGGCCGGGACAGAAGACAGGCAAGGAAAACTGACCCCCGGCTACTGGGCCGATCTGGTGGTATTGGATATTGATCCTTTTGTATGTGAACCTGGGGAACTGCGCCAGATAAAACCGGTGAGCGCGATGGTTGCAGGTCAGTGGGTGTTTGGCGGTTTTTTCTAGAATTCAATCCTATATGTGCCGCCCCGAATCTTCTACTTGTAGTTTTTGCAGTGGACTCAGGGGACGCATAGGATATAATTCGTTCCGGATAGCTGGTAGTACAATACTTCTACTCTCGAGGCTACTATGACACGATTCCTGATTACCGGTGGGGCTGGTTTCATTGGCTCCCACTTAGCGGACAAACTCATCGAACAAGGGCGCCAGGTTACGATCATTGATGATCTTTCGACCGGACGATTCGAAAACATCCAACATCTGGTAGATCACCCAAATTTCAGCTTCGCCATTGATACCATTACCAATGAAGTGGTCATGGATCGTCTGGCCAGCATGTGTGATGTCATTTTCCATCTGGCCGCGGCCGTGGGCGTCAGGCTGATTGTCGAAAATCCGGTACACACCATCGAAACTAATGTCATGGGCACAGAGGCCGTCCTGAAAGTTGCCCAGCGCTACCGGGCTAAGGTGATGCTGGCTTCGACATCAGAGGTTTATGGCAAAGGCAACAGCATCCCTTTCCGGGAAAACGACGATGTGCTTTTAGGGCCGACCATTCACAACCGCTGGGCGTACGCGGCGTCGAAAATGATAGACGAGTTTCTCGGGTTGGCCTACCAGGGGGAAAAAGGCCTGCCCGTGGTGATCTTTCGGCTGTTCAACACCGTCGGCCCGCGCCAGACCGGCCAGTACGGCATGGTGATTCCACGTTTCGTCAAACAAGCCCTGAACAGCGAACCGATTACTGTCTATGGGGATGGGAAGCAGCGGCGCTCCTTTACGTGGGTCGGCGATGTGGTCGAGGCGCTCATCAGCCTGGCCGGTAATCCCGCCGCCATCGGACAGGTATTCAATATCGGCCACGAAAAGGAAATCTCGATCTACGAGTTAGCCGCCCTGATCAAGAAACTCACCGGCAGCCATTCCGAGATCAAGTTTATCCCCTACGAAGAAGCCTACGCAGATGCCGGGAATTTCGAGGATATGCAGCGCCGCCTGCCAGATATCAGCAAGATCAATGAGCAGATTGGATACCAGCCCAGTCTGGATTTGGAAGATATTCTTAGTCGGGTAATCGAATATCACAAAAAACGGATGTGATCGTTCTTTCTTACTCAACTTGCTGTTAGTGCCAATTCTATATCAGCGATTCGGAAAAACGGATCTCTAAATTGGGTCATATCTAGAGCGTCAACACCGTCAAAAATCCAAAGCTTCACAATACTCCTTCACGATCAACTCATCAATCAATTCAGCATTCACATTATAGAATTGGTAAGTAATTCCATTGACATCAGCAGTGACCAGCATAGCCCCGGTCTGTTCGTTATACCTGACGATTGACTGGGCATGGGGGGGTACCGAGTCGATATTCTCGAAATCATAGATTCCAGCACCGCCCACCCCATTCACGAAAAACGGAAATCCTGCAGCATCGAGTCTCTCATAGGTGTGATCGTGGCCCGATATGACGACATCGGCCCCCCATTCTTCAAAAGGCCATTGGATTTCGCTGACCGATCCATGATGAGCAGAAGAATACGGAGGATAGTGACCATAGACGATGTTGAAGCAAGCCTCCGATTCCGCTAATGCCTGCTTCAACCAAGCTGCTTGGGCAGAATTAACATCATATCCATCTGGCTCTTTCGAATCGGTATCCAGGGCAAATAAATGGATGGCGCCATAATCAACATCATAATAGCGTTCATTCCCCGGCAAGGTGAAATAATCGAAATATGGGCCAGTACAACCGGCCTCATCACAATCTATCGCCCGCCAATCATGGTTGCCCAATGAGGCCCAGAAACGATTTATTTCTGCCCCACTACCGAATTCTCCTCGATAATCTCCAATAAATTGACTGTAAAATTGCCCGATATTAAGATCAATAGTTTCTGCCTCACCCGAGGGATAATTATTGTCCCCCGTCGTAATGATGAAATCCGGATCCCAACTGGCAACAAGCTCAGCAACCTGCGCCTCACTGTCTAAGCCAGTGCCATAATCTCCAATCACGGCGAATCTGGTCACATTGCCTGTGGAATGTGGCATGGGCGCCAGCGCAGCTTCACCGGCATATTCGATGTGGAGCAAGTAAGCGCTCGATGAACCGCCTTCGTATGATTTTGCCGGGCGAGAGCCGCTGCCCGATACAATCAATACCAGAGCATTGCCCGGATCCCAACCAGGACGATCTATTATTTCCTGAACGATTGGGGTAAGGTCAGGGGTTTTTTGAGCATCGCCCGCATCTCCGATCTCTAGCCACGGATCAGGATTCCAGCCAATGGTTACCGCAGTCAGTAATCTTGACGTGATATTCTCTACCGATGCTCCGAAGGGTTCAGCATCATTACTGGCCTGACCCGCAATGGACAAGGAGGCGGGAAATGAATTGGGTTCATCTACTCGAAATTGGATATAGGCATTCGAGATTCTAGCTCCTTTCGGGATAGTAACATCCTCGAAACGGATTCCTACGACTTGTCTATTCTCACCTTCGAAGCCCAATTCCAAATCTGAACTATCCACATATATGGTGCCATCCGCGGACTCTTCGACATCATCATCTCCTGAGGAGGGTCTTATTTCTATCTTGTGGTTGACTGTTTCATGAGGTTCGAGAGGGGCGTATGCGCCCAATGCGCTCGTCAGTGGACGGAATACAAAAATCGAAGAGGCAAGAAACAGACCAAATTGAGAGATTGTTTTTAATTGTTTCATACTTGGAGATCATGGTGTGGGTGTTGGAGTATAGGGCACACAGCGCACCGCGCAGCCTCCATAAGCGATATAAAAATCTCCCGCCCAGGATTCATATGTTTCGACAGAAACATCTTCGACCAGCGAATAGATATTCCTGGATGTGTAGTAATAGGCAATATTCTCCTCGACATGATTGATAGGGATTCTTCTTATATCGCCGTTTTCCCATGTGATGGTAATGGACTCAGGATAACATTTATCATTCAGCAAATTGGTCAGAGCAAATTTCCAGTCGCAAGTGCTGCATTCGTATTCAACAGAAAGGTCTATTTTTACTTCCTTCTTGGCTTCATTGCACTGATCGAAATCATAGACCCAGGGCGTTTCGGTAGGCTCTTGGGTGCCCTCTTCACGCAGGCAGGGATTTATGACATTTCCATCTTTATCAATATACACACAGCCAGGATCTTCCTCCCTGTCTACATCATCATAATCAATCGAACGCGTCGCTGTGGGCTGCAACACAACATCACCCGCTGATTGCGGTTGAGTTGTTGATTGAGGTAGATTCTCTGGCGGCAGTTGATCGCCTGGTTGATCAGTCGGCTGCTCTGCTGTTTCATAGAGTGGATTAGCGCAAGCCAGCACGCTGGCGCCAATAAAAAAAACGATGACCGCAAAGATCAATAAGTTTCTCTTCGGATACATCACACACCTCCAAATTTTATTTATCATGTAACTGCTCAGCCATCGAACGGATTAGCCCGAAAAAAGGGTGTGCGAAGGGGGTTACGCCCCCTTCGCACACCCTTTTTTCGGGAACTTCCCCGTATGGCTGAGTAGTTACTTTATCATTATCTGAATCCACTGCAAGTTTTTTCAGTGCACTCATTACCAGGATATCAGATTTTCCAATCTGTCTTTAACTCGATAGATTTCGAATGAACCAATTTGTTGGATCAGGCACGGGCATGCACAAAACATCGCCAACTGCACTGCTGGCTCATCGGTCAGGGGGTCGATAATTGCAATGGCAATCGAATATCTACCATTGTCGAGCTTCTCTACAGGCACGGTAAAAGCAATCACCTGCAGTGTATCCGGCAGCACTGTTCGGAGATCCAGGTCGAGACGATAATCAGCAAGCCGTTCGCCAACTTCGTCTATAACGTAGATTCTTACCGGCCAATCATAATAGAACGGGGCAATCCCGGCATTGGCGAAAGCCAGAGAGATCTCGATATCTTCCCCAAAATGAACCCACCTGGGCATTTTAACCTGCTGGACATACAGGCGATATCCAATCGTCGCCAATACTTGATTGATCCCCTGTTGTAACGAGCCGCCATATACCAGGTCATAAGGGCCGCCAGGGCCAATGAAAGTCGTATGCGAATCTTCCAACAAACGAATTGTTTGCTCTAACTGGATATCGTAGATTTCTTCAGGACTCATCGAACCAGTTTGCTCGCCGCCAATGGGGGCAATTTGCCAACCGTTGGGCATAGCCGAAAGAGCGTTGGCTTCTTGCGTTTGATTGTATTCGCCCCCATTCGCGATCCAATCGAGCCAGGTGGTCGTGGCCTCGAAATCGGCTGTCATGTCATTGTAGACGCCAAGACCTAGCTTCGCAGCAATCGAAAATGGACGTCTCATCAACAGGTGAGTATTGGGAAACGCTTCAATGTAATGACTCACGTATAGATCGCGGATCTCTTCGGAAGGCATGTTCCGTATTCCAGCATCATATTTGACATGCCATTCGCCCCAATGCCCCAGGCTGCCTAATTCAATATAAGCAAAGAAGTCATCCCCTCCGTAACGCTCTCCCAGGGCCTGTATGGCATTTTGGTGGTATTCGATCAACACAGGATTAGAGTAATTGGGGCTGAAGCCTTTGCCATAATCATGATCATAGAAATCACCATCGCCGCCGATCTTGTCATACAGCCAATCAGGAATATCCATATGCTCTTTGCTGCCTGGATAATCGAGGAGAAAGCGAAAAACAACGCGCTTGCCTTCAGAGCGCCAGCGGGCCAACTGGTTCTGCTTTTCGAAAGAAGTAAAATCATAGATGCCTTCCCTGGGCTCGAATTCTCGCCAGGTCAAATCAGCATATACAAGCGTGTGCGGCTGGGTGCTCTCTTCGATCGTGGCCCAGGGAGCGATACCCATGAGCGGGTTGGTCATTGGCCCTGAGATTGGTCTATACTCAATGGTCTGCTGGTTGAGAAAATAATAGAGCACGACACCTAGAACGCAAAATACGAAAACATGCACGAATACCATGAGGATTATTTTGCCTGCTTTAGCCATGATACTCACCGCTATACTCGATCAAGGTGACATCGTTAACCAGAGGCAGTTTCTTGATTTGAGTTACAAACGCCAGATTCTCCCCCTTCACACCAATCTCGACAGCGATTTCGACATCGTCATAGCGTATGGTCTTGGATTTGATGAGATAACGTCGGCCATGCAATATTTTCCGCATCTCATCTTCGATATCCTCGCCGGAATAATGCACAACCAGAATGTACATTTTACTCTTCGAAGAATTCGAGATCACGATGAAGATCATCAAAGTGACCATCAGTGAGCCAAGCAGAGCCAGATAATGTTGTTTCGCGCCAATGGCTATGCCAGCGGCCACTGCCCAAAAAAGGAATAACAAGTCCATGGGGTCTTTGATGGCAGTACGATAACGGACGATACTCAGGGCGCCAACCATACCCAAGGAAAGAGCGATATTCGTACTGATGGCCAGAGTCACCATGGTGGTCAGGATCGTCATCCCAGCCAGAGATATCGAGAATGACTGGCTGTATATCACCCCTCGAAAGGATCGAGTATAGACATAATAGATCAAGACGCCAATCGCCAGGGAAACGAACAATGCTGTGATGACAGGGATCAATAACGTGAGAGCATTCGCTAGATCGAACTGAAAGTAATTTCGGATTATATCTATCATGAGCCCATTCCACTGGTTACATTTCAATAAGGCAATCTACGCTTGTACAATGTTTTATCACAACAGAGAACATACTTCGATACTGCTGAAAACTCCGACGATCTGGGCGGTAAAATCTTTCGCACTAAGTTTGGTAAGAACTCAGTGTATTTTACTTCCATGATGAGTTTTCCGGGGTCTAAAGTACCCACCGCAGCGATTTTGCTGTTAAAAATGTCCAAGGATCCAACGCCTGCTCGCACATTCGTGTCGAAGGTGACGCGCACCGTCCCCGCATCCAGGATGTATGGTTCGCGTTCATAATCCACTATGACCCTCGGGCGCATCATTTTCGCGACACATTCGTAATAGAAGACCTGCTGTGTGTTATGTGAGCTGCCCAATAGGAAGGCATACTCCCCCTGCATGATTCTATCTACATCAGCCCTGGTCAATGGCGCGGATTGCTTGTAGATATAGCGGTTCGACTTGATCTTCCTTTCAAGCTGAATGACCCGGTCTGAATAATTGTAGATGCGGATGCGATATTTCTGCCGGCTCATCACGCCCATATACTTTTCGTTATAGGCGCTGTTGAAATAATCATCGAAGTATAAACTGCGCACAGTATAGAAGCCCTCTGGGTTGATGTGGACATCTTTCTCCAGGAGATCGTTGAGGCGCATTTTGATGAGCGCAGCATCAGGGTAACTGATCAGGTATTTCAACTCGTGGCGGAATTTCATTCTTCAAGCACACGCCCATCTTCAGTGATATAGAGAATTTTCATGCCCGAATGTTGATATCCCTCCGCATCCATGTAGTAATCGAACGGATACTGTACTTTACCATCCTGATTGGTAGCTATGACCCGCCAAAAGTACACGCCTGGTTCTAACACATCAATAGTACTGAGGGTAATATTCGTGGTAGTAGCATCAACGATAATCTCCTGAAAATCCCAATCACGACTAACCATAAAGCGATAGGTAATATCCTGGGCATCGAAATCATACGATTCTTCCCAATTGAATTGCAGTTCATCTCCAACCAGCTTCGGTGTTCCTAAATAGAACGGCATGGGCAACTCCAGAGAGTCGAGATAAATCTGATAGTTGGTTTGAACCTCACTGGGAATCACAGTAAATATTTGATCGTATTGCGTGGGCGTGGCATGCAAATATATGAAATCAGGCATACGAAGAACATACTCCTCGGTAACCGCTCTATAGGACTCCAACATGCTCCCTATTCGGTCTGGGGTTAGAAAATTCATCAATTCATCTATTCTGACATTCAACATCTGGCGGTATTCTTCCACCTGCAAGACTCGCCGATGAAGGACCACACCCCAGTAATTACCTATCCCCCGTTCCCAAAATTCATAGGGAATACCTTCGACGATTTCCAATTCCAGCCTCATGAGCGCGCCATCATAGTCCCAGGGGAAAAAATACCATTTGTGACTATTTTGGGGGCTATAGAGATAAAAATTCTGAGATTGAGTATCAATATTACCCACCAGGAGATTGAAGGCCATCCAGGTAAAGTAATTATCGGCGTCGAAGTACTTTTCGAATGTCTGCTCGATTGGGATCAGTAGATTATTGACATCCTCCAACATTTGGATCAATTTCGAATGATCCCTATTCCCCTTGATTTCAAGCACGGTTGAAAAGGCAGCCTCATCATACAAAGGATCATCGGCGAGTCGGATTTTTTCCGGATATCGAAAGAATTCGAAAAAGTTGGCTTTATAGAATTGCGCGTCCATATCCAGGAGATGGTTACGCAAAAATCTACGGTTGGGTTGTTCGATCTGTGTGAATAGGCCATAATCCACAAAGGTCTCCGCAGGGGGGTCGCTGGTTTCGTCTTTGACATACAGGTGCACAAATTGCGTGCGTAGACTTACCATGTTAGGGATCTGTTTTATCAGGTCATAACATAGTTTATTTCTTACCCGTGTAGGTTCAAAGATATGTTTGTTGAGAGCAATGGTAGTCTGCCCGCGCCATTCACCCGCTCGATCGCGAAGTTCTATTTTATAAGATTTTTGGGGCATCCTCGAGGTTGTACTGCCGCGGATCTGCACCGTCGCATTTGGCACAATCTCTCCATACCCCAACTCGCCTGGGATAGGACCATTTTCGTCTCCAACCTGGAGAATCGCTTCAGCCTTCGCGATATCGCCTAGCAAGTCTGGATCGAAAATGGATTTGGATTCGCGATTGACTTCTTGCCAGGTATGATCGGTATTGTCCGAGGCATTCCCCTCCCTAATAGTAAGGTACATCGTGACAATCGAATCAGGATCGTCGGACAGGTAGATATCTGGATTATCTTTCAAAGGCAAGTCGTTGATTTCGGCCAGCGTTTCTTTTTCTGCGAAAGAATCCTGCTCATCCACAACACGAGCCGGCAGATCCAAATCCTGCAGGTGCGCCTGTTCCTCTTCCACGTAAAGGCTCTGCGCAGAGACCCCCAGGAGAAAAATGCTCGCTAAAACAACCAGGGTAATATTTAGAACTTTATTCATAAATCAAGCAAATCTTCTCGCAAGACGAGTAAATAAACCAACCCTCTCTACCATAAAGAGGGGTTGCCTGCAAAAAATATGATACTCCAATCGCTGCGTGAACAAAGACAAACTTGCCCAGGAGACAATGTACATACAGAGACCAGCAGCCAATAATCCGAACCCATAATATACTTCTGGTAGAGTAATCGTATACAGGGTTCCTATCGTGTTGACGAACAAAAGGGTAAAAGCCGATAATAGCGCCGCCCTGTAATTGGCGAAATACATCTGCAGGATCACAATACTGTTCCCAATGGCATACAAGCCATAGCCAATGCAGAGCACGCGGAACAGGCCTACCATCACGCTGGTAAAGCCTAGACCGATATTATCAATGAATTCGGCGATCACCACGATGGCTAAAACAGTGACGAATATCTGGCGTTGCGCCAGGTAGAACAGTTCCTGTTTGAGAACCGACAGCATTTCATTATACACTTTGCCGATATCACTGAGCGTGCCGCCCTCGTTCAGCAAACTGTAATACAAGCGGTAGCGAGAATAGAAGTTGACCTCGACAGAAGTAACGAAATTGACTGTTGTCGGCAAGATCGTCAAAAATGCCATCAGCGCCGGAAGCGCGTGCGGGGGGCAATGGTAGAAAAACCCATGTACCTGAACCCCCCATGGGCTCGCCCACATCAACATCAGGTGGATGAACAAGCCCAATGTGGAGAAAAATCCCACCAGGGTAAGCGAGGGATAGCGATCGAGCCACTCGATAAATTCGAAGGAACTGCCTTTTCCGATAGGGAAATAACGGTGCAGCACGATCGTATATCCGATCAACATGATCCCATAACCAACGCATGGGCCGGCCAACATAGCTGCCACCACATCCACCCCCGTCAGGGCCAACAGATAGGCCACCAACAGGCTCATGAAAATTCCTATGGCAAAACTGATCAGGATGCTGCGATAATCTTTAACCGCAGCGGTGTAATTGATCTGCGTCCAGACAACGACCGCCTCACAGAATAGGATAAAGGACAAGATACTATATTCCAGAGGCAGCTGATTGAGGTAAAGAAATACCGCCCACACGGCAGCGCCGAGGACCAACTTGAGTGATATTGCGCCATACATGGATGGCAGTATTCGCTCCGGCTGATTCTCGTGCAGCATATCGGCGATAAAGCGTGTAAGCACATAGGACAAGATGCTCGTCAATAGCAGCGAAAAGAGCAACGAATAGGTGATCACAACGATGATCAAATCTTGTTGATGGGG
>Ga0194127_10008672_pt1 | contig 10850 bp, 13 predicted proteins | sample TA2KigC100mmetaG_FD_148624 | JGI IMG/M metagenome (GOLD analysis project Ga0194127, IMG submission 148624) | Freshwater microbial communities from Lake Tanganyika, Tanzania - TA2015036 Kigoma Deep Cast 100m | ecosystem: Environmental > Aquatic > Freshwater > Lake | place: Tanzania: Lake... | reverse complement strand
GGGGACGGCTCTGCAGCCGTCTTTCTTTGTTGAGGCAGAAAACGTTATTCCACTGTAATTTTACCCCTGAATTCCTTGATGTTGTCGCGGCGTTCATAGGCTGAACCGGCTATCCACCCTTTGCGGAAAACGTACTCGTACACACCCTTTTCGACAAAGCACAGGCTGGCAACCGATCCCTGGGGGATAAAATTTGAAATAAATGAGCCGTTTTCATCAATCACGAAATTTACCGGGCTCTTACAGGCCATGGTTACCTGCTGTCCCTGAAACTGCAGCTGAACAGGGGCGCGTGAGTCATTAATCCAGATCACGGTGGTGCCTGCCTTTACGGTAATATCAGCAGGAGAAATACCGCCGATATAGTGCAGGCGGATCAATTGAGGTGGTTCCTTAAGAGCAAGTTCCGGCTGAATCTTTTTCTGTTCTTCTTGAGCATACCCTGACACTGTAAGCATACAGCACACGATGATACCGGCAATGATTACTGCAACATTTTTTTTCTGCATGTCCGCCCCCTTCATAATGGGTACAAAATTGTTTGTGACAAACCCTTTATCATGTCTTCTAATTAAAAAGTATATAAGAGCCTCTGGTCATAAGTCAAGCCCTTATAAAAAACATTTCCCGGGCTGTAACACTTATCAAAGCGACGATCTTCAGGCCCTATCGGTTCTGCCTGTCCAGGCCCAGCCGATCGGCTGAGGGCCGCTGCTGCCGGCAGGATAGAACTGCAGCATCTCGCGGTGCTTAAGACACTGGGCACAGTCTTCAATCACCGGGGTCAAAAACTGCCAGCTCAGATATTCCGAGTCCTCGCGTAAAAAAAGCGTCTTATCACCGTTCAGGCAGTCAATCAGCACCTTTTCATAGGCATCCACCGTGCGTTCATTACCGGCGCCGTAGGAAAAGCTCATATTCATGGAGCGAAGGCTCATCCGGGTCCCCGGTGTTTTGGCCTGAAATGAAAGCGTGATTGATTCAGTGGGCTGTATGGAAAAGGTCAGCCGGTTGGCAGGCACTGGATGGATAATATCCCTGAATATGCTGTGGGGGACATCCCGGAAATGAACGACAATGCTGGTTTCCTTGCGGTTCAGGCGCTTGCCGGACACCAGATAAAAGGGAACCGACTGCCAGCGCCAGTTGTCGACAAACAGTTTCAGCATGGCGAAGGTCGGTGTAATAGAGTTTGGGGCAACGCCTTGTTCCTCGCGATACCCGCATACCGGCTCATTATTGATATGTCCCCGGCTGTATTGGCCTATAAGCAGGTTCTGCGCAAACGTCCGGGAATCAAAGGGACGCAGAGACTGAAACAGTTTTGCCTTCTCATCACTAACCATGGCGGGGGTGAAGTGCGCGGGCGCCTCCATGGCGATCAGGGCCAGAAGCTGCATCATGTGGTTTTGAAACATATCCCGCACAACGCCTGACTGTTCATAATAGCCTGCCCGGTTTTCAATGCCCATCTGTTCGGCGGCCGTTATATCAACGCGCGATATATACTGCCGGTTCCAGACCGGCTCAAACAGGGCGTTGGCAAAGCGGAATACCAGGATATTCTGGGTGGTCTCCTTGGCAAGGTAATGATCAATGCGATAAATCTGCTCCTCGGTGAATGTTTGCTTCAGCGTAATATCAAGCTGCACGGCAGTGGCAAGATCCCGGCCGAATGGTTTTTCAACCACGATCCGCGACCAGCAGCACGCATTGCCGGGACAGTCTGCTTTGAGCCGACCGTGCCGGATAAGCGCAATGATGGATTCATACAGCACCGGCGGCACTGCCATATAAAAGAGGCGGTTGCCTGCAGTCCCGTGCGCTGTATCGATCCGCGCGAGCTTCGCATGCAGGTCAGGCGCTCCGGACACGTCATCATAGTCCAGCGGCTGATAGTGAATGGTCTTCGCGAAAACAGTCCAGTCACCAACGTCAAAGCCCTCAGCCGCAGCACAAAAGGGGCGTAAATGTGCGCGATAGGAGTCATCGGTAAACGCGGTGCGCCCGCAGCCGACCAGCGCGAAGCGGGACGGCAGCAGATTGCCCTGATGAAGCCTGAACAGGGCCGGAACAAGCTTGCGCGCTGTCAGGTCGCCGGAACCCCCGAACACGACAAGCGCGCAGGGAAGCTCGGCACGTGCACAGGCGCTTGCAGCATCGAGTGAAATCGTCTGGGTAAGGCTGCCGTTGTTCATATGTGCAAAAAAATTCCCATACCGGGTTCAAAAAGCCGGGTACGTTACTTTATCGGGCAAAAGACACAACAACGCCTGACAGGTTGAAACCGCTGCTGTTTTTAAGCTTCGGGCGTACCGGTGTCTTTCTTTTCAGCTTCGACCGCCTCCTGGCGGTTCATCGGCACCAGTCAGGTTTTCACCCCGAATCTCGGCAGAATATAGGCCTGAAGCAAATACCATACAACAAAAAAACCAACCATCAAAAGTATTGTTTTCATAGCAGGTCCCCCTACTGCAGTTTGGAAGTTCGTACCTGTTAGATACTATAGCGCCATAGACAGGAAAACACAAACACTGTATATCTCATCGTTACCTGTCAAAAGCCGGCATCGCCGACCCTTATCGAAATGCATACAGGCCGATTCCAAGTTTTTTAATACGGTACTGCAGCGTGCCGCGCTTCATGCCCAACAGGCTGGCCGCTCCGCGGGGGCCGGCGATTTTACCGCGTGTCTGGCGCAGGACTTTTTCAATGTGCTGTTTTTCAACCATCGCAAGAGCAGTTGCGCTGTCGGCTCAGGCCCGTCGAGCTGGAGCAGTCGGTCTATATCGTGCGCTGTGACAGTACGGCCGGATTTAAGAATAATAACCCGCTCAATAAAATTCTGCAACTCGCGCACATTGCCGGGCCAGTCGTAGTGCAGAAGGCGCTCAATCGCGCAGGTGCTCAGCGCAGGGCGCGGCCGGTTCAGGCGTTCGCAGTAGCGCTCGCCGAAATAGCGTCCCAGCACCGGAATATCCTCTTTGCGTTCGCGAAGCGGTGGTATCTCCATCGGAAAAATATTAAACCGGTAAAATAGATCACTGCAGAAACGGTGTGACCCTATGATCCCAACTCCTGACTACGCGCTGAACCGCTCGATCTCATCGGCAAAGAAGCGCGCCACGCGGTCGGTGTCAAACGGCCAGGCATAAAGAATCTCAACCCCCGGATGGCGCTTCTGCGCTGCTTCGACAATCTCCCGGATCTCGGTCTCGGAATGCTCGCCCCCGCGCGTGGTCATGGTAGTGACAACAACCACCCTGCCCACCCTGCGTCCGGCGGCATCATCGTTGCACGCGCCGATATCGGGCGCGCAGAACTCAAGATACCCGGAGATGACTTCATTGCCGGTTTGCGCAGCAATGCGCTCAGCAAGCGCCTCGACTCCCAGCCTGTAGGGATCGTTATCCGGCGTGTGCGAAGATACCGTGCCAGAGCGCTTCCTCAACGAGCCCATGCCCAAAACTGTTGAGTATCAGACCAACGAAGGGGCAACTTTCCCGCTCAATGACATGCTGCAGAAATACTATCGCTACCGCGACTGGGACCCGAAGACCGGGTTTCCGTCAGAGCCCAAGCTGAAATCCCTGGGACTCGACTACGTCGACAAGGACCTCGCCCCGCTGCGCAGCAGGTATCTGTCCGAGGCTGAGGCGAAAAAGAAAAAATATTATGTCTGAAAGGAGGCGTACTTCATATGAGCGTCATGACAAAAGCTGATGCAAAAAAGTTCATGGAAATGGAAGACCGCATGATAGATATACTTGACTACCTGCATGCCAAAAATATTATGAATGCCGATGACCATCGCGGCATCCTTTTAGGCGGTTATTTCAGGCTGGTTGAATTCCTGAAAAAAAAAGGGCACCTGAATGCCCGGCAGGCAAAAGAAGCGCTTCAGGACGGATTCGATTCACTGATAACATCCCTGAGCGTATAAACAACAGGCCGCGCGCAACAGCTGAACCGCGGCCCCGGCGAACATACAAAGGGCCGCACAATGCTGCACTGGTGCGGCCCTTTTTTTAAATACCATACGCCAGGTACGACTTGGTCGGGGCGTGTCCGTATTGGAAAAAACTTCCGGACAATCCGCCACGGCGGATTAGTCCGGCCTTTTCTCAAGGCGCATGCGGTACGCCTGATTCAGGACTGCCGGGTCGCATGCGGAGATGGCATGTATGACTGCTTCGCCAAATGATTCCAGCGTGAAGAGGCGGCCGGAATAATATCTGGTTTGAAAGGGGTGCATGCACGCAGCGCGCCTGTTGGCCGCAAGGGGAAGCGGAATAAGCGCCAGCGGAGACGGGAATGATATCCATGCTTGCAGCCGGTTGCGAAACGTCACCGACTGCCGGAGATCAAGTTCTGCTATGTCAACCTGTACCTCGCAGTTGTATTTCATGGCAATGGGCAGCGGCAGTATAATTCCGAATACGCCCCAGGTTGCAGATGTAAGAATTGATGATCCCGTACTCGTATCAGTGAAGTCTGAAACCGTAATGCGTACATCAAGCGGTAATGCTTCCGGCTCATCGGTAAAACGTTCCGGGAATGCTGCTTCAAGCAGATCGCGAAGCTGATGCGGAAACTCGTCCACGCCAGCCGCGTCCTCAATCTTTTCAGCCCAGTATTGGCTGTCGGTAAACCCGCTCATGTAGAAGATCATCGGGGGTATGGCATCGACATGATTGATGCGGAATCTGGCCTCAAATCCTTCAAGGCTTCCAGCTGACGGCCTGAGGGTGGTGGTATAGTTCTTTGAGGCGCAGCCGGCCGCAAAAAACACAGTCGTCAGGGCGATAATTACGGGCGTCAAAAAAGATCTCGGCATGGCGCGCGGCTTTAGAAAGATTTTGTGAACGACAGGTTCGTGATAACGCCTTCGGTCCGGTCTCTGGCACCGAATTCGATTTGATTGCGGAACTGAAACTTCAGTTTCAGAAACGGAACATAAATGCCGACTTCAGGCCCGAGACCAAACACCCGGTCGCGAATACTGCGGTTATAGGTTATATCGCTGCCGCGGTCTTTGCTTACCTGCCACTGGGCATATCCGCACAGGCCGATTTCCCACAATCGGCCGAGAGATTTACTCAAACTGGCATCGATCGAAAGATTCTGCCCCGGACGGATATCTTCATGCCGTTTCCTGCTGTGCAGTTCATAGCGCACAAGTGTTGAAAAAGCCCATGTTTTATCTCTGTCAAGATACAGGGTCGGCCCCAGGCTCAGCATCAGGGTCCAGAACTCCTTGCCGGGCAGGGCGATTTTGCGGCTGCTCTGTCTGCCTGTCGGAAGGTAGGCGGCCAGACTGAACATGGCCCCCCAGCGGTCCGCATGCCAGCCCAGGCAGAAAGGCTCGACTGCCATGTCGCCGATAGCCCAGCGCTTGTCATTGATCTGTTCTTCTCCGGATCGCACGGATACGTCGGCATAGGTAACAGGCATCAGGATCGAAGCGATATAATCAGCGCCCAGTATCCTGATATCGCTGACCAAGATAGGGCGGTGAATCATGACAAAATTCTGAACATCAGGACGCACCTGCCGTGAGCCGCGATAGGACTGATACGTGTCCGCATAGTAAAAGACATTATAGAGCTTATAATAAAAGCCCGGTGGCGGGGCTGTGGCAAGTTTTATGCCTTCTGTGCCGCCGACATAATGTCCGGTTTCGCCAGAAACGGCAGCTGAGGCACCAAAAAGCTGAAGTATGCATGCAAACGTTGAGAACAACGACCAGAGCTGTTTCATAAACCAATGCTATGCAGGCTGCGGAGGGACTCAATGAAAACACAGTCCAAGTTGAGCTGGCCAGTTATGATAAGCGGGGTTGTGCAATGGCTGGAAAACGTGTAGACATACCATGCTTTTAACAGCATGTGTTGCAATACCGATCAACACAGCTGACAGGGGCCGCTTTAAAAATGACTTTAGTCAATTTAATACAGAGGCGCCCACATGTCAAGGCAAATCACTAAATAAAACAACAAGAAAATAATTCTGTTGCTTGTGAGAAAACCAGACTCAATGCCTGTGATGCTGCCCCGGATCTAAAAACCGGGGTTTATGTGTCCTGATGATAAACGAGTAAAAGCGCCGGAATCAGGACTTGAAATCAGAGGCCCGGATGCCCAGACGCTTCATACGGTATTGCAGGGTTGATTTCTTCAGGCCCAGAACCCTGGCAGCTCCGGCTGCCCCGCCCACCTGACCTGCTGTCATGCGCAGCACCCGCTCGATATGGCGTTTCTGGGAAGCATTCATGTCAAGCACATCATCGTCAGCGTGATCGGCGTGCATACGCAGGAAACGCACATCATCCGGGCCCACCTCGCGATTGGACTTCAGGATAACGATGCGCTCTACCAGATTTTCAAGCTCGCGGATATTGCCGGGCCAGTCGTAGTGCAGAAGAAGCTCAATCGAGCAGGTGCTCAGCGCAAGGCGCGGCCGGTTCAGGCGTTCGCAGTAGCGCTCGCCGAAATAACGTCCCAGCACCGGAATATCCTCTTTGCGTTCGCGAAGCGGTGGTATCTCTATCGGAAAAATATTAAACCGGTAAAATAGACCACTGGAGAAACGGTGTGACCCTATGATCCCTATTCCCAACTACGCGCTGAACCGCTCGATCTCATCGGCAAAGAAGCGCGTTACGCGGTCGGTGTCAAACGGCCAGGCATAAAGAATCTCAACCCCGGGATAGCGCTTCTGCGCTGCTTCGACAATCTCGCGGAACTCGGTCTCGGAATGCTCGCCCCCGCGCGTGGTCATGGTAGTGACCACAACCACCCTGAGCGCTCCGCGCCCGGCAGCCTCGTCAATACATGTGCCGATATCCGGGGCGCAAAACTCAAGATAGCCCGAAATAATATCATACCCTGTCTGTGCTGCAAGACGCTCCGACAGGACCTTGACGCCCTCCCGGTAGGGATCATTTTGACTGGTTCGCGGCCAGCAGCGAATGCGCTGGTCGAGAGAATCTTTTAAACGCTGCAGAAATCCGAAACGCTTCACAAACCGCGGCATGGACTCAAGCGCCATGAACATGCCGATCGTGCGGCGCGGGCAGTCTGTTGCCGGTGCGCCGTGAGCTGCAAGAACGATGATGGTTTTCACGAATTGATCCTCCTCTGACCGTGCGCCGATCCCGGTCATCATTGAGCGCACAGCATACCATAATCTTTTTGTACGTGCCATCGCCTCAAGCAAACGCTACAAACAATCGGGCCCCTACAGGACAGGCCGCACCTGCCCTCACCGGCAGGTGCGGCCTGTTAAAAACCTGCGCGGTTACCGTCTTGCACTTCGACGAACTTCGGAGTATATAATCTCAATACATATAACCCCCAGGAGCACAGGCACACATATGGCCGAAAAAATATACGGGTGGCAGGGAAAAATCCTCCGGGTCAACCTCACCACGGGCATCATCAGCGAGGAGGCGCTGACGGAAGAGCTGCGCGCAGGCTATATCGGAGGAGCGGGCATCAATGCACGGCTGCTCTGGGAAGGCCTGAAGGACACCATGCATGCTGATGCGCTCTCGCCGGAGAACGTGCTCATTTTCGGGTTCGGCGTGCTGACAGGCACGACATTTCCCTGCTGCTCGCGCTTCACCGTCACTGCCAAAAGCCCGGTCACCGGCATCTTCGGCGACTCCAATGCCGGCGGCTTTTTCCCGGCGCGCGTGAAGCAGGCAGGCTATGACCACATCGTGATCACCGGCAAAGCGCCCCGGCCGTCGGCCCTTCTGATTGAAAAGGGCAATAAACCGCAGATCGTAGATGCCGCCGACCTGTGGGGCCTTGATTCCTATGCAACCGATGAGGCCATCCAGAAGCGCTTCGGAAAATGCGAATCAGCGCGCATCGGGCCGGCCGGTGAAAACCTCGTGCGCTATGCCAATATTTATTCCGGCACGACCCGCATCAGCTGCAACGGCAAGACCGGCATGGGCTGCGTCATGGGAGCGAAAAACCTCAAGGCCGTGATCGTGAAGGCCAAAGGCGACGTTCCGGTTGCTGATGAGAAAGCATTCAAAGAACTTGCCGACAGATACCTCAAGCTCTGGGCAGGCCATATAACCTACTCCCACAAAGAGTACGGCTCGCTCACGCTCATCACCCAGGCCGGCGATCAGACGCGTATCAACAACCAGCAGAAGCGCATCACGCCCGAGCAGCTGGAAAAGTACGATATCAATATGCTGGTGGAAAAATATAAACAGGGCCAGTCCGCCTGCTACCGCTGCCCGATTGCCTGCACCATCAAATGGAAAGTTGACGAAGGCCCTTACAAGGGCGAGGAATGCGACAAGCTCGAATTCGGCCACTACACCAACATGGGCCCGCTGCTGGGGGTGTTCGACTTCCCGTCACTGGTGCATATTTCAGAAAAGCTCAACCGCCTCGGGATGGACTGCATCACCTTCGGCTGGATCATGGCCATGGCCATGGAGTGCTGGCAGCGCGGCATTATAACCGCAAAGGATACGGGCGGCATCGAATTCACCTGGGGAGACCTCGACCTGATTTCGCTGATGCTTGATAAAATCAGCCGCAGGGAGGGTTTTGGCGACGTGCTGGCCGACAGCATGCCCATGATACTGAAAAAGCTCCCGCCCGAGGCCGCTGAATACGGCTTTCACACCAAGGGGCTGTCATTCACCTACAACTGCACACAGGCTGTTGCCATGAGCCTGGCTTCCTCGGTTGCCACGCGCGGTGCGGACCACCTCAAGGGGCACCCTTTTGCCGGCATGATCGGCATTCAGGAAATGCTCGAACGCGCCCTGGGCAAAGACCTGCCCCCGGAAATCCTTGAGCATGCCAGCCCGGTCGCCAAGGGCCGCGTGGTGTGGTGGAGCGAAAATTATAAAATGCTGCTTGACTGTCTCGGGCTGTGCTTTATCCCTGCGGTGGATTCCGACATATTCGGCGAGCCGCTCCTGCTGTTCAAGGAACTCGGCGAAATATACCGGGCCGCAACCGGACGTGATCCGTCGAACCTGTTTGAGGCGACCGAACGCGCCTATCAGCTGGAAAAATGCTTTAACGCCCTGCTGGGCATTTCGCGCAAGGACGACTACCGCCACGGCACCCGACGCGGTGAGACCGACCCGATCGAGCATCCCGGCATGCTTGCTGAGTACTACTGGTATCGCGGCTGCTCGGAGGACGGCCTGCCCACGGAAAAGCGCCTGATGGAAATCGGTCTTGCGCAGGAGGCTGCTGCTCTTGACGCGGCAGGATGCCTTGGCAGGCGCGACTGCCCGCGCATCGACGAGCTTGCGCCGCCGCAGATATGATCCGCAGAGATTGAGTGCTTTCGCACGCTGCATCGTATTGATTTCTGAAACAGCCTGATTGTATGGATTATGCCGTCATCTGTATCGTTGCCGTAAGCGTATCCGGCCTGACACTTTTTTCCGGCTTCGGGCTGGGCACGCTTTTGATGCCGGCTTTCGCCCTGTTCTTTCCCGTGCCGGTCGCCATTGCCGCAACCGCGGTCGTGCACCTTGCCAATAATATATTCAAAGTTTTTCTTGTCGGCAGAAAAGCTGACATGGGCGTGGTTCTGCGCTTTGCCCTGCCCGGTGCTGCGGCTGCAATGCTCGGCGCCTGGATGCTCCGCCTGTTTGCAGACATCGAACCGCTGGCAATCTACACGCTTGGCAACCGCGCCTGCGAAGTAACCGCAATCAAGCTGGTTATCGGCGTGCTCATAATAGGATTCGCCCTGCTTGAGCTTCTGCCGTTCTTTCGCGGCCTGGCTTTTGACAGAAAATACCTTTCCCTTGGCGGCCTGCTCTCAGGTTTTTTCGGCGGACTGTCAGGCAACCAGGGCGCGCTGCGCTCGGCCTTCCTCATCAGGGCCGGTTTGAGTAAAGAGGCCTTCATCGGCACAGGGACCGTCGCGGCGGTGATTGTTGATGCGGCACGGTTGCTGGTCTACGGTGTCGGATTTTACTCGGTGAAGCTTGAGAATACTTCTGAAATACGGGGCCTGGTGATCGCCGCTACCGGTGCAGCCTTTCTGGGCGCGTTCATCGGCAAACGACTGATAATAAAAATCACCCTTTCAGCCCTGCAGACCATAGTCGGGCTCATGCTGATCATGGTCGGAGCCGGCATGGCAGCCGGGCTGCTCTGATATGGACACGCGCGCGCGCAAGCAACCAGTCTGCAATATTTGCACGGTCCGGCTGGTTGAGACCGCCTATCGCAAAGCACCCTGGTTCCGCATTGTGCGCGAGCCGCTCCGGCTGGGCATGCGGCTCATGGCGATTCTGTACCGCGTGAATCCGGATGACTACGAGGTGCGCACACCGTCCTGCTACCGGTGCATGCGTTTTAACAAAATTGCACTCAAGGAAAAATCAGCCCTGTTCCGCGTTCTCAACAGCGCGGTCAATCCGTTGTTTGACGCCTTGATCGAGCGCATCCTTTCCCCCGCTGAACTCCGTGATGCCGAACAGTTCGCGCAGGAAGCCATGCAGGGACTGCCTGATGCAGAATCTTCCGAACAAAACCGTTCTACGCCCGGCATGCAACAAGAGCGTAAACATGCTATAGAACATACATCTCAATACTCTACCTGCGACACACGACCGTCCGTTCGCCCTGAGCCTGTCGAAGGGTTGAACGGACAAAGCAAATAACATTGAAATCCGTTCATGGTTCGACAAGCTCACCACGAACGGAATAGCACACTCACCACGAACGGGATTCAGGTTGGAGTAAGGAGTTCGGGGTAACAAATTCACCGTTCGCCCTGAGCCTGTCGAAGGGTTGAACGGACAAAGCAAATAACATTGAAATCCGTTCATGGTTCGACAGGCT